>Ga0105104_10003661_pt1 | contig 10865 bp, 9 predicted proteins | sample PPLLaktember2015_3_FD_87034 | JGI IMG/M metagenome (GOLD analysis project Ga0105104, IMG submission 87034) | Freshwater sediment microbial communities from Prairie Pothole Lake near Jamestown, North Dakota, USA - PPLs Lake P7 Core (6) Depth... | ecosystem: Environmental > Aquatic > Freshwater >... | reverse complement strand
TTTCGTCCGCCACAACGCATGACGGGGAGTCCGAGAGCCTGACCGAGGCGCGCACTTCCTTGACCTCGTCTTTCAGGACCTTGGCGATGCGCTTGACCAAAGGCTCCATCGCCTTCTCCGTGTTCTTTTCATCATCGGTTTTGAGATCGGCGGCAGCGTCGGAGCGGTTGCCGCTCTTTAACTCCAGGTCCTTGAACTTGCCCACCGCCGGGATCACGATCTCGTCTATCTCGTCGTCCATTATCAGGACCTCGATCTCCTTCTGGCTGTACATTTCAAGGAGCGGGCTTGTGCGCAGGTTCTGCTCGCTGGAGCCGGTGATGTAATAGATGGACTTCTGGTCCGGCTTCATCCGCAGCTTGTAGTCCGAGAGGCTGGTGTATCCCTCCTCGCGCGTGGACTTGAAGCGGACGAGTTCGAGCAGGGCGTCCCTGTTGCCAAAGTCCTGATAGAGTCCCTCCTTGAGGGGCTTGCGGAACTCGGTGTAAAGCCCGCATACTTTTCCTTGTCCTGCGAAAGTGTTACAAGCTCCGAAAGAATTTTTTTCACGCTTGCAGCCCTGATATTCACAATGACCTTGTTTTTCTGGAGGATTTCACGGCTCACGTTTAATGGCAGATCATCGGAGTCTATCACTCCCCGGACAAAGCGCAGGTAGGAGGGGAGAAGTTCCTTTTCGTCATCAGTGATGAAGACGCGTTTTACGTAGAGCTTCACGCCTGGTTTGTAGTCCATCTGGAAAAGGTCAAACGGCGCTTTTTTTGGTATGAAGAAAAGGGTTGTATACTGGAGCGCACCCTCGGCATGGGTGTGTATATGCAGGAGCGGATCGTCAAAATCATGGGAGATGGACTTGTAGAACTCATTGTAGTCCTTGTCCGCAAGCTCGGTCTTGGGTTTTTTCCATATCGCGCTCGCGCTGTTTATCTGGTCTTCCTTGCTTGTCTTTTTTTTGTCCTTTTCCTCTTCATAATGAAGATAGATCGGGAAGGGGATGTGGTTGGAATATTTCTTAATTATTGAATCTATTTCCCACCGGTCCGCGTACTCAATGCCCTCATCGTTCAGATGGAGCAGCACGGTTGTGCCATTGCTATCCCTCTTGGCATCTTCCATTTCATAGCCGCCCTTGCCATCGCTCGTCCATTTTGAGGCAGTGTCAGTGCCGGCCTTTCGGGTTATGACTTCGGCCTGGTCTGCCACCATGAATATGGAATAAAAGCCCACGCCAAACTGACCTATCAGATTGGAGTCAATTGCGGTGCCTGGCGTAAGCTGCTGGAGAAATTTCTTGGTCCCCGAATTGGCAATGGTGCCCAGGTTTTCCACCAGTTCGTCCGCAGTCATGCCTATTCCTGTGTCAGAGACTGAAAGGGTTTTTGCCTCCTTGTCAAACATGATATCAATGCGCGGATTTGTCTTCATTTCCTTGAATGCAGTGTCGGTCAGGGTGAGGTATTTGAGCTTGTCCAGCGCATCTGAGGCATTGGAGACAAGTTCGCGCAGAAATATCTCCTTGTGTGAATAAAGCGAATGGATGATGAGGTGCAGAAGCTGGCTGACCTCGGTCTTGAAATTGTGCTTTGACATTTCTGACTCCTTTCAGTATCATGGGAAATCTTAAAAATATTTTCTTTTCCGGAAATATAATAAAAGCGCGGCGAAAAATCCACCGTGATTTTTCAAAAAATTGGAAAACGAAAGGGATTCGCACAGGGTATTTATATGGCCAATTCATACGAAAACTGCGTCTGGGTGGATTTTGACCTCCTGGAACGCTTTATGACCGACGTATTTGTAAAAGTGGGTATCCCGGAAGCGGACGCGGCAATTTGCGCCAATGTGCTCATCACTTCGGATAAACGCGGCATTGACTCCCATGGGGTTGGCCGCTTCAAGCCGATCTACATAGACCGCATAGAGGCCGGGATCATCAATCCAAAGACAGTCATAGACATCCTCCGCGAAGGTCCTACAACCGCGGTACTGGACGGCAACAATGGCATGGGCCAGGTTGTGGCAAAAAAGGCCATGCAGATGGCCATAGACAAGGCAAAACATTACGGAATGGGCATGGTCGTGGTCCGCAACTCCAACCACTATGGCATAGCCGGCTACTGGTCCCTGATGGCCATAAAAGAAAACATGATAGGTATCACTGGTACAAACGCAAGGCCATCAGTCGCACCGACCTTTGGCGTGGAGAATTTACTCGGAACAAATCCGCTGACAATAGGCTTTCCCACTGACGAGGAATTTCCCTTTCTGATTGACTGTGCAAGCTCCATAATTCAGCGCGGGAAGGTAGAGGTCTGCGCCCGCCTGGGAGAGGAAATCCCCATGGGCCTTGTAATCGACAAGAACGGTGAATCAAAAACAGATTCCCGGCAGGTGCTGGCCGACCTTATAGCCGGCGATGCCGCGCTTCTGCCCCTGGGCGGCATGGGCGAGGAAACTGCGGGATACAAGGGCTATGGGTATTCAACTGTCGTAGAGATACTCTCTGCCGCCTTGCAGCAAGGCGCGTTTTTGACGGCTCTTTCAGGATTCGCGGATGGCAAAAAAGTGCCGCATAAGCTCGGACATTTCTTCATCGCCATTGACGTAACTGCATTCACGGAACCCGATGCGTTTAAAAAAATCGCAGGCGATATCCTGCGCACCCTGCGTAATTCCAGGAAAATGCCTGGCCATGACAGGATCTGGACAGCCGGGGAAAAGGAACACGACGCCTGGCTTGCCAGGCAGGGGAAGGGCGTTCCTGTGGATGCAGAGGTCCAGAAGGAATTCATCGGGCTGAAGAAGAAGTTCGGGCTTGACTTGTACCGGTTCCCTTTTGAAAAACAGGTTTAATGAAAAAATTGCCGTTTTCATCACCCTTTGACTCAAGTCCTGTTTACTTCAAACAGAGGACATCCTCCACAATGGTTGATGCTGTTGCTGTCGCGGACATGGGAGGGCCTCCTGGAACTGTGGTCGCGGCAGGATTCCAGGAACAGGGCAGGGGCAGAAAGCCGGGCCACGTCTGGGATTCTCCCGCGGGCAAGAATCTGCTGTTTACGATTTATCTTGAAAATATTTATTTCCAGGACAGGCCTACGCTGATCCCGCTTGCTGCTGGTTTGGCAGTGGCCAGGGCTGTCACGGACTGCTGTTGTGTGGGGGCTTGTATCCGCTGGCCAAATGATGTTCTTGTAAATGCCTGCAAGGTCTGCGGGATCCTTTGCGTTGCCAAAGGATCCCGTCTGTTCGCGGGCATCGGGATAAACTGCAACCAGACAAAGTTTCCAGAAGAGTTTTCAGGGAGCGTGACATCGCTTTGTTGCGCCACAGGCAGGAGAGTTGACCGTGATGGGCTTTTCAAGGCTGTGCTGGAACAGCTATACCGCTGTCTCATGCTGCCTGATCCAATTCCAGAGATAATGAGAATGCTCTGGATACCCGAAGGAGACTGCCTGTATGTTCCAGAAAGCAGTCAGGGTGAATTTAATGAGAGCATCAGGCCAGTCTGCGGCAAGGTGCTTGGCATAGGGAAAATGGGTGAGCTGTTGTTTCTGTCTGCTGGTGCAAAGACGCCGCTGAAAGTAATATCTGGCAGCATTCGCGCTGCTACATGAGTATATTCTCACCCATGATGCTGACGATTATCTTGAATGCAAGCATCATATATTGGGTGAACGGATAGAATATTATTTCCGCAGCTTCCCTGGAAAAGCTCAAGAGCATGAAAAGCGCCAGGAAGCCTATACTGCCCATTCTCCTGAAAACCTCGGTCGTCTGCGGGAAGATCGCGGTGATGATGGAAGATCCGTCCAGAGGCGGGACCGGCAGGAGATTGAAGATAAACATAATCAGGTTGAATCCGCCCACATACAGCAGGGTAAATACCGCCGAGGATGTGGGATTTTTAGTGATCAGGGCGATAGCCACGGACAGGACAAGAAATAATCCTGAAAGCACGAGGTTCATTAAAGGACCTGCCGCGACTGAAGCAGCGTAACCCAGGCGCTGGGGTTTCATATTGGCTGGATTCAGCCGGACATATGCACCACCCATGAAAAACTGCCCTGTAAACCATGTGATTGCAGGCAAAAGGACGCATGTAAAAAGCGAGCGCTTTATGTGCGGGATCGGGTTCCATGTGTCAAAGCCGTCCTGGGCAGGCTGGGTGTCGCCAAAGAGCTTGGCAATTTTTGCGTGGGCCGCCTCGTGCATGCCCACGGAGAGCACAAGGATGACATATGCCAGGATCATTTCAGCCGGGTTTGTAGTTAAATCCATGCTATGCACTATAGATTCTTTACGGGTAAGAATCAAGGAGCGGATTATATGGAGATACCGCTTGATGGCAGAAAAAATATCTGCTGTTGATAAGAAACAGTCAATGATATAGAATTATAAACCTCATCATGGAGAGGGGATGGAATGATTCCAGGCAAACAGAAAATACCTCGCAGGACGCGTAATCCCAGGACCATAATTGCCATCACGTTCCTGTTTGCAGCCACGGCCGCGACAGCGGTCGCATTTGGCATTGCCGGGGTGTCTTCTCCTGAAAAGACCCCGGGTTTTGCACCATCCATCACGGGCCAGTCAGGCAACATGGTCGCCGGCATTCCGGTGAAATTCCCCTTTGAAGATTCGGAGTGGTTTGCGGATCCTGCAGGCATACTTCTGGTAGTAGACCGAGAAACCGCTCTTGCAGGAGATTATGTTCCACCTGACCTCGTTGTGCTCTCTTACCACGGGATAAAGACAAAGTCCAATGACCAGCTTGGCCGCAGGATTGTCACGCAGGACCTGCGGATGATGTTTGATGATGCTAAAATAGAAGGCCATACTTTTTATATCTTTTCGGCCTACCGCTCGTTTGAAACACAGCGCCAGACCTACAATTACTGGGTGGAGAAACTGGGCAGGGCCGAGGCTGACAGGTCCTCTGCCAGGCCCGGCCATAGTGAGCACCAGCTTGGTACCACCTTTGACATTTCCGCCACTGATTTCAAGGGCGATGTCTTTGTTGACTTTGGCAAGTCTGATGCCGGCATATGGCTCGCCGCCCACGCGTTTGAATATGGATTCGTCATGTCATATCCTTTGGAAAGCGAGCCAATCACCGGATACATACATGAGCCGTGGCATTTCAGGTATGTAGGCCATGAGCTCGCCATGATAATACACGAGAAGGGCATGGTCCCGTCTGTCTTGATCCGTGAGCTGGAACAGTTCAGGCAGGAGAACAAACGGGAAAATGGGACAACTCCGATTCCTGGGGCCGCAGAGCCCGGACATGAACAGCAGCTTCAGGCAAACTCCAGTCTGAGCAAGGCAATACAGAGCACTGTTCCAAAGCCCATCACGCTGGAATTGCTTACAGTCAACAAGGAGGATCCATGAAAATAAGGTACAATGCGCCAGTAACGCTCACGTTCGCCCTGGCCAGCACCGTCATTCTTGCAATTTCCCAGGTAATCCCGGATTTCATGTCCAACTTTGTTGTGCCCGGGAGTACATACCCGTTCAACTTTTTTTCATTGGACCTGCTCCGCCTGATCTCCTACACGATCGGCCACGGGAGCTGGGAACACCTCATCGGCAACATGTCGTTCATGCTCCTAATAGGCCCAGTACTCGAGGAAAAGTACGGCTCCGTGCGCATTTTCATCATGATGGTCATTACCGCCGTGGCCTCTGGTCTTTTTAATGTGTTCTTCCTGCCTGATCCCTCGCTCGGCGCGAGCGGAATTGTCTTCATGCTTATTCTGCTCATCTCCATCACCAATGTACGCAAGGGCGAGATTCCCCTCACGCTCATCGCCGTGATCGCGGTCTTTGTGACAAAGGAAATCTTTTCCATGCTGTTTGAAAAAAACAACATAAACGAGATAGCCCATCTCTTAGGCGGACTATTCGGCGGCTTTTTCGGCTTCCTGTTTGCGCATGAGAAAAAACAGAAGGAAACGACCCCTGAAAAACCCGCGGGTACAAACGTCTCCTACACAAACACCTGATCTGGAGTTTCGATGCATTCCTTGGACGTGAGGTATTTATTGTTTATTGCCGGGACACGCCGGGGCCGGTATCAGCAGGTGTTCCGGTTTTGATTTCTGAATACCATTGAAAATTTTGTGTGGCTTTGAACATGGGCATGTCGTAAAACTTTTTATCCCTGTAAAAATAAGCGCCGCACCCCAACTGGACATTGTTTTTTGACAGGATATTCGCCCTGTGGCCTGAGGAGTTCATCCACATCTTCAGGACCTCGTCTGCAAAAGCCAGATAAGTGTGTGGAAGAATAGGCCTGCCATTGTAGGAGTAGCTGAACTTGCCGGTTGTTGACAGAGGGAAGACTGATTTTCCCGCTGTGTATTGAATGCCGAATGCTTCTGCAATATTCTCCGCAATAAACGGGTTTGTAATGCCGGCAAGCTTTGCCCGGTCAGCAGGATTGTATCTTTGTCTGTCCGTGCTGTCCTGATGGCTGAAAAAGCCCTTTTCGGCCATGCGCTTTGAATGGTTGTACGCTGCAATTTCCAGATTTGGAGAATGCGGGAGTGTGGCAAGGCGATTTTTAACACGTATCTCGTTTGTAACAAAATAGATTGCAGCGTGGAGTCTTGGATAATCAATCTTATTGAAATTGATTGGCTCGAGGAAAAGGGGATTTTCCCGGAAATTCTCCTGTGAAGTGGTGCTGTAATATTCGGCTTTCCAGCCAACAGACCCGGATTGTGCAGTTGGCGAAATGTTCTGGCTGTTTCCCGGCTTGGGTCCGGGATCGGCAAAGCCTATGCATGCCGCCATGAAGATAAACGTCGCAGTGTACGCAATTTTTACTGTAATACTAAAAACACTTTTTCTGCCTGTACTCTCCAAAGCATGTATCAGCTTCATGACAGCCCCCTCTCTATAATGTAACCCATTCATTTGGAAAATCAAGGAGAGAAAAACAGGATAAAATTGATTCCTGTCCATGCTGTCCCGCTTCCCGTGATTTTTCTCAAATCACTTATATTGCCTTCCAGACGTAATGTGTTTGACATCGCTTCCATGGAAGCGTAGACTGTTATTGTTCGGATGACCGTTGTTGCTGGACGGATCAAATCCGACAAAATCATAAAAAAGGAGGTGGAGCAATGAAGCTCTCACTGGATACTCTTGGAAAGGGCTTTTCCCTAAGCCTCAAGTCTGTCCCCAATATTTCAGCTTTTCTGCACCTGTTGATCGGGATGGCTGGTATGGTTTTCATGGTGGTCATTGGCGGACTGACAAAAGTACCTTTTATCATAGGTTTTTTTACTATAGCAGGCGCTCTTTTTTTGCTGTATTGCTTCTTTAGGTCTGCCTATATTCTCAATTACATGGCCATAGCTGAACTTCGTGACAACAAGACTGTGCCGCACTCTGAGGCTGGAAAAGCATTCAACGCTCAGCAGATTCAGGTGCTTCTACTGCCAGTGATTTTTGCAGGAACTGTTTTTGTGGAATATCTGATCTTCAACGGAATAAAAGAGATCGAGTCAATTGAGGGGAATTTCGCGCTGTCTTCAATACTGGGCTCGCCATTTTTCATTATCAATATGATAATTGCCTTACTTCTTATTCTGGGTGTAGGTATATTTCTTCCCATCATGATTGACCAGAAGAAGGGCGCCATAGGCTCAATCAAGTCAGTTGTAAAGATGATCAAACAGCAGTTCCTGCGGGTTCTTGTGACCCAGCTTGCAGTGATCCTGCTTGTCCTTGTTGTGTTTCTTCTGATTAACACTGCATTTGGTTTTGCCGGCCAACCCCTTGTTGGTTCAGGAAATATATTCCTGCCTGATTTAAGCCGGATAACTGAAGGCTTTGGGAATGTAGGGGGGGAATTTGCACAATACATGGCAAGCGGTAATGCTGTTGCAATTATCTTCGGGATTCTGCAGATGATATTTGCCGTCGTAATTATATCTGCGATTGCCGCTTATCTTTTTAATCTCTTCATGTGTCTGTATTCATTTTTTTATCTGAGTTTCCTGAAGGAACACGTTAACTTCAACGAATGACAAGTCAGTTCCTGTGGTGGATTTAGGTATGATTGTAATCAGTGTAACAAGAAGAAATATTTGATTCACACATATTTTTCCGGTTGGGGGTCAAATGATTCGTATTTCTGACCTGGGAATAATCGGGAACTGCCGCAGTGCGGCTTTAGTGAGCCGGGATGGTTCGGTTGTCTGGAGCTGCCTGCCTGATTTTGACTCGCCTTCCATATTTGCAAAAATACTTGATGAAGAAAAGGGAGGAGAACTCGCCATACTTGCAGAACCGGGCGCGGTAGTCAATCAATCCTATCTTGACAGGACGAATGTACTCTCCACACGCTTTTCAACAAAGCGGGGGGACTTTGAAGTGCTGGATTTCATGCCTGTGTACACCATAGAAGATTCCTGGTGCCTCGCCCCGGAACTCTACAGGTATATCCGCGTAATCTCTGGTGAACCTGTTGTCACAATACGCTATAAACCCATGCTCAACTACGCCAGGTTTGCCACTGTCTCCATGGATTTTGGCGAGTACATCAAGAGCTGGACGGATAAGGGAGACTACCATTCAGTCTATACCTACTCAAACCTTCCGCATGAAGCCCTGATAGAGGAAAAACCTGTCACGCTTGTGCATGACTCGTTTATCCTTGTGAGCTATCATCAGAAACTTGTACCAGTAGACACAGAGCGTGTATTTGCGGAAATGGAACGCACCAGGGTTTACTGGCTCAACTGGGTAAGCCGCAGCGGTCCTTTTGGAAACTATGACAAAGAAATTGTCAGAAGCGCGCTCGTGCTCAAGCTTCTCACATACCAGAAAACAGGCGCTGTCATCGCCGCTGTAACCACATCCCTCCCTGAACATCCGGGCGGAGAGCGGAACTGGGATTACCGCTATTGCTGGGTGCGTGATGCCTCAATGATCATCAATGTGCTATGGGACCTCCGGCACCGTAACAGCGTCAGGAAATTCCTGCGCTTTCTTTTAAATACAATGACACGCAAGGCTGATACCATCCAGATACTCTACGGTGTGCGCGGCGAAAAGGACCTGACAGAAGAAACCCTGGAACACCTGGCAGGATACATGAACTCGCGGCCGGTACGAATAGGGAACGCAGCGTACACCCAGAAGCAGAATGACATTTACGGCATCCTGATGGATGTGATCTATACAAGCTTTGTGCATTTCCCCACGACTTTACCTGAGAGCGAGGAGCTTTGGACAACAGCCCGCTATATCATGAATACTGTGGAGGACAACTGGCACAAGCCAGACCGCGGCATCTGGGAAATCCGCAAGGGGAAAAGGCATTTTGTTTTTTCCAAGGTTCTTTCATGGGTTGCTGCGGACCGGGGAGTTGCGCTCGCAAGGCTTCTTGGGCGGCAGGATTTCATACAACCCTGGATAGCATTACGGGAAGCAATCAGGGCGGACATAGAGGAGCTTGGGTGGAACAGGGAAAAGCAGGCTTATACACAATCCTACGGTTCATCTGATCTGGACGCTTCGCTTCTGCTTTTGGAAAGTGTCGGATACTGCGAACCCTGCGACCCAAGATATAAAAGCACGGTTATTGCATGCCGCAGCGAACTCTGCAAAGACGGTCTTGTCTACAGGTACAGGAACAAGGATGATTTTGGCACGCCACAGTCTGCCTTTGTCATCTGCACTTTCTGGATGATAGACGCTCTCTGGAAAATCGGGGAAAAAGCCGCTGCCATGGCGATGTTTGAAAAAATGCTCTCATGTACAAACCATCTTGGTCTTTTAAGCGAGGACATAGATTTTCAAACCCGTGAGCTTCTTGGAAATTTCCCTCAAGGGTATTCACATCTCGCATTGATTAACACTGCAATGCTGATAAACAGGGCTGACGGAGATCAATCCTCATTCCGGTTCATAAGCCCATAGGCAAAAAGGGGGCAGGAATTGCGTCTGATAATATTATCCAACCGCCTCCAGGTCACTGTGACAGAGGGAAACGGAAAGCTGGTGTTTGAACCGTCAGCTGGCGGACTTGCCACAGGGATCAAGTCGTGGCTTTCAGATTTGAATGATATTGATTACCTTTGGGTGGGATGGCCTGGAGGCGGACCTTATTCGGATCAACCAGATTTGCGTGAACTGCTTCATGAAAAATACAATTCCCATCCTGTATTCGTGGAAGAAAAAAATATGGATTTGTTCTACCACGGTTTCTGCAACAAGACTCTCTGGCCGCTTTTCCACTATTTCCCGTCGCTTACTGTTTTTGATGAACAGCTCTGGGAAAATTATCGTGAGGTCAACAGGCGCTTTGCAGATGAAGTGCTGGGGATTCTCCGGGATGGTGATGTGCTTTGGATACATGACTACCATTTCCTTCTTGTAGCCGCAATGATCAAGAAGGAGAGGCCGGAGATTCCAGTGGGATTGTTTCTGCATATACCGTTTCCAACTTTTGAAATATTCCGCCTGCTGCCGCGTAAATGGGGGAAGGAAATCCTTTCCGGCATGCTGGGCGCTGATCTGGTGGGTTTCCACACCTATGATTTCATGCACTATTTCCTCCGCTGCGTTCTGCGTATCATGGGGTTAAACCATGACATGGGGGTTGTTGATCTTGGGCACAAGTATACCAGGGTTGGCGCCTTTCCAATGGGGATTAATTTTGAAAAATATTCCGGAGCCTCTCATATATCGTCTGTAAAAAAAGAGCGCGATCTTCTTGACAAAGAATTCCGGACATTGAAAGTAATATTTTCCGTGGACAGGCAGGACTATACAAAGGGAATATTAAACCGCCTGGAGGGGTTTGAATTGTTTCTGGAGAAAAACCCTTTTTGGAGGGGAAG
>Ga0105104_10003660_pt1 | contig 10865 bp, 10 predicted proteins | sample PPLLaktember2015_3_FD_87034 | JGI IMG/M metagenome (GOLD analysis project Ga0105104, IMG submission 87034) | Freshwater sediment microbial communities from Prairie Pothole Lake near Jamestown, North Dakota, USA - PPLs Lake P7 Core (6) Depth... | ecosystem: Environmental > Aquatic > Freshwater >... | reverse complement strand
GGGGCGACAAAATCCCATTTACAAATTCCCCTGCGCTAAACTATACTGAAAGCTATAAGCTAACAGCTTATAACCCTGATAGCTGTAAACTGTAAATCGTTCACTCCGGACAGGAGCATATTATGGCGGATAAAGTAAAAGTAGCGGCGGTCATCGTGGCGGCGGGTGATAGCCAGCGCATGGACGGCATCGATAAAGTCCTCGCCCCCATCGGCGGGCGGCCGGTATTGGCGCGCGTGCTGGATACCTTTCAGAAATGCGATAAAGTAGACCAGATTATCGTCGTCATGAATGTTAAAAACCTGGACCAGGCAAAAAAGATGGTGGCGGAAGAAAAATGGAACAAAGTCACGGATGTAGTCTCCGGCGGCAAAAGGCGGCAGGATTCCGTGATCGAGGGACTGAAAAAAATCAAGCAGTGTGAATGGATCGTCATTCATGACGGCGCCCGCCCCTTGATGCGGGCAGACCTGATCGAAAAAGGGCTGGCGGCGGCTAAAGAGACCGGAGCCGCGGCGCCAGCCGTACCGTTAACGGACACCATCAAGTTCATCAAAGGCTCTGATATCGTGCTGCAAACGCTGCCGCGGGAAAATTTAAGGGCGGTGCAGACTCCGCAGGTCTTCCGCTTTGATGTTGTGCAGAATACTTATAAATTTACCCCCGGCGATTATACGGATGATGCATCGCTGGTAGAAAAAGCCGGCTTTAAAGTTAAACTTTTCCAGGGCGCGCATGATAATATAAAAATAACCACCCCGGACGACCTGGCGGTGGCGGAAGTTTTACTAAAGAGTTAGGGACTGGGATGCGAATTGGAATTGGTTATGATGTCCACCCGCTGGTGCCGGGGCGCAAACTGGTGCTGGGCGGCGTGGAAATCCCCCATGACAAAGGGTTGGACGGCTGGAGCGACGCCGATGTCCTCACCCATTCTATTATCGATGCCCTCTTAGGCGCGGCCGCCCTGGGAGATATCGGGCAGCATTTCCCGCCCGGTCAGGCGGAATACAAAGCCATCTCCAGCCTGCGCCTCCTCGATAAAGCGGTCAGCAAACTCAAGCACAAGGGGTACCGTGTGGGCAACATCGATGTCACGGTAGTGGCGGAAAAACCCCGGCTCCGTGAATATGTTGATGATATGCGCGGGAGCTTGAGCCAAGTTTTAAAAATTGAAGTTGATAAAATAAGTATTAAAGCCAGTACGCATAACGGCCTCGGCTTTATCGGTGATGAAAAAGGTGTAGCCGCTTACGCGGTAGCGTTGATTGAAGAAGAAGTAAACAGTACACAGTAGACAGTTGGGGAATAGGGGAGAGGGGTAAAGAGTTTAAGAGGAACGCAGTTCCTCTTAGTATTAATCCCCCCTCTCAAATAAAAAATAATCGAAGTATTACGAAAGATCCGTTTGAGAGGGGCAGGGGTGAGTAAGCACCCATAACTAGAGACAAATAAACAGAGGAACAGCTATGAAAATATCAGATACCCTGACCGGTAAAAAAACAGACTTTAAACCATTAAGACATACCGTAACCATGTACGTCTGCGGCATCAACCCGTACGCGGATTCGCACATCGGGCACGCCATGAGCTATATCATCTTTGATGTCGTCCGGCGGCACCTGGAATTCCGCGGCTACCCGGTAAAACATGTAGAAAACGTGACGGATGTTGAAGATAACATCATTAATCACGCCAACCGGCTGGGCATCACCGTCAAAGAACTCACGGAAAAATATACGGACAGGTATTTTGAAGATATGGCCGCCCTCAATATCCTTAAGCCGCACTTCACGCCTAAAGCCACGGAGACCATCCCGGAAATCGTTAATATGACAAAGGTTCTTATTGAAAAAGGCTTTGCCTACCCAGTCGGCGGCAACGTTTACTATAGAGTAAAAAAGCTGGACGATTACGGCAAACTTTCCAAACGCGATCCGGAACAGATGATGTCCGGGACGCGTATCGAGGCGTCTGAAGAAAAAGAAGACCCCATGGACTTTGCCCTGTGGAAAGAAGCCAAACCCGGCGAGCCGTCCTGGGACAGCCCCTGGGGCCAGGGCCGCCCGGGCTGGCACATCGAATGCTCCGCCATGTCCATGAAATTCCTCGGCGAGCAGATAGACATCCACGGCGGCGGCCAGGACGTGGTCTTCCCCCACCATGAAAATGAAATTGCGCAATCGGAGAGCTTTACCGGTAAAAAGCCTTTTGTGCAGTACTGGCTGCATAACGGCCTGCTGCAACTTGGTTCCGAGAAGATGAGCAAGAGCCTTGGCAACCTTATTACCATCCGCGATGCCCTCAAAACCTATACCGCGGACGGCCTGCGTATCTTTGTCTTGAGCTCTTACTACCGCAGCCCGCTGACCTATACCCGTGAGTCCATGGATGCGGCGCAAGCCGGCGCGGACCGGCTCCAGCGAGTAGCTGCCAAAGACACATCTAAAGGCACCAGCGATGTTTTAAGCACGGACCCCTACTATCATAAATTCGTTGATGCCATGGATGATGACTTCAATACGCCGCAGGCGATTGCGACGCTATTTGACCTGGGGAGGGATATCAACCGGGCGGAGGAAGAGGGAAAGGATGTCGAGGGGGCCCGGCAAATGCTGAAAAAGCTGGGTGGGGTATTGGGGTTGACCTTTAAAGCGCGGGAAGCCGCCCCGCTGGATGTTGTACCGCTGCAAATGCTCGCAGCTACTATTTACGATAAAGTAAAAGCGGCTAATGTCGGGATTACAGCTGCCGCCATACCCGGTGATGCGGATGCTGTCATGGCGCTGTTAATATCTTTACGGAAAGACCTGCGGAAAGCCAGGCAGTTCCAGTTGGCTGACGAACTACGTAACGGCCTGACCGCCATCGGGATTACGCTGGAAGATACGCCTCAAGGTACCAACTGGAAGCGGAAATGATAGCCTAAGTCTTCCTCTCCCTTGAGCGGAGAGGATTAAGGTGAGGGTGAAGACAACGGATTAGCTGAAGTTCGCTTGCCGGTGTTTTAGCTTTTGAAATGGTTGCCTTTGAGGCGGCAAGACTCAATCCTTCCAGTCCAAAGACGATGACAAATGCTGCCGTGAGTACCAGGAGTTGCCCCGTGTCCGGAGTATCAACTTTAAACCCCTCAATTACGAAACTTACTGCGTAAATAATCGTTATCAGGTGGTCGTAGAGCATCGTTTTTATACTTAAAGACTCCTGGACTTGCTTGTCTCCCAGCCGTTCCTGTCTTAATGTTAGGATTATCCAGATCATTAACGGTACTAAAAGCACGGAAAGATAAGCGCTGGCAACCGGCGCCCCGAAGAAAACTGCCGTGATAATGCCTGTAAAGCTGATTCCCATTGCGACTAGATATAGCGCCGCGGTTTTTTCTTTTCCCAGCCTGACCGCCAGGTTCTTCTTGCCAAAAAGTTTATCTGATGTTATATCCGGTATTTCATTCATCAAAATGACCATGAAAACGCTAAAACCGCCGGGCAGGGATGCTAATGTTGCTATATTGTTGAATTGGCCTGTCTGGAGGTAATAACCCATGCTGGTGGCAAGCCAGCCGCAGGTAAACCAGATGCTAAGCTCTCCCAGTCCGCGGTAAGCCAGCCGGAATGGTCTGGCAGTGTATGTGTACCCGATGATAACTGCCAGGAGCCCCAGCGGTATCGTCAGGGGGCCGGTTTTCAAGCCGAGATACAAGCATAACCCTATCACTGCCGCTATTCCGGTAAAAACATAAGCCCCGATCAAAGCGTGGCGCCGTGGTATAAACCCGAGTGGTAATATGCGGCTGCCGCCGGAAAGACGGTGGCAGTCTTTATTTGCAGTATCCGTTTCGTAATCATAGTACTCATTGATAAGGAAAGTCATGGCCATGACGCATAGCACTGCCAGAGAAGATAAAATCAGGATTAACCAGTTAATGGCATATCCCTGGCTCCAGGCAATGACCGCTCCGAGCAGATAGGGGAGAATGCCGCGGGCCGTTGCTCCCAGGCGGAGGAGCGTAAGCCAGGAAAGAAACGTATTAGCAGAAGATAAGGATTGAACCATACGTTCCTCCTGTTTTGTACGGGTTTGATAAGAGAACATCACAACGGGAAACTACGGGCAATCCGGGGAGATAACTCTATTTGTGCAATAACTTACCGTTATATCCAACAAAAAAACAAGGCACCGTTTTTACGCGGTGCCTTGTCCGGGTTTACAGCACATCATATTCTTCTGGCGGAGTAAATATCCTAAAGCTTTTATACCCCACCACTTACTTCCCCGGCCTTAAATCGGCTTTCCAAGATTTCTCTAAAGAGAGCCGGCTTTACCGGTTCATATCCCTGGTTGTGCTGACAGGGTAAGAACGACTATTTGATTTTAGCCCTTGCCGATGCGGAATACCTTGGTGCCGCAAGACGGGCAGCTTCCCTGGGTCGCCGGCCGCTTGTTCTTCAGCGTGGTTGCCTTGGCATTCTTCATCTCAACTTTTTTCCGGCATTTCATACAATAAGCCTGCATTCTATGCACCTCCTTAAGTTACCTTTGCATAGCAGAGTAACAAATGTGAAGCTATTTGTCAATAGCTGCAGTCACGAAAAAGGCTGATTTTGGGGTAAAAAGTATAAAGAAATGAGAAAATAACGGAAAAAAGGCTAAAAACACCTTGAAAATACGTGTTTACCAGCCGTTACATGCTAAGTCTTAGAGATACAATAGAAAGGACGATAAAAATGACGACGAGCGCTATTGTAAACTGGAAAAGCGTTTTCTCCAGGCCGCGCTTGGTTCGGTAAACCGTATCCGCCTGCCCGAAGATGCCGCCAAGCCCGCCACCCTTAACCTGCAGCAGGGATACGACTATCAGAGCTACCGCTACTATTATTTGCGCAATATAAAAATAAGTAAGCATTAATATTTCTCCACCGGGCGTTACTGCATTTCCGCCAGTTTCTTTTTTAACACCTCATTGACTATCTGCGGATTAGCCCGGCCCTTGCTGGCTTTCATCACCATGCCCACCAGGAATTTGAGGGCGGCTTCTTTACCCGCTTTATAATCTGCAACAGGCTGAACATTTGATTTTATCACTTCTGCGGCTATTTTCTCAAGCTCACCCGTATCGCTTATCTGGCTGACGCCGCTTTTATTGATGATTTCTTCCGCGCTTTGGCCGGTAGTGAACATCTGTTCCAGCACGGATTTAGCGGTAGCGGCATTGATCCTGGCGTGTGAGCTTTGGATAAGGTCCGCGAGCATTTTGGGGCTGACCTTTTTCCGGAAATTTTCAATATCCAGGTTGGTGGCATTGATAATACGGCTGACTTCCCCGGTCAGCCAGTTGCTGGCCTCTTTAGGGGTCACGTCTTTGCTTACTTTTAGTCCTTGTTCAAAATATTCCGCCATGGCCTTTGAACCGGTGAGCAGGGCGGCATCATAAGGTGTCAGGGCGTAATCATTGATGAATCTATCGCGTCGGGCTTCGGGCAGCTCCGGCAGTTTGGCTCTAACGCTTTCTATCCAATCCCGCCCGATGATAATAGGCGGCAGGTCCGGTTCCGGGAAATAGCGGTAATCATGGGCATATTCCTTGCTGCGCTGTGATACGGTCTTGCCTTCTGCTTCTACCCAGCCCCGCGTTTCCTGTACCAGCCGTTTGCCTTCATCGGCGGCTTTACGCTGGCGTTTCTCCTCATATTCCATGGCCAGGAAGACGGCCTTGAAGCTGTTCATGTTTTTCACTTCAACCTTGGAACCTAATTCTTTACTTCCGGCCGGCCTTATGCTGATATTGGCATCGCAACGGAAGCTGCCTTCTTCCATGTTCCCGGTGGAGACGCCGAGATATTGTAAAATGCTGCGTAATTTTACGAGGTACAGGCGCGCCTCTTCCGGCGAGCGCAGGTCCGGCTCGCCGACCACTTCCATGAGCGGGCAGCCGGCGCGGTTGACATCCACCAGGCTGTAATCTTCTCCGCCGGAGGTGCGGTGCTGCAGCTTTGCCACATCTTCTGCCAGGTGGACGCGGGTAATGCCTATTTTCTTCGTCTGGCCGTCGATTTCGATATTAAGATAGCCTTTTAACCCGACCGGCTGGTCGAATTGCGATATCTGGTAGCCCTTCATGAGGTCGGGGTAGGGGTAATTTTTACGGTCGAACTTGGTAAATTCAGATATCGGGCAGTTCAAGGCGAGCGCGGTCATCATGGTAAATTCCACCGCCTGCTTGTTAATGACCGGGAGCACGCCGGGCATACCCATACAGACCGGGCAGACGTGCGTGTTGGGTGGCGCGCTGGCGTAATCCGTGCTGCAGCCGCAATACATTTTGCTTTTAGTCAGTAATTGGGCGTGTACTTAAAGCCCGATGACGGTTTCATAGTTCATAGGCATTACAGTTGAAAAACAACATATCAAGTATAGCTCAATCGTGTTAGAGGGGCAAGAGAAGACGGCGTAAAATATGTATATGCCGCAATTCTAGAGTTGATTCATATAACTTATCATCGATTGTTAAGGATTCGAGAAAACACCCGGGGTTTTAACGTGGATTTACATGATCCGAACACCCCTATTATATCTCTGATTTATCCTGTTAAATCTTGAAATTGTTGGAACAAAGATCCCATTTTCACAATCAATGTAAACCAAGTTGTTCAAGTGAAGCAAACCAATCATTAAACTTGGGGCATTGTTCTCTGATTTTCTCAACGCCAATGTGTTGGAGAATCCGATATGCATGTGCATTAACGCTGCGTCCTTTTTTATAAGATGGGAAATACCTAATGATTCTTTTCGATGGTGCTGTATTAATGTCATCATTAATGTTTTCACATCCACCAGATTCCTCAACCATTTTCTCAAATATTGATTTAAGATTAGGATTATTGAATACTTTTGCCATGTCATTAGGACTAGCAAAAAGAAGGCTTTCAATTTCGTAAAATTGAATATAAGGAATGAATCGTGCTTGGTTAAAGTTGGCATCTAGTTCTGGTAATATTGTATCAGTTATAGCTTGCTTAAGAATTTCCAAAGCATTATCAGTGTTTTTACCTTTAGATTCACGTATTCCAGGCCAATCATTATCTAAAGCATAGTAGTCAAAAAACATGGTAATGACACTGTCAGGTTCTTGTTTTATTAATGAGGTCAGCTCTCGTTTAACCACAGGAAATTTGTTGCCACCTTTATGGCCAGGTTTGCCAACAACACGAGGGTAAAGGAAGACATTTTTTAAACCTAAAAATGGTGCGAATACACTATCAATTATTGCTCTTTCAGTTGGTCCCTCAACGAGGACTAATACTCTCATGAGAAGGACCCCCTTCAATAACGTTTTTCTGCCACAAGTCACCGAGAGTATAATCTTTAACCCATTCTGATAGTGAGTTGATATCAAGTCGTTGAAATCTTGAAGCACCATCTTTACGGTCAACCACAACAACGTCTTCTGGTTCAAAGTGATTCAATAATGTTGCTGATTGGGTAGAAACAATAAGCTGTGTTCGGTTAGAGACATCTTTAAATAGTCCAGCTAATACTTCTAAAGCAAAAGGATGGAGTCCAAGTTCTGGTTCATCAACTAAAATGGTGGATGGAGGGTCTTGTTGCAATAAAGCTGTTGCAAGGCATATGAATCGGATTGTACCATCTGATAATTGCCATGGTTGGAATGGATAAGATGAACCTTTTTGTCTCCATTCTAGTCTTATAACTTCGTTCTCGCCCTTCTTTTCTGGTTCTAATAGGAAATCATCGAAAAATGGAGCAATAAGTTGAATTGTCTCGCGGATATTAAGATAATTATTTTCGTTTTTAGTTTTCATACGAAATAATAGTGAAGCAACATTAGATGCATCAGGGTTTAATTCACGCCAATCTCGAACTGACTGATCACGCCGCATAGTAGCATGTGCGCTTGTATCGTGAAAATGATACACTACCCAACTGGATACAGCACTATAGATGTGCGCGCCTACGCCGGGAGAATTTGGATAAAAGGAAGATTTATCATCTTTCCACTGTTTTAGTCTAGATTCGAGTCTACCCTCACTAAAAACATTCCATCTCCCGTTACGGAAATAATGACTCTCTGACTTTACCGCTAATTGAACTGACGCAGTAGGAACTAAAGTGAATTTATACTCATTTGCCCCGAACTTTAAGTGCGCGTCGATCTGGGATGTCTGTTTTGGCCCATTAAAGAGAAATCCATCTGCACCACCATTTTCGGTAACAAAATTGACTAAACCTTCTTCTGACATTGCACGAAGCATTTTAAAAAAACTAACCAAATTACTTTTTCCGGCACCATTTGCGCCTACCAAAATATTTAACTTTTTAAATTCAAAATCATCAAGTAATTTGATAGATTTATAGCCACTTAATGTTAAATGATCCAAAGGTCGTCCCATTTGAGTCTCCTAATGTCATATCATACTCATTTCATATGTATTTATTACACAATAATAACATAATAATAAAAAACATGAAATGAGTTAAAAAAATGTTTTTATTTAGTAATATCGTACCTACACTTCCCGTTATCTTTAAAAGGTTCCACAAGGTTATTATTTTCGCTCGGAAGTCAGGAAGAAAGGATATTGGGTTTTTTCACCACTCATTGACTCTCTGTATCAGCGTGATATACTATCAACGTATTATTTTACGGGAGGGAATATTGACGAAAAAGCCAATTATACTGCGCTCGTGACCTTCTGGGGGCGGCGCCAAAGCCAGTGAGGCTGGACATACACTTACCGGTGGAAGATGGGGCAGCCTGTCTTACAGTGGCCGTGACAAACCAACAAAAGCGGCCGTGGTACGGATTCAGGGATGCAATAAGCCCTGATGAAGCAGGAACCGGAACCCGGTTCGTTAGGACCGGAAATAATCGTCCTGACTAAATCAAGACGGTGAATCTGTCAATAGTTCAGCCAAGCCCGGGATAACAAGAAAAAACGGAACCCAAACTCCTTTGTTTTAGGAATCTTAAAACAGGGAGTTCGGGTCATGAGCCGAAAAGAAGAGAATACAGAGTTTATTTGCCGGCATTGCGGTAGGGCGGTATTACCTTTAAACAACGGCAGCTACCGCAACCATTGCCCGTTTTGTTTATATTCATTGCATGTCGATAGTAAGCCGGGCGACCGTAAGAGCCAGTGCGGCGGGCTGATGGAACCGGTGGGGATAGTCTATAAGTCCGGCAAGGGATACCAGATAATGCACCGCTGCCTGGTGTGCGGGGCGGAAAGGGTTAATAAAACCGCCGCGGATACAGAACAGCCGGATGATATAGAGGCATTAACCCGGATTATGCTATAATTCTAACGTTACCACGGGGCGCTAAGGGGCCGTAGTTCACTCGGGAGAACGTCGCGTTTGCATCGCGAAGGTAAGGGGTTCGAATCCCCTCGGCTCCACCACCGGGGCTATGCCCCGGAAGATACAATAACCAAGATACAAAAACCAAATAAGTTTAAAAACAAATACCAAAACACAAACAGGAGAACGCCCCGATTTTATCGGGCCCGATGATATCGGGGAGGTAATGAATCCGCATCCCCTCGGCTCCACTTTTTCTTTCTGCTTTTTTGATTATTCGCTTGACCCGCCTATACAACAGAGATAACATAAAAGTATGAACAACATTATCAGTAATAAAAAAGAATTGTCGCCGAAACAACATGAAGAATTACTCAGAGGGTTGAAAGCCCGTTTTGAGAAGAACATGAACCGGCATAAAGGCTTTGAATGGGCTGGAGTAGAAACAAAGCTGGAAGCAAATACTGAAAAACTATGGTCGCTCAATGAAATGGAAAGAACCGGCGGTGAACCGGATGTTGTTGGTATCGATAAAAACACAGGCGAATACATGTTTTATGATTGTTCAGCAGAGAGTCCTGAAGGCCGCAGAAATGTTTGTTATGACCGTGAAGCGCTGGAGTCAAGAAAAGAACATAAACCGCAAAATTGCGCTGTTGATATGGCAGATGCCATGGGCGTTGAGCTTTTAACGGAAGAGCAATACCGGGAGCTGCAGAAAACCGGCGAGTTTGATGCGAAAACATCGAGTTGGGTGAAAACACCTTCCGATATTAGAAAACTCGGCGGCGCCCTCTTTTGTGACCGGCGTTATAACCATGTGTTCGTCTATCATAATGGGGCAGAATCTTACTACGCCGCCAGGGGATTCCGCAGCTTATTAAGGATATAATTTTAACTGTATAGGCAGGACGCCCAAATTCTAAAGAATATAGATACCTCGGCTCCACTTTTGTTAACATTTTGTAATACCTTGGCTCTATAAACGTTCTACTTTTCTTAACCCCACTCGCATAGATTGCCTTTTCCCCCCGAATTAACCCTGAGACAGCCATTTCAAAATAATTTCACGAAAAATAATTAATCCCTGGTTCTGGGGCTTGACTCTACCATTACGTCATAGTTTATATTTAGATTATGACGGTCTACACAGTAAAAAAATTAGCATCACTGGCTGGACTTAGTGTCCGAGCGCTGCATTACTACGATGAATTGGGGCTTCTCAAGCCTAGATACCGGCCAGAGAACGGTTACCGGTATTACGATGAAGATTCCATTATCCGGCTTCAGCAAATTTTGTTCTTTCGAGAACTTGGATTCAGCCTCGATGAAATCGCAAAAATAATATCATGTCCGGACTTTAATATAATTGAAGCCCTGAAATCGCAACGCGAAGTGCTTGTCAAGAAGTCGGAGCGTCTGGGGGAGCTTATTTCGACTGTAGATAAGACCATCAGACAATTGAGAGGAGAAGATAAGATGCAATTGACAACAGATTTGCCCCTGCCTTTATTCGTACGCGGTAAAGTGCGTGATACCTACGACCT
>Ga0105104_10003659_pt1 | contig 10870 bp, 8 predicted proteins | sample PPLLaktember2015_3_FD_87034 | JGI IMG/M metagenome (GOLD analysis project Ga0105104, IMG submission 87034) | Freshwater sediment microbial communities from Prairie Pothole Lake near Jamestown, North Dakota, USA - PPLs Lake P7 Core (6) Depth... | ecosystem: Environmental > Aquatic > Freshwater >... | reverse complement strand
CTCAAGGCGCACTATACCGGCGGGAAGTGCGACCACGACGCTAACTTGTGTCAGTACGAGTTGGGCAAGGCGATCATGAAAATCGAAGGTACCTGGGATTTCCACGCCTCCAGGACATTCGGGCAGAGCACACGCTAGCCGAACGAAGTTGCCGATCGACGTCGTGTCGGGTCTAGGCTCCTGGGATCTCCTCCATCCAGGTGGCAGCCTCCGTGATGAGGTCGGCCGCGGGTGGCTGAATGCGAACCAGGTGGGCACGCCCCGAATCGCCAGGACGCGTGAATTCGTCCTGGTTCTTCATAATGAAGTTAAGGGCCTTCGCCAGGGCATCGGAATGGTGGCTATTGCTGAACCGCAGTCCCACCGGATGGGTCTCAGACGCGGATGTCCAGTAGTCGCAGACCCTATCCTGGTAACCCCAGGACCTGACCGTCCAAACGCTCAGAGAATCCACGGGCGTTCCCTGTCGGGAGTCGTATTCAACTCTCGCTGACATCAGTTGGTCGCCTGTCATCAGGTCTTTCCAGCCAAGAATCACCGCTAATTCCAATCCTTTGTCGAATTCCATGTCCTTTGCCTGATTAAGCTTCACGGACGAAAATGTTCTTTGTTACCGGGTCTCGCCTTATCTCGGGCAAGGCGGTCTTCGTCCTCTTGCTTCTTCAGCCGTTGTATCTCCCGTTGGGGCGCCTCCTGCTCATCCAGCCGGATGGCCTGGTTGATTGCCTGCTCGGCGAGGGCATCAAGCCTCTTGGAATAAGCGGCCATCCCCAACTCGGAGTTGTAGGAGACCCGGTAGAGGTTAAACGAGTACTGCTCGTCTTCCCAACGGGCCAGCACTTTTTCGACGTTGTTGTAAACACGCGACGAAGAGAACAGGATGATCTGAGCAGTGGGACTGCTCGCCGTTCCGTACGTTGTTGAAATGGCTTCGATCATGTCCTGATCGGTCAATCCTTTGGTTCTGTCACGATCATAGGTGACCAATACTCTGAAGAGCTCACCGTTGTAGAAACTGAAAAGCACCTGCTTGACCGGGTCCGTTTCCTTCGCCGAATCGAAAACCCGCTGCGGGCGCCACTCCAGTTCTTGGATGAGTGCGGGACGCTGGTGGATGACCTTTGCGTCTGACGCCTTCACATCCGCCTTCTTTGCAACGGCGGGCATGCTCATTCCAAATTGAAATCCCCGATAGATCGAAAGATCCTGCGCCTGGACCAAAGGCGCCAGGAGCAGGCCCCAGATCACTGATATTGCGAAACGACGAGCACTGACCATTAGGTCCTCCTTTAGGACGAATACGATACGTCCGCGGATCTCGAGCCTCACCCTGGGCCCCCGTCTAGAGTCGCCTCGAGTCACGGCGCGTCTGTCATCACACTTCGGCTGGGCCTGACTGGGGCGGGGCCGCCTGGGGGGCTTCCTGCTTCGCGGCGGATTCTGCCGAGGTGCGCAAGTCGCGAGCGTGTTTCCGCTGCAGGTTCTTTTTCTTTCTTTCTCGTTGGTACCTGGCTTTATCTCCGTTTTTTTCCGACATCATTTTCTCCTTAGCTGAAAGGCAGCGTGCGCCGCCCCGCGACGGGACGACGACCGCACGACTCCCATGGTATGCCGAGGCAATTGTTCCGTCAGTTCAGTACAGCTCACAACCCTGGTCAAAACTGCTCACATCTGGCGGCACCTCCTGTAAACGTCCGCGCTGCTTGGGTCTAGACTCCCCTATCCGAAGCCTCGGCAGGTACACCCGAAGGGGTTTTTACTTTGCGTGAGAGCTGTCCCTGACTGTAGAATGTCAGGAACTCTGGCGACGAGCGCACGGCTCATTTGCCTGGGATTTAACCGAAAGGAGTTGCCTCTGAAGAACTTGTCACCGCGGCCGCACATCACTGGCCCCTATGTGGCGGGTATCGGCGCATCCGCGGGCGGGTTGGCGGCGCTTAAACTGATGGTCGAGCACCTCCCCGCGAAGACGGGAGTAGCTTTTGTGCTCGTCCAGCACTTGCCCGCCGACCATCGCAGCGCGTTGGTCGAGCTGCTCCGCCCATCTGCCAAAATGCCCGTCTCCGAAGCGACTGACGGCACGGTGTTGGAGCCCGATCACTTCTACGTCTGCCCCGCCAGGGCGAATATCGCTTTGGAAGATGGCGTGATCCGGCTGGTCCCCTTGACCGATGCCCAAAAAGGGCATATGTCCGTCGATTCGTTTTTTTGCTCGCTGGCCCGTGATCGGCGGGCAAGAGCCGCGGCTGTCGTTCTTTCGGGCACTGGTTCGGATGGCGCCGCCGGGTTGCGGGCGGTCAAGGCGGCCGGCGGTCTCACCTTCGCTCAGGATCCGGAGACTGCCCAGTACGACGGAATGCCTCAGAGTGCAGTTGAGACCGGTTGCGTTGACTTCGTCCTGTCCGTACCTGAGATTGCCTGTGCGCTGTCAAGGATTACAGCCCTTCCCGCCGAAGAAGATCCTGAAGAGAAAGCCGGGGAATCGACGGACGAGACCCAGGAAGACACCCAACGCATCCTGCATCTTCTCAAGTCCTTGACGGATATCGATTTCAGCCACTACAAGCCGGCCATGATCGGCCGGCGCGTCCGGCGTCGCATGGCGGTGCACGGGCTGGACGGCGTCTCCGCCTATGTCGATCATCTGGGGACGCGGCCGGCCGAGACAGAGGCGCTGGCCAACGACCTGCTGATCGGTGTCACGGAGTTCTTTCGGGACCCCGCCGCCTTAGAGGCTCTCGCCACCTCCGTCTACCCCGCTTTCCAGCCGGGTTCATCCGGGGACCAGCCGGTCCGGGTGTGGGTCGCCGGCTGCTCGAGCGGGGAGGAGGCCTACTCGCTCGCCATATCTTTACTCGAATTCTACCAGGACGCGGCGGTCCCTCAGATCCAGGTTTTTGCCACCGACCTGAGCGCAAAGGCAATCGCCAAGGCCCGGTCAGGGGTCTACAGCCCGGAAGACCTTCGTCGCGGTTTAAGTGAAGAACGTATCGAGAGCTTTTTCACCCGGGTCGAAAACGGCTACCGAATCAATAAACGCGTACGCGACATGTGCGTGTTTGCCCGGCACAACCTGATCAAGGACCCCCCTTTTTCGCGGCTGGACCTGGTCAGCTGCCGCAACCTTCTGATTTACCTGAAGCCGGCCGTCCAGGCGCGGCTGCTCTCGCTCTTTCATTTCGCCCTGAAACCTGGCGGCTATCTCCTGCTCGGCAAATCTGAATCGATCACGAGCGTTCAGGGGCTTTTTGCACCGCTGGACAGAGCAAACCGAATTTATATGAAAACCAAGACCCAATCGACGTACCAATCGGCCGACATCCGCGCTGACGGACCGCCGCGCGAGCAACCGGGACGACAAATCGAACCGTCGTGCGACGAAGCGAGACTTGACCTCCAAATGGAGGCCGATCGCATTCTTCTGGCGCGGTATGCGCCGGGCGGTGTGGTAGTCAACGATAAGCTGGAAGTGGTTCTCTATAGGGGATACACAGGCAGGTACCTCGAGGCGTTGCCCGGGAAGCCGGACTTGGACCTTCGCACCATGATCCGCCCGGGGATTTCGGGAGAACTGGAGCAGGCTTTTGAACAGGCCAGGAAGGAACAGCTGCCGACAAGAATCGAATCGCTCAGGGTGCGCAGAGATTCGGAATCGGTGGAGATTAACCTCGAGGTGATTCCCCTGGGGTCGCCCGCTAAGACCGCGACTCATTTCCTGGTGGTGTTTGAAGATGTGACCCCCCGGGGCGGTCAGGCGCCAGACCTCGGCCGGTCTCCCGCCACGGACGACGGCGCGAGGGATCTCGAAATCGCGAGACTCAGGCGCGAGCTCTGCCACACCCAGGCGTATCTCCAGTCGAACCTGCAGAAACACGCGACCCGAGACGAGGAACTGACGGCGCTCAATGAAGAGATCCTGTCCAGCAACGAAGAGCTTCAGAGCATGAACGAGGAACTGGAGGCCGCCAAGGAGGAGTTGCAAGCGAGCCAGGAGGAGCTCGTTACGCTCAATGAAGAGTTGCGTGGCCGCAACGCGGAACTGTCAAGCCTCAATGACGCGATCCGGAATGCGCTGCAACGAGCCGAGGAGTCCGGCGCTTACGCCGGAGCCATTGTCGAGACGGTCAGACAGCCCCTGCTCGTGTTGGACGGCGAGTTGCGGGTGCAAGGCGCGAATCCCGCCTTCCACCGGACTTTTGACAAGACGCCCGAACAGACGATCGGCAAGCGGATCAGTGAACTGGACGGCGGGTGGGTGGTAGGCGAGTTGCAGACGATGCTGGAGCAGGCTCTTTCTGGAGACGAGTCGCAGGAATGTGAGCTGGAGGGCAGCTGGAAAGGCGAACGGTCCCTGCTCTTTCACGTCCGGCCGATCCGGATCACCGGAAAATCAGGGCCCCTGATTCTCCTTGCAGTCGATGATGTCACCGCTCAGAAGCGGGCACTGGAGGCTTCGGGGCTTCGCCACCTGTCGGCCCGCTTGCAGCAGCAACTCGAAGCGGAGAGGACGAGAATTGCGCGACAAGTTCACGATGATCTCGGGCAAGCGCTTACGGCCCTGCAGTATGAGCTCAGCGCGCTGAAGGCAGCCCCGGAACCCTGGGGCGCGAAACTGCCGAGAGTGATTGCCTCGGTGCAAGGTGCGATCCAGATTGCCCGCGATATCGCCACCGATCTGAGGCCGCCGCTTCTCGATCAGTTCGGGTTGAAGGCGGCGATCGAGTGGCAACTGGAAGCCTTTACCAAGCGGACGGGGGTAGAGACCACTCTGGTTTATGACCTGAAGGCTCTGCCTCCCAATCCCGACCTTCTCACTACCCTCGTCCGTATTCTCCAGGAGGCGATCACCAATGTCGCCCGCCATGCCCATGCCTCCGTGGCTAGGGTGGCGCTAACTGGAGGCGAAGAGGACCTGGTCATGGAGATCGCAGACAACGGGGTGGGAATCGACATGGCCAAACTTTCGGATCCCCGATCGCTAGGAATTATCGGGATGAGAGAACGCTGTTCGGCTCACGGGGGGCAGCTCGACTTTGAAAACCGCGGGGGAGGAACGACCCTGACGGTCAAGCTTCCGATACCGCAGGCAAGTTCACAGGAACCTGCCCGGTCCTTGGCAAACAACGACGATAGGTCCAGTCGGTCAATTAATTGATGCGGGCGACCACCAGGGTCATGTCGTCCTGCAGCGGCACTTCTCCTATGAACGCCCGTACCTGTTTGAGGACTTCGTCCCGGATTTGGGCGGCCGATGGACACGCTTGACACTGAGGGTCGGACCCGAGAAGAACTGGGAGTCGGCTCAACGAATACGGGTTTTGACCCCAACGGGGTCGCGTAGCAAAGCCCAGGGTTGGCCGCGTTGTTTGCGGCCTACCCTGGGTTGGTCGCCGGCAAGATTCCAACCCTGAAAGGGTTGCGTAAAGTGCTCGACCTTGAATCCGAGCCATGTCAGTCAATCCCAGATGTAACGCTCGTCCCATTCGATCCCGTGCTTGCACAGCAAGGAGCGGAATTCATCTTTGGGTAGGCCGCAAAAGAGGCGGCCAACCCTGGGCTTTGTTACGCGACCCCATTCGGGGTCGAAAGCCGGCGGGCGGCCGATCATCCTCAGTCTCACGTGTGGGGCACAGTGAGCCGGATTTGGGCGGCCGGGCGCGCGCTGTTTTGCTGTCTATTCCTCAACAAACGGAGCCGAAGAGATCCGCCTGACATGCGTTTTTGAAACCTGTTTCGGGCACTCGGCAACAACGAGTTCACTGAACCGATAGTTCACGTCCCGCGAAACCAGCGTGTGGGGGCCGAGTATCCGGACATTGGCCGTGGCCTCTAGATCCGTCTGCAGCCACATCCCGCCGACATCGCCGTAGAGAAGCGTGATGCGCACGCCCCTCAGCCACCACGAGGGGGACTTCGCAGGCTCGCCTCGTATGCGGCGTACCAGGTAGGTTGAAGCATCGATCCAGATGTTCCCGCGCAGCAGACTCTTGTCCTTTCGCCGCGGAAGCAACTCGAGCACGTAGCAGCGCTGGCCGCTTACATTTTCCTCGCCCGTGAAACGGAAGTCGTAATTGTCAGCCGAGAAGTCGGTCGAGGCGTGATCCTTTGCGATATCCACCTCGCTTGCCAGCGTCCGACGCACGATCGTTTTTCCCAAGCCGGTGCCGCTGGCCTGCTGGATGGCGTACTCCTTGGCATCCGGGGGAATGAAGGTCATGTCGGCCACGACCTGGGACTTGATCTTCTCTCTGTCCTTGCCAAACAGCTTGTAGTCGCGCGTTACGATGTAGGGGCGAAAACGAGCCTGGTTTTCAGCCCGAGCTTGTGCCATTCGGGCGATAATGGTTTCCACGGTTGGAACTGGGTTCCTTGTCTGAGCAGATGCCTGGCATGTGACTGCAACGACCAGGCAGGGGAATAGCATCCAAAGTGTTCCTCGCATACAACACACACCCATCCCGCGTCCAGGCCGGTAGAGCCCGACGCGCACTTTCTTATACCCCGGGATAATGCTTGTGTCAGTTCCGCACTGCTCACATGTCTGGTCAAAGTTGCTCTAAGACCCTTATGCAACACCTCACTTTGTGCGCGCAGCCGATCGATTTCCGCGGGAGGGGACATCTCGCCGGTCCGAACAGTTCCCGTGTCTTAAATCGTGAGCAGCCGCTTCCGACGCCTCTGCCTCGGCCTTGGTCTTATGCACAGTTCCATCCGGATGGTTGGGAGGAGAGTAGATCGTATACAGCTTCAACTGAGCTGTCTTTGAGGTATTGATCACATTGTGATGCGTCCCCGCCGGGACGACGACCGCGTCACCATCGCGCACCGGGTTTTCCTCCCTTTCGTTGAAGACGAATTTGGCCTCTCCCTGCTCGATGCGGAAGAATTGATCGACGTTCGGGTGCACCTCGGCGCCGATTTCTTCCCCCGGCTGCAGGCACATGACCACGAGCTGGGCGTGTTTGCCGGTGAAAAGGACCTGCCGGAAGTAGCCGTTCTTCAGGGTCTGTTTTTCAATCGATCCAACATAGGGGGTCATTTGTTGCCTTCCCTTCTTTCCGAAATAGCCCGCCCAACAGGACACACACGAATCCACTGCGACTAATGTTACCGATAAGTCACGCTAACGCTGTTCACAATCGCACCCATCACTGTCACTAATTGCACACGTCTCCCCGACTCACTCTGGCTTGAAGGGACGCCCTCGCCCTCACCGTCCACCAGCGCGCTTCCCGCCGTGTTGACTTGCGCTGTTTCCTGCAAGAAGATGGAGGGAGTGAATCGGTTCCACTACGGCGCGGCGCCGCGTTAACCGGTCAACCTGTTCTGTCACCAAGGTTTCGGCTCGCTAACGGATCTGTCGAGTGCCTTAGCGTCTCTTCCGCCTCTTGCGTGAAACCTTTGCGCCTCTTGCACCTCTTGCGTCCATGACCGGATGAAAGTCCCCTCCGGGGAGACACGATTATGAACATCAATCCATTGAGACATTTGGAAACGCTCGGTCAATCGATCTGGCTGGACTACATCCGGCGCGATCTGATCGTCGGCGGACAGCTCCGGCGTCTGATCGATGAGGATGGACTGCGGGGAATGACCTCGAATCCATCCATCTTCGAGAAGGCGATCGCGGAGAGCCACGATTATGACGAGGACATCCGGACCATGGCGCTCGAGGGCAAGAGTGCCGAGGCAATCTACGAAACCCTGAGTCAGCGCGATGTGCAAAGCGCTGCTGACGAGTTTCGCCCTCTCTACGACAAGACTGACGGCGCGGATGGATATGTCAGCCTCGAGGTCAATCCCCATTTGGCGCACGATACCAACGGCACGCTGGCGGAAGCCCGCCGGTTGTGGGTCGCGCTCGACCGGCCCAATGTATTTATCAAAGTCCCGGCCACGGCCGAAGGCCTGCCCGTCATCCAGCAACTCATCAGTGAGGGAATCAATGTCAACGTGACGCTGCTCTTCGGGCTGCCTCGTTATCGGCAGGTTGCGGAAGCTTACGTCGCCGGGATTGAGACGCGGGCGGCCCAAGGGAACCCCGTGAAGCACGTGGCCTCGGTGGCCAGCTTTTTTGTGAGCCGTATCGACGCGCTCGTAGATCCTGTGCTCGAAAAAGCTATTGCGAACAACGGCAAGGAGGCAGACGTCGCGAGAAGGCTACGCGGGCAGGTTGCCATAGCCAGCGCGAAGGTGGCCTACCAGATCTTCAAGGAGATCTTCTGCGCTGATCGGTTCAAGAAACTGGCTGACCAAGGTGCGCGAGCTCAGCGTCTGCTGTGGGCCAGCACCGGCACCAAGAACCCGGACTACAGTGACGTGAAGTACGTCGAGGCGCTCATTGGACCGGACACGGTCAACACAGCCCCGCTCGAAACTCTCGAGGCATACCGCGACCACGGCGATCCCCAAGCCCGGCTCGAACACGACATCAAGGAAGCCCGCTGGGTGCTGGAGCAGCTGCCGGAACTGGGCCTGAGCATCGATAAGTTGACCCAACGACTGGAAGACGAAGGAGTCGACAAATTCAACCAGCCGTTCGACAAGCTGATGAACACCTTGGGCCTTTCCCGAAAGACGCGAAAGGAAGCGGAAGACGCGTGGCGCAATGAGGGGGGCAACCCCAACTGAGGCGCCTGGAAGTCAGGTGAACGATCCCGATCTACTCAGTCATTGCCCCGGGTGAGCAATTTTGACCAGGAGCGTGAGCCGTACCGAACTGACACTCGAAGAACCCGAGAGTATAAGAGGAAGTGTCTCGAGTTGTGGGTGGTGGGCAACGCGGGTTGAAAACAGCCCGTCGCCGGGCTCGGAACAGTCCGGTCCCACCGGGATTCAGCGGAACGCCAGTCACAGGAGAACCGTATGAGACTACGAAGATTAAGCAGAATTGCAGTTACCTGCCTCGGCATCGGAGCGTTGTCCGCGGGGCTGCTGTACGGAGGTGAGAGCGCGGCTACCAGATTGACGACATCGGCCGAGGTGCTCGGGGAGATCATGGCAACGCCCGACAAGGCGATTCCTCAAGACCTGCTTGCGAGATCAGCATGTATCGTGATCATTCCGGGAATGAAAAAAGGTGCCTTTATCGTGGGAGCGAACTACGGTAGTGGGTTCATGTCGTGCCGCCTGGCTTCCGGGACTGGATGGTCGGCGCCGGCTGGCGTGAAGGCGGAAGGTGGGAGCGTTGGCTTTCAGATCGGAGGCTCCGAGACGGACGTCATCATGCTCGTCATGAACAGACGAGGCGCCGAAAAGCTGCTTTCGAGCAAGTTCACTCTTGGCGCGGACGCTTCCGTGGCAGCCGGACCGGTAGGCCGGACCTCCTCGGCGGATACCGACGCCAAGCTGAACGCCGAGATCCTTTCCTATTCCCGTTCGAGAGGGGCGTTTGCGGGTATTTCACTGGAGGGCGCCACACTGCGGCCCGATGAAGACTCCAACGCCGAGCTGTATGGTCGCAAATTGACAAACCAACAGATCGTCATGGGCAAGACGAAAGTACCTCCAGCGGGATCCAAGCTGGTGGCGGGATTGAACAAATACTCGGCACAATCCGCCGAGAAAAAGGCTGAGTAGATCGTCGGGAGAGGTCAACTTCGGTGTTTTTCTAAGCGAGGCCGGGGTCCGACAGAAGATCGGGTGACGCGCGGCGGGTGTGTTTCTCTAATCGTGCAGAACCACGCTCAGGAGGCCGCTATTGACCGTCAACCCGCCCTGGTCGCCGTATTCGATGAAGCCGAGTTTCCTGAACTTGTTCATGAAATGGCTGACTCGCGAGCGGGTTGTGCCAACCATTTCGGCCAGATTCTCCTGACTGATCCTGGGAAGCACAGGTTCGGCTCTGCTCTCCTTGCCGAAATGGGAAAGCAGTAAGAGGATCCGGGCCAGACGCTTCTCGCTCGAGTTGAAGAGCTGATCCACGAGATCCGCTTCGTACCGGATGTTGCGCGACAGCAGATGCGTGACGAACACTTCCGAGATCTGGTGCTGCTCGTGGAGAAGGCGCACCATCAACCGCTTCTCCAGCCGGGTAAGGCTGCAATCCGTGATGGCGGTCGCAGTCGCCATGCGCAAGGGCTGTCCTGCGAGGCAGCCCTCGCCGAAGAAATCGCCCCTGTCCAGAATAGCGACAATCGCTTCTTTGCCCTGTTGGGAGGTCACCGTGAGCTTCACCTTGCCTTGCTTGAGAAAGAAAATGGAATCTGCGGGGTCTCCCTCCCAGAAGATGCTGCGGTTCGCACCGTACTCTATGGCGTTCCCTTGGGAGACTCCGGAAAGGAATACTTCCCAATCGACAGGCTGACCTTTATCAACCTCCATGATTTCATCCCTTCTGGCCGTGGTTAACTTCTGGCGAGCGGCTGCGTGGTGTCGTACTTCTGCACCTTCCGCGGCTGTCGCGCCTCGCCGCGTCCGGTCATTTAATGCAAATTATATGCCGATAACCATGGCTGGATCAAATCACGCCGGGCGGATTCGGTGAAACGGGATGCCGAGCCGGCCTTTGATGAAATCAATTGAGCCGTTAGGAGTCCGGTGGTTTGGTTGGTCGGCCAACTGGAGCTTCGACCCGAACGTAAACGGTTTCAACCCCTTTCAGACGGTGTTGGCTGACTTTCAATTGATATTATGGCTGCCATGTGGCAACATTTGACAGCAGTACCTGAATTGTCAACGATTTATCATCGGAGAGGTTTTGTGATGTAAGGTCAAGAAACACCTACGAGGGGGAGGGAACTGCAATGTCTTGGACAACAAGTACCTTTAAGCGGACACGCTTCAGGCTTCTGGTCGTGGCATTCGCCGCGCTTCTTTGCGGGGCCTCCCCGGCGTTGGCCCAGATTTCACTGGGGACAGCGGAGGGCTT
>Ga0105104_10003658_pt1 | contig 10874 bp, 13 predicted proteins | sample PPLLaktember2015_3_FD_87034 | JGI IMG/M metagenome (GOLD analysis project Ga0105104, IMG submission 87034) | Freshwater sediment microbial communities from Prairie Pothole Lake near Jamestown, North Dakota, USA - PPLs Lake P7 Core (6) Depth... | ecosystem: Environmental > Aquatic > Freshwater >... | reverse complement strand
GGTTCACCATCAGGATGGACAGGTTCCGACACCTCCCAAAAAACCGTTGCGTGGGGGGCGTTTGCACTGCCGCAATATTCGGACAATGCTCAAAAATCTATTGACTCCGGTAATATTGGTAATACGCTCCCATCTGAAACATACCCTGATAAAAATAAAGTAAATATTCAAAAGTTTTTGGTCCCACCGAGCCATCCGTGATGGCTTTTACAAAAAGGTGGGCTCGAAAGGGTTTCCTGGTCGTCGAAGACAAATTATGCGGTGGGTTTTGGTACGTGTGCCCCACGAATCGAGGTTATTTTTCGCCGGTTTTTTTAATGATGTGGTATCCGAATTGGGTGGGGACCAGGCCGCTGATTTGGCCCACGCTGAGTTTAGAGACGGCTTCTTCGAATTTCGGGATCATTTTGCCCGAGCCGAACCAACCCAGGTCTCCGCCGCTGGATTTACTGCCGCAAATGGAGAATTCCCTGGCCAGAGCAGCGAAATCGCCACCGCTTTTAACCTTATTCAATATCTCATTTGCTTGATTTTGATCTTTAACCAGTATATGACTTGCACGCCACTCCATGGTTTACCTCCGGGAATTTTTTTTTAAGGTTACTATTATAAATGAAAAAAAAGTGGAATTCAAGATTGAAATTTTAGATGCAGCAATTATAGTTTTAAAAAAGTATATTTTAGTCGTAAAGGGTTCTGTAGTCGGTTGCCGAATTCCTTCCACTTCACCCCTTCGCCGGTCATCGGCTCCGGGGACCCGTCTCGCCAATTTACCATTTGCCCGCTGCCTCCGCAAAAAAATTAACTGCTGACCACTGATAAAAAAGAAATTGGAACCGCTTCTCCTCGAATGTAAAATTTTCTTCCCGTTTTTCTTCTTTGGGGCTTGACTTTTATAGAAATATGGATAAAAATAAGCTTTGTGAATTAATGGATATTTTCCAAATAAAAAAAAGAGGACAAACCGGGAACTGTACATGTTAAGTGAGAAAGGCAATTTACGCGAAACCCCGCCCATGAAATTACTACTCACCATTTTCGAGCAAGTTTTGACGGGTATCCTCTATATTAAAGGCCCGGATGTGTTGAAAGTATTGTACTTCAGCCGGGGGAAATTGATCTGGGCGATTTCCAACGCGGAAAGCGATAAACTGGAGAATATCCTTCTTTTAAAAAACCTGGTAGAATCCGAGGTCCTTCAAAAAGTAAAAAAAGAAGCCCACGTCTCGGAATCCATCGGTAAAATCCTGGTAGAAAAGGGGCTGATTACCCTTGAAGAGTTGATCGAATCGACAAAACTCCAATTAAAACGGATTATCATCGATGTCTTAAGGTGGACCGACGGCGGGTTCCAGTTCAATAAAGATACTCCCCCCGAACGCCTCTTAAGCCTGGATTTGAATATCACCGAGTTTATCGTCGATTATATCCTCGAAGAAATGGAAATCTCCGATGTGTGGAAATCTATCGGGTCGCTCCAGATCGAGTTAATAAAGAACCCGGACGAGGAGAAACTCGCCCGTTATCAACTTTCCGACCGCCAGGTGGAGTTATTGAATAGTTTCGATGGCCAGAACAAGCTTGAATGGATTTTATCCAGGCATGCCGGCGGTCACAGGGAGTCCATTTTAAAGATCGTTTATTTTTTTATAATGGCCGAATTACTCATTAAGAAGGAGTTTGAGTTAACCGATTTGTCCTCGTTTGAGACCGCGTCGGACCAGGGACTCGATTATCTCGATATCCCATCGCCGCACCGCCTCGTTACTCCCTCTCCCGGTACCGAGAACACGTATACTTTCGGAGAGGAGGAACCCGATCCCGGTATGTTCCCCCAGGAGTCCATCCAGGAACCCTTCCCGGAACCCAAGGAGAGCCAGTCGAAGAAAATAGCTCCCCCTCCTCTTTCCTCCACCATGATGAAATCCACCCCGCAGGAAGAGAAAAAACGTGTTAAATTCATCGGTTTAACATTGGTTTTGGTGGTCGTTTGCCTGGTTATCGGCGGGATTATTTTAATCATGCTTCCATTATTGGAGAGCGATAATTCCATGGAAGATGCGTTTAAACGTTCCGGGCGGAAAGATATTATCCGCATCGACGATACTAAACCGGACACATCGTCATTAGATACCGGCTCTTCCGTAAAACCCGGCGGCCAATCGGGGGAAGAGACAGTGAAAAATACCCCGGTAAACACGAAAACGGAAGAAAAAACGGGTGAAGACAAACCGGCGGAAAAAACCGGGAAGGAGAAGGAGAAGGAGAAAGAAACAGGAATCGGGGGAGATAAAGCGGCGCAGGCAAAAGAAGAAGATAAAACCGGCCAGGAAAAGAAACCGGTACCGTTGACGGTTGAAAAACCCAAAGCGGCTGAGGATTATTTCAAGGAAGGCAGTTTGATTACGGCGGGGGATGTGTGGAAAAATGAATTGATGCGATCGGGTTTCAAATACAGTATTTTATTGGAGTTGGATTGTCAGAAAGAATCTGTCATGCATGCGTATAATCTCATAGAAAAAAAGAAAGAATTTTTTATTTTGACCCGGAAGAGTAAGGATAAGAATCGCATGTGTTACATGGTGATGTGGGGAAAATTTCGGACGCGGGAGGAAGCAGGCGAAGCGGTAAAGACTGTTCCCAATTATTTTTGGAAGCAGCAGAACCCGCCTGAAGTGGTGGAATTGGCGCCTTATTTCAAATAACCGCACTTCGTGTGGCTCTTTTCTCGTGCCGAAGGCATTATTCAATTGATACTTGATAATTGTTAATTCTATCGGGGTTTTTCAGTCAAAATTCTTTTTAAAAGTTTCTCGTGGATTTTTTTTTGACTGTCCCCTTTTTTCCAATTATTTTTGGAAGCAGCAGAACCCGCCTGAAGTGGTGGAATTGGCGCCTTATTTCAAATAACCGCACTTCGTGTGGCTCTTTTCTCGTGCCGAAGGCACTATTCAATTGATACTTGATAATTGTTAATTCTATCGGGGCTTTTCAGTCAAAATTATTTTTAAAAGTTTCTCGTGGATTTTTTTTGACTGTCCCCTTTTTTCACTGCCCTACGTGTGGTTTTCTTGCAGAGCCGGACGGATCGTTCGATATTTAAAATATTGTTTGATCCCGTTTGGGCTTGTGGGGCCAACGTAGTGAGGTTGGTGATACCTTTTTTATCGAGAAAATGATTTTTTTTCTTGACAAATACTATATGTGAGTTTATAATTATGACCTTCCAAATGCCGGAGTGGCGGAACTGGCAGACGCACCGGACTCAAAATCCGACGGAGAGTGATCTCCGTGAGGGTTCGACTCCCTCCTCCGGCATTTATCTTATTATGCTGCTGGGTAAACTAAAGTTGGAATGAGCAGTGGAAGAAGAAAGTGGCGTCTTAACGCATTACTCAGGAGTATTTACCGAATGAAAAGTGACCACACCGTGTCCCATGAGGGTACAGTTGTAGGCATTGAAGGACAAAACATACGAGTTAAGATTATTTCTCAATCCGCATGCGCTTCCTGCAATGCAAAAGCATCTTGCATGGCCTCGGATATGAAAGAAAAATTCATCGATACCGTCGATGATTCAGCCTGGCATTACAAAGTAGGGGATACTGTTTGTGTAATCATGAAAGAGAGAATGGGATGGCTGGCTTTATTGTACGGATTTATCCTTCCTTTTTTCGTATTCATGATCTGCCTAATGGCGGCCTACCTGTCCGGTGCCGGAGAAATTAAATCAGCGTTGTTAGGGATTGGGAGCCTTGTCCCTTATTATATCCTCCTCCATCTTTTACGGAAAAAAATAGAGAAAAATTTTGTTTTTCGGATCGAACCGAAGGACAAATAAAAATGAAAATATTTAAAGAGGTGAAATAGTGAACACCGTAATGTTGTATTCAGTACTTACGTTGGGAATAGTGGCAGCAGGTTCCGCGATTATTCTCTTCGTTGTAGCTAAAAAGTTCAGAGTAGATGAAGACCCTCGAATCGATGAAGTAACGGCACTTCTTCCCGGGGCCAATTGTGGCGGATGCGGGAATCCCGGGTGTCGCGGTCTGGCCGAAGCACTGGTAAAAGCTGCGGATAAAGGAGATATCTCGGGTTTAAAGTGTCCACCTGGCGGTAACGATACTATGGCGGCGATTGCCAAGCTGCTGGGCCTCGAAGCGGGCGAAATGGTACCGATGATCGCGGTTGTCCGCTGCGGCGGCAGCCTTGAAAAAGCCCCTAAAAAAGTGGATTATAATGGCCCGAACAAATGCGCTGTCTCGGTTGCACTATTTAATGGCGAAAGCGGTTGCCCATACGGCTGCGTCGGTTTAAGCGATTGTGTGGCCGCATGCGTCTTTAATGCTATCTATATCGACCCGGTCACACATCTCCCGGTGGTGGATGAAGCAAAATGTACAGCTTGCGGCGCTTGCGTCAAAGCGTGCCCTCGATCGATCATCGAATTACGCCCCAAAGGAAAAAAAGACCGCCGCGTTTGGATTAACTGCGTGAACAAGGAAATCGGGGCTGTCGCTTTGAAAAACTGCAAAGTCGCCTGCATCGGCTGCGGCAAATGCGTCAAAGCCTGCCCGGAAAAAGTCCAGGCCATCACAATGGAAAAAAACCTGGCCTATATCGATACCAACAAATGTATAAGCTGTGGGTTGTGCATTCCTGTTTGCCCCACGGGTGCCATTAAGGCTACGTTTGAACCCCCTGCCCCCAAACCGAAACCGCAGCCCGAAAAAGAACAAAAATCGGAACCCAACACGGAAAACGCAGCCCAATAACCGGCTGATCGTAATAGTCATAGTTATAATGATTAATAATAAGAGGTAAACGAATGAAGCTGAAAACCTTTAAAATCGGTGGCGTGCATCCACCGGAAAATAAATTGTCCGCTAATGTTCCTATTGCACCGACGGGAGTACCCAAACAAGTATCCATCCCGTTGTCCCAACACCTGGGTGCCCCATCGGACCCTGTGGTGGAAAAAGGAACTGCCGTTAAAGTGGGAACATTAATCGCACGAAAAGGAAAAGCATTTATTTCCGCCAATATCCATTCCTCTGTATCCGGGACCGTAGTTAAAATCGACGATGTCCCGGACTCCAGCGGTTATAGGAAACCGGCTGTTATCATCAAAGTGGAGGGCGATGTCTGGGAAGACAGTATCGATCGTTCCCCCGACCTGGTTAAAGAGATTAAATCGGACCGTGATGCGATTCTCCAAAAAATCGAGGATATGGGCATCGTAGGACTCGGCGGTGCGACTTTCCCCTCACACATCAAATATATGGTGGATGATAAACGGAAAGCAGATACCCTCGTGATCAACGGCGTCGAATGCGAACCCTACCTCACCTGCGACCATCGCTTGATGTTGGAACGGACCGAGGAGATCATGGTCGGTATTCAAATCATGATGAAAGCCGCTAAAGTCGACCGCGCCATGATCGGCATCGAATCCAATAAACCCGACGCCATCCAAAAAATGCAGGAATGCGCCAAGGCTTATAAAGGCGTCGAAGTGGTTCCCCTCAAAGTTCAATACCCCCAGGGTGCTGAAAAACAATTGATTAAAGCACTGCTGAACCGCGAAATCCCAGGCGGGAAACTCCCCCTCGACGTCGGTGTGGTCATTAATAACGTTGGAACTGCCTTCGCTATTTATGAAGCCATTCAAAAAAATAAACCCATGGTCGAACGGGTTGTCACTATTACAGGTAAAAACCTTAAAAAAACGGGGAACTTCTTGACCCGCATCGGCTCACCGGCCACTATGCTGCTGGAAGCACTGGGCGAAACCCTTCCCGAAAAAACCACCAAAATCATTAACGGCGGCCCCATGATGGGAAAAGCCGTCAACTCCCTGGATATTCCCATTACGAAAGGTACCTGCGGCTTTGTTCTGGTCGATGAAAGCGAAGCGCTCCGGGCTGAACCCGATTTTTGCATCCGATGCGCCAAATGCGTCGGCGTTTGTCCCATAGGACTCGAACCCTATAGACTTGAACAGCTTTCCAATCGCCAGAATTATGAACTATGCGAAGCCGAATCCATCACCGATTGCATCGAATGCGGATCCTGCAGCTACACATGCCCCTCATGTCGCCCGCTGCTGGACTACATCAGGTTCGGAAAAGCCAATGTAATGCGCATACAGAGGGAAAGGAGGCAAAAATGAGCAACCGACTTTTGGTATCCATGTCTCCCCATGACAAGGGAGATTTTAAAGTCGAAAAAATCATGTGGGGAGTCGTCATCGCACTCATCCCATCGATTTTTGCATCGGTATATTTTTATGGGCTCCAGGCCATTCGCGTCGTTGTCGCCGCGGTATTCTTTTGTGTCGCACTGGAATATCTCATTCAAAAATATGTCTTGAAATTCAAAAAAATCACCGCAATGGATGGCAGTGCAGCAGTTACAGGTTTACTCCTGGCTTTCAATGTTCCCAGCACAATCCCCACGTGGCAATTGTTTGTCGGGTCCATTATCGCCATCGGCGTAGCCAAAATGACCTTCGGCGGACTGGGGAAAAACCCCTTCAACCCCGCATTAATCGGTAGAGCGTTTATGTTGGCCAGCTTTCCCGTAGAAATGACCACATGGCCCGTTCCATTGAAAAATATATGGAGCCTGGGCGCGGACGCCGTGACATCGGCGACTCCCCTCGGCCTGGTCAAAGAAGGCGTAAAAGCAGGTCAAACCATTCAACAGCTCTCCGATAAAATACCGTCATACTTCGATCTTTTCATCGGGAATATCGGCGGATGTATCGGGGAAATCTCGGCTTTAGCCATTCTCATCGGCGGTATTTATATGCTGCATAAAAAAATCATTACCTGGCACATCCCGGTGTTTTACCTCTTGTCCCTTGGGTTGTTTACCGGCGTATTCTGGTTGGTGAACCCCGCCAAATACGCAGACCCGCTGTTTCATATTCTTGCAGGCGGCGCAATGCTCGGTGCATGGTTTATGGCTACCGATATGGTGACCAGCCCCATGACACCGTTGGGGCAAATCATTTTTGCTGTAGCTGCGGGTGTCCTTTGCGGATTGATTCGACTCATCGGCTCTTACCCCGAAGGATGCTCCTATTCTATTTTGATTATGAATGCGTTTGTGCCTCTCATCGATAAATTTATCAAACCGAAAAAGTTTGGAACGGAGGTGAACTATGGCGGATAAAAAACTACCCTCTACGTTTTTTAACATGGTTTTTGTCCTGACCCTTGTTTCCGTAATATCCGCGTTAGCCCTGGCTTTTACATATTCAAAAACCAAGGACCCCATTGCCCAGGTGGCGCTGAAACGAACCCAAAAAGCCCTCCAACAAGTATTGCCGGCTTTTAATAATGACCCCACCGTCGAGAAATATACCGTGGAAGGAACCGAGTATAAAGATATGGAATTTTTCCCCGCTAAAATGGATGGAAAATTCGTCGGTACTGCGGTTCAAACCTATTCCGATAATGGATTTGGCGGAAAAGTCTTGCTCATGGTCGGTTTTGGACCGGATAATAAGATTATTAATATAACGGTATTGAAACATAACGAGACCCCAGGACTGGGAACCAAAATGGCGGACGCAAAGTTTAAAGACCAATTCAACGGGAAAGATCCCGGGGTGTTTAAGCTGAAAGTCAAGAAAGACGGCGGCGATGTGGATGCGATTACGGCAGCCACCATCAGTTCCCGTGCATTTTGCGATGCCACGGATCGTGCGTATCAAGGACTTCTCAAAGGAGGTAAAAAATGAACCTGGCAAAAGAGTTATTTCGTGGATTGATAAAAGAAAATCCCACGTTGGTCCTCCTGCTGGGAATGTGCCCAACGTTGGCGGTTTCAAACCAGGCCATTAACGGTATCGGTATGGGTTTGGCTGCGACTTTCGTGTTGGTCGGATCCAACGTTGTTATCGCAATGATAAAAAATGTGACGCCGGATAAAGTCAGGATACCGATATTTGTTGTTGTCATCGCCTGTTTCGTTACCATAGTCGATTTGTGCATGAATGCTTTTACGCCGGATTTGCATGCCACGCTGGGGATATTTATCCCGTTAATTGTCGTTAACTGTATCATCCTCGGTCGTGCCGAAGCTTTCGCTTCCAAAAACACTGTGCTGCCTTCTCTTGTAGACGGTATTGTCATGGGAATCGGTTTTACCTGCGGTTTAACGGTATTAGGCAGCATTCGTGAAATCCTCGGGAACGGTTCGATATTCGGTTATAAACTCGTAGCTGAAAATGCATCCACCATCCTGGTCTTTATTCTTCCTCCCGGCGCGTTTATCGCCCTCGGCTTCCTCATCGCTACCGTCAATCGCTTACTCAAGAAGAAAGCGTAAAGAGGTGAAAACATGGAATATTTGATTATAATTATCGGAGCTGTCCTGGTTAACAATGTCGTATTGATCCAATTTTTGGGAATCTGTCCCTTCTTAGGAGTCAGCACCCGCATCAGTACCGCGCTCGGTATGGCCGCCGCTGTCGTCTTCGTTATGGCACTGGCAACAGCCGCTACCTTCCTCCTGCAAATCGGTGTACTGATCCCCCTGAAAATAGAATTCTTGCAGACGCTGCTTTTCATCCTGGTAATCGCCGCCCTGGTGCAAATGGTGGAGTTGATTTTGAAAAAAGTCAGCCAACCCCTCTACCAGGCTTTAGGCGTTTATCTACCCCTCATTACCACCAACTGCGCTATCTTAGGTATCGCTGTTTTGGTAACCCGCATCGGTTATAACCTGGCCCAGAGCGTTGTTTACGCAGTCGGAATCGCCGTCGGATTCGGGTTCGCCCTCGTTATTTTCGCCGGTATCCGCGAAAGGCAAGAATTATACGATATCCCGGAAGCCATGAAAGGCGCACCCATCGCCCTGGTTACCGCCGGGCTGATGTCTCTTGCCTTTATGGGTTTTTCGGGAATGATTAAGTAAGATTAGAAGAGTTTGATATAATAAGGGAGAAAACCGGGACCCTTTTTATAAAAAGGGTTCCGGGCCTCCCCAAAATTTTTGTTCGGCTGGGTGGTTTAGGTTTGATATTGAGTTATTTTTATTTAGAGATGGCGACAGCTTCCCGGGTTCATGATCCCCTTTCCCTGATAAATCATCCCTGATGCAGGGAAAATAATTTTTTTAGTTGAAATTATGACCTCAATCCTGTTACAATTATATACTCGATTAAGGATGGTCGATCATGAAACTAAAACGGCAAATTGGCCCGGCTTTTAGAGAAGGAAACTCGGGTAAAGCACGTACAAAGAATGGGGTGGAAACCCTGGTAAAAGGTATCGTCGATGACAACACCATGGAAAAATAATTATCATATTCATACCACCTATTGCGACGGGGTAGAAAAACCCGGGCTATTCGTCCAAAAAGCCGTCGATATGGGTTTTGAGCATATCGGATTTTCATCCCACGCTCCTGTTCCGTTTGCTACCGGCTGGAATATGACCCCTGGAGAACTCGATATATATGTCGAGGAGATAAAGGGATTGAGAGAAAAATATAGCCATCAAATCGAGATTTTAATCGGTTTGGAAGTGGACTATATCCCCGGTTTCCAGGGGCCATCCACTTTTAAGGGAAAAGGGCTTGATTATACTATCGGTTCCGTCCATTACTTGTTTATCGAAGGGAAATACCGGGAACTGGATTATAACCCGGAGCAATTCGAATTCATAGCGAAAAATGGATTCGGCGGCGATATCCCTGCCATGATAACCGCATATTTCTCTTCGGTTCGCGGGATGTTAATTAACGATCCACCCACTATCCTGGGGCACGTCGACCTGGTCAAGAAATTTAACCGCCAACACAAATTTTTCGATGAAAACGCCCACTGGTACCTCCTGGAAGTGGAAAAAACAGCAGAAGTATTGAGCCGCACGCGGACTATATTGGAAGTCAACACTGCACCGGTTTACCGGGATTTGGGCGATGAGCCTTATCCTTCCACTCCTTTATTAAAAATTTTCAGGAAATACAATATACCCATCGTTCTAAATTCCGACGCGCATTCCCCCGATTGCCTCGCCGGTGCATACCCCGAAGGCCTTCAAATGATTATTAACTGCGGATATAAAACACTTCACGAAATCACGTTAACCGGGGTAACTGAAAAACCGATTCCTTAACGGCAGAAAGTAAATATATTTTTTAGAAATCATAAAATCTTCATTGAAAAGGGTTTCCATATAGAATGGTTTCATGTTTCTTTGGTTTTCTTTTTATTGTCTTTAGTTGATTTTTCCCGGGTATCTTTCATTTTTTTGAGAATGGAAGACGAACACAAAAGACCTATTTCAATGATGCCGGGCCCTCTCCCAGCATTTCTGCCGGAGCCGGGATGTAGCAGAAACTGAGTTTTAACGGGTTGGGTGCAGTGGTGATATCGGTTCCATCCAGTAAAACCGGGTAATTTAGGGAAAAACGGAATACTTCCCCCTTGATAATATTACTGGCTGATTATCCCGGATGGTTTCGGTTTTAAATTCAATATGTTAAAGGTATTTCTCGAATCGTCGCACCCCCACCCACATGAGAACAAAAGCATAAAAAGCCATGATCCCCATCCCCGGCCAATAGGTTCCCGGTAACCGGTTCTTTGCCTTATAAACATTTTCATCCCCTTTGATGAAGGGGGCGATTTTTGGTAGGGCTGTGTGGTTCCGTTAATTGATTATTTAATGGCGCTGAAGATGCGGGCGACGTATTGCCCGAACACCAGGGTTTCGGAAGTCGATTCATTAACTTTCCAGATGTTTGGAATGTCCGGTATCGTGCTTGTATCATTGGAATATTTCAATTTATTCAACAAATCCCGGATAGCCTTGAACTGAACCAGGTTGTATTTGAATACCCCGGTAATGTCGCCC
>Ga0105104_10003656_pt1 | contig 10875 bp, 4 predicted proteins | sample PPLLaktember2015_3_FD_87034 | JGI IMG/M metagenome (GOLD analysis project Ga0105104, IMG submission 87034) | Freshwater sediment microbial communities from Prairie Pothole Lake near Jamestown, North Dakota, USA - PPLs Lake P7 Core (6) Depth... | ecosystem: Environmental > Aquatic > Freshwater >... | reverse complement strand
TCCATCCTGCTCGGCATTCCAGGAAACGGTTCGGCCGCGGCCGTCACAGGGCAAATGCAGAGCACCGCGCTGGATTTGGGCGCAGCAGGCCGCGATGACTACTACGGCCACGGCCTGATCCAGATGGACGCGGCTCTTCGGCTCGTTTTGGGGAACCCGCTTCCCCCCTCCCCTGCACCCGTTCCGCCGGGATCCCTGCCGGGCGCCTCCGGTGGCTTTGTACAGCTCCCGACGTTGACACCGCCAGCCACGGACACTCCGCTTCCCACGCTGACGGAAACGGTCCCGGCCTCCCCGGCCTTCCTCCCCACTGAGACGACCGCGCCGGCATTCCCGGAAACCCCGGAGGTGATTGCACTCACTGAATCCGAGTCTGTCAGCTGGTTCCTGCCCGGCTGCAGCCTGACTCTTATCCTGCTGGGGTTGCTGTTATTTTGGCTGGCATCCCGCCAGCGCAGGAAAAAGCGCAGAATATTCACCCATTTTCGATGAAGGAAATTTACAAAGGCGATCCTACGCCGCGTGATGCTTGAACTGCGGCAGATACTCCTTGTGCTGCGCGAAGAGTTCGTTCGTCATCTGACGGATCTCCGCAAGTGACAGGACCGCGGCCGTCAGCGGATCGTGGGCAATGGCCCGGTAGATCATCGTTGGGTCGCCTTCGAGGGAGCCCGCAATGGCCATTTCCTCGATGCCGCTGGAGAGCTGCGTGAGCAGCGCACACTCCGCGGGCAGCGCGCCGACGTGAATGGGATGGAAGCCGGCCTTGTCCACGGCCACCGGAACTTCCACGCACGCCCCCTCCGGCAGGTTGGTAATCAGCTGCGTGTTGCGCACATTCCCGTTGAACTTGAACATCTCGCCGCCCTTGAGAGCATTGATGATGCAGGCTGCATATTCGTGACCGCGCTGGAGGTCCTGCGGGGTGAGCGGTCGTTCGAAGCGCTCCCTGACCTGGTCCTCCCAGGTGGACTCATTGCGCTGATATTCCTTGAGGATGTATGCATATTCGCCGGGATTCCAGCCTGTGCCATGTGTGCAATACTTTGCGATCAGGTCGGGGCGCTTGCGGAACCAGGGGTTGTATTCCGAGTTGTGCCCACTCGACTCGGTCACATACTTTCCGAGCGCGAGATACATCTCGTTGCGGACCGGCTCCTCATTATAGACTTCGGGGCGCTCGGTGATGGCTTTGTGGATCACAGGATAGGCATCCCTGCCGTTCCACTTGAACTCGAGATACCAGGCCTGATGATTGATCCCTGCGCACAGATAATCGATCTCCTCGTAGGGTGCACCGATCCAGTTGCCCAGCATCTTGGCCGTGCCCTGCACCGAATGACACAGGCCCGTCACCGGGATGAATGTTTGGCGCTGCAGCGCGCCGCACAGCATCACCATCGGGTTGGTGTAATTCAGCAGCACGGCGTTCGGGCAGTATTTTTCCATGTCGCGGACGATGTCCAGCATGGGGTTGATCGTGCGCAGGAAACGGAAGATGCCGCTCGGGCCGCGCGTATCGCCGACGTTGATGTCCACGCCGTACTTCCTGGGAATCTCGATGTCATGCCGCCAGACGTCCGTGCTGCCGGAAAGAATGGTGGTCAGAACGACGTCGGCATCCTTGAGCGCTTCGGCACGATCCAGGGTCGCCTCGACCTTGGCCGGACAGTTGCCGGCCGCGATCAATTTTTCTACTCGCTTTTTGGCCCATTCGAGCCGCCCGGCATGGATGTCCATGAGGGAGATCGTCGCGTCTTCCAATAACGGAAAGGTAAGGAGGTCGCGGACGAGCCCGCTGGTGAAACCCAAACTGCCTGCGCCGATGAATGCTATCTTGGTCATGTAGTCTCCTGGTCTGTTAGTCTCGTAGTCTTCTAGTCTGCTAGTCGGCTAGTCTTGTAGTCACTAGTTGGATAGTCTCGGGTGCTAATTATAGTGATGATGGATGAAGCCGCCACGGATGAACGCGGCGTTTTAACAAACTACCAAAACTTTATCTGTGTTTATCCGCGTTCATCTGTGGTTAGAGCCTCCCTTTATTCCAACCTCAAAACACGCCTGGCATTCCCTGAATAAACTTTCTTCAGCACCTCATCCGTCAGGTACAGGCCACAAACATACCAGCGTCCCTGCACAGGAACATCTGTGGTGTTGTAGTTAAAGTATTCATCGTCCGTTTCGAGGAAGCGATAATGCAAACGATATTCCTCCAGCCTCGGACTCGAATCGGTCCCAAATAGAATACGGTCCTGGTATTGAATGAAGAACTTTCGCGCCGTGTAGGGCTGCCTGCCAAGCTCACCGAGCCGCGCGGAGATGTCGATGTAATAGTTCGGACATTCGTCCAGCATCGCTCCGACCCAGGCCAGGTTCTCGGCATAGCATCCCACGTGCGCGCCAATGAACGTTGTGGAAGGGTGGCGGCGGACAAGCGACCCGAGTCCGTTCAGAATGTCCATGAACGGCGGGAACGGAGGACTAGTAAATGCCCAGTCCGGGTTGCGGCCGATCTCCTCCCAGCGTTCGTTCGTCTCATCGATCGGGTCGAAGAACGCGACCGGGTCGGCCACGTGGATCATGACAGGCATCCCCAATTCCCCGGCCATTTCCCAGATGGGAGAGAGGCGGGCGTCATCGACTTTGACCAACTGACCTTTGTGATCCCGGACGTGCAGTCCCAATGGCTTCCAGATCTTCAAGCCCTGCGCGCCGGACTCTTTTTGCGCTTTCAGCCTGCCCGCCGCCCAATCAGGGAATCCATTGCCCAGGCTTTCCCACTTCGACCAGTCCACGCCACCGAAGATGCGGAATCGCTCAGGAGCTTTCTCCTTGAAGTATTTCAAGTGGGTGTGGAGGATATCCTCCCCCCAGCCCCCGTCGAGATCGACATAATGGACAACCCCTGCTTCATCCAGAAGATCTATCAATTCGTTGAGGGGTCTTTTGTCCCAGCCGCCGCCGAAGGCCTCCCCAAGGTGGTTGTGCGCGTCGATCACCGGGAACTTCGCTCGATCCACGCGAGTGGTTTTGGTCACGAGTTTGGATTGTGGGCGGAAATTTTCAAGCAGCATTGCTCATCATCCTCTTCGATCGATCCAGGCCGGACATTATTCGTCCAGACGTTTTTCCAGTCCCCAAAAAACCGGGTTGGAGAACACCTCCCGGCTGATTAATGTAACTTTATTATAATGGTTTAGAAAACATTCTATTCAGACTATAGGATCCCTCATTTGATGAAAAGCTCCTATGCCGGTTCTGTGATTCCATGGAACTGAGTCCCAGACGTGGTCGACCTACGATCGGTGTTTTGGCCGGGTGGCAGGTTTATTGGACACCCAGTCCTTACAGTTACCTGATACCGATCTTTCGCGGGATTTGTCTGGCTGCGCGCCAGCAGGACTGCAATGTGCTACTGGCTTGTGGGATCGGTTCCTCGGCCGATCCCTCAGATAGCCCCCGGCCGGCCTGGCCGGCCACTACAGCCGATAGCGATTTTGTGCCGGTGGGCCCCTGGAACACAGATGGGCTAATTGTCATTAATCCTCTTCTATCCCGTGCTCGTTCCGCGTACATTCAGGATCTTCATCGCCAGGGCCGCCCGATCATTTTCATCGGAAAGGGCGAGGCGGGTCCGACCATTGCTGCCGACAATCATGACGGCATTCTTCAAGGCATCGGGCATTTTGTTGAGCATGGGCATCGGTCCATTGCTTTTATTGCCGGGAATGCCGGTGACCTGGAAGGCGACGGGGGTGAACGATTACGAGCCTATCATTCTGCCATGCAAAAGTATGGCTTGGAGTGCTCCCCGGAACTCATTGCCTATGGCGATCATACATTCAGCGGAGGCTACCAGGCCATGCATCAGTTATTGACACAGCGCCTCGAGTTTACCGCGTTGATGGCCAGTAACGATGAGTCCGCTTTAGGTGCAATGCGGGCCCTCAAGGAAGCCAATAGACGGATTCCGCAGGATGTGGCAGTCATTGGTTTCGACGATCGCCCCGAGACAATTGCTGAAGTGCCCGCGCTGACGAGCGTCCATGTTCCATTGTTTCGAATGGGCTATGAGTCTCTGAAAGCAATCTCTGACCATGTTCAGGGGAATGAACCTGCGCTCTCATCCTTTAACGTGCCGACCCGTTTGGTGGTTCGCCATTCGTGCGGCTGCCGCCAGAACGAGTCCATCAGCTTTATACCCGGGGCAAGACCCGCGGGTCAGGGTTTGACTGCGGTGGCCGCGGCAATGACACAGGCCGTCCTGATGGAGGCGCAACATCTGGATGCTGATGAGATCCTGCTACTGTGCCGCCAGCTGGTCGATGCGTTTGTGATGAGCGCCGAACAAGGGGATTCACTGCATTTTGACCGCGCCCTCAATCAGTTTCTGCGACATCAGAGCTTCTCTGATGATAGTCTGCACATCTGGCAGGCTTCGATATCGATTTTGCGTCAGGCGCTTCCAACCATCATCTCAGAGGCTGACAAGCCCCGGCAGCAACTGGCACTTGCAATGATCGATCAGGCGCGTATCACGATCGATGAAGCGTTGATGCAGCAGCATGGTCAGTACGTCTTCAATCAGGCCTGGACCATCAACCGCATCGGCGCACTAAATGCTCATCTGCTGACGGCTCTGGATGAGAAGCAGATCTTTGAAATTCTGGCAAGTCACCTGCCTGTTATGGAGATCAAACAGGCCGCCGTCGGTTTCTTTGAAGCGGAGGGTGACGATCCCACCCAATGGAGTGACTTGCACATCATCTCCAATGGTACCCAAATCCGCCTGCGCTCACTGACTCGCCAGTTTCCACCGGAGGGACCCTATTCCAACGAACAGCCGTTTAGCCTTGCCCTGCTGCCATTGGTCAGCCAGGTCGGTGTTATAGGTTTCACTGCATTTGATACCACGAACATTGAGCTGCTGGGTGCCATCACACAACAGATTGCTGCCGCGCTCAATAGTGCCAGGCTGTATGCCGAAGCCACGGAGGGGCGCAAACTGGCCGAAGAAACAGAACGGCTGAAGAGCCGTTTCCTGTCGACCGTCAGTCATGAGCTCCGGACTCCCTTGAGTCTGATTGTGGGGCTCAGTAATATTTTGCTGCAAAAGTGGGGCGAAAAAGGTCATACTCTCCCGGTAACCTACCTGCGAGACATTGAACAAATCTATGCCAGCGGAAAGCATTTGGGACGATTGATCCAGGATGTGCTGGATTTGGCCAGCAGTGAAGCGGGTCAATTGCGATTTACGAGCGAACGCCTTGACCTGAGCGAAACGCTGAGAATCATCCTGGCAACCGGCCGGCAGCTTGCCGATGAAAAGGGATTGGTCTGGAAGGAAACGTTTCCTGAAAAAGGCCCCTGGGTATGGGGCGACCGCACCCGGGTCCGTCAAATTGCGTTGAATCTGATCAGCAACGCAGTCAAGTTCACGTCGACGGGCGAAGTACGGCTAACTATCGAGTCGAAGGATGGTTATTCGATTGTCTCGGTCAGCGATACCGGCGTTGGGATTCCCCTGGCCGAACAACAAACGATATTCGATGAGTTCCGCCGCTCGGAACGCACTCTGGCGCGCGGGTACGGCGGCATGGGTCTTGGTCTGGCAATCAGCAAGCGGCTGGTCGAAATGCATGGCGGAGAGATTGGCGTTCGGTCCTCGGGCGAAGAAGGTGCGGGTTCCACCTTCTATTTCAGGCTGCCTCTGATCGAGCCGGGAGATGATCAGGACGATCTGTTACTCGACCCCAAGCTCGGGCAGCAGGTACTGCTGATCACCCACAACATCGAAGTGGGAAAACGCCTGCGCGAACGCCTGCTCGGAAGCGGGCTGGACGCGCAGTTGGTATCCCTCGATCCTTCGGAAAACGGGCTGGCCAACCTGACAGCCGACTCAGCCAGCTCGGTGGTAATTGACATTAGTATGATCCCCAACCAGGGTTGGCAAATTCTGAAGCAGCTCAAAGACAATCCGGCAACCCGCGCAGTTCCCATCCTGTTCTATGCGTTCAACGACGAACGAGGCGCGCTGCTGGAACTGGATTATCTGCCGAAGCCCATTCAGCCCGCCGACCTGGCCAAAGCCCTTAACCAGCAAAGTGCATTCGCCGACGACGGCAAAAAGGAAAAGTCCCTGCTGATTGTGGACGACAACCCGAGAACGCTGGAAATGTACGTCCGAATCGTGCAATCACAATCCGCTCCCTATCGCACCATCACGGCCCGCAATGGTCGGGAAGCGCTGGCAGTGATGGAACAGGAACATCCCGATCTGGTATTGCTGGACTTAATGATGCCGGAACTTGATGGGTTTGGCGTGCTGGAGTCGATGCGCCAGAACGAAGCAACCCGTGACATTCCCGTGATCGTGTTGACCGGCCAGGTATTGACCGAGCGTGACATGACGCGCTTGAACCGCGGGGTGGCGACCATCCTGGAAAAAGGGATGTTCAGTGTGGAAGATACACTGGCTCACCTTGAAACCGCCCTGGTGGGCAAGCAGAAACTGGGCAGCGAAGCGCAGCGCCTTGTGAGGCGGGCAATGGCTTACCTGCACGAGCACTATACGGAAGCTGTCTCACGTGAAGAACTGGCACGGCATGTTGGGATGAACAGTGACTACCTCACCTATTGTTTTCGCAAAGAGCTTGGCATGACGCCAATCGCCTACCTTAATCGCTATCGTATCAACCAGGCCAAGCTGCTGCTTGCCGAGCGGCAGTTGAGCATCACCGAAGTCGGAATGGCGGTGGGCTTCTCGGACAGCGGCTATTTCAGCCGCGTGTTTCGCAAAGAAGTAGGCGTGTCGCCGGAAGCCTACCGGCGTTCGTGAAAATTAAATCGGACGAGGCATTTGTCTCGTCCAACTATAAGTTATCCCAAAAGCATTTTCCGTCATTGCGAGGAGGTCCGAGATGCGGAGCATCGAGGTCCCGACGAAGCAATCTCATACATGATCCACAGCCAACAAACTCGATATGAGATTGCTTCGCTTCGCTCGCAATGACAGAATTAGGTTTACTGATAGACCCGAACGTAATCGATATACATTCGCTGTGGGAATACCGTCGTGCCATCGGGGCTGCCGGGCCAGGCCCCGCCCACCGCCAGGTTCAGGATAATGAAATTGGGATGGTCAAAGACCCATTGACCTCGGCTCTCCACGGTTGACCGGTTCAAGGTGTAATAGAGATTGCCATCCACATACCAGCGGAAGATATTGCTTTCCCATTCCACCGCGAAGACATGGTAGGCATCCGTGAAATTTCCACTCGGCAGGGTATAGGGACCGCCGATCCCGGCTGCTCCCGAGTAGCCTGGACCATGGACTGTACCGTGAACAATGTTCGGCTCACGCCCGATGTTCTCCATGATGTCGATCTCACCGCAGGCCGGCCAGCCGACCGAACCGATATTGTTTCCGAGCATCCAGAACGCAGGCCAAATCCCCTGTCCGTAGGGCACCCGGATGCGGGCCTCGATCCTGCCATACGTGAATTCACGTTTGCCCTGGGTATTGATGCGGCCGGAGGTATAGGTGCAGGTTCCGTACCAGCACTGATAGTTGGCCGGGTTTTCGCGGCGGGCCGTGATGACCAGCGCACCATTTTCGAAGCTCAGGTTTTGACCGTTGGTGTAATATTCCAGTTCGCCGTTGCCCATTCCACTTCCATTGACCTCACTGGTCCAGTTGGAAGTATTCAGGGAGGTGCCATTGAACTCGTCGCTCCACACCAGGGTCCAGGTCGAGCCGTGAGGTGTTGCAGTCGGGGGCGTGACCGGAGTGGGATTGGGCGCGCCGCCGGTTCCGTAGATTTCAAACTCCCAGAGTGACCAGCCCCAGGCCGTGCCGCGCGCGGTCCCGTTCATCCGGACGTAACGGCCGCTGGCGTTCAGTCCACCAATGTCGTCAATGCCTCCATCGCCGGTGGTCGTCGTGTAGATCGTCGTCCAGGTGCTCGCGTTGCTGGAAACCTGGATCTGGTATCCACGGCCAAAAGCCGCTTCCCAGCGCAGGACGACGCGGGTCACGGTCGCAGTCGCGCCGAGATCCACATAGATCCACTGGCTATCGTCCCAGGCATCGCTTGCCCAGCGCGTGGAGGTGAGCAAGTCCACCACCTTATCGGGCGTGCACCCGGAACAATTCGCATTATTTTGGGATGTCGAAGCTGCCGCCGGTTTGTTGTAAGAGAGGAGCACGCTTCCGGAGGGCGGAGGGCTTGTTCGTGTGGGCGTCGGCGTCCGGGTGGGAGTCGGGCCGGGAGGCGGATTGGTGGCCGTCGGGCCGCCGCTGCCCCCGTAGACTTCAAACTCGAAGAGGGAATAACCATAGGGAGTGGCACGCGCCGTGCCATACATGCGGATGTAACGCCCCGAGCCGGATACACTCAGATCGTCGGTGCCGCCATCGCCGGTCGTTGTGGAATAGATGGTCGTCCAGGTGGTTCCGTTCCCGGAGACCTGAATCTGATAAGCCCTTCCATAGGCCGCCTCCCAGCGGAGGACCACGCGCCCGATCGATTGGGTCGTGCCCAGGTCGATGCGAATCCATTGAGGATCACTGAAGCCGCTGGCCCAGCGGGAAGTCAGGTTGCCGTCCACGGCCAGGTTTGGGGTTGTGCCTGCGGCCTCGTTGGAGGAGGAAGTGGCCGGCTTACCAAGCGCCAGGTTCGATGAGCTTGCAAAGGTTCCATATACCTGGAATTCAAACAGGGAATAGCCATATTGAGTTGCGCGGACAGTGCCATACATGCGCACGTAGCGCCCGGAACCGGTGATCGTCAGGTCATCGGTCGCGCCATTACCGGTCGTCGTAGAGTAGATGGTCGTCCAGGTTGAGCCGTTCGTGGAGGTCTGGATCTGATAGGATCTGCCATACGCGGCTTCCCAGTTCAGGACGACACGATCGATGCTGGCCGTCGCGCCCAGGTCGACCTGGATCCATTGGGGATCGCTGAAGGCGCTGGCCCAGCGCGTGCCTGTATTTCCATCGACGGCATTCGCCGCCGGGAAGGCCGCGTTCTCGGTCGAGGAGGCGCTGACAGGTTTCCCCTGCGAGATCAGCGCGCCGGCTGCCGAGGCACTCTCATACGGCAGGCACACTGCAAGAAGAAGAATCAGAAGGGAAATACTGATCAAGCGCGATATGTATAGACTAAATCGAGTATGTTTTCTCATCGCAATCTCCTTTTGCCCGTTTGGGGCCCGATCTGATTTGAAACGTTATTTCCAGTATAGGAGCCTTGTTCGCATAAATCTTGGACAAAAGCGTGTGGTTCTGGGACGTTTCCGAAATGCAGTCACAGCACCGTCATTGCGAGGAGTGGCGCCGTTGGTCGAGTAGGGGTTGGGTCATCCAACCCTGTATCGAGACCAGGCGCCACGACGACTGCGAAGCGTGCCTGTGGCAAGCAATCTCTCACTTCATTTTCACCTGCAATTTTGTGTGAGATTGCTTCGCCGCCGCTTCGATTGCGCAGCACTCAGCGCGATGCGGCTCGCAATGACGGAAAAGTCTATGGATAGTTCACAACCGTACTTGGCGTGGAGTTCGTCGGGGTCTGCGCACCGGTATTGTTGATCACATGGGCGATGATGCCATTATTGCCCAGCGACACCGTGGACAGGTTATGGAATCTCACCCCGGAGGTATCCGGCACCTCGAACGAGCGATCGTTCACGATGCTGGGGTCCACATTGAAGTAACAGTAACTGCCAAGCCCCCAGGCTTCATGGGTAGTGACGGAGTTCGCGACCTTGTATGCAGCGTAGCCGCGTGTCGATCCGTTCATGTAGGCAGCCTGGTTCGGCGGATCGTAAGGCAGCTCGTTCTGGAAGAAGTAGGTGCGGCCTCCGTTGCCGTTCCAGATCACGTTGTACTTCTGGAAGTGCTCCACGAACAAGCCATAGATCGTGACATTGTTCCCGTTGACGATCAGGCCCGTATCGGAGGTATTGACCGTCCAGCCAATGCCCGAGCCGTGGTCGCCGCGCCAGATCCAGGTGTGATCGACGATCACGTTGCTGCTGTTGATCGTCAGCGTGACGGTGGCCTTCCCGGCGATCGCTCCGCCCACGCGGATGAACACATCGTGCAGAGAGGTGGGGTTGGCCGCATGATTGGCGGAGGACCCGGAGGGACCAACTTCCAGCAGGACCGGCGCGTTGGCCGTGCCCGCGTCGAAGAGGAGTCCGGCGATCTTCACCCCGTCCACGTCCGCGACCCGCATCGCAGCGACGCCATTGTCGTTGATGAACGTGGCGAGTCCCAGCCCCAGGATGACGGTATTGGCGCGCGTGACGTTGATCGTCTGGTTCAGGTGATAGATACCCGGGGTCACGAGCAGATCCTTCCCGGCCGCGAGCGCGCTATTAATGTCCGCTGCCGTGGCACCCGGCTTGACGATGAAGAACTGGCTGATCGGCAGAGATACGCCGGCGGGCGTTTGCCCCGACCAGGACGTCCCGCTGGCGTTCGTTCGCAGGGCGGGGACGAATACAAAGTAATTGCCGCCGGAGAAATACAGGAATGGCTTCTCCCGGATCACCGGGGCTTGACCAATGACGGTATACGGCGGGTTCGGGAAGGTTTGCGCGGGCGCGCCGCTTACACCCACGAACATCTGGTTCCAGACCCCGTTGGACCAGCTCCCGATCTGGGAATTGCGCGTCATGTATTGCTGCTGCGAGCCCGAGAATACCTGTCCGGTCACCAGACTGTCGGCCAGATACCCGCCGCTCGACCAGCCGTGGTTGCGCGGATCAAGCTGCAGCTGACCCTGAACATACATCCGGCGGAAGGGCGCCGCCTGCGAAACCGCCCAACGGTTGTTTCCGTCCGGCGGGTTGACGCGCATGTTCTCCGCG
>Ga0105104_10003655_pt1 | contig 10875 bp, 5 predicted proteins | sample PPLLaktember2015_3_FD_87034 | JGI IMG/M metagenome (GOLD analysis project Ga0105104, IMG submission 87034) | Freshwater sediment microbial communities from Prairie Pothole Lake near Jamestown, North Dakota, USA - PPLs Lake P7 Core (6) Depth... | ecosystem: Environmental > Aquatic > Freshwater >... | reverse complement strand
CATCCTGAGCATCATCTTGCCATTCCCCGCAGGACCTCTTCGTTGTGGGGATAGAGCTGAAGGCTCTTCTCGAAGACCTTCCCCGCTTCCTCGAGCTCCCCGAGCTGGACAAGGGCCTTTCCGTAGTTCACAAGGGCCCTGTCGTCCTGGGGGATCAGGTCTAAAGCCCTCACGAGCAGCCTGGATGCGAGTCTAGGATTGCCCGAGGCGATAAGAGGTATCCCTGCATCGATCAGGTTGGTCGGGTCCGTGAGCGGGTGCTCGAGACCTTTCTCGTAGCTGTCAATGGCATCGTCCTCCCTGTGGAGGTCGGAATAAACCAGCCCTAGCCTTATCCATGAGTCTCCGAACCTCTCATTGTAGTTCAGGGCGCTGTTCAGGGACCGGAGGGCTTTCTTGATATCTCCGAGCTCGTGCTCCAGATGCCCTTTGAGGTACCATAGGAAGTGGTTGGATGGAAGCGTGAATAGCAGGGTATCTACCTGTTTGAGCTTCGCTTCCAGGTCGTCCGAGAAGTAATCCGGGAAATCCATGGGAGGTGTGGCACCCTTCTCGAGCGCCTGCCAGCAGATATCACAGAAGGGTATGCCCTCCTCCATCTGTTCATTGGTCTCACAGAACGAGCACCTCAATTAGTTCACCGTTCCCGCACATCGGACCGGCCCTGCGCCGGTCCCCAGAATTATCTCGGTTCCAACCCAATCGACATATCCATTGATAATACTTTCATCAACATTCATGGAAACGAGCTTCTATCTGGCCAGTCCCCTCAACGCACCTTAGACAGCTTCTCGAGCAATATTCTCAGCTCATCGGGCGAAATCGTGGTCTGGACCTGGGTCCTTAGGTCCTTTAGGGTGAATCGGCCTTCCTTCACCTCGTTCTCCCCCACGATGAGCAGATGGGTACTCCCGTTCTCCACGGCCGAGGATATTGCCTTCTTGAGGGGCCTGTCCATGGTCTCCATCGAACATGTGATACCTTTGGACCTTATGAGCGCTGCTCCCTCGAATGCTAGGCCCATTGCCGTCCTTCCCAAGGGGACCATATAGAAACCGACATTATCGGACCTGTTGGGACTTAGGTCCCCCAGGGATACGATTATCCTATCGAAGCCGAGCCCGAACCCTATCCCCTCCACCTCGGCCCCGAACAGGGAGGAGAGCGAATAGGCACCGCCGCCGCATACCTGCTTCTCTGCGCCCAGGCTCGGTATGTCCGCTTCGAAGACCACACCGTCATAGTAATCGAGGCCCCTTGAGATCGAGGGGTCGAACAGTATCGTTCCCTGCGAGCTTACAAGGATGGAGAAGAGCATAGTCAGTTCGTCAATGGGTCCCGTGAGGTCGGTCTGGGCCATCTTGCCTATCTCGGCCAGGACCGATGGGGCCTCCTCCAGAGAATATGTTGTGGTGACAAGTGCGGCCACCTTCGATGGGATGTCGCCTCCCAGATGGGCCAGTCTTGATGCCAATGCAGAAGTGTCCTTCTTATCGATCGCTATCATGAGGTCCCGGTCCTTTTCCGGGTCAAGGCCTACCCCTTTGAGGATGGCCCTAAGGACGGCCACATGCCCTATCCTGAACCGAAGTTCCGGGACACCGACCCGCAAGAGGGCACCTATTGCCGCGGATATCACTTCCGCATGGGCCTGAGGGGTCCTCTTCCCAATGTATTCCAAACCCATCTGCCAGAACTCCCTGTACCTACCCTTCTGGGGCCTCTCGTACCTGAAACAATTGCCGAAGTAGTATATCCTCAAGGGTTTGGCCAAGTTCTTCAAGGTCGATGAGTAGAAACGCATTACCGGGGCTGTGAGCTCGGGGCGCAGGACCATGTCTCGGCCACCTTTGTCCTTGAAGAGGTACATCTGGTCAACGACCTGTGGTCCGGACCTGGAGATGAAGAGCTCAGCGGATTCGAACGTTGGTGTCGAGATCTCCCTGTAACCATAGCTCTCTATGACGGACCTCATCAGGTCCTCGACCCATCTCCGGCGCGCCATTTCCTCTGGCCCGAAGTCCCTTGTCCCCCTCGGTGGTTGGAACTCTACCATCGTCGTAGCTCCCTTGTCCCAGTTGCCAATGGCCGATGATATATGACGTATTATATATAGCTCGGGACCCTCCTGCACATACACCACTTCGGAGCGGCAGGGTGAGGGCCATAGTGGCTCGCCATGCTTGCATGGGGTGGTAAGGAAGTATTATATACAGCATGTAGAATACTCCCCCTCCCCCAAGGGTTGCAGGGGCAGTGTGGCCTATGCATCCAGAAGGGGAGAAGACGTGCACCCCGCGAACTGAGTTCACGGGGGAAGGAGACAGGTCGAGGCGGTTCGCCCATGAGACCTATGAATCTCGTTCATATGCGTTCCGGACGTCTGTTGAGCCGGTAGTCTTGCGGTTACTATGTCATCTGGTGAATGGCTTGGCTCGGGCGCCGAAGAAGGTCGTACCAAGTTGCGATATGCGGGGGGTAGGCACAAGGAGCCTTTGATCCCCTGATTGCCTAATGGGACTTCCTGACACTTAGGTGCCAATCCCTTACGGGATAGGGAACCCGGGGAATTGAAACATCTTAGTACCCGGAGGAAAAGAAATCAACCGAGATGCCGCCAGTAAAGGCGATCGAAAACGGCAAAGGGCAAACCGAATCCCCGGTCGAAAGGTCGGGGAGATGTGGAGCGGCCCGGTCACATCCTACCTTCAGAACCAGAAGTCAGTTTGGAACACTGCGCCATAGAGGGTGAAAGCCCCGTATGGGCACAGAAGGAGGATGATTTCCGGGGTCCAAGAGTACTGCACGTTGGAACTCGTGCGGGAATGCGGGTGTCAGAAACATCCAACCCTAAATACGTCCCGAGACCGATAGTGTACTAGTAGTGCGAATGAAAGCTGAAAAGTACCCTTGACGGGAGGTGCAAAGAACCTGAAACCAGATGATGACAGGCTGATATGGCGGGAAAGCGAGAAGCGCCGTCATATCGTTCGTGCCGAATAATGAGCCAGGGAGTTCTATTCAACGGCGAGGTTAAGTGGATCATCCACGAAGCCATAGGGAAACCGACCGCCCGCAGCGAAAGCGAGGGGCGGGGTGTGCTCGCCCGGAGTCGTTGGAGGGAAACCCGAAGCCCGTCGATCTATGCCTGGGTAAGATGAAGCCTGAGGAAACTCGGGTGGAGGTCTGAACCGGTGCTGATGTGCAAATCGCTCGGATGACCTGGGTATAGGGGTGAAAGGCCAATCTAGGCGGGAAATAGCTGGTTCCTCCCGAAATATCTCGCAGGATAGCCTCTGCTGAGGCAGTTCGTGCTGTAGAGCACCAAATGAAGACTTAGGGGGAGAAATCTCTCGGTCTTCTACTGAACTCCAAATGTGCGAACGCCGTAGAAGCAGGGAGTGAGGGCCTCTGGGGTAAGCTTGGGGTCCGAAAGGGGAACAACCCGGCCCGATGTTAAGGTCCCAAAGTGTCAATTAAGTGTCACAGACAAAAAGGGTCCGTGGTCTAAGACAACTGGAAGGTGGGCTTAGAAGCAGCCATCCTTCAAAGAGTTCGTAACAGATCACTAGTCGAGATCATGGGCATTGAAAATGGACGGGGCTAAATGACCACCGATACATCGGATCACCGAAAGGTGTTATGGTAGGGAGGTGTCGTGCGTGGGTAGAAGTAGGGCCGTAAGGTCCTGTGGACCGCGTTCGAATAAGAATCCTGGTACAAGTAGTAGCGTAGAACGGTGAGAAACCGTTCCGCCGTAGGGGCTAGGGTTCCTCGACAATGTTCGTCAGTCGAGGGTTAGTCGATCCTAAGGCATACCTTAATCGGGAATGCCGAAAGGGAAACAGGTTAATATTCCTGTACCTAGCGATATTTTGCTCAGGGTTGTCCGGATCGGGATAGGTCGAGCAGGGTTACCACCCTGTTCAAGCGAAGTAAGCCTGCGGAGAGTTGCAATGACGAGAAGCAGGCCAAGGCGTGAGTAGGAGGACGTATGGGCCTCTTCGACTGATTCCTGGTCCCACTGAAAGCTTCCCTGAGGTCGTATCGTTAGTCCGTACCGAGATCCGACACAGGTGCCCCTGGATGAGAAGTCCAAGGTGTATTGGTCTAACCGACGCGAGGGAACTCGGCAAAATCGCCCTGTATCTTCGGTATAAGGGGTGCCAGCTCCTGTAAGAGCTGGTCTCAGTGACTAGGGGGCTCCGACTGTTTAATAAAAACACAGGTGACAGCTAGACCGAAAGGTTGTGTATTGTCGCTGAATCCTGCTCAGTGCAGGTATCTGAAACCCGGTCTCAACCGGAAGAAGGACCTGTAAACAGCGGGGGTAACTATGACCCTCTTAAGGTAGCGTAATACCTTGTCGCTTAATTGGCGACTTGCACGAAAGGCCCAACGAGAGCCCCACTGTCCCCGCGTCGGATCCAATGAAAGTGACTAACTGGCGCACAGTCCAGTACCTTCCAAAAGGAAGCGAAGACCCCGTAGAGCTTTACTGCAGCCTGTAGCTGCTGTACGGATTGGGATGTGCAGCGTAGGTAGGAGACGTCGAAGCCTGAACGCTAGTTCAGGTGGAGTCACAATGTGAGACACTACCCTTTTCGATTTGTACGGCTTACCATTTAGGTGGGACACCTATAGGTGGGCAGTTTGGGTGGGGCGCCACGCCCTCAAAAAGATAACAAGGGCGCCCAAAGGTCAGCTCAGGTAGGTCAGAAATCTACCGTGGAGTGTAAGGGCATAAGCTGGCTTGACGTGGATATGCACAATGAGTGTCCACGATGCGAAAGCAGGGCCTAACGAACCAATCACCCTTATTTCTGAGGGGGATTGATATCAGAAAAGTTACCTCGGGGATAACTGAGTTGTCTCCAGCAAGAGTTCACATCGACCTGGAGGCTTGCTACTTCGATGTCGTCTCTTCCTATCCTGGTGGTGCAGCAGCTGCCAAGGGTGGGGTTGTTCGCCCATTAAAAGGGATCGTGAGATGGGTTTACACCGTCGCGAGACAGGTGTGTTGCTATCTTTTGGAAGTGCATGGGTCTCTGAGGGGCAGGTCCCTTTAGTACGAGAGGAACGGAGGATCGCGGCCACTAGTCTACCAGTTGTTCGGTAGAGCACTGCTGGGCAGCCACGCCGTAGAGGATAAAAGCTGAAAGCATCTAAGCTTGAAGCCTCCCCCGAAAAGAGAGACCTTAAGGACGCCGGTAAAAGACCGGTTTGATAGAGTGGGGGTGTACGCACCAAGGTTCGCCGAGGTGTTCAGCCCGCCACCACTAACTGTCCGAACCGCATCCACGACTGCCGGCTCAACCGTTTGACGGCAACGCATGTGAACGAGAACATACTCAAGATCCGGACAGGTGGTTGGACGGTCATAGCAGCGGGGTTCACCCGGTCTCTTTCCGAACCCGGAAGTTAAGCCCGTTCGCGTTCCCTACTGTACTGCATTGCTCGCGCGTGTGGGAACTTGGGATCGCTGTCCACCACCTGTTCACCTCTATTTTTCGTTAACATTTGAATACTTCAATAAAGCGGTAGCGATGCATCCTTTGTCAATGATAAAGAATATAGTCCTATTATCATCTCCACCCCCCATGGTCCCGGTCGAAGAATGGGGTTCATTTCTGATCGATGTCGATGGCATGGTCGCTCTCATCAAAGAGCGAGCATACAGGAGCGTTCTGCTTCAGGTCCCTGATGGTCTCCGTATGAAGGCATCGGAGCTTGCCTTACAGCTGTCACAGGGGTCCGGGGCCGAGGTGATGATAGATGGTGAGAGCTGCTTCGGGGCATGCGACCACGCTGGAGAGACCGCCCCCTTGATAGGGGCCGAAGCGGTCATACAGCTGGGCCATCTTCCCATACCTGCAATGGACATGTCCATGTCCATACCCGTGCACTTGTTCAGGGCGGACATGAGGCAGGACCCGGAACAGATAAGGAAGGGTGTGGAGAAAGCATCGGCCCTGGGGCTTGGGAAGCGGGTCGCCCTCGCATCCACCGTACAGCACATCACTGCGCTCCCGGTCCTGAGGAAGGAGCTCGAGGAGAGGGGTTTCGAGGTGGTCATAGGACCGCCCTCGGGCAGGGAGGCGGAACCGGGCCAGGTCCTGGGCTGCTCCTTCGGGACGCTGAGGACCATAGAGGGTCCTATAGATTCCGTCCTCTTTTTGGGGACCGGTAGGTTCCATCCCCTCGGAATAGTCATGGCGACCGGCAAGCGGACCGTGGCCATAGACCCGACGACAGGCAACTGCGTACTGTTCTCCCCCTCCGAGCTCGAAGCCTTTCTGAGGCGGAGATGGGGATCCATGCTGAAGGTCAGAGAGGAGGCGGAGAGGGGGGGCAGCATATGCATAATCGTCGGGACCAAGCCAGGTCAGAGGAGGATCCGCTTGGCCGATTCCATCCTATCGATGCTCACAGGGAAGGGGATACATGCCATCAAGGTATCCATGAGCGACATGACGCCCATGAGGATAAGGTCTCTGGGCTTCAAGGCGGCCGTTTCCACGGCCTGCCCGAGGATAGCACTTGATGATCAAGAGCTCTATCAGGGCGAGGGGGTCACCCTCCTTACACCATTCGAGATGAGAGCGCTCGTCGAGGGGAGGGGAGTGGAGGACTACAGGTTCGATGATGAATGGTAGGACCCGTTGTGTTCGAACGTTGTGAACCATCGTTCAGAACCAATGTTCATATTATATCTCATTCTTCTGAACTGACCTCAGTTGTTTTAGGATCAATAGTCTCTGTCTCAACTATCCCAGTTGGTTCATTTTTCTTTTTTAGTAACAGGAATAGTGTGATAGCAATGACAAACCCGATGGCCAGGGCTGCTGGGACGATGTAGTACCAAATAGAGGTATCCTCAGTATGGTCTTTCTCAGTTATCTCGACCCTTAAGGCTTCGGTCATGTTCCCTTCACCATAGGAGTTGAAAGCCGAGACCATGTAATAGTAGGTCCCCACCTTCAATATTTCCGGGTCCCTGAACGAAGTGACGTTCACCGTTGATATCCTGGCATATTCCCCTGAATCGCCCACTCGCCGGTAGATATTGTATCCCTTTATCTCAGAGGTACCTGCATCAAGAGGCTCTGACCAGCTCAGGACCACCCACCAATCATCCTTGCGGAAGGATAGGCCGACAGGGGCAGAGGGCGGCTTATGTTCAGGGTCATCTCCACCATTGCCCGAGCTCTTAACCGGATGACCATAGAGCTCGACCGTCCTCAGGCTCTCCCCAACAGCATTGAAGCTCACGATCACATACAGGTATGTCCTGCCGTTCGTGACCCCTGAATCATTGTACTCCATAGTCCTGTTGTTCAACTCTATCAAGACGGTCCCATTCCGGTAGATGCGGTATCCCAGCAAGGGTGTACCTCCATCGAAATAGGGGCGCGACCAGTACAGGTGGACGAACCCGTCCCCTGATCGTGATATTGCCGCTGTGGGGGGGGATGGGACATCAAATTCCAACGGTAGAGCAATCTCCGCCCAATCGGTGTATCCGGAGGGACCTTTTTCATTTAAACACCTCACCCGGTACCTGTATGTCATTCCTCGTTCGTACTCCGTATCGTTGAACGAAGAGCCTATATGGACCTCAAAGGTCCATCTGGATGAATTGTCGACGTTCCACTTCTCGAGCTCATACTTCATAAGCGTCAATCCGCCCGTGTCCTCTGGTGGTGACCAGGAGACGTAGATGGTCCCGTTGTTGAACGAAACGTTCAGGTCCGAAGGTACTGAAGGTCTCTTGGAAGGTACAGCTGCTACTTCATCCGTGAACTCCGAATCGAACAAAGAATTGTTGCACCTTAGACGATACCGATAGGTAACACCATTCACCAGACCGGTGTCGTTGAACCAACCGCTCCCGTTCCCCATGGACGCTATCAGGGAGCGTTCAGCGGCCATTCCTTCACCACGATAGAGCTCGTATCGGACAACATCCCTCCCGCCGTCATTTGCGGGGGGACTCCAGCTGACGTTGACGAACCTGTCGCCGCTGATCGCTGCAAAGTTTTGTGGCGTGTCCGGGGGCATCAGCACCTCTGCTCCGAATATCTCGCTCAGAGCGGACTCTCCCACCCTGTTCCTTGCCGTGACCCCATAGTAGTTAACCTTGCCCCAATCAACGAAACTGTCGTTCTTGTAATGGATGCTCGGGTCCAGCGAATAGAGATACTTCAAAGAATCCGGAGACCGCCCTTTGTAAACAAGGTAATTCAGGATAGGAGCCCCCCCGTCATCCAGCGGCGGCTTCCATTCTATGCGAATGGTAGGTCCTAAGGCTTTGACGGTCACTCCTTGGGGTGGGGTTGGTATCGAAACAGGTTTTTCGGAATACTCATAAGTCCTGTCGGACTCCCCCATTTTGTTGAAAGCCGAGACCTGATAGAAGTAGACCTTCCCGTTGGTCACGTTGGTGTCGTTGTAACTTAAGGTTGAACCGTCAAACGATCGGTAAAGGGTCAGATTCCCGGATTCAAAACCTCGATATAACGTGTAACCGTCGATACCGATTCCGCCGTCATCTGAAGGTGGCAACCAGCTTATGTTCACGAACTTGTTTCCGGACCGCGTATTGAATCCTATCGGTTTTGTAGGTTTTGACGAACCAATAACACAATAATATCCTCCCCCCACTGTTGTGATATAGATATCTCCATTCTTTGAAATTATTCCTGAATTGATACCATCCCCAGGTAATTTCACTGACCATTTTAACGTACCATTAGGGTATATAGCACGATAGATATCTGAACCTAAATAGTAAATGATTTCATCTGAATCAAGAGTAATATATCCAACATAACTCGTTCCGTTAAATTTCCATTTTATTGTTCCATTGGGGTATAAGGCATATATTGCTTTTCCACCCAAATAAATAATTCCTTCGCGGCTAATTGATGGAAAAATCGGTTGTTGTTTAGAATCTGAACTTTGGAACTTCCATTTAACGGAACCGTTATTCTGAAATATTGATAAAAGTCCTTTATTATGAGAAATATATATTGTCTCATTTGGCCCTATTGATGGAGGAGATAATAATCGCAAATTATTATCAATATATTTCCACCTAATCGAACCATTTGGAAATAATGAATATATCGTAGAATAATGTGGGGTTTGTTGATTTTCGGATGAGAAATATAACATTCCATTATCATCCATTGCTATTCCGGAGGTTAAATTATACCCAAAAGATAAGTTCCACATTTCCGTTCCATTGGTATCTATAGAAAATAAAACGTTATTGAGCTTTTCAGAAAAGAAAGAAAAATAATACAGGAACCCGTCAGAACCAAGCATAGGAAATGAATAACATTCTCCAGTTCTAAACCATCGTTCCGTTCCATTCGAAGTAAATAGAGCAGATATACCCAAACTATGAGCGGTATATAACATGCCATCTTCACTTAGAACAGCATAACAACCATAGAGAAATGGATTAGACCATTTTTTAGTCCCATTCGGATATATTGAAGATATTCCGTTGTCTCCATAAAGATAGATAATCCCCTCATTATCAATCAATGGCTGCAAACAACTGATATGGGGTCTCATCTGTAATTTAACTCGTCCAGGATTACCAGCTGCACTGTATTTGCTTTGTCCGGTATGTTTATTGTCACCGCCAATGGTTGACCAAGGTGAATCGGCTAGTTTGTCCTTAAATCCCATTTGCTCCCTGGGTTGAGTGTGTTGTGGGATCTCGTTCCCTGTTATAACCAATATCGGGTCGGTTATGGTTGTCACTGATTGAACCATCATGACCACAATTAGGCAAATGAGGACCTTTCTCTTCATCCTGAACACACCTCGAATACAATGTGTCAGCCATAATAATATTTTGGTATCACCTGTGATTTAACGATCTCCTATATAGTCCGCCCAGTCCACACTGCAGTACCCGAATCCTGCCATACCGCATGTATGTATATTGTCCAAGCACCGACAGGTGGAGGGATGTAATATAATGTCAGGGCAACATCGCAGAACACTTCAGCACGGTTTGTGGTAGCTCCATTCAAGACACTTGACCATCCGTTCTGATCGTTTGTTCTATAGTAAATGTTATTTCCATTGGTCCATACTATAGCTATCTTGTAATTGTTCGATGAATAGATTATCATCTCTATAGCGACAGACCTTAATGACATGTCACCAAAATAATTGTCAGTAGTAACATCGAAACTATTACCATATGATGTTCCCCCATTTGTACTACTTTTATAATGGACTTTATTGGAATCATCATTGCAAACCCAAACGCAATAAACTGCAAAACTTCCTCCACTTATTGGTTCTTCGACCGTTATATCTGGAAATCCCAGAGCATAATCTCCACCTGTTGATTCAGCAAGGTTATGACTATTGGAAACGGTAAACGTGCCGGTAGGACTTCCCGATGGGTATCCTTTCTTTACCCTGATGATGCTGTCTGTTTCCTCCTCGTCCATACCTTCATAGTACATATCATAGATAATGAACACATCTTGGTAGTTATTTGAGGATAGGATACAATCGGTGGCAGGATGTTTGAAATCCTCATCGGAATCGCTTGGTACTTCAATGTTGTCTATCGCGCAGAAGGTTGGGTTGTTGCTCTGGTCCACATACCGCCTCAACTTCACCCCGAACCGGTTGGTGTAATAGTCCCTCTGCCATACGATGTTCCAATAGGTCCTGTCATTTGTATCATCTGAACATACAGATACCTTGGGATAGATATTGGGTTGGGTATCCTGAGGATCGGATACGGTCCAAATCGTTGCATCCCTGTTCCCGTTCGTATCTATCTCACGAGCTTTGATCGCCCAATCATCAGAATCATCCGCTGACCTTTCCTGCCAT
>Ga0105104_10003654_pt1 | contig 10878 bp, 25 predicted proteins | sample PPLLaktember2015_3_FD_87034 | JGI IMG/M metagenome (GOLD analysis project Ga0105104, IMG submission 87034) | Freshwater sediment microbial communities from Prairie Pothole Lake near Jamestown, North Dakota, USA - PPLs Lake P7 Core (6) Depth... | ecosystem: Environmental > Aquatic > Freshwater >... | reverse complement strand
GGGTCTGGGAGCCTGTGCTCGTCGCCCCGGCAACGCGAGTCGCCCATTGCGAGTCGCGGCTCGATCCGCTCGCCTACAATCGGGGCTCAGGGGCGAGCGGCCTCTACCAATTCCTTCCTAGCACGTGGCGGGGCAGCTGGAATCCGCACCGCCGTCAATCCCCTTTCAACGCCGTCGCTAATGTCAGGGCAGCGCGCGTACTCTACAAACGAACAGGTGGCTGGTCGCAATGGAGTTGCAAACCCTAGAAGGAGAAGCCATGAAGTGGCGCAAGATCGATGAGGCAAGGATGCTTGCCAAGGTGCTCTCGCGGGAGTACCGACGGCCGAAGCGGGACGACGCCAGGATCGATGACCTGATCGACCAGATCAAGGTTCTAGTGCCCGAGGATAAGGGCGCGCTGGTCAAGACCAAGCGAGGGTGGCGCGTGAAGCTGTACTCGGGCTCGCCCCGTGACCGACGACCTGAGCAGCGTACCAAGAACGGACGGAGAGAAAGGGAGGCAGCGTAGTGTGGATGACGATCGCAACATTCTGCTTCTGGATCGGAGCCGGGTGTGTGCTGCTTGCGGCAGGCTGCTGGCTAGCCGATCGGGAAGACAGCACGAACGGGAGGGACAAGACGTGGTAGGCGACTACTACGCCAACCTACTCCGCGAGGTCAAGGCCGAGCAGGCGCGCGGTGTGCCGGAGTGGTCCGATGGCGACTAAGACCGCCTCCAAGCGCAAGCTGCTCGCGCCCCGCGTCACTGGCTCGCCGATCTACTACCGCACGTCCCGGGGCGGGTGCTGGAGACTGCCAGAGTACGACCTCCTGTACCTCCTGGATATGTACGCCGAGGGCGAGCCAATCAAGGTCATCTGCAAGGAGTTGGGGATCACGCCGTACAAGCTGTACCGCAACCTAGAACCCTATCTAGAGCGCCGCTAGCAGGGCGGTTGCAACGGGCGCGTGAACCTGCTAGGCTCACGGTAGGGGGACGGGTTGCAGCTACGCGGGGGCGCGTGCCCCCGTCCCCCGCACGAGACAACGGACGGACAAAGGAGCAAGGCGAGTGACCATCAAGCCCGAACTTCCCAAGTACAAGTGTTCGGCTGAGGGCTGCGACAAGACGTGCGGGTTCCCAATGCTGTTCTGCAACCCCCACTGGATGATGGTGCCAAAGGCGCTCCGTGACGACGCCTGGGTTGCCCTCAGCAGCAGGAGCATGAGACTGCACAAGGAACTGGCTCGCGAGTGCATCATCATCGTCAACCAGAAGTTGCGCGGCGACCAAGCCGCCTAGACGTGTCGGGGTGGCGGTGTCTATTGCCTTGCTCGCCGTCACCCCGGCTCCTACCCTTGGAGGGGTCATGCAAGAGAGAGTAGTGCGGTGCGAATGGACGAACGCACGGCAGATCATCGAGACGGACGCTGACCTGCCGAGCGGCTGGCTAGAGATTCCGTCCATCATGATCGGCACAAGCGACGACGAGGGCGAGGAACTGGAGAACCTTCACTTCCTCAACTTCGATGCGCTGTCCAAGTGGGCGGCGTCGAAGGCGCTGACGGGCAAGGTCTACGTGCAGCCCCGGCCGCGCGTCTGGACAAGCGATCGCGGGCGCGAAGGGTGAAGGGCAGGATCACCCAGGTCGTGCGCTCGCCGCATTGCCCGGAGGGCCGCATGTACATGGTCAACGAGCGGCTACTGTTGCTCGACCCTCCAGAGGACGATCCACGCATCGGCATCATCGTCGTTGTTTGGGATGACGACGCGGTTGTCGCGCAGGCCCAGACAATGATCGGCAAGTACGTCGAGGTAGGGGAGCCATGAAGAAGAAGCTGACCATTGTCTTCACGCTCGGCGCACTCGCAGGAGGCGCAGTAGTCGCCGTGCTGTTTCTCCAAGACGAAGTGCTGAACGAGATGTTCAAGGAGGCCCAGGGATGACCGAGTACTGGGACATCGAGACGCAGCACACCGTCGGCTACTGGATGATGGGGATCGGCACCGTGCTGTCCGTGCTCGTCGGCATCTGGGCGATGTCCGAATGGTACGGTCACCCGACCTGGCGGGACGTCGCTGCGTTCGGTCCGCTGATCCTGATGGTCGGCGGTGTAAGTCTCCTGATCTATGCCATTCGTCTAACGTGAAAGGGGAACCATGAGCGAGAGACTGACAGAGGCAGGGCGCCAGCTGCGCGCGCTGCCCGCAGGGCGCACGAAGTCCGCACTGGTGGACGGCGTGTTTCCGTGGATGGGCTACGAGGAGGCGTCAAGGCAACAGCTGGCTCGCAAGGTCGCTGAGCTAGAGGCGTCGATCGAGCAGATTCTGGCAGGCGGTCTGCCGCCGGTCGAGCCCCCACCGATCGAGCCTGAGCCTGAGCCGACCAACGTCGTGCGCGTGCCGATCGGTACGACCATGCCTCGCTTCGGTGCGGCGCAGCCCGGGACGCAGTTCCAGCTGGAGCGCGGCGGACAGTGGCAGCGCATCGATCTGGGAGGCGGCAAGGACTACAGCATCGCTGCCTACGGCGATCCGACCAAGCCTCTGCCGAAGCTGCGGGGCGGCGGCATCTTCGTGCCCGCCAACTCGCAGCGCATCGTGCTGCGTGATCTGGACATCGCCGATTGCGCGATCGGCATGAACGTGGTGCCGCACGCGGGCGTTCGTGCCATCACGTTGAAGGACAGCTACATCTCGCGCACGTCGGACTCTGGCATCATCGACTACAGCGACGACTCCCAATTCATCAACGTCGTCCTGGAGCAGACCGGCGCGCAGGGCACGGCCTCGCACGGCATCTATGCCAATGGGCGCCGCACGAAGATCGATCGCTGCAAGGTGCTGCGCGCTGCCAAGAACGGGATCAGCCTGCGCATGGACGGGCAGATCGTGGTCGGCAACGACGTGCAGCAGACCAGCATCGGCATCGCCTACTTCACTGAGCTGGATCCGAAGACCGAGACGGGCGGGCCTGCGAATCAGATCAAGGGCAACAAGATCCAGGGCTGCTCGGTCGCGATGTACATCTCGGCAGCAGGCGGTTGGCCTGGCGGGCAGGAGCCTGCGAAGCCCTGGGTCTACCCACCGTTCGAGATTGACAACAACCACATCCTCAGCCCCATCGGGATGAAGCAGGGGATCATGTGTGAGATACCAGTACGCTCGCACACTGGCAACACGTTCGAGGGGGACTTCGCGGTCAAGGAACGTTACCCCTAGTCCAAGAATGCGATAACCCCGTCCCTCGCTCCCAGAGGGGGCGGCGAGGGTGTGCTACGTCGCAGGGCCTGGGCACAGGGAACAACTCGCGGGCCAACGAGCCCTGCTGCCCAGGCCAACCTCTACGAAAGGACAACGGATGGGATCGTTCAGACTCAAGTGGAAGAGCCGGTGGCTGCTTGCCGGGATCGCCGGGGCACTGACTCTGGCCTTCACCTACACGCCTCAGCCCGCACACGGCGCGACCATCGAGGAGCGCATCGTCAAGCTCGAACGGCAGAACCAGGCACAGGCCCGCCGCATTCACACGCTGGAGAGGGTCAACGCTGAGCAGAATGCGAAGCTCGGCTGGTTCAAGGAATGCACCCCGGCCGCGCTGGACATCGGCCTGTTCGTGGACGAGGCGGTAGGTGATCGGTTCAACCTCATCGCGCAGACCATCCCCGACCCGGGCATCGCTTGGGTGCCGCTGGCCTACCCGATCGGCGCGAACACCTTTGCGCTGCAACTCCATCAGTCCTGCATCAAGGGCGCTACCAGCGGATTCCCCTGGTAGATGATCGTGACGAAACTGTAACCCGGGGCACCTGCTAGCCTGCTACTATTCCTGTATGTACGTTCACACCGCGATACAGGGCAGGGCAGGATGCGAGCGAGTCTAGGTGTCACCGTCATATCCAGCAAGGCAACGTCGCCCCGGATCGTCACGACCGCGACGGAGGAAGGTGTCCAAGAGGCGCGTGCGTGGGTGCGGAACGATCTGGAATACTACATCGTTTACGCGCCCCGCACGCTGCCTTGGAACTACGGCACCGACGTCCTCGCCCGGTTCCTGCCTGCCGCCAAACGGCGCAAGAAGGCAGAGCGCGACGAGGAGTGGTTCATTCACGAGGACGGCCGCGATCGCTGGGCCGACGCCGTGGACTACGCGCAGGCCGCAGCGCGTGAGAACCCGGGTCTGGTCATGCACATCTGCGCCGTGGTAGAGGGCGGCGACGTGCTGCTGTTTGCGCTCGCGCAGGGCTGGACAGCGTGCCGAGCGACCCGAGTCGCAACGCGCGGGGCACGGTGGAAGGACGGGTGGGGGAACGCACACTGGGAGAATGCCTGGTACGACAGCGACGAGCCTCGGGTGCTCAAGCTCTGCCTTATCGCCAAGAAGAACCGCCTAGCGGCTGGAGGAACAGCATGAAGTGTGCAGGCAGCAACATCGGCTGGGTCGGGGATCGGAACGGCGCGGTGTGCGCGACCTGTGGTCAGGGTTGGCGTAAGCTAGGCGTCAAGCGGCCCAGGGAGGTACATCTGAGGGGTGGTGGTTCACTCTGGCAGGGAGTCGCGCCCGATCACGACAAGCCGCCCGCCCGCAGAAACCAAGGCGGACGGAGGGTCGTCTGATGGAGTTCGACTCGAAGTACACCATAGAGGTTGCGAAGCTGGAGAACGCAGGCAACCTTCGCAATGACCGGCCGCTCGGTCTCTGGGTCGCGCAGCTAACCTGCGGCGGGTACGCGCCCGGATTGACCGAGCGGTTCCTTGGTGACAATGCTTACGATGCTGCACGGAGAGCGTGTGAGTACATCGTAGAATTGGAGAATCGTAAATAATTTTCCAAAGTTCCGTAGACAATTCATATTAGAGAGTCTCCAAAAAACACTGGACGCTCCACCGATCCAAAGGAGGTGTGGTTACTGACCAAAACCGCTCCGTAGGGTGAGCGGGGACACTTGACGGCGCGCTATGCTTCGCCTGTACGTTTCCCGCACGTCAACCGAAAGGATCGCACGATGCCCGAGACCAAGAAGATCACCTGCCGCATGGACTATGACTACGCGGCCAAGTTCCTCGCCTCCCTTCCGAGCTACTGCGAGGTCACCATCGAGTGCTACAACCTGCCCGACCAGAGGTTGATGGCTCGCGATCGCCCGGCCGAGGGACGTCGCTTCACCAACCTGACCTCGGGCACCGAGTGGTTCATCACCGGTGAGTCGCTCCAGAACATCACGGCGACGAACATCATCGTCCACCCCTTCACGATCGCCTGTACGTACTAGGCGGATCCAACAACTGCCGGGCGGTGCGGCCCCCAGTGTCGCCCGGCAGTACGACCAGAAAGCAAGGCAATGCTTCACATCGTCAAGCCTCCGCCCGCCAAGCACGATCCGTCGTGCGACGGGAGCGGAGTGTTCACCAACAGGCACAACTGCGATCGCTGCGCGCATCTGGTCAAGATGCTCAACGATCGTATCGCAGCGCACGTCAAGGTGCCCGCATGAACCCCAAGATCGACGTTGACGCCGAGACGGGCGAATACTACGAGGTCACCAAGCCCCCGACGAAGGCTGACTGGATCTTCGGCGGGTTCTGGTGCTTCATCGGGGTGTTCGGCCTGATCTACGCACACATCGAAGGCCAGTTCCGCCGCATCTTTGGAGGGCACTGATGCAGATCACCATCAAGACCGGCATCCGCACGGAGCAGCCGACGAACGAGGACTGGGAGCGCCTGCTGCGCTACCTACGTGACCAGTTCATCGAGGCCGAGGCCGGGGCTCTGGAGACGCTCGAATGCTCGCACGTCTCGCCGCCTTGGCGGGACACCGAGCAGGGCGAGGCACGACTGGACAAGCCGCCGATCTGGCGCACGACCGACGACAGCGGATTCGTGCTCTGGCTCTACGCGGACAACACCGACAGCGAGGGGTAAGGCATGGCCAAGATCAAGCGTGTGGTCGAGGTCGATGGGGAGTACGTCGTGATGTCCGACAGCGACTCCCTGCCGATCGCGGATGGGCTCGCCAACGAGTACGAGGCGTGCGTGGTGGCCCTGCTCTGCTCGATGGGGGCGTTCAAGAACCGTCGGGTGTTCATCGCCTTCAACCCCAACGACAGCGAGTCCGGCGACGATCTGATCGCCAATGAGGAGCGGTTCTGGTGGAACGGTGAGGAGTACCAGGTCGGCGATGACCTGAACGATCCCGCCGAGCGGCTGCTCTGGTACGCCCGCTACGGCTACGCCCAGACGCTCAAGGATGCGGGCAAGGAGGCCCCGGACGCGATCTGGTCGCCCGCCGATGCGCCGACGCACAACGCGACCGTGCGCTGGCTGATCGAGGTCGCCTCCGATCACGAGGTTCACCAGTTCCTGCCCGACGAGGCGACCAAGTCGCGCGATGAGGGTGCCAACCGCAGCGGCGATCGCTACCACATCAGCCTGCTGCGGGACATCGTGCGCGACCCGTCCTATCACAAGCTGGACGAGTCGGAGAAGGCGGGGGTGCTGGAGACGCTCGAACGTCTCATGCAGCAGTCCGGTCTGGAGTAGGGAACGACTGGGGCGAGTCAGGATTTTCTGACTCGCTCCAAAAATTTTCCAAAGTTCCGTACACTTTTGATATTAGAGGGTCTCCAAAAACCTCTGGTGTGCGGGCTTGGTGAAAAATGGGGTGCGGTACTACAAAGGTCAGACCAAACCCGGGGTGCCACTCTTGCCTTGGCTATCTGCGTCGAGGCGCTGGACGGCAGCTTGCCTCAGTGTGCGCCCGCTCACGTACAGGCGTGATACAGTGTGTCTGTACGTTCAACCCGCGAGCAAGGAGCAGGCATGACCAATTTCGACAGGCTGCGCGAGTCCGTCTTCGCCGGAACGCGCGAGGCCAAGGAGGACGCTGAGACGCACACGCACGGCGAGATGCTCGATTTGGCCCTCGACCGCTGCGCGAACATCATCGGCTCCGGAGAGCTTGAGGATGCCGCTACGGTCGCCAATCTCGCTGCGTACTGCGAGCATGTCCTCGTCCTCGCCAAAGAGGCGCACGCTGCGCGGACGATCGATCCGGCAGGCCCCTCGGCCAACGCGATCATCGTCTTCCCGAACACCGACACCGACGGTTGGGACGCGATGTATGCCTTCGAGGAAGACCCCAAGGACTACCTCGTCGGGATGCTGCGCGAGCGCAACTACGACCCAATGCACGACCCGTTCGCGGATCACCGGTCGATCCAGGCCGAGTACGAAGGCAGCCTCTACAGTGCCGACCAACTCGTGAACTTCGCCGGATTCCTCGGCCTGCCCATGACGATCCTCCCCGACGTCAGCCCTTCCTGACCAAACCTACCCGCCCGGGCTGCACCCCGGGCAAGGAGCGTACGATGTCCAAACGAGCGAGCTACCGCGAGGCCATAGAGTGCATCGCGCACAACGATGAGCCAGAGGAGCGCGACGCGGCCGAGATGGTCGGGTACGCCTCGGTTCTGGTCATCGCGTACATCTTCGACAAGGAGCAGGACGTTGTCGCCAACGACGTCGTGCGCTACCGTGAAAGGCATAACATCTGATGCCCAAATTCACCCTGAGCGGCCCCGGCGGCCAAGAGACGATGGTCGAGGCGCTCGATCTGGTCGATGCCTGCATGATGGCCCGCAGGTTCGCGCTGCGCTACGGCATTCTGGACGAGGTCGATGTCTACGAGGCCAAGTGCGTGTCGCCCGCCGAGACGATCCAGATCAAGGACGATCGGCCGATCTACCACTTCGTGTACTGCGCAGCCGAGCAGGGCGCGCTGTCCAGGCGCTGCGACGACGACACGGCAGCGCGCAAGCACGCGCACATCTTGGCCGACGCACACGGCGAGACGTGTCACATCGCCCGCTACACGAGCCAGAAGGTCGGGGAGGGTGCCAAGGTCTACTCGATCGGCACCGTCGAGCCCCGCATCCCCAAGTCCTGAACGTCAACCGTACGACCGGCCTGAGGGCCAGAAAGCAAGGCAAACCATGAAGAAGCTCGTCCTCACGATCTTGGCGCTCTGCGCGCTCGGCTCGGCGGTCGGTGTTGCCGACGCCGCCGCCTGGGAGTCGAACAAGTGGCGGAGCCCATCCAACAACATCCGCTGCGTCTGGCGCAACTGGAACCACAGCATCACCTGTGCCACTCGCAGCCCGCGCCGCTCGGTCACCCTGTACGCCAACGGCCGCACGGCGATCGCCCGCGCGTTCGTCCCGCCGATCGGCCCGGTGCTGGGCTACGGCTACACCTGGAGCAACGACTACACGGGCAACGACACCACCTGCACCTCGTCCATCGCAGGCATCACCTGCTGGAACGAGTACGCCGGGTTCCAGATCGCCCGCGAGAACGTCGAGACCTGGTCGGAGGGCGGCGAATACGACTACTAGGCAAGGGCCACCTTCGGGTGGCCTTTGCTCTTTCCGGATTTTTGGTTTATACAAAAAATTTTCCAAAGTTCCGTAGACAAAAGAGATTAGGAGTTCCCCAAAGATCCTTGGTCTGACCTTGAGCCCCGAAAAGGTCAAACCAAAGACTTTGCCTTGACTCTGGTGCGCCCTGCCCAAAAAGACCCGCTGCGGTACTGGAGGGGTGTGTGCCGTGCTACCTTTCCTGAGCGCCTGGATGACGATCTGCGGCACGCTGCGCGTGTACGTCAACCCGAACGAAGGAGCCGAAGGTGCCCAAGGATATCGAAGCGGTCGCGATCATCGCGATGCAAGTCAAGCGCGGCTGGTTCAAGTGCGAGTACGTGTACGTTGGTGAGACGGTCGCGCCCGCCGAGACGGGCTGCTGGAGGATGTTCGTTCCCTCGCGTCTCATCGGTTGCATGAACCTCGAAGACACCAAGGAACTCGCGATCCACGAAGACCTGCCGATCACCTACTTCCGTCGGTAACCCGGGTTACCGCAAGGCGACGCCTGGACGGTGCGATCGTTCAGGCTTCGCCTGTCCGTTTGTCCGCACGCAACGCAAGGAGCCGATCGATGTCCAAGCCCGACTTCACTTCCCCGACCTACGCCGGACGGGCCAAGGCCGAGTACCGCGAGGGTCACACGTTCCCGGTCACGCTGCACCTGACCATGGAGGCAGCCGAGGCTGTCGCCGAAGTCTTCGGTCGCATCCAGCGCACGACGAAGGAGTGCGCCGATGGCCTGTACGACATCGATCACGACATCTACAACCGCTTGGCGGACGTGATCGACTTCTCCAACAACAACTACCGCTCCGGCATCAGCCGGTAGCTTCCAAACGGCCCGGGCTTCGGCCCGGGCCAAAGGAGCCTCACATGCCCGACAAGCCCGCAGCCAAAGTCCGCCGCTCGCGCCCGCTGAACGGCGGCGCAATGGTCGATGTCGCCCGCAAGAGCCGCTTCCGGGAGGGAGGGCAGGCCAACGTCGTCGAGGAGGCGGCCAAAGTCCTGCGCGCGGTCGCGACCGACCTCGCGGAGAACCGGGAGGGCGCTCCCCAGATGTTCGTGGACGCGACCGTCGGTGCCTTGGAGTACAAGGCGTCGCTGCTCGATCTGGTCGTCGCCGAACTCCGGGAGGGCATCTACACCTAACCATTGCCTTGCTGCCCGATGTGAGCGGGCGCACCGGAATTCCGCCTCTGGTGCGCTCGCTCTGTCAGGCTATGCCTGTCCGTTTACCCGCGAGCGCAAGGAGCGCACGATGACCAAGATCGACACCGACCAGCACTACACGCTCAAGCTGAGCGCAACGTACGGGGCCAACGTCGAGGTCGAGTTCGGCCAGATCAGCCTCGTACCCGCCCGGTCGGAGTACGACCTCGACCAGATGCTGACGGCAGCGCAGGCGATCTGCCGTGCCTCCAACTACGGCGGCACGCTGTATGCCCCGGCCATCGACGGCGAGGAGCCGACTCTGGTCGCGATCGTCTCCGAGGACAACTTCACGGTCACCCAGTGGATGCCCGCGATTCGGCCTGCCTCCCCATACGCCGTGTACTGCGGGCTGCCGGGCTACCTGCCCAACTCGTGCGATCACTTACAGAAACTACGCGAAGCGCTGGATCACTTCGCCGAGGAGCTTGACCGGGCCATCGATCACCTGCACGAAGGCTCGCCCGACGGCGACCCAGAGGATCACGAGCTTGCCGCCTTCATGATGGCCGACCTCGAAGTGTGCCAAACGGCCCTGCGGGCGCACGGCGAGCCGATCCACCCCGAGCACAATCTCCGGTTCGGCTACTCGTCCAGAGTGACGGAGTACGAGTGGCTGACGCTGACCCCGATCCCGGAGGAGGACTACGCACCGGCCAACAACCCGAACGACTGAGCCTCGGCTCCGCCGGACACCAGAGGGAAGGCTCCCCCTCTGGTGTCCGGTGTTCCGTTGCGCTTGGTCTAACCTTAGCGTCGCGCGGTCTTTTGGATAAACCCTTTGATTTTTTGGCAAGTTCCGTATGGAAAAGAGATTAGGGGCTCCCCAAAGAATGCTTGGGGCCCAAAATGTAGGTGGGAACACCAAATTCCTTTGGTTTCTGTGTCGGTACGTGGCCTAACCAACCTTTCAGTGCAGGCACGTGGCCTAACCAAAAGGGACGGCCCCGTGTCGGCCTTTGGTTTGAAAACTGCGAAAACTTTGGAAAAATTTTCCAAAGTTCCGTATAAAAAAGAGATTAGGGCCACCCCAAAGCGGCGGTGGTCATGACCAAACGCGCGTTCGGGCGAACACGTGTTTGGGATTCCCTACTAGACCGGTTTGGAATGAAAGCCGCCCGGGCGAATTGTGCTCCGGCACACAACTTAGGCTCACCTAAGTGTGCATCGGGCCGAATTCGGGCGTTTCGTGATCCGGGGCACAACATAGGCTCACCTAAGTGTGCATCGGCTGTCCCCCGTTTGCCGCTAGAACGCGATAGAG
>Ga0105104_10003652_pt1 | contig 10882 bp, 4 predicted proteins | sample PPLLaktember2015_3_FD_87034 | JGI IMG/M metagenome (GOLD analysis project Ga0105104, IMG submission 87034) | Freshwater sediment microbial communities from Prairie Pothole Lake near Jamestown, North Dakota, USA - PPLs Lake P7 Core (6) Depth... | ecosystem: Environmental > Aquatic > Freshwater >... | reverse complement strand
TTTTTGTTAAATATGAATTCTGGAACAATTATATTTCAGAACTTCACCGGAAAAACATACCGCTGTTTCTCATCTCTGCTATTTTCAGGCCCGATCAGCACTTTTTCAAATGGTACGGTTCATTTTTCAGGAGAATGCTCAAAAAGTTTGAGAAGATTTACGTCCAGGATAAGAGGTCAGTGGACCTGCTCAATGGGATAGGTATCAACAGCGTGGTAAGAGCAGGCGACACGAGGTTCGACAGGGTTGTTCAGATTGCAGGAAATGCGAAAGATATTCCTCAGCTTGCCGGCTTCCGGAACGGTGAAAAGCTTTTTCTTGCCGGGAGCAGCTGGGAACCGGATGAGGAGATAATTGCCAGGTACATTAATTCTGATCCTTCAAAAATGAAATGGGTCTTTGCACCCCATGAGATCGATGAATCGAACATATCTCGCATTGAAAAACTGTTCAGTGTGAAATGTGTAAGGTTTTCACGTTACGGTGATGAATCTTCCGATGCCAGAGTACTTATAATTGACAATATCGGTATGCTTTCTTCAGCTTACAGGTATGCATATATTGCTGAGATAGGCGGAGGTTTTGGAAAAGGTATTCACAATATTCTTGAACCTGCCTGCTGGGGGATCCCGGTTTTATTCGGCCCGCGGTATGAAAACTTCAGGGAAGCCATAGAACTCATAAAGGTAAATGGCGGTATGACCTTTGATTCATTCGATAGTTTTAAAGATATACTTGACAAATTAATAAATAATGAAGCATTTTACTTAAAATCGGCGCAAGCAGCTTCTTTATATGTTAATGAAAATACGGGAGCAACAGAAAAACTGATGGGTGAAATAATGCACAGGATATGAACAATTAACGCTGAAATTTTGTTAAAAACTACATCTCCCGGCGAATTGTCGTTCATCCGAAGCTATGTAAATTGTTCACCCGTTCAACCCAGAAGGTGAACTATATATAAGCCACAAATTCAGACAATTAACCTTAATCAATTTTTTACGATGAACCAATTCAAACGATTGTTAACTATTCTTCTATTCCTGTTTACAGGCATAACAATGTTCGGGCAGGGAGCGACGACATCCTCTATGAGTGGAACGATCACAGACAGCAATGGACAGCCGCTGCCCGGAGCATCAGTTGTTGCCACACATACTCCATCAGGAACGCAATACGCAACTGTTGCCGATATTGCCGGAAACTATAAAATCCAAAACATGCGCGTTGGTGGTCCTTACACTCTTGCAGTATCTTTTATTGGTTACCAGACACAGACATACACAGAGATCTCACTCAGACTTGGTGAGACATATGCTCAGGATGGTCAGATTTCCGAAGCTACGGCTACCCTGGGTGAAGTTGTTGTCACAGCCGGTATCAGAAACTCGATACTAAGTTCTGAGAGATCCGGTACACAGACAAACATTGGGAATCGTGAAATAATGTCACTTCCGACGATCAGCAGAAGTATCACTGATTTTGCAAAATTCACACCACAATCACAGGGTAATTCTTTCGGAGGCCGTGATGCCCGTTTTAACACAATTACAGTTGATGGTGCTGCATTTAACAACAACTTCGGTACAAGCAGTAATCCGCTTCCAGGAGGAAATGCTCAACCCATTTCACTTGATGCAATTGAAGAAATATCGGTAAGCATGGCTCCTTATGATGTTACACGTTCCCAATTTACAGGTGCAAGCATCAACGCTGTAACCCGGAGTGGTGATAATACTTTCAAGGGTTCGGTTTATACATACATCAGACCGAGAGTATTCACCGGTAACACGGTCGAAGGGAACAGAGTCCCGGGTGCTTTCGACAGAAGTTCCCAGAACTTCGGTTTCCGCCTTGGTGGTCCGATCATTAAAAATAAACTCTTCTTTTTCGTAAGTGCCGAATATGAGAATGAATCTGTTCCTGGTGTTACCTGGAGGCCAAGCACTGATGGTATTTCCAATTCAACTCTGGGAATTTCACGTACCCGTGAATCAGATATGGAAGCTGTGAGAAACTTCCTGATTTCAGAATACAGTTACGATCCTGGAAAATACAAGGACTTTGACCCTTTCAAGAACCTGAATACGAAGATACTTGCCCGAATCGACTGGAATATTAGTCAAAATCATAAACTTACCGTTCGATATAACGATGTAATTGGCACTTCAGATCAGCTTACAAACTCCACAAGCGGTCCGCCAAATAATGCACGAGCTTCAGGCCGGATAAGCAACCAGTCATTGGCGTTCTCAAAATCCCTGTACGGGTTTAAAAATACGGTACGTTCAATGACAGGAGAACTTAACAGCAGCTTAACAACAAAGATCTCCAATAAATTACTCGCAAGCTATACTTTCATCCAGGACACCAGAACAACCGATTCAGAACCTTTCCCGTTCGTTGATATCTGGACAGGTTATAACCCTGTTACACTCAGAGGCGGGGATCAGTATATGTCTTTTGGACATGAACTTTTCTCATTTAATAACGATGTCCAGAATACAACCTTCAGCTTCACCGATAATGTTACAATAAATCTCAACAAGCATACTGTAACCACCGGTGTTGCATTTGATCGTTTATGGTTTCTTAATTCTTTTATCAGGGAAGGAACATCCTATTATAGGTATGCTTCGGTAGATGATTTTCTTAACAAGGCAGATCCAATCGGATTCGGACTTACATATGGTTATAATGGCGTGACAGCCCCAGGCGCAGAAGCAACATTTGGACTGGGAGCAATTTATGCCCAGGATGAATGGAATGTTATTTCCAAATTAAAAGTTACCTATGGTTTAAGAATAGAAAGGCCTTTCTATTTTGATGAGATGTCGGGGAATCCTGCAATTGAGGCACTTACCTTTGCTGAAGGCAAGAAAATTGATGTCAGTAAATGGCCGGAAAGCAAAATGCTCTACTCACCCAGGCTGGGATTTAACTATGATGTTAAAGGCGACCGTTCGCTTCAGGTTCGTGGAGGAACAGGTTTATTTACAGGATTGCTTCCTTTTGTGTGGTTTACGAACCAGCCAACAAATTCAGGTACATTACAATCTCCCGAAATTGGTTGGGGTCTGAACATTCCGAGTAATGCATCATTACCTGCCACTCGCGATCCTAAACTTGTAGGTTTCGAATTCAATCCCGATTTCAGAGATCTGATTGAAAGCAATCCTACATTATTTCCTTCTACGCCGGGAGCAATACCAAGCGGCTCATCACTTACCCAGGTTGGAAAAGATTTCAAATTTCCCCAGATCTGGCGTTCCAATATAGCTGTTGATGTTGAACTCCCATGGAATATGATATTTACAGGAGAATTCATCTACTCAAAAGATGTAAATGCTGTTCAGCAAATCAATATAAATGAAGCTGCCTATACAGGTAATATGCTGGGGCCTGATAATCGACCTTACTGGGTTTCAACAAATGCTTCAAAAGTCAATACTACTATCAGTAATGCAACTGAACTGGTCAATACTGATCAGGGATACCAGTATTCTCTTACCGCACAACTAGTAAAGAATTTCAATAAAGGTCTGTCCGGGATGCTTGCATATACCTATACGATTGCTAAAGATATATCTGCCAATCCCGGGTCATCAGCGGCATCAGCATGGAGTTCGAATACTGCAGTTGCAAGTTTGAACGATCCGGGCTTAAGCTGGTCAAATTTTGCAACACCGCATAAACTGATTGCAAACGTCTCATACCGTCTAGAGTATCGTGACAATTTTGCAACAACTTTCTCTCTTGTTTACCAGGGATTTCAGCCGGGCCGCTGGTCATATACCTATTCAAATGACCAGAACGGTGATGGTAATGCTTCTGATCTTATATACATACCTGCTAATGAAAATGATATCACTTTCGTTAATGCGATCAGAAGCGGCAGTCTTGCTATGACTGCAGAACAACAGAGGGTAGCCTTCTGGGATTATGTAAATAAAAATGAATATCTGAGTGAACATAAAGGTGAATATGCTGAACGGTACGGCCATCTTCAACCTTTTGTACACAGGTTTGATGCAAAGATCATACAGGATATTTTCTCGAACTTCGGAACTGACCGGAGGTATACACTCCAGCTGAGCTTCGACCTTCTAAATGTCGGAAACTGGTTGAATGATGAGTGGGGAGCATATTATTTTAACCCGCTTGCAAGTTTTGAAAATGTAAGATTGTTATCAGTTGTAGCAAAAGGCACAGCAACATCAGTTCCTACATATAACCTTAATGCAAATTCTATTGACGATTTTACCCAAAAGACTACAGTAAGTAAGTATGTTAATACTTCAAGCACCTGGGGCGCACTTTTTGGAATCCGTCTAATTTTCTGATTCAACTGTTGAGCAATGTGAGGCTGTCTGAAAAGGCAGCCTCTTTTTTTAGCGAAAACCCCTCGGCCGCTTCGCGGCACGACCCCGAAGGGGATTCCGAGAACAATACACCCCACCGCCCTGCGGGCACCTCCCCTGGAAGGGGATTCCGGAGAACATTACACCCCACCGCCCTGCGGGCACCTCCCCTGGAAGGGGAGGGAATTCCGGGAAATAAGGAAAGTCGCTTCTATCTGGGAATTTTTCCCCCTTCAAGGGGGAACACAAGGGGGTGCCCAATTGTTAATAAGTTTATCATAGATTTTATCCCCTGATTATCCATTAATTTCAGATTAATTTATACTTAAAAAACAATGAAAGATATAATTGAGATATTGTTGTAATATACTGTAAATCATAACAATATGAAATAGTTAATAACATAACTTTAAATGTTGATAAACTTGAAAATTTATGCTTGCATTACGAATGACGCTTGCTTAATTTTAAAAACCAATCGACAGGTAAATAGAGTACAGCTAAACTTTTTGTAATTCAGATATATGGAAGAATTATTTGTCCAGGATCCTTCTGTTGCTATTGAAAAAGCCGGGGCAGAACAGCAGCAGGATAAGAAAAAAACAGAGAAGACGGTAAACAAGGCTGAGGAAGGCAGGCAGAAAAAAACATACTCCCATGACGAGGCAGTTGAGTCAAGCATCAGCTACTTCAACGGAGATGAACTTGCCGCACGGGTATGGGCAAATAAATACGCACTTAAAGATTCATTCGGGAATCTCTTTGAGAAAAATCCCGACGACATGCACCGGAGGATTGCCCGTGAGATCAGGCGGGTTGAGATGAAATATAAGAATCCTCTTCCTGAGGAACTGATTTACAATGTACTTAAGGATTTCAGATATATCGTTCCGCAGGGGGGGCCGATGACAGGTATAGGCAATGATTATCAGATAGCCTCACTCTCAAACTGTTTTGTGATCGGGAATGATGGCAATTCCGATTCATATGGCGGTATAATGAAGATTGACCAGGAACAGGTTCAGCTGATGAAAAGACGCGGGGGAGTCGGTCACGACCTTTCACACATCAGACCAAAGGGAACACCTGTCCTGAACAGTGCGCTTACTTCAACAGGCGTTGTCCCGTTTATGGAGCGTTATTCGAATTCAACCCGTGAAGTTGCCCAGGACGGCCGCCGCGGAGCCTTGATGCTTTCAATTTCCATAAAGCATCCCGACAGCGGCAAATTTATCGATGCAAAGATGGAGAGCGGAAAGGTTACGGGAGCAAATGTCTCAGTTAAGCTTACCGATGAATTCATGCATTGCGTGGAAGGCGGCAAGGTATTCAGGCAGCAATATCCTATCAAGTCAGATAATCCAAAGTTCTCAACCGATACGGATGCAGGCCAGCTATGGAACAAGATCATTCACAATGCCTGGAAATCAGCCGAACCTGGAGTTCTTTTCTGGGATACCATAATCAGGGAAAGCGTACCAGACTGCTATGGCGATCTGGGATATGCAACCGTATCCACGAATCCATGTGGCGAGATCCCGCTTTGTCCTTACGACAGCTGCAGGCTCCTGGCGATAAATCTTTTCAGCTATGTAAACGAGCCTTTTACCGAAAAGGCAGTGTTCGATTTTGAACTTTTCAAGGAGCATGTGGGACTTGCACAGCGCATTATGGATGACATTATCGACCTTGAGCTTGAAAAAATCGATTCAATACTTGCAAAAATTAATGCGGATCCGGAAGAAGAAGAATTGAAAAGGGTTGAACGGAACTTATGGATCAATATCAGGAAGAAAGCGGAAGAGGGAAGAAGAACAGGGATCGGCATTACCGCTGAAGGTGATATGCTTGCCGCACTTGGAATGAGATATGGCAGTGATGAAGCTGTCGACTTCTCGGTAGAAGTTCACAAGACGACTGCTCTCGAAGCTTACAGGTCATCAACTTACCTCGCTAAGGAAAGAGGCCCCTTCAAGATCTACGATGCAGAACGTGAAAAGAATAATCCGTTCATTCAGAGACTTAAGGAAGCAGATCCTGTACTATATAGCAATATGGAAAAGTATGGCCGCAGGAATATTGCTCTTCTTACAATTGCACCTACCGGCACAACAAGCCTGATGACTCAGACCACCTCGGGTATTGAGCCAATATTTTCGGTTTTTTACAAAAGAAAAAGGAAAGTCAATCCGAACGACAAGGATGTGAAAATCACTTTCAAAGATGAGGTAGGTGACTACTGGGAGGAATTCGTTGTATTTCATCACAAGTTTGTTGACTGGCTTAGGCTTAACGGTTACGATCCTCATGCAGTAAACAGGATGAACGATGCAGAAATTGAATCCATAATAGCTGAATCGCCTTATTATAAAGCAACAGCAAACGATGTGGATTGGATTGCTAAGGTGAAGATGCAGGGCGCCATTCAGAAATGGGTCGATCATTCCATCAGCGTGACAATCAATTTACCAGCTGATGCCAAGGAAGAGCTTGTCAGCGAATTGTATCTCACTGCCTGGAAATCAGGTTGCAAAGGCGCCACAGTATACCGCGACGGTTCGAGGAACAATGTTCTTACAGCCGGCAAAACGGAGATTCATTCCGAAAGACCAAAACGACCAAAGGTCCTTGATTGCGATGTAATAAGGTTCAACATAAACGAAGAGAAGTGGGTTGCTTTTGTCGGTCTTAAGGATAGTAAACCCTATGAAATATTTACCGGTGTTGCAGATGAGGAAGTCTTCCCGATACCGAAAAGCATCATGAAAGGTAAAATTGTAAAGAAAAAAGATGATGACGGGAAAACACGCTATGACTTTCAGTATACGGATAAATACGGGTACAAAAAGACTATTGGAGGACTTTCACATACTTTCAGTCCCGAATACTGGAATTATGCCAAGCTGATTTCAGGAGTACTGAGGCACGAGATGCCCATCCAGGATGTAGTTACACTGGTTCAGTCGCTTAACCTCGACAGTGAGTCAATCAACAACTGGAAAAACGGAGTCGAGAGAGCTCTCAAGAAATATATTCCGAATGGCACCAGGGCAAAAGGAACTTGTGGTGAGTGTGGCTCCCATAACCTGGTTTACGAGGAAGGCTGTCTTATATGCAAAGATTGCGGAACTTCAAAATGCGGATAATCAATTATTTGGGAGGAGTATATATTCCATGTCAGGGGCGCTTTTTCGGGCGCCCTTTTTTATCTGATTGCTCTCAACAAACCTCGCCTGAGCCAGGGAGCCTTCATTTTCTTGTCGTAATAATGGATCATATAACCCCTTGAAGGGGTTGCAGTGAATCCAACATTCTCCAGAAACGCAGTGAATATTTTTTCATCATCGTTTTTGTGATAGGTGCACAAGGCGACTTTCATTGGTTTGCCCGATTGAAAAACCTTATTACAACCCCTCAAAACCTTATCCTCAGCACCATCAACATCAATTTTAATGAATGTCGGAAACTCCCGGCCTTCAAAAAATGAGTCGATGCTTAAATTATTCGAATCATTTCCGTCTCCAACTTTTTTATTTATTATTTCAACTTTATCTTTCCATGGTCTGAATGTTGCCCGAAGAGCTTCAGCCCAGCGTTTGTCGGATTCAATAAGATATATTTTTCTTACTTTTTCTATTACCGATAATGATATATTTCCTTCAGCAGCCCCTATATCAACGAATATATCGTCCTTTCCGGGTTCAAAAGAAGTTATCAGATACCTGTGTGGACTTTCCGGATCCTGTTCCCTTAAGAGATCCGACCATGCTCTTCTGATCCTGGATTTACTCCAGCCTCTTCTGAAATACAGACGTTTACCTTCATATAATACATATTTCAGACTGTTATCAGGGTCGGTCAAAACCTCGATATCTTCCTTTCTGTACCGTGTAACGAAATCATACGGGAAGATTGCTAAAGGATTCTTCCTGAGCCAGGCTATAACTTCCCTGATTTCATCATTTAACTGTTCCTCAGGGATTGATGCATAATAACTGAGGATCTTCAGCCTTAAAGTCTTCAAGAGAATGGCTGTCCTTATTGGTTTGGGAACAACTACCCTGTAAATCTGAAATAAGATCCTGTTCATTATAATGCGACCTTCGTGTTTTCTTGCGGATTGATTTTTTTACCACGAAGGGCACGAAGTACTTCACTAAGGTACACAAAGGATTTTAAACCTTAGTGCACCTTTGTGTTATCCTTTGCGTCCTTCGTGGTTAAATTTTTCTATTTTATTTGAGGACTCCTAATTCTTTACCAATTTTAGTGAAGGCTTTCAGTGCCTCGTCGAGGTGTTCCTTTTCGTGTGCCGCTGAAAGCTGGACTCTTATCCTGGCCTGTCCTTTCGGAACAACAGGATAATAAAAACCAATTACATAAATACCTTCCTCGAGAAGCTTTGCAGCAAAATCCTGTGAAAGTTTGGCATCGTACAGCATAACCGCACAAATTGCTGATTTAGTGGGTTTAATGTCGAAACCTGCCTTCTTCATTCCATTAATGAAATAATCTGAATTTGAATGAAGTTTATCCTGCAGGTCATTGGTACTTGTCATCATTTCCACCATCTTTATTCCCGCAGCTGCCACAAGCGGAGGTATTGAGTTGGAAAACAGGTATGGTCTTGATCGCTGGCGCAGAAGTTCAATTATCTCTTTTTTACCGGTTGTGAATCCGCCGATTGCGCCACCAAATGCTTTCCCCAGTGTTCCGGTGATGATCTCCACCTTTCCCATAATGTTATAAAGCTCCGAAACCCCTCTTCCCGTATTTCCGACAACTCCGGCTGAATGAGATTCATCAACCATCACTATTGCATTATACGATTTTGCAAGTTCAACAATTCGGTCGAGCGGAGCGACATTCCCATCCATTGAAAAGACACCGTCAGTGACGATCATCCTGAATCTTTGCTTTTGTGCATCTTTCAGCTGTTTTTCCAGATCCTCCATATTAGCATTTTCATACCTGTATCTCTGGGCTTTGCAGAGTCTGACTCCATCAATTATCGAGGCATGGTTGAGCGCATCCGATATTATTGCATCCTCCTCAGAAAGTAAAGGCTCAAAAACACCGCCATTAGCATCAAAACATGCTGCATAAAGGATTGTATCTTCTGTGTGGAAGAACTCTGCAATCTTCTGTTCGAGTTCCTTATGAAGATCGGTTGTACCGCAGATGAACCTGACGGATGACATACCATAACCGTGGCTATCGAGGGCATCCTTTGCAGCCTTGATGAGCTCCCTGCTGGCCGATAATCCGAGGTAGTTGTTGGCACAGAAATTAAGCACTTTATGACCCGAATTGATTTTTATTTCGGCTCCCTGGGGAGAGACGATCACTCTTTCATTTTTGTAAAGACCGGCTTCTTTTATTTCGTTGATTATGCCGGAAATGTGGTTCTGGAAATCGTTGTACATAGTTAATAGTTTCAAGTTATATTATTATATATATTATTAACTATATTATAATATATATTATTTATTGCCTTCCCTCAGTCCACCCCTGACCCCCAAGGGGGCGCGCCTCAAAGTCCCCCCTGGGGGATTCAGGGGTTAATTATATCAATCCCAATTTAATATCACCTTACCGCAGTCACCTTTTTCCATTGCATCGAATCCCTTTTGAAATTCATCGATCGGGAACCGGTGTGTTATCACGGGGTCGAGATTTATTCCGCCAATTATCATCTGCTCCATTTTATACCAGGTTTCCCACATCTCCCTGCCATAAATACCTTTGAGGGTAATTGCTTTAAAGATTATATCGCTCCATGGCACCTCGAAATTCGATGGAAGAATGCCAAGCAGTGAAATGCTTGAACCGTTATACATGTTATGAAGCATTTCCACGAATGCTATCGGAGAGCCCGACATTTCAAGTCCTATATCGAATCCTCTCATGCCTAGCTGTTTCACTGCGTCAGATATTTTTTCTCCTTTAGAAGGATTCACGGTAAGAGTCGCTCCCATCTTTCTGGCAATTTCAAGCCTAGTGTCACTGAGATCACTGGCGACAATGAACCTCGCCCCGGCAAATTTTGCAATTGCCACAGCCATACTTCCTATAAGCCCTGATCCTGTTATGAGAACATCTTCACCAAGTAACGGAAATGAAAGCGCCGTGTGAGTGGCATTTCCGAAAGGATCCATTATGGCAGCCCAATCGTCAGGAATTCGATGATCAAGAAGGACAACATTTGATGAAGGGATTTTGACATATTCTGCAAAAGATCCATCAATATTCACTCCAATACCGACCGTGTTTTCGCAAACATGCTCTTTGCCACGACGGCAGTTACGGCAATGGCCGCACGCTAAATGCCCTTCTCCGGTTACCCTGTCACCGATTTTAAGGTTAGGGACACCTGCTCCCATTTTTTCTATATGACCCATATATTCATGACCAATAGTCATAGGGGTCTTTATTGTGCGCTTCGACCAGTCGTCCCATTCATAGATATGAAGATCGGTGCCGCAAATTGCCGACTTTTTGACTTTAATTATTACATC
>Ga0105104_10003651_pt1 | contig 10882 bp, 7 predicted proteins | sample PPLLaktember2015_3_FD_87034 | JGI IMG/M metagenome (GOLD analysis project Ga0105104, IMG submission 87034) | Freshwater sediment microbial communities from Prairie Pothole Lake near Jamestown, North Dakota, USA - PPLs Lake P7 Core (6) Depth... | ecosystem: Environmental > Aquatic > Freshwater >... | reverse complement strand
AGACGGAATTCGGCTGGCAAAAGAACTCCAGCCGGCAGTCATTACACTGGATATTATGATGCCCGAAAAAGACGGCTGGCAAGTTTTACGGGAACTTAAGAGCAATCCGGCGACGAAGGATATTCCTGTTATTATTCATTCGATTATTGAAAACCGGCCGCTGGCATTATCGCTTGGTGCAGTGGACGTTATTGCGAAACCATCCGAACCCAGGAAGGTATTGAGTGTTGTTGAACGTGCCTGCCGCTCTAAAAATCAACCGATTATGATTGTTGATGACAATCCGGATTTTGCGGATTCGCTGAAAATTTTGCTTGAGACCGAAGGGTATCGTGCGGTTGCGTTGTATAGCGGCGAAAAAGCTTTGAAGGAAATTGAAAATATCAATCCGTCACTTTTATTTCTTGATCTTCTAATGCCAGGCATAGACGGATTTAATATTGTGAAGGCACTGCGCAGTCAGGAACGATGGCGCGACCTTCCTATTGTGATTGTTTCCGGAGCCGAAATTACGGAAGGGCAGCGTAAGAGCCTGGAAGGCCTTACTCAGGAGTATATAGAAAAGAGTCAATTCTCAAAAGAGATAATTTCGAGCACAATTAAAAGAATTATTCATCAATCAACTGAATCGAAGAAGAGCTGAGAAGCATATGGAAGCGTCGTATCCTACTATTCTTGTCGTTGACGATACCGAGGATAATCTCGATTTATTAGAGTTTGCCCTCAAACGAAAACCGGTGCAGATGCTGCGTGCAGGCGGTGGAAAAGAATGTTTACAGATTGCAGCACAGAATCATCCTGACGTTATTCTATTGGATATACAGATGCCGGAAATGGACGGATTCGAGACCCTGCAGCATCTGCGCGCTTCAAAGAAAACCGCAGATATCCCGGTTATTTTTCTTACTGCTCAACGGAAAGATGCTTCGAGTATTGAACAAGGCCTCTCGTTAGGGGCGGATGAATACCTTACCAAACCTATCGATATTGATGAATTATTGGTTCGTACCCGTTCGCTTGTCCGCCTTAAAAAAATGGAAGCTGAACTCGAACGGACGAAAGCTGATTTTATGGCGATGCTCATCCATGACATGCGAAGTCCAATCGGCGGAATCAGCAGTATTCTGGAATTACTTGAAGAACCGCTGATTAAGAATTCTCCGATTCAAGATGTTCATCGTGAACTTCTTGTATCAGCTGAAGATGCAACAAGGCGATTGCTGAATCTAATTAACGATATGCTCGATCTCTCAAAATTTGAAGCCGGCAAAATGAACTTGACCAGAGATCCGGTATTTATCGGCGAAATTGTCAATAGAATTGTGAAACAAATGCAGCCGCAATTCAAACAAAAGCAGATTCAATTGAATATTTCTCTTGAAGAAGGTCTTCCATCAATTTCAGTGGATTCGCAAAAAATTGCCCAGGTATTTACCAACATTCTCAGTAATGCCCTTAAATTTACACCGGCTGAAGGGGCAGTTAAAATTATAGTGATGATTTCGAAGGATGCGAATGGATTCAATGAATTCATTCAAACTTCCATCATTAATGACGGACCTGGAATTCCTCCCAACGAACTTCCGACACTCTTTAAACGGTATAAGCAGGGTGTAGCTTCTGAAATCGTACAGGCAAAGGGCACAGGATTGGGATTGGCAATTTGCAAGCTCATTGTGGAAGCTCATAGCGGAGTTATTACAGCCGAGAGCGAGCCGGGGAAAAAAACCACATTTCATTTCAGTCTTCCGGTAATTACTCCTAAGGAAAACTGAGAGAAAAATTCTTAAACACTAGAACTATAGGAAAATATATGTGGGAACAAAAGCAAATAGGAATTGTAAAAGAGGTAGCCGACGTAACAGTCGTTGTTGTTCTAGATCGCGAAATCACCAATATGACAAAAAAGATTGGAGACAGAGTCTATTATATCGGGCAGATCGGTTCCTACGTGCTTATTCCGATTGGCGCTATCTATGTTATCGGTATCGTTGCGGGAATTAAGAAAGATGAAAGACGTGAAGACGGAGTAAGCTATACCCAATACATTATGACCGTCACATTGGTGGGAACGATTCGAAAAGGCAAATATGAAACGGGCGTTTCAGTTATGCCGACAGTGGATATGGTCGTTTATTTGCTCGAAGATAAAGATATAAAATCCATTTTTGCGGCATATCAGCAGTACAATTTTTCTATCGGGCAGCTTTCTTTATTTGAAAATGAACGCGCCTATTTGGATCCGAATCGTTTCTTTGGAAAACATCTTGCAGTCCTAGGTTCAAGCGGTTCCGGAAAATCATACACCGTTGCTTCTATTCTTCAAAAAGTAGCACGATTTTCAGACACGCATATCGTCCTCCTAGATCTTCATAATGAATATCGTGAAGCTTTTCCGGACACGGGCCAATTCTGTGATATCGCGTCTCTCGAGCTTCCATATTGGCTGATGAATGCTGAAGAAATGCTCGAAATGTTTGTAGAACCTACGGATGAGAATGCTTCAGTTCAAGGCGCTGTTCTCCAGGACCTTATATACGCAGCAAAAAAAGCTAAGAACCCGACACTTGCAGATGTTATTACAATTGATTCGCCGGTATCTTACGACTTAAAAGAAATACGTACAAAACTGCATTTTCTTGATACTGAAAAAGTTACTACTCCAACAGGTAATAAGGAAGGGCCGTACTTTGGCAAGTTTTCCCGCCTGTTGATTCGTCTCGACAATAAAATGAGCGATCCGCGTTATGCGTTTTTATTCCAGCCGAATATTTGTGTGGAAACAGAATCGGTTTTACCTCTGCTTATGACTCTTTTCGGCCTTGCCAGTAAAGCACGTATTACAATTTGGGATATGAGCGGTGTTCCTTTTGATGTCGTAAAAACAATTTCTGCTTTGATAGCGAGAGTTACGTTTGATTTTAATTTTTGGAATCCAAAGCGTCATGATCTGCCTATCCTGTTGGTGTTCGAGGAAGCTCATAATTACCTGTCAACTTCCAACGACGGCTCAAAGGCGGCCCGGCGGACGGTTGAACGTATAGCAAAAGAAGGAAGAAAATATGGCGTCAGCTGTATGATTGTCAGTCAGCGTCCTTCCGATATATCTGAGACGATACTCTCTCAATGCAACAATTTTATTATTCTGCGATTACTCAATCCGACCGATCAGGTGTATGTACGCCGGCTCATGCCGGATACATTCAGCGGTCTGGATAGCGTTGTTCCGCTCCTTCGTCAAGGCGAATCCATTATTATCGGCGATGCGATTCCAATTCCGCAGCGTGTACAGATAGATCTTCCCACGCCGACTCCGCACAGTGCCGATGTAAAATTCTTTGATAAGTGGAAACACCCGAATACAAAGACGGATGTAGCGGAAGTTATGGATCACTGGTGGAATCAAAAAAGAAGCTGAATTTTGAGGTTAAAGTAAGGATAGCTGAAAAAGATTAAAATTGAATAAAAAAATTTGGATGCAACCGTCAGTTTCCATATATTGTTTATATATAATTATAATTTATTATTTCTTGAAGAATTTTAATAGACATACAAACAAAGCTTGGAATACAAGAAGAATGAATAGAACAGCCGCGTGTTGTTGCTATAACAGGAAATTTTCGGGCAGAGTAATCACGAATTAAATTAATAAATATATGTGGATTTTTTGATGAAAGGCTCGGTTGAACTGAGCCTTTTTTATTTAATGTGTTGAATCTAATTTTAAATGGAGGTTGAAATGGATAACGAAACACTTTTTGACGGATTTGCTCAGACTTTAAAAGATCGTCGTGATGACCACTCAGTAGGGTTTCAGGTCAGGAAAGGAACGCATGAGTTTGTGGAAAACCTGCTTGCCATTCTATTCCCACATTTTAGCAAGGAAATGCTCAATACAAAAGTGGAAATAGAGTCGCGTCTTATATTGTTAGAACGTGATTTACGGATCCTGCTTATCCCGCTTTTACGTGAGACATCTTTGAATCTTGAAGATGTGGTAAAACAATTTATGCAGTCGCTTCCTGATTTACATAATAAACTCTGGCTGGATGCCGAAGCAATTACAAGCGGAGATCCGGCGGCAGAGAGTATAGATGAAGTGATTCTGGCGTATCCCGGTTTTTCTGCGATTGCAATTTATCGTATCGCGCATGAATTCTACATAAGGCATGTCCCAATTTTCTCGCGCCTCATTACGGAATATGGGCATCAAATAACTGGAATTGATATTCATCCCGGCGCCCAAATTGGAACCTCATTTGCTATCGACCATGGAACTGGAATCGTCATCGGCGAGTCCTCGATAATAGGTGATAACGTAAAAATTTATCAAGGTGTGACCCTCGGAGCTTTAAGCGTGGATAAAAAACTGGCAAAGTCCAAGCGTCATCCGACTATCGAAGATAATGTCGTTATTTATGCACAGGCAATCATACTTGGCGGTGAAACCATTGTAGGTCATCATAGTGTTATCGGAGGAAATGTATGGCTTACATCGAGTGTGCCGCCTTATTCCTCTGTTTACCAGGAAAGTAAAATAACGGTACGCCCAAAAGAAGTAACCGGTGCACCGATTGATTTTAGTATTTGACTACAGAAAGGAAATAATCATGAAAGTAAACACTATCCTGGAAACAATCGGTAATACTCCTCATGTCCGTATTCGCAGGCTCTTCGGTGATCATGAGGTCTGGGTCAAATTAGAACGTTCAAATCCCGGCGGCAGTATAAAAGACCGTATCGGGCTTTCCATGATTGAAGATGCTGAGCGGCGGGGTGTATTGAAGCCTGACTCCGTCATCATCGAGCCGACATCCGGCAATACAGGCATCGGCCTTGCTTTGGTTGCAGCGGTAAAAAAATATAAACTTATTCTGGTAATGCCCGATTCCATGTCCATCGAACGCCGCCGGCTTTTGGCTGCTTATGGAGCGCAGGTGGAACTTACTCCCCGTGAAAAAGGGATGCTGGGAGCAATTGAAAAATCAAAAGAACTTGCAGCTGGAATAAAAAACTCATGGATTCCCCAGCAATTTGAGAATGAATCGAACATTGAAATACACCGGACAACGACAGCGGAAGAAATTCTTAAAGATTTTCCGCAAGGTTTCGATATGCTAATTACAGGCGTCGGCACAGGCGGACATATAACGGGAGTAGCTGAAGTATTGAAAAAGAAATTTCCTAAACTTAAGGTATTCGCAGTCGAACCCAGTCTCTCTCCGGTGATCAGCGGCGGTCAGCCGGGGCCTCATCCTTTACAGGGACTTGGTGCAGGTTTTATTCCCAAGAACCTGCATACCGAAATCCTTGACGGCGCAATTCAAATTACAAAAGATGAGGCATTTGAATATGCAAAACGATGTGCGCGTGAGGAGGGAATTCTTGTCGGAATATCCTCCGGTGCGTCACTTGCAGCGGTAGCTAAAAAACTTCCGGATCTTCCGAAGAACGGAAAGATAATCACCTTCTGCTACGACACAGGCGAACGTTATTTGTCGGTGGAAGGCCTGTTCTGACAGAAGAGGTATTCAAGACCGGTCAGGAAATATACAATGGATGTAATAAAAATACTCCGACGTACTACCAAACGCCGGAGTATAGGGAGGCTAACTATGTGCCGTCGGGGAGACGGCACGCCGTAAGATAAATTCCGGACAGTTGAATGTCAAGTAGCTGTAATTTAGAAATGGTTTATCTTATAAAGAGAGCGTAACAACACCTGTTTTTCTTAAGAAATTTGTGTAATTCCGGGTCAATCTGTGTACAGGTATCGCTTGATTTTCTGAGTCGGTGTCTTTTCGAAGGGTTCTGATTGCTCGATAACGCGGCTAATGCGTGAAAAAGCGGACACCTGCTCATTGACCTGTTTCCGTATATCTTCCAATAATTTGACAATCCTTTCCCTTACTTGGGATTCGGTTAATCCTAAATTGGTGAATTCAGCGTCAAGTTTTTCGTAATCGAGGTTGATGCGTGCAACAAGTTGTCCTTGATCTTGATAGGTTAACGATTCAAGAACGATATCCGATCTGTTGATCACGGACTCGATGGCTTCAGGATAAATATTTTCACCGCTTGGGCCGAGAATTACATTTTTCATTCGTCCATTGATGTATAGATATCCAGTTTCATCAAAGCTGCCGAGATCGCCTGTATGGAACCAGCCTTCACGCGATAGCACTTCCTCTGTATGCTCTGAATCGCGGTAATATCCCTTCATCACACTTGGTCCGCGTACGACAATTTCGCCAATACCTGATTTCGGATCCGGATTTTCAATACGCACTTCAAGTCCCGGAACAATCGGGCCTGTCGATCGATATTTTGTTTTTTCTGCATTTGCTCCTGCAACAAGAGGCGACGTTTCCGTCAGTCCGTATCCGATAGCATAAGGGAATTCCGCTTCCATTAGAAACCGTTCAACTTCAGGTGAAAGGGCTGCGCCTCCGACTCCGAAAAACCTTAATGCTCCGCCAAATGTATTCATTAATTTATTGCCGGCAATCTTATGGATGCGTCTGCGAATTACCGGAAATTTATACAAGAGCCGGACTAATATCCGTTTTCTTATTTCAGGTAATATGCGTGTCTTGTACATTTTTTCAATGATTAATGGAACCGTAAGCATCATAGTAGGTTTCACTTTTTCCAGCGCCGGAATAAGAACAGCAGCTGTAGGAAGCTTCTTAAGATAGTAAACAGATGCACCGGTCATAATTGGGAGAACCAAACCCAGTGTGCACTCATACACATGGGCAAGCGGAAGGACGGAGAGCATTCTATCCTTCTCGTTTATGTCCGGTATTTTAGCGGAAGCGCTGGCATTCCAGACTATATTTTTATGCGTAAGCATGACACCTTTGGAATGTCCGGTTGTTCCTGAAGTATAAATAATCGAGGCAAGGTCGTCTTCGGACACATCACGTTGGATCAATCCTGCGAGACTAAGTACTAGATTTTTAATTTTCCGCAGTTCTCTGCTTCCATCCGTAATCAGTTGACGCAAGGTTGCCTTCGATGTGGCAGGATTGATGATTGAAAAGTTATCCAGCAAAACTATACAGCTATATTCTGTAAAATCCATATCTTCGATTTTCTGATAGAAACGCTCGGAAATGAAGACGACTTTACTGCCGGAGTGCCGAAGAATATGATGAATTTCAGAAGTATGAAAATCCGGAAGGATTGGAACGACGACGGCACCCATTGTAGTGACTGCGAAATAGGCAACTCCCCATTGAGGACTGTTTTCGCCGAGGATCGCGATGCGGTCGCCGTGCACTACGCCTTGATTTTTCAGAAAAGCCGAAAGGTGGTCTATTTGTCGTTTTAAATCGGAATAACTTATCGGCTCATCGTCTGTATAACTGAGGGCTGTATTTGACGAATTTTTCCGGCAGCTCTCTTCAATAACATGTTGCAAGGTGAATTGCCGTCTTTCGATTCGTGTTCCATGCTGAGAAAACATATATCATCTTTCACTAATTGTACTCTAAAAATACAAAGAAATTCGATAATTGGAAAGATTTTCTTCTCTTTATCTCACTTGCAGACAGAACAAAATATTCCTACCATGGTTCGAAAAGGAGTATATATTTCTATCAATACGAACGTTACAATGTATTCAATAAAATTCTCACCATTTATCAGGTAGAATTATCATATAGCACAGTGTAAAGAACGGAGTTTGCAGATATTTTGGAGGTTCTCCTTTTTTAGCTGGAGATAATATGAAACCAAATTGCTTCCTTCTTTTTATATTTTCTTTCGCTTGGATATATGTTGGAATAAGCCGGACAGAAAGTGGTATATGTAATACGTATGTCGGTTATGAGGCCGGTGGAATTAGGTCTGATGAATACAGGCAGCGCCGATCTGCTTTGCTCGCGAAAATGGATCCAAACTCCATCGCTGTTTTGAGAGCCCGGGATAACACCCGTCATTTCCGAGACAAGGATTACCGCTATCGCCAAAACAGTGATTTCCTTTATTTAACAGGATGTAATGAGCCGAGCAGTACGCTCATCCTAATTCCGGAAGGCCTTCTAGTGAAAGGTAGAAAAGTACAGGAAATTCTTTTTATTTCTCCGAAGACAAAGGATTGGACGGGAGAAAGTCTCGGGGTTGATGGAGCTAAAGAAATTCTTGGATTTGGGACTGAGGGGACACAAAGTATTGCGCTTACAAATAATAGAATGAACGAAATTCTCGAACCGCTTCTTTCTAATTCGGCTATTCTATACTATACGCAATCTGTTGTCGAAACACTATTAGATCCGGTATCGGATATTTATTTCATCAGCCTGCGGGAGTCAATGAAGAATTTGCAGGATAAACACCCGGATCTCGTCATAAAAGAAATCAGCACATTAATTGGAGAAATGCGCGCCGTCAAATCGCCTGCAGAAATTGTGCTTCTTCAAAAAGCTGTCGATGTTACTGTCATAGCGCAAATTGAAGCAGTCAAGTGTTGTGAACCCGGTATGTTCGAGTATCAATTACAGGCAGTTGTCGAATATTGTTTCACGCAGGCAGGAGCTGAAAACACAGATTTTCCATCGATCATTGGATCCGGCCCCAATACACAAACATTTCACTATTACGCGAATAGGCGTAAGATGCAAAGCGGTGAACTGGTTGTAATGGATATTGGAGCTGAATATCACGGATATTCTGCAGATATTTCTCGTACTATCCCGGTTAATGGAAAGTTCACTCCTGCGCAAAAAGAGATATATGAACTTGTTTATTACGTACAGCAAGCTGCAATCGACTCTATCTGCCCGGGGAAAATAACGGCGGAGATCGAAGAATCGGCAATGAGGGTCATGGCAGGAGGATTAATTCGCCTAGGAATTGCAGAGGATTCCGGTGATGTAAAAAAATATTGTCCCCATAAAATAAGTCATTTTATTGGACTTGATGTTCATGATTATAAATCGGCCGGTAAACTTGTGCCGGGTATGGTAATGGCCGTAGAACCCGGAATTTATATACCGGAAGGAAGTGAGTGCGATAAAAAATATTGGAATATCGGTATACGAATAGAAGATGACATATTAATAACCGACAAAGGGTGCAGAGTGCTTTCAGGCTTTGCACCGAAATCAGTGCAGGATATTGAAGGTCTTATGAAGAAAAAGGGTATAGGAAACCAACAAGTCGGAAGAGAATAACTCACGTTACGCAGTTTGCAGGAAATGTATAATAAAAACACTTTTATTGCCGCGAGCTTTTTCCGAAGGAATGCCTTCGGCAAGCTCGTGGATTAGAAAATCAAAAGTATTTTAGGGTTTTAACCCCATTTTCGCCCAATTTTATTGGGCTAAAACCCGCTCCATTTTATTTATTCAGTTCCACGACCTGAAGGTCGTGGCAATTTATCTTCTCTGCGTAACATCAGAGAATAATTAATAGTGTTCCATCGGTTTATGAAAGGAGAACGTCATGTCTCACTTGAAACCGGAAGATTGCCTTAGTTTCTTTTCAGAAGTGTTGAATATTCTCAAAGCAACACATGAACCGGAACATATAGTTTCGCTAATTGTCGACCGGATTGTTCGTATGTATCGCTGTCAGACCTGTGCCGTTGTCATCATCGACCCCGCAACAGAATATCTGCGAGTGTTTGCTAATCATAATTTATCGCACTTGTATGTGAAGGACTTCCGGCGCTCGCTCGGAACCGGTGCTATAGCCCGATTGCTTTCGACCGGAAAGCCGATTCTTATTACCGACAGCGAACAGGAACCATCGATTGTGAATGAAGTCCGGCTTGAACACCCGTTTCGTTCGGCAGTGTGCTTGCAAATTATTGCAGAACATCGCACGCTGGGCTACCTGCATGCCGATGCGCGCGATCCGAACATTTTTACCGGGAATGATCTTCGCATACTTCAGAGTTTTGCAGATCTGACAAGCATTACACTGAATAAGTCGTATTTGTATGAAAAAAATCTTCGCCTGGATCCGGTCGATCCCGAAACTAATCTGGAAAAATATGCCCCGTTCCTAGAACGGCTAAGCACAAGTATAACGCGTGCCGAAGCGAATAACGAAAGTATTTCTCTTTTTATTCTGGATATTGATAATTATAAACAGATCGGCGGCACCTACGGTTATGAAGCGTCAAAGCTGCTGCTGAAAGAAATTGCCGGTATCATCAAGTCGAGTTTACGGCGGATGGATGCAGCCAGCCGGTACGGATTTGATGAATTAATTGTTCTGCGTGAAAACAGCCCGCTTGCCAGCGGAATCGCTATTGCCGAAGAATTAAGGAAGAAAATTGAGGAAACGGAGTTTACACAGAAAAAAATCCGAACTACAGTAAGCATCGGAGTCGCAGCATTTCCCAAAAATGCAAAATCGGATGAAGATCTAGTGCTTGCTGCAAAAGGAGCTCTGTATTTTGCACAGCATGGCGGAAAGAATACAGTTGCCCATATCTGAAAGAAGCCGCACAAAAAATATTTTTTAATTGGTTAAAACAAGCGTATGTTAGATAAACTATCCTGTTAAATAGTGGACCATGAGATGACAACAACAGCTCAACGAACATTACCGCACATGTTTGAAGAAAGTGCAGCGAGATATCCCTCAAATATTCTTCTCTGGGAGAAGAAAGCCGGTTCTTTTCAAGGTGCAACTTATAAATCAATCCGGACACAGGTGCATCTATGTGCAGCCGGACTCTTATATCTTGGTATCCGAAAAGGCGACCGGTTAGCGCTTATTTCTGAGGGCAGAAACGATTGGGTGATATCGGAACTTGGCATCCTTTTTACAGGCGCTATCAATGTGCCGTTGTCGGTAAAAATTGACGAATTATCGGATTTAAAATTCCGGCTTGCGCACTCCGGCTGCCGTGCCGTGATTGTTT
>Ga0105104_10003650_pt1 | contig 10886 bp, 10 predicted proteins | sample PPLLaktember2015_3_FD_87034 | JGI IMG/M metagenome (GOLD analysis project Ga0105104, IMG submission 87034) | Freshwater sediment microbial communities from Prairie Pothole Lake near Jamestown, North Dakota, USA - PPLs Lake P7 Core (6) Depth... | ecosystem: Environmental > Aquatic > Freshwater >... | reverse complement strand
ACTTCTCGATACGGAGATGTTCTTTTATTTCAATGGTGGAGATCCTATTGCCGAAGATACAAGAGAAAAGATGGAAACGGCATTACCCAGACTCAATTCTGTCCTTACAGAAATAAACACAATCAAGGGTGGATATCAGCCAAATAAGTGCATTACGAGTGATAGGATTAGTTTCTTATCGAATTATGTGATAACTGGTGCCCAAACAACCCGTGGAACTTATCTGTGGAGAGTGACACCAAAACCAGGTGTGGTATTGGAATCCACTACTACGAGATATGTTTATGAGAAGGATTCTGATGGTGGATTCTGGATTGAAACCCAGACTTCCACACCACCTGGATTAGACTTGACAATTGGAACTCAATATGCCATACAGAGAAGAAATGATATCACTCGAAGATATTACTTCTATAATTTCATTGCTACAAATACAAATGAAGCTAGCTATGTGTGGGATGGATGGAACTACGATGCAAAAGCAACATTCATGGGAAAGCCAGATGGAACTGGAAGCCTTCCGAGAACAACAAGAGCATATCCATTCGAATACAATCCTGTGAATCCATCAACTTCATCTCCTTGGCACAATATGCTCTATGAGAAATTCTTTGAGAGTTATCATGCTGGTATGCGCGCGGTATCTATTCATTTCCCTTGGGGATCTGCATTTTCGAATAAAACCTGGTTAATGCAACCACTGGATCAGCTTTATGGATGCAGAGGATTTACCTTTATTTATCCAAGAGCAGGATTATGTGGATATAACAATGGATATTTTTCAACGACCGAACCTGAGTGGGCACAATCAAGAATCAAAGGCTTCACTGGAGCTGTCAAGCAGCTTCTTCAGGGTCAGCTACAACCAGCGGGAAGAACAGGAATCACACAATCATGCGATGTATTTCTGTATATTCCAGGCACAAACGCATTTGCATCCTACAGAGATTTCATACATCACTGGTGGCTGAGATCTGCTGATACGAATGAAGAAAGAGACACCGCACTTATCAATAGAATTGATGAGATGGCTGATTTTATCATATCGATGAAGCCCGTGACTGCCACAGGTGGTCTACTGTCAGTCGGTATAGACGTTGGTTCTTATGCACCGAGTCCAGACTCAGTTCATCTATTCAGAGGAATAACCTATGTCTATGGAACATTCTACAATATAGACGGAACCACTCGCGGTTACAGCTATGGTGGATACTACTCGGATGTATGTGAGCTCTCATTGTGGAATTTCAAGAATAAACTCGAAGACAATGGAATTCATGTTCTTACAGAAGCGCGGGGAGTTACTCAGTTTAACGCAAACAATATTGTTTTCTCAACGACGGTAACTGGTCCAACAGCCGCATCTGGGGTAAAGGACGTAGTTGGTGATGAAAACTTTTTCTGGTACAGTGACCCACAGCTTGCTTCTTCTAAGGGTGATGATTACTTTGCTGCCAGAAGTTATATTCAAAATAAGGATCTAGGAAATACTCATAGGTTATCTGGTAGCTATCTTACTATAGGAACTAGACTTCCATGGAATTTCAGCACAGTTGTTTCGTATGAAGGTGCTACTTTAGAACTTTATGAAGCCAATTATGCAGATCCAAATGGTCCACATCTTGGCGCTGCAATGGTATATTCTCCATACTATGTTGCAAGTCATCTTTATGGTTGTGCTGATATATATCAGCAATACCTCTATGAAAATGCAACATCTGGAAATGCCGTGTGGGGTGAGCGCAGAAAACTAAAGGGATTCTCGACATATGCATTCGATCCTTATGTTACCTTTGCTGGTTGGCCGTTGTTGTTCCAAGGCAAATCAGCTGGAGACAACGGAACTACATTGAGCTTCGACTACCGATGGTGGTATCCAAAGACAATAACCACTGTAAATGTTCTACCATTATTTGACGGTAAAGGATTTACCACATCGGTTGAGACGAAAACACCACAGGGATATCCAACTACAAATTACAATGGTGGATTCTGGACTGATAATATAATCGGCTCAGACACAAAGGGTTGGTTTATTGCTAATGTGAAAGGCAATACATTCGGAGATGTGCTCGATATATTCAGAAAAATAGCGACACAAGCAAGTCCGACTGGCGCTCCAGATCCACCAGAATGGCTTGGTTCTGGGCCAGAACCATCACCATACCCGATTTGGGGAACAAATGACACATATTGGACTGGATTGATTGATCCTATTCTGGATCCGAACAGATAGCATAAATATAAGAAAGGAGATAAAAATGGAATTTTTATCAAGCACGCTAGGAACCGCATTCTACACAGTGGTGGTTTTCATTGCTGGAGCCCTTCTAGGAACTCCACTTTGGAACTGGGTTACAAAGAAACTACCCTGGAATAAATGAATCAGCAACCCCCAGAAATGGGGGTTTGTTGTTAAATAAATATTACTATGGCACATTTAAGAAACTTTTCACACGAAAACCACTCGCTTTACATTCACGATAGGTCTATTCAATATTCTGCAAATGGTGTTTCAGAACCACTTCAGTTCAATGACAATGGAACCATACGAAGTTATGATCTGTATCGGGACTTTGACAATACATCCATAAATTTTGATGGGAGTGCTTTTAGGAATGCCAGATTTCCTCCTTTAAGATATAATGACAATCTAAATATTGTCAATAATATTTTAAATGAGTTTGATTTCACTGGAGTTTCCATACGTGATTATAGCACTCAAAAATATACAACCGTAAACGATACATTTCCAAATCTCTATGGTAACTCTGGAAAATTAAATCCAGACTCGTGGAATTGTCATACTTACCCAATTATATTAATTACTCCTAGACATGCAGTAATCGCTGCACATCCTGTAGATTACTGCAACACAGGAGCGCAAGATATAGATAGCGAAAATTTCTATTCTTGCTGCTGTGAAAGTTGTAATCCATGTCAAGAAGGATCTTATCCAGCATTTTATCAATGGATTTACATCAACTCGAAGTGGATGGGTAAGAATAATCAGATTATAAATGCATTCCAAAACTATACAATTGAAGAAGTTATAGCGGCATTTAGAGCGAAAAATTTTGCAATAGCACCGAGAATTAAAAGTTTAAGACCAGAGGGGGTAGACGCATTTATTATTGAATATCCATTCGATATTGCTACACCCGAGAATCAAATAACATATTATTCAAATTTTACAGAAACTAATTTAGTTAATCTCGATGAAACTGTATACACTGTAACTGGTTCACTGGCTGGTATAAAAACAAAGTTTTCTTTCAGTGGGTTAAGAGAATTTGATGACAATTATTATAAACTTAATTCATTTGCAATCCCTGGAACACTTTCAACGTGGGTTGGTGACAGTGGAAGTCCAAGATTCGTCAAAAGAAATAACCAGATAATATTCATAGGCATGATTTCTGGTTTGATAAATAGTCCAACTGCGTATTCTCTAATTGCGGATTTTATACAAAAAGGACCAACGAATTACGTAAATCTACTTAGATTTGGTATTTCTCCTGGTAGTGAAGTTACTCTTGATTACAGTAAATACTTTGGAACATCTCAATTCTATTCACCTCTCGGCGGTACAACATATGGATCTCGTTTTACCGACAATGAAAGAAATGTCAGAAATTATTCAGAAATCGCATACGCCCCAGGAAACGCATTGCAGGCTTCTGAATTGAATGAAATGCAAGAAGTCTTTCAACGGGATATAACCCTCAGAAACAAGTTTTTATCACATCTGGCTATTGAAAACTACAATGGTAGATCTTCGATATTTAAGCAGTCGATTCCAAATGAGCTTCAATCGTTTAAACTAGGTCAAAGTAGCAGGGGAACTTGGTCTGAAGGACCATATTCACCAGAGATGAATAATGGTGAATATGCATTATACAGTTACGATGATCAAGGATCTCTAATTGTACTTCCAAATATACAGAAACCTCTTTCCTGGTTAAAAAATGGTGGACAAGGCATACGCGGTGGTATAAGCCCAAGAGTTGATATTACAAAGAATGATTATATGGTTGATTGGTCTGGAAGAATAGAGCAATATGATCAATATACCTCAGTAGTTGTTGGTTTCTTCCTGACGCATTCTGCCGAGACGGAAGGACATGACTTTATTACTGACAGCGGTGGATCCTTTGAAAAATTAGTTGGTTTCTACAATAATCGAACAACGAATAAGTGGGTTGCGGCAATATATAGAAGAGCTACTTCAAATAGTGCTCTATATATTCCATATTTCGAGTTTACAACAACCGCATTAAGTACGCAGACAAACAATCTTAAAGTCATAATAACCGATGCTGGTACAACTGCGCGATTTTATGTAAATGATGTTAAGGTTACGGAGACTTCTGGGAATCTTCCTCAACCAAATGATGTAATTGGTACTCAACCACCTAATGTTGGAGTGCCACTAGGATCAAATGTGTTGATGGGACTTCATATGAGAAGATTATCCGAGTTTGGTTTATATACTGTATCTGGTACTTTGAGAACTAATAAGCTTGAAGGAAAGATATATTCACTGGATACACTACCAGATGCCCCAGTAAAACAATATGCCATTCCAGAGAGAGAGATTGAAAATACTTTAGTTTTTGACGAGACATTTGGTTATTACAATTACCTAAAGGTAACTGGTTGGTCGCTATTTAATCATAGATGTGGTTTGCAATATTTCAACTATACGCCAAATCTAGAGTCTTCTCTACTTGATCAAGAAAATAGTTCTCTGGAGACACAAGTCGAATTAATTAATTATCAAACTGATTCCAATTTGAATGATCCTATATCAAATTTCTATGGAGCATCGAGATTGAAATTTACATATGAACCAGATGGAGTGAATACATATTATGTGCAAAATTTAAATAATGTTATGTATACAGTGGATGGTAGAAGATTCACAAACACAGTAGGATAATATGTTAATAGCTGGTATTGATTATTCATTGAATGGCCCTGCCATTTGCCTTTTTCATGGTAAGGAATTCAACTTTGAGAACTGTGATTTCTACTTTCTCACGGATGTAAAGAAGAATGCATGTCCATTCCTCAAGAACATCTATGGAGAACTCTTTGAGGAATATGATGAGGAATGCGAAAGGTATGATACCATATCCGATTGGGTGATGAAGATCATCACTGGATGTGATCAGATTGCACTGGAAGACTATGCTTTCAATGCACAAGGAAGAGTATTTCACATCGCAGAGAATACTGGAATACTGAAATACAAATGTTATCAGGCATCTCTTCCAGTTGAAGTTGTTTCCCCCTCACATATCAAGAAGCTCGCCACTGGCAAGGGAAATGCAGATAAGGCCATGATGTATCAAGCGTTTCTTAATGAGACATCGATACCACTCAAGGATATAATATCACCGAATAAAAAAGAGATCGGAAATCCTGTTTCCGATCTCGTAGATGCATATTATATCTGTAAGAATCTATTTACACAGATGGTGGAGAAGAAGAGTTAGATTCATTGCTTTTCTTTATTTCTGTTGATATCTCTTGATCTGGCTTGAAATAGAAATAATACCACAAACACCACAGAGCCAAAGCCGTATAGAATAGAATCGCGTACCAGTTTATCCTGGTTATCGTGATCTCCGTTCCCACTGGAAGTATCACTTCCGATGCCGCCTGCATCTTCATGTCCGTGGAGTCTTTGGTGACTAGATAAGTGTTCTCTGGAAGAATCACCTTGCTGCCCTTGGTCAGCACGGCTCGGACTGGATTCTCCAGAGTTGATGCTTTTGGGTCGAAGTCTTTCACCTCAACCACTATATCCTGATCTAGCACAACCTCGGTCTGTACTGATGGATCAGTTTTGAGAAAGGTTCCCTTTGGAACAGAAACATTCGTATCCTTTCCTATGAGTGTATTTGTAGGTTGATTGATTGTGTCTGGTCGTCTCTCCATGAGTGGAGGAGGTCCAATAATCGACTGACAAGAACATAGGACAAAATACAACGATATTATAATAAGTAATCCAATTTTTTTCATATTAACCTCCAGATTGCCAGCCACCACCATGCTTCTTGTACCACTTAGCAGCCCAACCATTCGCATAGGCACTAGGGTATACTTTGAACTTCTTTCTCGCAAGAGCCTTGGCTCTCGACCATAGCTTTGGTTTTGTTGGAATGTTCTTCTCAAGCAATATCTCCACGGCTTCCTTTAGATGTGAAGTCATGTGTGGCTTCTTGCCTTTTCTCTTTTTCTTTTCGGCCTTTCTCTTGAGACGAATGGCCTTGATCTTTTCTTCTCTGGTCATTTCACCTGAAGTCTCTGGAGTCTCAGAAGAAACCCGTATGGATGGTCTGCACTTTGGATATTTCTTTTTCTTGCTTTTGCTTCTTCCACATGGAGCGTAGTTTCCAGACTCATCTTTGCGAGAGATATCAACCCACTTCTCCTTGAACCATCTGCGTAGATCTTCATTCACATTTCTTTTTCCAGTCATGAAAAGTTTGTTGAGCTTGCTCATCATCTTTTTCAATGAACCTTTCTTTGAATCTGGGTATAGATCCTCATCGTAGACATTGCCTGCGATTCTTTTATCGTAACGAACCCATTTCTCATTTATATTCTTCATGACTTGTTTCCTGCTGCGGCATTGCCAAAGTAGAATCCAACGATGCTGACAAGTATTTGCCTATTCTCCTGTGTGAATAGATATCCATTTACCTGTTGAAATATGATTTCCTTACGCTCAGGAATCAGGCCAAAGAGAACCTCTGGGTGAGTAGTCGATACTTCGACAATGGTTGGTATTCCGAAGAAAGGCAGCACAAAGGGTGCCACAATGGTTCCAAATAAAACCAAAAGAACTATGAGTCTACGAACACCCTTTCCCACATCAGCTGGGATTCTTTTGATTGCAGCATCGGCATTCGCATTAGTGCGCGCATTTGCCTCCAGAAGCCTTTTGAAGTTTTCCTGATCATTCTGTCGTTTCTCTGCCATATGGCGAAATATGAAGCCTGTGGCCGATCCAGCGATGAGAGAAATCAGTTCTGGATTCATTTTTGTTTCTTTCGTCTTATAATCGTCTTCGCTGAGTTAAGGACGTGCCTTCTCTGAGCTGACTTGCTGAGAAAGACATCAGGAAGATTGTCTGGATTGTCTGGATTTGGGCTAACACCAGAGATTGCATTTACATTACCAACAGCCATCATTTCATTCAGATCAATGCCTTGTTCGTTCATATAATCAAATACTTCGGATAATACTTCGGTAGAGTTTCCACCGAGCCTTTCTATATCCTCTGCATAGAGATTGATTGCGGTGACGAAATTACTAGCTCTTACTCTTGTGTATGGGTCTGGTATCTTGTCAATCAGTTTCTTGAGATTGATGATCAATCGATCATAGGCTGGAATGTCCTTGTTGTCTCTCAGAAATCTTCCACGATCATCGATATACCCCAAGGAAAACCACTCCATTTCTTTGAATGGAGTGGTCATATCCTTAATGAACTTATAGACGGTGAAGGCGTTTACTAGCTTGTTGAGATCTTTGTATGTTGCCTTCGATTGCTTCATTTTACTTCTTTCAGTATATCTAGAATTATTTGATCCGCCTGCAGTGAGTCCAGATCTGCCTCTGCCATGTATTCTGGAGTGTATCTCAGATGATCTGTAAATGCCTTTAGATACTCGTGTAGATTTTCAGGAAGCTTGAAGTATAGTATTCTGCAGCAATTCAACGGACCATAGACATTTCCAAGAATGATGATGTGGTTCAGAATCAATCTTTCCTTGATTTTCTTGGTTTTTTTGAATCGTATCAGTAATCTCTTGATATACTTGATACGATTCAAATCTTCCTTGAACTCCGAGAATCCCATGCAATTGGTACTCTCGTAGGCTTTCATGGCAAACATAATGAAGTTGTCATCATTTAATTTGGAAAACATCACACTTCAAGCTTATCTGCTTGTAAGTTTTCTGACTTTGGAAACTCTACGCATAAGCTCATTGCTGACCTTATCTAGAATTGATTTTGGTAGAGTATTTCTGTCGATCTTACCATCGTTGTGAAGCCTCTTGATCATTGATTTAGCTGCAAAGGTGATTCTTGCTTTCTTTTCTGAATTTGGAATATCCCTGCCAACCACACCTTTCATAAGTGGCTCAAGAATCTTGGTCTTGAGATCCTTATGACGCATACCCATATTTACTATGGAAATGTGTGAGCTCTCGTTGATGACAAGTTTACCTTGATCATCGAAGTCTTCCTTGACCTGTGGTGATGGGGACTTGGTTTCGATCTCGTCGGTGATTCCAGACTTGGTGATCATTACATCACTGAAGAAATATTTTCCATTTGGACTCTTATCAATATTGAAGGAAAGAGTCAATGGAATGAGATCCACCCCGCGATCAAATCCATCCTGCAGATTGGTGGTTGGAGTGGTTCCAAATACCTCACCGAATCTATTCATTTGAAATACATTTCTTCCGATCTTGAGTTCAGTTCGGTTATCGAAGTTGAAATCAAGACCAGCGTGATTGATCTTGGCTCTGAAGAGCTTTACGGCAGCGTGTGGTTCAAGGACGGCCTGACCAAGAAACGAATTTGCAAAGGCATGGATTCGATTGATCTGGGCAGAGTCATCTCTATGAATACCAGCATCACTGTGGGCTGATCTCGGTGGATTATCACTATATCCACTGAATACAGTTCCTACATCCAGGTATTCATTTTCTAGAAGGAGTTTTGAAATTTTATTATTTTTCATTATTAGCCCTTATTCTTGCTTTTCTTCGACTTACCCTTTTTCTGCTTCTTATATTTAGCCCAGCTAGTGGAGATGGCTCCACCCTTACCACCGCGAGTGCTTCTTAGAATGGCAAAGGTGCATTTGCGAGCCTTGCTGTTCGCAGGACTGTCATTGTTCTTGAGTGTTGGACCAGGCTTCATCTTGGAACCTTTGTAGCAACGATTTCTGGCAGAGATCTCTGCCTTGGTCATTGGTTGGTGATCCTTGTTGACCACTTCTTCGGAAATCTTTGCGGCCTTGGTTGCAGTTCCGTAGATGGCTGATGCTTTCTTTTTCTCACCTTGAATCTTCTTGAAGTAAGGCATCTTCTTGAATCTTTTTACAAGTTCTTCCTTCTTCGACTTCTCTTTGGGATTGAGTTTCTTTTCGATCAACGTTCTTAGTGTAAGTCTTTCCATTGATATTCCTTCTGATAAAGTATTTATATTATTCTCAAATCCTTCTTTGCATTGACGATAAGATGGACATGATTTCTTGGATCCACCCTTGCCAGCCCATAGCTTTCTACATGCCCAATACTGTGCTGACAGCTTTGACTTCTTCTGTCCGCACTTATGTCTGGCTCTGAATGATTTTCTGGCTGCGCTCGAATAGTTGTGACCATAGCCCTTTGCGCCAAAATGGACGATCTTTTCACGACCACCCTCACAAGCCTTGACCATCATCTTCTTACCAGGTCTTGTGGATCTTCTTGGTTTGTTGCAGGGCATTGAAGCCTTGTTTGCTACTTCATTGATCTGTTTCATTTGATTCCTTATTTCTTTGCCCTGTTGATTGATTTGGAAACGACTCTTAGATTCTTTCGGCTATTGTCTCTCGGGTTGCCGTTTTTGTGGTCAATATCCTTGCCATCTCCCCTGTGAACTCGGCCTTCTCGTTCGAGCATTCTTCTTGCCTTCACTCTGGCCGCTCTCTCCTTGATTCTCTCTGGCTTTCCATGAAAGGTGGCATATTCTCTTTTGTAGTTTCTCTTCTTCTTTTCGGCCAAGAATCTCTTTGCGAATGAATAAGATTCGCTCATATCCTCTATACCATGAACTTCATCACTATTGAACACAGCGATATTCATTACATTGATCATCTTCTGCTTACCGTTAACCGTGATTGGAGTGGTCTTGATACCATCACGGTTATGATTCATCTGATAAAGCTCGACTGGATTGGTGTGAACTCCAACTGGTTCATTCTTGAATGCATTGAACATCACTATTGCCTGCTGCTCGAATGTCTTCGCTGACAGGGCATAATCCTGCAGTCCAGCAAGATAATTCTTCATGTAAACAGAATTGAACTCATCTGATGGATTGATTGGTCTGTTGTTCTCTAGATCATCCATTGGTGTTTGTTCAAAGAGATTCTTCAGAACTGAATTTCTGAATGCTTCCTTTTTCACACTGTTGAGTTGTCTTCCACAGAATCTTATTGGCTCGATTTGCTCTGGTAGAGGTTTTGCCGCTTCATTGTAATCATTGATTGTTTTCTGAAATGCATTCTCCTCGATTGATGTCCCACAGTGATTGCAATCAAAGTTGATGAAAAGTTGCATCTCTTCAGTGTCAACCAATTCATCTATGAATTGTTCATCCATCTTGTTGAACTTCACATCCAGTGATTCTGGATTGATTGACATCAAAAAGTCTGCAGTTCCTACCTGATCACCGAACTTGAGCTTTCCAGTCAATGACTCATGGTAGAACAGTTTGCTGGCAATGCGATTGCCTGAGAATATTTCCTTCAATCTTTCCTGAGCCTGAACCTTGATCTCTTCTATCTTATCTGCATATTCTTCAATCAGTTCTTTCATGTTCTGAGGGGCTCTTGAGTGAAGAGTCGTCATGCTCATGGGATTCTGAATCTTCTTCATGCAGTTGTGAATATAAGAATTGAATCCCTTGATCTCTTTCTGAATGTCTTCAAGTGCGATTCTATCCGACTCCGAGATGTTGTTCTCAAAACCGAGCACGCTACCTGGTTCACCGAGTAGAAGCCGTTGAATCTTCTGACTTACGGACTCGAAGAGTGCCCGTATATCTCCAGACATCTTTCCATTTGCAAACACACTCTTGCCATACTT
>Ga0105104_10003648_pt1 | contig 10890 bp, 7 predicted proteins | sample PPLLaktember2015_3_FD_87034 | JGI IMG/M metagenome (GOLD analysis project Ga0105104, IMG submission 87034) | Freshwater sediment microbial communities from Prairie Pothole Lake near Jamestown, North Dakota, USA - PPLs Lake P7 Core (6) Depth... | ecosystem: Environmental > Aquatic > Freshwater >... | reverse complement strand
GGTGCCAGCAGATTATTCGCGAAAACGATACCATAGCGACCCGGGTCGTTTCGGGAAACAGTATTGAGAGTCAATCGCCCCACTTCCGGACCGCTTTTATCAAATTGAGCGCTGCCGTTGACGCTCAGTTTGGCGGCAGGGCTTGACGTGCCGATGCCGACATTGCCGGCGTTGTAGTAAATATCAGAACCATTTACTTGCCAGGGTGAACCGCCTGCCCCTCCGCCGTTGAGGGCATAAAGGGCATAAGGCGTAGGCGTAATCGCCTGCCGGGGAATCAGTGAAGTATATGCGTTAGGGTCATCCAAATCCCCCGGCCGAACGCCGATATCGAGCCAGCGGTTATTGCCGTCGAAAGCGTTTCCAAAATTCACGTCTGCGGTGAAATAGCCGTCGAGCACTTCCACATCCGGCATATTGAGGTCGCCTGAAACCTGGATGCCTCCGCTTGAGGCATCGTAAAGCTTGAACTGGAGGTCATAAAGGCCGTCAGCCGGCTGATTATTGTCCATTAGCCGGCCCTGATAAGTAAACGCCGTTCCCACTGGCCCCGCCAGGCCAGCGCGGCCAAAGCAGAGAACTGCCATAAAAAGTACTAACAGGATTTTTAAGATTTTTGCGTGGTTCATTTTTCTACCCTCTCAAAAATTTATCCGCCTCCCGTAAGGGACACCTAACGGTGTGTGGCGGATAGGTTATGTTTAATCGGTTCCGTATAGCCACCAATCGGCAAAGATTGCAAAGTCAGCGAAATCCACCTTACAGTCATCATCAAGGTCTGCCCTCGGGCAAGACCTGAACGCATAAGCCGAGCCGGCGGCGCTAACATCATTATAAGCCCCTGCGATTGCCTTATTGCCGCTGATAGAAACTGAATAGCCAAAGTAATCACTGGCAGCGCCATCGCTGGCAAGCAGCTTTTGTTGCTCTACCCAGCTTGCGCCTATGCGCTTAAATATATAAGCCGAGCCTGAATTACTTCCCATGTCATCATCCTGCCGTGCCCCTATGATGGCATAATCGCCGCTTATTGAAACAGACCAGCCGAAGTAGTCGTCGGTATTACCATCAGAGGCAGTGAGCTTTTGCCGCTGAATCCAGTTGTTGGGGTCGATATCGTCAGGCGTGAATATATAAGCCGAGCCGGACCTGTCTCCGCTGTCATCATTACCATAAGCCCCTACGACTGCGAAATCGCCGCTTATAGAAGCTGAAATGCCAAAGTAATCGTTGGCATCGCCGTCGTCGGCCAGAAGCTTTGTCTGCTCTACCCAGGTTTCGCCGGCGCGCTTAAAAATATAAGCCGAACCGGAGGCATATCCCATGTCGCTATCGCCTCTGGCCCCTACGATTGCTAAATCGCCGTTAATAGACACTGACCAGCCGCCAAAATTATCGTTGGCAGCGCCATCAGAAGCGGTCAGTTTTACCTGCTGGCTCCAGCTTGTCCCATCCCGTTTGAATATATAAGCCGAGCCGGAGTCCGTCCCCTTGTCATCATCGTAGCGTGCCACTACCAGCGCGTAATCGCCGCTGATAGAAACCGCCCAGCCAAAGTAATCCGCGGCAGCGCCATCGGATGCGACCAGCTTTGCCTGCTGGCTCCAGGTTTCACCATCTCGCTTGAATATATAAGCCGAACCGGAGTTACCTCCTTTATCATCATCGCCATACGCCCCTGCGATTGCGAAATCACCGCTGATAGAAACTGAATAGCCGAAGTAATCACTGGCAGCGCCATCGAAGGCAAGAAGCTTTGCCTGCTGGCTCCAGTTCGCCCCATCCCACTCGAATATATAAGCCGAGCCGGATGCGTTTCCTTTGTCATCGTCGGCATACGACCCTGCGATTGCGAAATCTCCGCTGATAGAAACAGAATAGCCAAAGTAATCGCTGGCAGCGCCATCGCCGGCAAGCAGCTTTTGCCTTTCCAGCCAGGTGTCGGCCTTCGCCTGCGGCGGGCTAAAGGCAAGACACACCGAAACAATCGCCTTCACAATAAACCATTTCTTGTTTTTATCACTTATGGACATTGCCAATTCTCCTATCTGCGATACCAATCTTTATTAAGCTGATTTTTCAACGTTTAATCGGTTCCATATAGCCACCAATCGGCAACGATTGCAAAGTCAGCGAAATCCACCTTACAGTCATCATTAAGGTCTGCCCTCGGGCAAAACCCGAATATATAAGCTGAGCCAGAACTTGTTCCTTTGTCGTCATCGCCATACGCCCCCACGATTACCAAATCGCCGCTGATAGAGACAGAGCCGCCAAAGTAGTCACCGGCAGCGCCGTCCGAGGCGGTCATCTTTGTCTGCTCGCTCCAGTTTGTCCCATCCAGCTTAAATCTATAAGCCGAGCCGGAAGAGTCCCCTTTGTCGTCATTGTGAGCCGCCCCCACGATTGCATAATCGCCGCTGATAGAAACAGAATAGCCAAAGTGGTCACCGGCAGCGTCATCTGAGGCGAAAAGATTCTGCTGCTGGACCCAGCTTGTCCCATCCCGCCTGAATATATAAACCGAGCCGAAATCAAGGTCCCAGGGACAGTAAGGCGCCCCCACGATTGCATAATCGCCGCTGATAGAAACAGAATAGCCAAACTGGTCCCCGGCAGTGCCATACGAGTCAGTAAGCTTTTGCTGCTCGCTCCAGCTCGTCCCATCCCGTTTAAATATATAAGCCGAGCCGAAGTCGGTTCCGATGTGGTCATCCAAATACGCTCCCACGATTGCATAATCGCCGCTGATAGAGACAGAACAGCCAAAGATGTCACTGGCATTGCCATCGGCGGCAAGCAGCTTTGCCTGCTGGCTCCAGTTCGTCCCATCCCGCTTGAATATATAAGCCGAGCCGGAGGCGTCTCCGTTGTCGTCATCGCCCGCCGCCGCCACGATTGCATAATCGCCACTGATAGAAACAGAACGGCCAAAGCCGTCACTGGCAGCGCCATCCGAGGCGAGAATCTTTGCCTGCTGGCTCCAGATTGCGCCATCCCACTTGAATATATAAGCCGAGCCCTTGGCGCTGTCATCGCCAGACGCTCCGACGATTGTATAATCGCCGCTGATAGAAACAGAACGGCCAAAGCTGCCACTGGCAGCGCCGTCCGAGGCGAGAAGCTTTGCCTGCTGGCTCCAGCTCATCCCATCGCGATTAAATATATAAGCCGAGCCAGAGGAGCTTCCGTTGTCGTCATCGCCATAGGCCCCTACGATTGCGAAATTGCCGTTGATAGAAACAGAATAGCCAAAGTAATCAGCGGAAGCGCCATCGCCGGCAAGCAGCTTTTGCCTTTCCATCCAGTCAGCCTCCGCCTGCGGCGGGCTAAAGGCAAAACACACAAAAACAATCGCCATCACAATAAACCATTTATTGTTTTTCCCATTTCCGGACATTGCCAATCCTCCTATAAAAGAAACCCTGTTATCAATATAACGTTGCGCAACGCACGCACCGATATTTACCAGTTGTTTCGTTCTTCTTTCCATTTTCATTGCCTTCTCTTGTTTTGTTTTTCGGTTTGCGGTATCATTAAAAAAACCTCGATTCGTCCCTAAGGGACGGGTCAGGCCCGCCGGTGAGTGCTTACTTGGCCGTTTGGACTCACCGGCCTTTTTTATTTTTACTCGTTATCCGCTATTCTTTACTTATTTCCTCAGCCATAACCTCTTCTGATCATAAATAAATCCTGTTCTACTCAATATATGTGGGACGCGACCGTTCGCCAACTTTCTTGTAATGCGACAGCGCGCTGTCCCGGTCGGGAAAATCATTAACAGTGAACCAAAGCGTAGTAGTGCCGATAGTAATGTAGTCACCATCGACAAGACGTGTTTCATCTTTGATTTTGTTGCCGTTGATGCGCACCCCGTGTTTGCTGCTCATATCGATTGCGATATACTCATCCTTATCCTTGTCGTAGCTAATCTGCAAATGTTTTCGCGAAATCCGTTCATCGAGTATCTGTATCATAAGCGCTTCGTCTCGACCAATCACGTTCGTCCGCCGACCAAGCGGGTAATAGCTGTCTTTCTGCGGGCCGTCCAGAATAATTACAGAAGCCATATTTCAACTCCTTAATTTGGCGCTAATACCTTTAAATTGCATTAACATACTTTCCAAATCCTTCGGGCACTTAGCCCTTTACTTGGGCTTATGGACCGTGATAGGGCTTGCCTGACTGATATAGTTTCAGCCGGGCTTCAAACTCGGCCCGCCACCCAGCTGGTTCTTTTTCAGTCAATAAGTTGATTGCTTCCTTCTGCCACTTTTCGGCGGATTTGAAATCGCCGGACTCGGCATAAGCTGCCGCGAGGGTATCGACATTGTTGGCGGTCTTCCATTTCGTCAGTTCACAGGCCTTAGTGGCATACTCAATCGCCTTTGCGCCATTACGCAGCTCAGCCACCGGGCAAGTCGCCTGCAACCAGGCAAGATTGTTCCAAGAGAATGCGATGGTGTTAAGCAAGTTAGGATCATCCTCACCCAGCGAGCTATAGCCAATCTCCAGCGCCTTGGAAAACATCCGGTATGTCTCGTCATAACGGCCTTGTCTTTCGTAAAGCCAGGCGAGATTATTCATAGAGTACAGCGTGTCCAGATGCTCCTCGCCTAAGACATGACGTTTAATCTCCAGTCCTTCCTCCCCCTCGATAATCGCCTGTTCATCCTCGTAATGTCTAAATTCCGAACTTAGTGGCACATAGAAATCCTTGCCTTGTTCCGGTTCGTAGGCAAGTGATGCATATTTCTGCAGCTCCTCACGTAGTTTCAGCCACTGTTGCCTCGGAATCGCCGTTACTTCTCCCTTCTCGTTATGCTGCGCACCTAAGGCGACCCATGTCCGAAGTTGTATCTCGCGCAGCTCAGCCGGCGCTTGAGGCGCCCGCCATACTCGTGCTTTCCGCTCCGCCAACTTCCTGACCAAAATCGTCCCATCTTTGCCAAACGACTCCAACACCCCCTTGCTGTTCCAATTACACTGCGATATCTTTCCTCTGATGGCTTGAGCAGGCCGGCCCCAACCGAGATAGGTTGGACCAACGCTCAAGCTCATGTCCCACAGCCAAATGGTCTGGCCCCCTTCACCCGAAGCTGTAGCCAACAGTTTTTCATCCGGACTGAATGCCACCGCCAACACCAATCCCGCGTGTTGAAGCGGAGAAGCAAGCCGTTTCCAAGTGGCCACGTCCCACTGCTGCACCACACCATCCATTGTCCCGGCGGCCAAAACTTTTCCATCTGGACTGAACGCCGCTGAATAAACTCGTTCTTCACACGTAAGTGTATTTAAGTATCGTCTCGTGCCCGCCTCAAACACCTGTACGTTATGGCCATATGGCCCCTCACCCCCAGCCAAGAACTTTCCATCCGGACTAAACGCCAGCGGATTGACAAGGTCAATTTTTAAGGATGGCCCAAATGGCTGCCCACCACTCAGGTTCCATAACTTAGTGGTCGTTGGCAATCTGACCGCCAGAAGCTTTCCATCCGGGCTGAACGTGGCTGCACAGACCTCGCGCTCGTTTCGCAGGGATTCGCCCAGCGGTTTGAAAGTCGTTGTATCCCAGAGCTGTACTGTGTTACCTGAAATGATGGTCCCTACTTTTCCATCAGGGCTGATGGTCCCAAGCTGAGCCCCTTTTTGCCGTGATGCAACCTCGGTTTTGAGTGACTGATACGTCCTCCAAATCCGTGTCGTTCCATCCCAGGACGAATAGCCGGCCAGAAACTTACCATCCGGGCTAAACACCACTCTCCCTACAACCCCCTGGTGGTATAACGGCTGCCCATAGGGCTGCCCGCCGGCAACGTCCCAGAGCCGGACAGTATGGTCCGAAGATCCCGTGGCTAACAGCTTCCCGTCCGGACTGAACGCAACTGACCGAACTCTGCCTTCGTGACGCAGGCGCTCGCCTTGTGCTTGGCCCGTCGTCACATTCCATAGTTGCACCGTCCAGTCATTTCCTGAGGTGGCCAGTAAATTTCCGTCCGGACTGAGTGCCATGTCCTCCAGCCCTCCGCCGTGCACGAAACTCTTGTAGAACTGCCCCGTTTTCGTCTCCCAGAGAACAACGGTGTCGGAATATTTCGTCGCCACCAGTTTTCCGTCTGGGCTAAATATAATACGCATTCTGTGAATTAAGACTTCACCTGATATATCTTGATGTAACGCTGGGCAGTGAAGCTTTCCACTGATAACTTCCCAGAGCATCCCGGTGTTGTTTGTCGCTCCGCTGGCCAATAACTTCCCATCAGGGCTAAATACTACCGCACAGACCTCTCCCTCGTGTTGCATCGGCTGTCCATAGGGCTGGTACGTCTTGGTCTCCCACAGCCGAACGGTTCCATCCAAAGAGGCAGTGGCCAGCAGCTTCCCATCGGGGCTGAACGCTGCCGACCACCGAGCTCCACTCAATTCCCAGTTCATCTTCGAAGATTTACTCGCACCACCGTAGGGCTGCAAAACAGGCCCCGCCGGCTGCCCGGTCGCAGTGTCAAACAATCGTGATACTCCCTCCACCGAATGGGCTACCAGCAGCTTACCGTCCGGGCTGAACACCACCGCACTAATAATATTTCCGAGTTGTAATGGCGGGCCGTGGGGCTGCCACGTCACTGTGTCCCAGAGTTGAGCAGACCGGTCGTATGCTGTAGCCAGCAATTTCCCATCTGGGTTATAAGCTAATTGGTCAGACTGAGGCAATACTTGAACCAATCGGTCCGCCCAAAAGTCATACGCGATGGCCCACAACCGACCGGCCGAGTCCCGCAGGTCGTTAATATCATTGGCTGTAATCCGGGCGTCGAGGAGGTCCAGCAATCCCTGGCATTTGTCCTCGTTCAAGTGTTTTACGCCGCGCTCTAATTGCGCTCTCATCAACAGGCCTTGGGCCTGCAGACGCCGTTCTTGTGCAATGCTTTCTGCCTGCTCGGCCTGGGTGCGTGCTGCGGTCTCTTTCTTGCTCGCCTGTTCAGCCATAAGCCGTGCGGCGGACTCTTTTTCGCGTGCCCGCTCGGCCCTAAAGTACATCGTCGTGCTAACCACCAGGCCTGCCACTATCGCCGCAGCGACCAATAACCCGGTGGCCACACCGGTTCGATGGCGGCGGGCGAACTTAGCCAGCCGGTACCTCGCACTCGGTGGGCTGGCCGAAACCGGCTCATCACCTAAATGCCGCTCTATGTCCATTGCCAAAGCATTGGCCGTCTCATAACGCCGCGTGCGGTTCTTCTCTAATGATTTCATCACAACCCAGTCCAGGTCGCCGCGGACAATTTTGCACAATTCATTCGGCTGGACATCGCGGCACCTGGCAATAGCGATTAACGCCTCACCGAGCGTGCTCAAGCGAGTTGACGGCTTGGGAGGCTCATCTTCACGGATGATTCTGCGGATTTCATCGTAAGCGGCGCTGCGAAGCTTATCAGCTCCAAACGGCGTCGTGCCGGTCAGAAGCTCATAAAGCAAAACACCCAGCGAGTAAATATCGCTGCGAGTATCAATATCCAGCCCGCTCATCTCCGCCTGTTCAGGACTCATATATTCCGGCGTGCCTATGAACTGCCGGTATTCGGTGAAAAGCGTTTTCTCGGTGAGCCGATGTTGTGTCGCCTTGGCAATGCCGAAGTCAATTATCTTGGGCACAGGTTTGCCATCGTGCAGCGTAACCATCACATTTGACGGTTTGATGTCCCGATGGATGATTCCTTTCTGATGCGCGTGCTGGACTGCTTTGCATACATCAATAAACAATTCCAGCCGCTGCCGTGTGTCGAGGTTGTTTTTATCGCAATACTCGGTAACAGGTATGCCCTTCACCAGCTCCATTACAAAGTATGGCCGGCCCGTATCAGTTGCGCCGGCGTCGAACACCCTGGCAATATTGGGATGGTCCATTAGAGCCAGGGCCTGACGTTCGGCTTCAAAACGGGCGATGACCTGTTTGGTGTCCATACCCAGCTTGATGATTTTCAGTGCGACCTTGCGGCGAATCGGCTCCTCCTGTTCAGCCATATAGACGACACCGAAGCCGCCTTCACCTATCAACTGAAGCAGCTTGTACCGGCCAATTTTCATACCGGGAACTTCGGTCGGCGGTGGTGTATCGAGCGTGCTGTTTATGCCGCCCGGCGGCGACTTAAGAAAGCTTTCGTCCTCAAAGTGAACCTTGAGTAGGGCCTCTAAACGAGCCAATATGGCGGCGTCATCCCCGCAAGCCGATTTGATGAAGGCAATCCGTTCAGATTGAGATTTTATCTCGATTGCCTCATTGAAAATCGCTTCTTCGTCCTTTTTACTCTCGGCACACATTAGATAACTCCTGATATATGAGTTCCACTACCATACAATGCGAGAAATAGAAATGAGAAGCACCATAAAAATCAAAAATTCCTCAAAAAAAGGTCTTCAGGATTGAGCCGTCTGGTCGCCTTTTACTATCTCCAAGCGCAGCCAGGAACGTGCATAAGCCCAATAACGGTCGGCCGTAGAGGGGGAAATGCCCAGGATTTTGGCGGCTTGTTCACCGCTTAATCCGGTAAAATAGCGAAGTTTGACTAAATCGGCTTTAACCTTGTCTTTTTTTGAGAGCTTTTCAAGAGTTTCGTCTAATGCAATTATATCGTCGGCAGTGGTATCGTCGTCTTTCATCTGGATTGCCTCGTCGAAATCGACCCGTTTGCGGCCTCCTCCCTGTTTTAAGGTTTTCTTTCGACGGGCGTTTTCAACGAGAATACGACGCATTGCCTCAGCCGCAGCAGCAAAGAAATAATTGCGACTGCTCCAATTCTTATTTTCAGCGCCCACAAGACGCAGGTATGCCTCATGAACTAATGCCGTTGCCTGTAACGTCTGGCCGGGTAATTCCCTGCTAAATCGCTGAGCAGCAAGCTGACGCAGTTCCTGATAGACCAGTGGAAAAAGCTCATCTACGGCTCGAACGTCGCCGTGCTCGATAGCTGACAAAATACGTGTGACCTCGCTCATAGGATCATTTTACCTACGCGTGGCAAATCAGCCGTTATGGGTCAACGGAATGAGGGCGCAGTTGGTGCATAATCTTTGACTCCTCTTATCAGCTCAAAAAGCCACTGTATTCCTATACTATTGCGGATTGTCAAAAATGTCAAACGCCGATTTGAAAAAAATGTGACAGGAAAGGAATCCGCCCTTTATTCGCCGAAGGCGTAACTATCGACTTACGACCAGAAACTAAACGCCATCATCTATATCACTCCTCTTTTAACGCCATAAAACCGCTTAACCATTACGCCTGTTTAATGACCAGAAAAAAGGTTTTACAAGCAAAAAAACGCATTTTATGTAATGGGTCAATTATAGGTGCTTTCGAATCGTGTCGCGGGCTTCCAGCCCGCGCCAGCGCGGCCAAGATGGCCGCGCTACTTTGCTTTCCCACCCATAACTGACCCATTACCTTGAGAAAGCCTGGCAGCGCTCTTTATGCTGAGTATGGAACAGCCGGCGGCGGTCACTCGCAAACCGCCTACATCTGGCCACAGGGCATTCAGTTTCACGCACTCAACAATGCTGCAAGAGTCGACCGGGATACATATCTCAACCGGCTGAAAGACTTTGCTGAAGAACTGCACACCAGATATTGGAGCTATAAGAACGGCATTTGGGGCTATGACTCAAGTGTTGCCGGCGGCAACCGCTACTATGACGACAATGCCTGGATAGTCCTGGGTTATATGCAACTATATGAGCTAACCGACAGCAACAGTATCTACCTACAACGTGCCAGGGATACAATGAACTTTGTAATGAGTGGTGAAAATGTGGAACCGCAAAGCGGCATTTCGTGGGATGAGGGGTCAGACGGAACCTCCATTTGCTCTACCGCAGCGGCCATTGTAGGAAACCTGCTGCTTTACCAAGCAACCGGCATCGAGGATTACCTTGACAATGCGGTTGGCCTTTACGGCTGGATTACAAATCCGGTCATCGGCATTCAGGATGCGGATAGCGGCCTGTTTCATCAGGGCTGTGATGCAGAGCTGAATGTAATCTGGGGGTACCGAGGATATCAGACGGCAGTCCCTCTTCGTGCGTGCCTGCTTTTTTATCAAATCCTTGGTGACGCAAAGTATCTTGTCGAGGCCCAGCGGCTTGGTCGATGCAAATGTTGACCTATACAACGTGGATTCAAACATCTATTGGCTAAATATTGTTCGACGAGCATTGTATTTCCTGAACGCCAACTGCAAGGACCCGAACGGTCGATATTCTGAGAACTGGGATACTTTCCAGAACGGCGCAATTCAGGAGTATTATCTGCTTTATCAGGCCCCCACCGCTGCGGCATACTGGAAAGCAGCGAGCGTTATAAAGTGACGATCTTGATAAAGTTTTCTCTACTTGATACCCAGTGCGATTTTTTATGATTGCTTAGCCCGGCAAAAAGTCTCCGCACAATTAAGCGAGTTACAGAGTTGAATAGAAAGACACAGAATCCGAACATAAGCATAACACAAGTTTACAGCAAAAGTATGCTATAAGCATGCACTACAAGTACATCGAGTAGTAATAGTGAAACCTAAGTTCTTATCTATAAATATGTTAGGTGCGAATAGAAAATGGAGGCGGGGGGATTCGAACCCCCGTCCCGGTATGCTTCAAGACGAGCATCTACATATTTAGTCGTCTAATTGTTTTTTCGCCTCTGCCGTTAGGCATCCCTTGCGGGACCCGACCAACAAACGACGGTCAATCGGTTCGGCTATCCCGGGATTGGTCTTAACCCATCGGCCCGGAACGACCGACGAATGCAGCCCTCTTCTTTACGCCGCAGTCAAGTCCGAAGGCGCAACATGAAAGGACGGGTTGCATAATTTAGGAAGCCATTCGCCACAAGTAATTGCC
>Ga0105104_10003647_pt1 | contig 10892 bp, 10 predicted proteins | sample PPLLaktember2015_3_FD_87034 | JGI IMG/M metagenome (GOLD analysis project Ga0105104, IMG submission 87034) | Freshwater sediment microbial communities from Prairie Pothole Lake near Jamestown, North Dakota, USA - PPLs Lake P7 Core (6) Depth... | ecosystem: Environmental > Aquatic > Freshwater >... | reverse complement strand
TTACGGCGCCGGCGCCGTGCCGGTCTGGAGCGTGGGCAACGAACAATGGAACATCATCGAGCCGAACGGGTGCGCCGGCAAGCCGAAGAAGTACGTGGAACGCTTCCACCGGTTTGCGCAGGCGATGCGCGCCGCCAACCCCGGCATCCGGCTGGCTGCCTCGGGCGGTGACGCGTTCACCCTGCCCGATTGGAACGAGGAGATCATCCGCGGCATCGGCGGAGCCATGGACCTGCTCTCGATGCATCTCTACCTGCCGGCCTGGATCCCGCTGCGCTCGCACGTCGGCCGGACGGCCGGCGATTATTACGCGATCGCCGCGTCGGGAATCACGCTTGAAGAACAGATCCTGCGGATCGAGGAGTCGGCTGGGCGGCTGCTCGGCCGGACTCTGCCGATTGCGTTCGACGAATGGAACATCCTCGGCCCGCTGACCCGCTTCACGGATCCGTACCGTTCCCTGCGCGAGGCGGTCGGCGTCGCCGGAATCCTGCACGCCTTCCACCGTCAGGCGCAGCACATTAAAACCGCCGCCATGTTCGCGATGCTCAACTCGGCGGCTCCGCCGATTCTCACCACGCGCGACGGATTGATCCGCACGCCGGTATTCCACGTGCTGCGGATGTACCGGGAACTGACCGGAAAAGCGCGGGTGCGTTCTGAGACGCAATGCCCCACGGTGGATGTCCCCGCGCTCCTGAACCTACCCGCGCGGAAATCGGTCCCGCTGCTGGATGTCAGCGCCGCGCGCGGCGGCGGCCGCCTGACAATATTCGTGATCAATCGCGACGCGCTGGAAAGCCATGCGGCGCAAGTCGAGACCTCCGGATTTCCCCTCACGGGTGCCGTCCGCGTCCACACAATTTCAGGGTCCAGCTGCGCCGCCGCGAATACCATCGATCAACCGGAGGCAGTCGCCGAGCGCCGCGCCGAACTCGAATGGAAGGGCCGCCATGTTTTTCCACCCTGTTCGATATCGGCGATCGTATTTGAGGCCTGAGCCGATCATGAAAAAATCCGCCAGCCTTGTGCCCACCGTCGTAAACGTCGGGTACCGCTCCACCAACTACTGGGTGATCGGTGTCCGAAGCTCAAGGCTGCTCTTTGATCTCGGCTGGCCGGGTACGATGGACGCGATGCTGGCGAATATGCGGCGGAAGAGCGTCCCGCTGGCGGAGATCCGCTTCGGGCTCGCCTCGCACTTTCACATCGATCACGCCGGCCTGGCGCAGGAATTCCGGCAAGCCGGCGTGCGTCTGCTCGTCATGGAGACGCAGATCCATGCGATCCTGCAGATGAAAAGATACACAAAACCCCGCGATCATTATACGGAGATCACCACGGACGATCTGGAACCGGTCTGCTTCGCGGAGAGCCGCGCCCTCCTGCAGGAGATCGGCATCGGCGGAGAAATTCTCTCGACCCCGGGGCATTCCGACGACAGCGTCTCGCTGCTCCTGGACGACGGCGCCGTCTTCACCGGCGACCTCACCCCGGAGGAATATCCGGAGGCGGGAGCTCCCGAACTGGTCACCGCCAGCTGGCGGTTGTTGCGCGAGCGCGGCGCCCGGATGGTGTATCCGGCCCACGGCCCCATCCGCCCGATGCGCCCCTGAACCGCCTTCGCTTCATATAAATAAAGGCATCTGCCCGGCCAGAGTTATTTCTTTGTACACGTAAGACCTGACCCCACCCTTAGGGTGTCCAAAGGTCGCCTCCACCCTTAGGGTGCTCAAAGGTTGCCCCCACCCTTAGGGTACTCAAAGGTACCCCCCACCCTTAGGGTGCCCCCACCCTTAGGGTGCCCAAAGGTTCCCCCCACCCTAAGGGTGCCAAAAGGTTCCCTCCAAAATCGAGCGGGGTTGCTCTGCGAGGGCACTCGGGATGATAGATTGGAGAATGAAAATTTTTCCGCGAGGAAAATCTCTAGCAATCGGTCGATCCGAAACGCTGATACAATCGGCTGGAGAAAAATATCACCGGCCCGATTGTCGGGTCCGCCGGGTTGAATCCGAAATAATCTTTATCAATCCCCATGGAGGCCTGCGATGCAGGATGAATTCATCACTAATTTCGGATGGATCGCCGGTACGCTTGACCAGCCGCTTGAGAATTTTTTCGCCAAAGATACCAAAGAATTCTCCATCCTCTCCGAATTTAAAAACGGCTGGGGAAAACGCGATACGATCGGGCTGCTCTCGGAGCTCACGGCCAAATACGGGGATGCGGCCGGCGCGGCGGTGGAGAAATTCCTGGCACTCAACATCGCCCGGGATTGGAAAGCCGCCGGCGAAAAGGAAGCGCACGCCGGAACGGAGATTGACGATTTTATCCGCGTGCTCTGGAAACCGCTCGGGGAGAGCGGCGAGTTTGAATTCACTTCGGATTCGACCGGGGGAAAGGCCGCCTTCTGCGTGACCAAATGCCCGATTTACGAACTTGCCAAGAAGACCGGGCAGCGTCAGTGGCTGTATCATCTGGCGTGCGCAACCGATTTCTACACCACCCCCGCCTTCAGCTCCAAAATCGGATTTTCACGGACGAAAACGCTCATCCAGAACGATGAGCCATGCAATCATACGTATGCGTATAAATAAAGAAAGCCCGCGTCCGGAACCTGCCCGGCCAGGAGAAGCGATATGAAGATACCCGGCATCATCGGCGGCATCGCACCCGAATCCACCATTCAATATTACCGCCTGATGATCGAAGGCTATCGCGCGCGCAAACCCGGCGGCGCTTACCCGAACATCCTCATCAACAGCATCGACATGAAGCGCATGCTGGATCTTATCGGCGCCAACGACCTGCCCGGGGCGGCGGACTTCCTGGCGGGAGAGGTCGGGAAACTGGCGCAGGCCGGGGCGGAGTTCGCCTTGTTCGCCTCCAATACGCCGCACATCATTTTCGAAGAGGTCCGGCGGCAGGCGGCCATCCCGATGCTCAGCATTGTGGAAGCCGCCGGCCAGGCCGCGCGGGCGCTTGGCGTGAAACGGGCCGGCCTGTTCGGCACGCGCTTCACGATGCAGGCGCGGTTCTATCCGGATGTCTTTGCCCGGCAGGCCATTGATGTGGTAATTCCCAATCTGGAGGAACAGGAATATATTCATGGGAAGTACATGGGCGAACTGGTGGCGGGCGTTTTCCTCCCCGAAACCCGCGAGCGGATTCAGGCGATCGCCGCAAGGATGCGCGATCAGGAGCGGATCGACGGCCTGGTCCTGGGTGGGACGGAGTTGCCGCTGCTCCTGACGGACGACGGCGGATCGGGAATTCCGTTTCTGGATACCACCAAGATCCATGCGGAATCGGCCGTGGTGGAAATGCTCTCGTAGCCAACTGTTCGCATTGCGGTCGGTTGCCGCAACCGAAGGCGGCATATGCCGCGAAAACCTGCCGGAATTTTTTTCCTGCTGATGTTTTTTATCATCCTCGGCTGCCAGTCTACGGCCGCCGCCGGTGGAATCCCCTCGACCGCAGTTCCCCGTGACCGGATCTCATTTCCCGGAATCGGCGCCCATGGAATATTCGATCCCTCCATAACTCTGGATCCGGAAGACGGCCGGTTGTGGATGAGCTACTCGGCGGTGGACGGCTCGGCGAGCTGGCCGGAACAAAACCGCGATGTCGTCTCCATCCGGCTGGCATACTCCTCGGATGAAGGGAGAACCTGGACCGACGGCGGAATGGTGGTCAGCAATTTCCTGGATGTGACTTTGCCGTTGAAACCGCCGAACGACGCCGGCACCTGGGTCAGCGAAGTCTCCACGCTGGTCTACGATCCCGGGGCAATTCCCGGGGAGCGCTGGAAACTGCTGTGGCACCACTATCTGATCGTCAACAACAGCCGGCGGTTCGAGCACGGCTGGGTCGCCTTGAAGACGGCGCCCAACCCCGAGGCGCTGGCCGCCGCGCCCGAAGTAAAGCTCTTCGCCGGATACCTTTACGATCCGGGGAACGACACTGCGGGCGGCGGTTCGCGCGCGCCGGTCGGGGATCCGCCGCGGATCCAACTCGATACCGCGCTGGATCCGGCCTTGAACACCTGCGTGTTTACGGAACCGGGAATGTATGCAACGGAAGATGCATTGTACGCCAGCCTGCTGTGCAAGCATCTCGCCGATTCCGACAGCCGGATCGTCCTCCTCAAATGCGCCAGCCCTTGCGATGCCGAACGGAGCGGGGCCTGGACCTACCTTGGAACGGCCCTCCGTGAATCGGATGCGGCCGAATCCGGATTCGACGAAGGTTTTTCGGCTCCCAGCATGTTTGCTTCCGCCGGAAATATATTCCTCGTGGCGACTCCGGTGAAGACCTCCGGGGCGCCCTGGTCGAATTACTACAGCGGCTGCCGCGTGTTCCGGTTTTCGGATTTCGAAACCGCGCGGCTTGAGCGGGATGGCACCCGGCTTAGGCTGATCGGCGAAGTGAACGGATCTGCGGGAAGCTTCAACGGCGCGTGCGCCTTTCATCCCGCGGCCGGCGCGAGCGGATTGTTGTACAGCGAACTGGTGCCGTCGGCAGTGGATAAATTCCGGATCTTTATGAGTCATATTCTTTTCTAATTGACGATCCCATAGGTTCCGAACATGACCAAATTGGATGAATACCGGAAAAAACTGCAGGCCCTCGCGGATTGGGATTCGTATCTACTGAATAATTCCGGGCTGCCCGGGCCGCGCGGAAACCTGGAATTAGCGCAGGTGGTTGCGGACGAAGGCGATCGGAAACTTTTTCAACGCTACATCGCTTATACCGCCGAAATCGCCCCGGTTAATTCCCCTTATGAATTCCTGGCCTTCTGCGGCATTGTCGGCCTGGGGCGCCTGGCGGCCGAAGGTGACCGGTCCCTGCTGGCGACCCTGCGGCGCTCCGCTTCGGATCCGCGCTGGCGGCTTCGCGAGGGAGTCGCGATGGCGCTCCAGCGGCTTGGGGACACGGATATGGACCGGTTGATCGCAGAGATGCGCGAGTGGGCCAAGGGCGAGCCGCTGGAGCAGAGAGCGGCTGCCGCCGCCCTGTGTGAACCCCGGCTGCTGGGCCAGGACAAACACGCCCGGGCCGTTTTGCGGATCCTGGACGGGATTACCACATCCATCGGACGCGCAGCCGATCGGAAAAGCCAGGGTTTTCTGGCCCTGCGGAAAGGAATGGGCTACTGCTGGAGCGTGGCGGCGGCCGCCCTCCCGCCGGAGGGAAAAGCACTGATGGAGAAATGGCTGGCGGAACCGGATAAAGACATTCGATGGATCATGAAGGCGAACCTGACCAAGGCGCGGCTCGCCCGTGTGGATCCCCATTGGGTGGAAAAATGGCGGTCCAGGCTTGAAAAATAGAGCCCGCTCCTCCTCCACGTCCTCCCCCGTTTAGCGTAATTCGCTAAACAGGGGAGGATTAGGAGGGGGCTATCTCCACCCAAGCAAATTCCAAGTACTCAAACTCCAAAGAAATATTGCCGATGCGGCAAGGACCAGCGAGTAGAAAATCCGCTCGGCCGCGTGCCAGTATTTTTCCCGCCAGGCGCGGATGAGGATGTATCCCGCCGCGATCGACAAAACAAGCAGGAGAACGGGCAAAGCAAGAACCACCGTCAGAAGGGAAGTTTCCCCGTAAGCAATCCCGCCGAAGGCGATTACAAATCCAAAAAGGAACAGAAGGCCGGCGGCCGCGATCGCCGGGAATATCCGGCGCCCGATTGACGCGGCGCGGGGTAGGGCATCCGCCTTCTTTATAAAGCGCCGGACGATCCAGCGGACCAGCGAGACAAACAGCACCGCGAGGAACAATCCGGCGGATCCGATCAGGATCAGGTAATGCAGCGTGTAATCCGCGTACCAGGGCATTTTTTCGAAGGCCGTCGTCGGATCATCCTGCGCGAAGGCATGGGTGATGGTTCCGTCCGTGCTTGCGCGGAAGATCAACCGGTTCTGGGGGTCGTCCTCCTGAACAAATTCCAGCGGTTCGACCGGAATGAACCGAATCTCTCCGTACCAGGCGGAGGATAGCAGCAGCGCACCGTCGGCCGTTGCCGTCACGATGATGGGCTCGAACAAAGTGCCGGCCTTTTCCACCGTCGTCTCCGCGAAGCGCCGGGTTTGCCGGTAGCTTCCGGCGAACTTTGCCAGCTCCTCCGCGGACAACTCGAGTTTGCTCACCGGCGGGAGCGCGGCCGGGAAGAAGGAGTCCATAAATTCCTTTAGCAGCAGGGATTGCACGTCGAAGGCGTTCTCGCTGTTGTAGACGACGAAGACGCCGACTTTCTTTTCCGGGATGAGCGCCACCAGGCTATGGAAGAGGCGCGTATCGCCCGCGTGGCCGAGCACGCGCACGCCGTTGCGGCTCATTTCATACAGCCCGTAAGCCCACCCGTTCAGCTGCGGATCGTGGCCGAAGATCCGGGTTAACATCGTCGCGACGGTGCTCTCGCCAAGGATCCTCGCATTACCATACGCGCCGCCATTAAGCAGCGCGGCCGTGAACCGCCCCATATCGGCGGCAGTGGAGGTCGCGCTTCCGGTCGGGGCGGGAACGATGTATTCGAAATCCAGGCTTTGGTAATCCGCTCCGGTGAACACATACCCCTTGGATAGATCCCCCGCCCGCGCATCCGTAACCGGCTGGTCCAGGCTGGTCCGGTCCATCCCCAGCGGCGAGAAGATATTTTTTTCGGCGTACCGGGCGAAGGGGATCCCGGATATCCGTTCGACGATATACCCGGCGAGCCCCGCGCCGTAGTTGGAGTAGGAGGAAAATATTCCTGGGGCGCGCACGCGCGCGGGGATGTGCCCGGCCAGCCACTCGCCCAGGGGAATCAGATCCCGGGCCGAGGCCGCCTGGTACCCGGTCAGCCGGTCCTCAAATCCGGCAGTGTGCGTCATGATACGGCGCAGCGTAACCGGTTCGGGGTACGTATCGGGAATCCTAAAGTCGAGATATGTGTTGACATCCGCGTCCAGGTCCAGTTTCCCCCGTTCGACGAGCTGCATCACCGCTGTCCAGACGAAGAGCTTGGTCGTCGACCCGATCCGGAAGAGGGTGGCAACCGGATCGGCCGCGATCCGGTTGTCCACATCCGCAAAACCGTACCCCTTCGCGAAGACCGGCTCGCCGTTTTCGACGACGGCCACCGCCGCTCCGGCGATATGGAACTCCTCAAGCTGTTGCGGTACGGCGCGGTCGAAGAATCCCTGGTACGCGCCGGCATCCGCCCACCCGGCCTGCGCGCGGGCGGCCGTTGCGGGGCGGGAGAGATTCGCCGCCAGCACCAGGCAAAGCGCGGCCATCGTGCTCTGAAAGCATTTCTTGTTCATCTTGATTTTCCTCCGATATGGAATTTAGAAACTACGCGTACGGGCTATCCGCCCAAATCCGTCATCCCATCGATCATGATTTTTACGGCTTTGGATCCTCCCCGCGGATGAACAGCTCCCCGTCCCCGCCTTCGCCCGTCTCGCCCGGATAGAAGCTGATATTCACCGTGTAGGTGGCGCCGTCCTTGGGGCGGTGCTTTTCGTATTCCTCAAGCAGCTTCATCAACCGCAACTGAAATTTTGGCACATCGCTCGGCGCGAGGCGCAGATTTTTCAGCAGCCCGAAGACGGCCGCCTCATCCCCCTGGTCCTTGACCGCATGCAGCGCCGCGGTCAGGCTGTCGTGGAGGATCGATAGGGCCAGAGTCTTTTTATCGGTGAGCGGCTCTCCCGCAAGGTTCACGGTGAAATGATAGGCGACCGCCCGGTAATATTTTTCAAGGTTTTTTCCCGTATCCCTTTTTTCCACCAGCCGGATCAGGCCCGCCTGCTCGAGGAGCTTAAAATGATGGGTGATGTTGGCGGGATGCACGCCCAATGCGCGCGCAATCCCGGAAACGCTCTGTTTCTCGCGGCCGAGTTGTTCCAGGATGTTCATCCGCGCCGGATGCGCATACGCCCGGATTTGCTTGTCATCCGTAAGTGACATCATCGTGACGGGTGTGAAGTTATCATTTGGCATATTTATAATTATAGATAATTTTCTAATTATGTCAAGTCCATTCAAGACAGTTTTACTCCAATTCGGCCAGATTCATTCCCGGCGGATTAGCATGATCGGGCTTCCGCAGCTGTGCGGGAAAAACGACCCTGGGGTGGCAATTGCATTTTCAGCCGGAGCGGATTTTCTTTCTATAATGAATCTATTCAAGGCATCCAAGCTCGGAGGAGGCACAACCATGGCCGCCAAAGAATTTCTAGCACCTCCGGGAACATCGGAGGTGCTCATAAAGTCCACCTTCTGTGTGCCGCCCGCCAAGGTTTTCAAGGCTGTGATAGACCCCGGACAAATCCCATCCTGGTGGGGACCGGAACGGTTATCGACCAAAGTGAAGAAGATGGAAGTGCGCAAAGGCGGGGAGTGGCGCTTCATCCAGAGCGACGGCGACGGAAAAGAGTACGCCTTCCGTGGGATTTACCACGAGGTTCTTCCGGGGAAGGAGTTGGTCTTCAGCTTCGAGTACGAGGGCAGGCCCGGCCGCGTGTCCCTTGAATCCATGAAGTTCGAAGGGCGGGAAGGTAAAACCGAATTGACTGAAAAAATGGTGTTCACGTCGGTGGAAGACCGGGATGCGATGGTCGATGAGGGGATGAAAGACGGCGCGCTCGAAAGCCTCGACCGGCTGGAAAAACTGGTGGGGTGTTGACGCCCCCTCCTCTTTCCTCCCCCGTTTAGCATAATTAATAAACCGCCGGAATATCTGTTTTTGCCTTTGGTGTGGCACCATCCCATATCCTTTCGAATGCTAAACGGTGGAGGATTAGAAGGGGGGAAAGGCGGATCCATGAGAAAACTCATCGTCTGGAACCTGGTCACGCTCGACGGTTACTTCGAAGGCTCAAAACCTTGGGATCTCGACTGGCACAATTACGTATGGGGCGATGAACTTGAGCGGATCTCGATCGAGCAGTCGAAATCCATCGGAGCACTTCTCTTCGGCCGGATCACCTATGAAGGCATGGCCTCCTACTGGTCAAAGGAAAAGGGCGAGGTGGCCGACTTCATGACCCGTGTGCCGAAGGTCGTCTTCTCGCGCTCCCTGGCGAAGGCCGACTGGAACAACACGCGCCTGGTGCGGGAGGACGCGCCCGCGGAGGTGGCCCGGCTGAAACGCGAACCGGGCATGGACCTGTATATTTTCGGGAGCGCCAACCTGATCTCGAGCCTCCTGCCCGCCGGCTTGATCGATGAGCTCCGCCTCGGGCTTGTACCCGTGACCCTCGGCGCCGGGAATCCGTTATTTAAGGAGGACCACCACCGGTTGGATTGGAAGCTGCTGGAAGCCAGGCCGCTGAAAACCGGCTGCGTCATCCTGCGGCTTGAGCCAGCCGGCCGATCGTAGCCTTGCCTCCCAGTAAAACCGGGCCAAATTCCACCGACGCTTTCGCCCCGCATTCGAACCGCAATGAACCCTCTCCCCGCCCTGCCGTGTGTTATTCTGCTGGCATCCCCGCGGATCCACTCGTCTGCGGTTCCGGAATCATAGGTGCAGGAAAGGTAAAAAAGACCATTCGGCTGTCCTGCGCGGAATAGACTTATTTCGTTTCGGCGGAACCGGCGGCGGAATTCGCCGAAATGACGTTCGGGAAGGAGACAAGAATGGGAGACAGGATTTTAGTTGCGTACGCGAGCAAGAGCGGTTCGACCGGCGAGGTTGCCGAAGCCATCGGAAAAATCCTTTGCGAATCGGGCGCGGCGGTCGACGTGCGGAGAGTTCAGGATGTGAAGGATCTCAAGCCGTACCGCGCGGCGGTCATCGGATCCGCCATCCGCATGAGCAAACCGCTCTCCGAGGCCGTTCACCTGGCAAAGAAACACCGCGCCGCATTCGCCTCCATGCCGGTGGCCTGCTTCTCCGTCGGCATGGCGATGAATGCGGATACGCCGGAGAACCGCGAGAAGGCGAAGCAGTTCCTGACGCCTCTCTTGAATGAGGTGCCATCCCCCGCGGCGGTCGAATACTTCGGCGGGAAACTGGATTACAGCACGCTGTCGCCCGTGTTCCGCTGGATGTTCTCCCAGGATAAATCCGGCGAGATGGCGGAAGGCGATTGGCGCGATTGGGACGCCATTAATGCCTGGGCCAAAGCACTCGTCCCGCTGCTGTAGGCGTAGTAGGATTCGGTTTGTGGAAGCGGGGAAATAATATTACAGCGATATCGAAACCGGGCGCCGGGTACGCCGCGGATCGCTCGTTTAATCTCCCGACCAGAGGATTAGGCGGGATTCTTTTCTTTACCGCCGCCTGTAATCCTTACCTGATAAAACTAACACCATTGTCACAATCAATCCGATTTGCCCGATTTTCCGAATCTGTCAATATTCGACAAATGGCTGATCCAACACCCCCATCACCCGCCCATGAGACGGCGGCATCGTTTCCGATTATGACGCCGTTTCCTTTCTCGTTAAGGGATTCCAAATTCCAGGTAAACCGATTCCCCTCCTGGATGAATTCGTATGTACGGCTATTGGTGCAATTCCATGTTCCGGATACATCCGGAATTGACACTTTCTGTGTGGCGGTTGGTTCTGATGTAACAACGATAAATTGCGGTTCGCTTGTGGAAGTGGTGTTGGTACAAGCAAGTGAAACAATAACAAGAAGTGCAATTGCCAACGCGATGGGAAAACGGTTCTTTTTCATGTTCGTTGTTTCTCCTCCGCCGGAATATTAATCCGCTTCGCGCTCGAGGCTGGTGTTAGTGGTGGTTGCCGCGAGAACCAATCCGCGAAACAATAAAGCGGCTTGGGCGCCGCAACATAATTATTGTGATCTATCGAGTTTGCGTATTTGGAACTCTCTGAACAGGTTGAGCATTTCATCTTTGTTCTGGTCAGAAAACCAGGGAATCCATTGA
>Ga0105104_10003643_pt1 | contig 10897 bp, 7 predicted proteins | sample PPLLaktember2015_3_FD_87034 | JGI IMG/M metagenome (GOLD analysis project Ga0105104, IMG submission 87034) | Freshwater sediment microbial communities from Prairie Pothole Lake near Jamestown, North Dakota, USA - PPLs Lake P7 Core (6) Depth... | ecosystem: Environmental > Aquatic > Freshwater >... | reverse complement strand
GATCTCCAGGATGTACTGCCCCATGTTCATCTCCGGGACAATCACTTTCTTGATATTTTGCAGCGCCTTCCGTATCGCTTTTTCGGGAACCGGAAAGAGGGTCTGCACGGTCAGCGCCGAAACCTTCTTGCCGTTTTTGCGTGCCTTCTGCACTGCAACCTTAGCTGATCGGGATGTGATGCCGTAGCTGATGATCAGGGTATCGGCGCCTTCCTGAAAATCCTCCTTGTATAGCGAGATATCCTCTGCTGCCGCGTCGATCTTCGCTTTGTAGTGGTCGATCATCTCCTGGATAACTGGAGGGCTGGCCGTGAGGTAGGCGTCCTTATCATGCGTCGATGTGGTGTAGCGGGCAATATTCGGTCCGCCGAAATCGGAAATCGGCGGGACATCGGTCAGCTTCTCAAAATAGTGAGGCCGATACTCGTCGACGTAGCCCACCCTTGCGCGGTCAACACACGGAGGAAGCTCGATCTCGTTCAAATCAACCGACTCCCTGGTCAGGGCGATCTCTTTGTTCGTAAGCAGAAAAACCGGCGTGCGGTACTTCTCTGCATAATTGAACGCCCGGTAGGTGAGCTCGTACGCTTCGGCGACCGAGGCCGGGCTCAACGCGACAACCGGCATACCGCCCGAAGTGACCCAGCGAGTAAACTGGAGATCTCCTTCAGCGCCTTTTGTAGCGGAACCTGTGGCCGGCCCCTGGCGCTGAACATTGACTATCACCATCGGGGTCTCCCCGATGGTGGCGAGACCGATGTTCTCGCTATAGAGGCTGATTCCGGGCCCACTCGTCGCGGTGAGAGCCTTTCTGCCGGCCATTGCCGCGCCGATGCAGAATCCCATGGACGCGATCTCATCTTCGGCCTGCATGCCGATGCCGCCGTTTTGCGGTAGCCAATCGAGCATATAGTGCAGAATCGAGGACGAGGGCGTAATAGGATATCCGGCAAAGAAGTCGCACCCGGCCTTTATTGCGGCTCGCGCAATGGCCTCGTTGCCCTCCAGAAGTTCCTTTCCCATATCACCGTTCCTGGTTCCCGCTCAGTCTAACAGACGAGCGGCAGACGATTTCTGAAGAGTTCCTGAAGAAACGAAAGCACTCCAGGACACGCGGTCGCGGTCGGTGCCTTGGTGACACGATTTAGAGGGCGTTGCCGAAGTCGAACGATGGTGCCGGATCAATATGCAGTGCGCCATCGTCGGCTGCACTTTACACGTATCTCTGAAGCGAGCCCGGGTCCTGACGCGCTCTCTTTCGGAGTGCGGTGTCAAGGCCACCGCACTTTGAAAGAGAGTGCGTCAGGACCCCGAACTCGCTTCAGAGATACGTATAAGGACTGGCGGCTTTCAGGCCTGAACCGGTGGTCTTCATAAGACGGAAATCAATAATCAGCTCAAAGAACGAAGGTAGGGGATGCTGGCCTTCATGAGATCCAGGTCCATTTCGAGGAAGTGGTTCTTCACGCCGCCTTTCTTCGCCACGCCGTACAGACCTTTCCAGTCCACGGCTCCCTGGCCAACTGGGACCTGGCGTTTCTCAGTGGCCGACCAGTCCGCCAGGTGGAGCGAGATGATCCGGCCAGGATGCTTCTCCAGGTAGTCGGCCGCTTTATATCCGATGCTGATTACCGCGACCTGGAACTGCATCTTCACCAGCTTGGGATCGAGCTCGCTCAACAGCGTGTCGTAGATTAGAACTCCGTCGATCTTCCGAAACTCGTTGTGATGGTTATGGAAGCCCGTCTGAATGCCGGCCTTGAGAGTCTGTTCTCCGATTTTGTTGAGCTCCTGGGCGGCGCGCTGCCAATCGCTCATGGGTGCGTCGTCCCCCAAGCCAAAACTGGCGAGGATCATCTGCGTCAGGCCGAGCTCCTTCGCGAAGGCGATGCGGGCGTCTAGTCGGTCGTTCAGCTCCTGCCGTGTGAAGTGGGAGCTTCGGCACTCCAGCCCGGCGCCCTTGATGATCTCACGCATCTGGGCGCCGCTCATGTTTGCCAGCGGTGCGAATCCAGCCCCGGAGTATCCGTCCGGCGAGCACATCTCGATAGTTTTGAAACCGGCTCCGGCGAGTTGCTTCAGTGTGCCTCCAAAGTCCTTGTTAAGCGCCTCTCGGACCGGCCACACCTGGCAGCCCAAGGGCATGCCCAGCGGTTCGGCTGAGAGCCGTGAAACGAGCGGCGCCGCGGCGGCCGCAGTTACTACAAACTGCCTTCTGGATAGCTTGTTCATGAATCGGACATTGTATCCGGGAAGCGAAAGAGGAGCAATCCGCCCTTCAGCTCTTACCCCGTTAGTCGTTAGCCTGCCCGCCCGAACGGCGGCTGCTCCGCTCAGCGCTGTCAGGCCTGCTCCAGAATCTACTTCTTCGGTGGGCTGATCATGATATGAGCGCCGGCCGTGCCAGCGTCCATCAGCCAGGGCTTGCCGGGCGCCGAGGCCGTGGAGAGTCCGGTCGATTCAGGGGTAGCGAAGGGCAGGTAGATCACCCAGCGCAGGTAGGCGTCTTTCACTGTACCGCTGGCCGGGTCAAAGCCGGTGCCGGTGAGGACGTAGAGGAGTCTTGGTTCGCGCGGCATCTTCAGCTTGCCTTCCTCCACCTCCCTCCAGCGGTACTCGTTGCGGGCTTTCCCCTGGATTCCCTGCTGCGCAAGCTCCCGCCCGCGGGCCATATAGGGCTCGAGGTCCTTGTGGTAGCAGGCTACACTGAACGATTGATCTCCCGGCTGGTCCGCGAGACAGATCAAATCATTTGTGCCCTCGCGCAAGGTGACCAGCTTGCCTTCGGCGTCGTAGCCGAGAACAGTTGCCCCGTCCCGACGTTCTTCGGGTGCGGCCTGGATGGCGGCAGCGATTTGTTCCTTGACAGGGGGGACATTGGCTTCAGAAACGGCACCCGATACCAACCCAACGAAAACGACGAGCAAAGCCGTTGGAGTCATAGTTAGAACCTCTTTGAGGAAAACTCCCGTGATCTCAGTCTACTTTGAGGGATACCGACAGACAACCATTCGAATTCCCCGGATTGCCGATGGGTAACGATTTCGGATTTCGGATTGAATTATTGGAATCCGCAATCCGCAATCCGCAATCCGCAATCCGCGACCCGGACGCGGACGGGGTCCTGTGTTGAGCCGACTGCCGCCTGTCGGGCCGCGGTGTGTTCTAATGATCAGGAAGATGCCGATGCCCATTCTGGTCCTCCAAGACGTCCACAAGACATACCAGGAAGGCGAAACCCCGGTGCCGGCGGTGAGAGGCGTGAGTCTCGAAGTCCAGGCAGGAGAGCTTGTGGCACTCATGGGACCATCCGGGTGCGGGAAGTCGACCCTGCTCCACATCTGCGGCGCCATGGACCGGGCCAGCGCCGGAGAAGTCTGGCTGGAGGGCAATCGACTGAGCGGTCTCAGCGATCAGGAGATGACAGTCCTGCGCCGGCGCAGGGTGGGGTTTGTCTTTCAGTTCTTCAACTTTCTCCCGACCCTGACGGTTCTGGATAACATAGCACTGCCGCGATTGCTCGACGGGGCGCCCAAGCAGGAAACAAGCCGGGAGGCGAGAGAGCTGGCCGGAACCCTCGGGCTGGGCGACCGGCTGGGCCGCTACCCCTCCCAGCTGTCAGGGGGTGAGATGCAGCGAGTCGCGCTCGCACGAGCCATCATCCACAAGCCCGCTCTCGTCATCGCCGACGAGCCTACGGGCAGCCTCGATTCGGAGAACGGCCTGCGCATCCTCAAGCTTTTCCAAACCCTGAACCGGGAGTCCGGGCTTACGGTTGTGCTCGCCACGCACTCTGCTGAAACCGCGGCCATCGCCGGCCGAATCCTTCGTATGCGGGACGGCCGGCTCAGGTTCCCTTCCACAGAAAAGGAGACGCCTGGAACCGCATCACAGACAGGAGGCGCAGAGGTACCGCGTTGACCCTTTTCCGGATTTTCATACTGCGTCGCCTGCTTCAGCAGCCCCTGGCCACCGCCGGGACACTGGTCGGGGTGGCTCTCGGGATCGCTGTGGTAATCGCCATACAGATGGCCAACTCCACCTCGGTTCAAAGCTTCGCGCAGGCCTTAGAAACGATGGCAGGGAAGACGTCCCTTGAAATCGTATCCACAGGAAGACGTATCGACGAGACGGTTCTCGGTTCTCTTGGCTGGTTGCGACAGTACGGATCGATCAGCCCGGTCATTGAATCCGACGTTCTCGTGAGCAACAACCAGGGGACACTGGAATCAGTCCGGCTTCTGGGGATCGATATCCTTCGCGACCACCCCTTTCGCGAGTACCAGCTGCTCGATTTCGGCAACGACGGCACACCTGACCCACGCCGGTTTCTGTCCTTGCTGCTCGATCCTGACAGCATCGTTCTGACCGAGAAGTATGCCCGCCGGAACGGATTTCAGGTGGGATCTGAAGTCAAGGTTGTGGCCGGGGATGAAGCAAGGATTCTGCGGGTCGCTGGGTTGCTCAGAAACATTGGCCCAGCCCGGACTCTCGATGGCAATTTCGCCCTCATGGATATTGCCGCCGCCCAGCTCCTGGTTGATCGGTTGGGTCAAATCGATCGTGTCGATATCAAAATGCCGGAAGGAGCGAAGCTTGGTTCGGTCGAGCAGGGAATTGCCGCAAGGCTTCCAGCCGGACTGCAAGTCCAACCGCCTGCCAGACGGGGCAAACAGGTAGAGAAAATGCTCGAGGCTTTTCACTTCAACCTGACCGCATTATCCTACATAGCCCTGCTGGTCGGCCTTTTCCTTATTTATAGCAACATTTCGACCTCGGTTATTGCCCGGCGTGAGGAGATCGGGATGCTGCGGGCTCTGGGTCTCACCCGTTCACAAGCCTTGGCGCTTTTTCTCGGTGAGGCCGGCTTCCTGTCGACCATCGGCTGCGCCCTTGGCCTGGTTCTGGCTCGAGCCTTGGCCCTGGGCGCCGTGGCGGTGACTTCGACCACGGTCAATTCTCTTTACGTCACTTCGCAGGCTCCGCCACCCCCACTTGGGGTCTGGCAGGCTGTCCTGGCGTTCGGCATAGGCATCCCGCTTTGTCTCCTTGCCGCTGCGCTTCCAGCGGCTGAGGCGTCTCGTGTCCCGCCTTTAGCCGCAATCCGAGGGGCAGATCGAACCGCTGCCGGGGGCGCACTGCGCACCCGTTACCTGCTGGTCTCGCTCGTGCTTGGGTTAGCGGCATGGTGGCTGACCGGGTTTGCACCCGTGCGGGGACTTCCTCTGGCTGGATACGCGTCCGCTCTGGCCACCGTCTTCGCGGCAGCCTTCGCGATTCCTCCGGCCTTGCTGCTCACCCTGAGGATAGGCGGTCGGCTCTTCCATGTTCTGTTCGGCGTCGAAGGGACACTGGCCTCAGCCAACCTGCTGGCATCGCTCCGACGCATATCTATCCCGGTCGCAGCTCTGGTCGTCAGCCTGGCCATGATGGTCGCCATCGCCATCATGGTCGGGAGCTTCCGGCAGACCGTCTTGTATTGGGTCGAGCAGACGCTGCATGCGGACCTCTACTTGCGTCCCGCAGCACGTGCCAATGTCGCCACCGAAGGCGCCATTTCTGCGGAAGCGGAGGCGCTCATCTTATCGGACCCCTCTATTGAGGCAGCCTCGCGGTATAGGAACTTCGATATTCCCTACGGCGAGGCCCGCGTGACCATCGCCGGAGGCGACTTCACCACGCAGCTCAAGCACGGGGGGTTGCTGTTTAAGGCGCCACTTGACGGCCTAAGGGCGATGGAGCGCGCCAGGGAATCAGGCGGGGTCATCGCATCCGAGAGCTTCTCGCTTCGCTATCGCAAACTGCCGGGCGACAGCGTAACCCTGCCCACCGCGCACGGGACAGCCTCATTTCGAATAGCGGGCGTCTTTTACGACTACTCGAGCGATCGCGGGGTCCTGGTCATGGACTACGCAACCCTGGCTCGCCACTTCGGCCCCCTGAGACCGACCAATCTCAGCCTTTATCTCAAGCCGGGCGCCGACCCGGAGAAGGTTCGGGCTGCCATCCTGGAACGTCTGGGCGACCGTTACCGGTACTTCGTCTTCACCAATGCTTCGCTCAAGGCCGAGGTACTGAGAGTCTTCGACAGCACCTTTGCCATCACTTACGGCCTCGAGCTCATCGCAATCTTCGTCGCCATACTCGGCGTTGTGACCAGCCTTCTGACCCTGATCCTGGAAAGGAGGCGTGACCTGGTCAGCCTCAGACTCGTCGGCGCAGAACGGCGACAGGTCCGGAAAATGGTGATGATCGAATCGGGAATCATGGGCGCGGTGAGCCAGGCCTGTGGTACCGGGGTGGGATTCATTCTCTCCCTCATCCTGATTTATGTCATCAACGTTCAGAGCTTCGGCTGGACGATTCAGTTCCATGTCCCGTGGGCGTTCCTGGCCCAGACAACAGTCCTGATTCTGATCGCGACGGTCCTGTCGGGTCTCTATCCTGCCTATCTCGCGACCGCTTCGACTCTCATGGAGCAGGCGGAATGAGTCGTTTACTCGTGTTAGTGACCGTCCTGTCAGCTCTTGGCAGCCTCGCGACAGGTAAAACCTGGAAGCAGGCGGAACCGGGCTACCGGTACGAGTTTCCCCGGGATCATGCGAGCCATTCCGACTACGGTCTGGAATGGTGGTACTACACCGGCAACCTTCGTGCGAGTAACGGGCATCTGTTCGGTTATCAGCTCACCTTCTTCCGTATCGGTCTCGACTTTGCGCCCGAAAATCCTTCACGCTGGGCGGTTCGGGACCTGTTCGCCGCTCATTTGGCAGTAACTGACCTCACACGCCAGACGTTTCGATTCGAGGAGAAGATGAATCGGGCGGGCATCGGCTGGGCGGGAGCAGCGACCGACACCTACCGCGTTTGGAACGAAGACTGGGAAGTGAGATTGACTGGCCCGCAGACTCACAGTCTGCGGGCAGGCACGCCGGATCTCGGCATCGAGGTTGACCTGCTCGAAACCGGTCAGCCGGTCATTCACGGGGAAAACGGCATCAGCCGGAAGGGAAAGACACCGGGAAATGGCTCTCACTATTATTCCTTGACCCGTATGCCGACCAAGGGGCGCCTGTTCCTGGCGGGAGAAGTCTTCCAGGTAGAGGGACAGAGCTGGATGGACCACGAATTCGGCACGACTTTCCTCGAAGAGGGCCAGTCAGGCTGGGACTGGTTTGCCATCCAGTTGGATAACGGGACTGATCTGATGCTGTTCCAATTGCGCCGCCGTGACGGATCGATCGATACCAGTTCGAGCGGCACAATGGTCCTCCCCGGTCGCAGGCCGGTCCCGATTAGGTTTGGAGAATTCGGGCTGGAACGACTGCGGAGCTGGAAATCAGAGAGCGGCGCTACCTACCCCGTCGCCTGGCGCATCTCAATCCCTGCAGAAGGGATGTCGCTGACACTTGAGGCAGCGCTCCTGGACCAGGAACTGAGGACCGCCGGTACTGGTGTGACCTACTGGGAAGGAGCAACCAGGATCAGTGGAACCTGGCGTGGCCGCCCAGTCACGGGAAAAGGCTACCTGGAGATGACCGGCTACACCGGCAAACCGATGGGCCGGGTCATGGGCGAACGGGAGTGATCTCAAATAGGCGAGACGCTCGCAATTCGTCCGTTCTGGCCGTAATTCCTACGTTCCCTCGTCGGCTGAGACCTGCAACTGTTCCTAATTGCTTAGATACTGAGGCTAGATACTGACGTCCGTTCTGGCTACCCACCGGGGAGCTGCTTGGGTAACCTCACTCAGGATAAGGTTCAGCTGTCCTACGTGGTGCTGGACGTGGCGCATGTTGTCGAAAAGCAGATCGCCGTAACTGCCTCCCACCCATTCGAACGCACAAGGCTGTTGGGCCTTATCATCCGTCAAGCCCTCAATCCACGCCCGGCACTTGCTCCGGGCGTGCTCCAGATAGCCTTGCATCTCCTCTTTCGTGTACGGCCGCTCGGGCAGCGCACCAGATGGGTCGAGCTCCGACAATGTGAAGGGCGCTGGGGGAGTGAATCCCTCAACTGAGTCGGATACGTACAGGTCGAGATAGAAGAGGGTGTGATAAACGACATACCAAAACTCCGGGCGACGTGAACGGTCGCTCCAGAGGTCTTCAGGGCACGCTCGCAACGCATTTTCGAGCATGTCGATCGCAGCTCCGAATTGCCGCCAGACGACCGCTTTCCAGATCTTTTCCAAGTGACAGCCCCTCGCAGATTGTTCCAGGAGGATACCACGGGAGCTCATTGCAATGCCCCGACTTCGGGGAGCAGTCATCCTCGGGTCCTGATTCCGTCCCCTACCGCTCCTCTATGATAGCCAGGTCCCAGGGTTTTAGTTGGAGAACCGCGGATTCCGCTACCGGGGAATCGGAGAGCAGATCGACTCCCGCGCGGTAAGGATACGTTACCGTCTGCGGATTGCCCGAGTAGTTCAAGTAGAAGTGAACCTTCTTCCCCGCGTTAGTCGTCGCGTGTTTGACGCGCACCGGAGCGGGCGTTTCCTGGTCCACGCCGGCAAGTCCCGCGAGCTTGAGAACCTCCAGGATCATCTTTTCCTGAAGCGGGTCCGAGAGGACCGTTCCTTCGTAGGTGAGTGTCCCCTTACCGCTCTGGTTTCGCGTTATGGCGGGGAACTGACCGAAGAACGGGTGATCGTAGCTGGCCAGCACTGCGGCCCCCTCGGGTATCAAGAACTCGGCCCAGTCGGAAACCCGGTTCCCTTGCCCCACCTTGTAGGGATCGCCTTTTAAAGCCAGCGGCGTCTTCAGGTTTGAGAACTCCTGGTACCGGAAACCGGCCGCCTTGCGGAGCGGGCCCGGCGCCATCGTCCACCGCACGGTCGAATACTCGTTGGCAAAGCCGCTTTTTACGGACATGAGAAGGTGACCGCCGCCGTTCACATACTGGACCAGGCGCTCGAGCAAAGCATCGTCGGCGACGTAGAGCGGCGGTACGAGGAGCACCTTGTAATCGGCGAGATTGGTGCTTTGAGGGAAGACAAAATCGACGCCGACGTTCAGCCGATAGAGTGCGCCGTAGAACTGATGAAGAATGCTCAGATACCCGGTTCGGTCCGAGAACGGCATGAAGCGCAGGCCATTGAACGAGTCGATGCTGTACAGGATCGCCACCTCGTTCTTGCGCTTGAGATTGGCCAACCGGGGTCCGACTCTCTTCAGCTCAGCCCCGATCCTGCTTACTTCGGCGTAGGCGCGGTTCGGTTCGAGGTCATGAGAGAGCACGCCTTTCCAGTAGGTTTCCTGGCCGTAATGCAGGGAATGCCAGTGCCAGTAAGCAATCATGTTCGCACCACTGGCAACGTGGCTGAGCGCGCTCAGCCGCAGCTGGCCGTCGAATGGCGGATACTGGGTGCGGGAGTCCCAGCCGGTCGTCTGGGCGTTGGTCTCGGTGATCAGATAGTTCTGCTGCTTGAGCGATCGGCACAAATCGCCGGATAAGCTGATTGCCATTCCGTCCAGCTCGTCCTGGACGTTGTGGTACGGGTTGACCGCGGGAATGTCGAGATGTTTCGCAATCTCGAACTCGTCGATGTTTGTCCGGATGCCTCCCACGAAGTTGTGGGTGATGAACTGCTCGGGCCTTTTGTACTCGCTCACAATTCGGGCCTGCCAGGCTAAGAAATCCGTGACGATCTTCTGCTGAAAACGCTCCCACTCCACCTTGTACCCGGGGTTCAGAATGCCCTCCCGGGAAGGGAACTCATCCCAATCATTCACCAGTTGCCCCCAGTAGACGAACCCCCACACCTCGTTCAGTTTCTGAACCGATCCGAACTTCTGCTGGAGGTACTGGACGAACGATCGCTGGACATTGGGCAGTGCCAGTCCGTTCGGCCCGGTCTCGTTGTCCACCTGGAAGCCGATGATAGCCGGATGATCCTTGAAATGGGCAACCACCTGCCGGATCACGCGTTCGGCATGGAACAGGTAAGCGGGGTGCGTAATGTCCATGTTCTGGCGAGGCCCGTACGCGCCGGGAGTCCGCGATCCAGGATAGGTTGCGGACATCGGACTGGACAGGGGCGGGGCGGTCGTGAACTGGCTGACGACGATTTCCGGGTGTTTCTTGTAAAGCCAGGGTGGAATCGAATAGGTCGGGGTGCCAAGGATGACCTTGATCCCCGCCCCATGCAGCTTATTGAGGATGCGATCCATCCAGGCAAACTGAAATTCACCGTCACGCGGTTCCCAGCTGCTCCAAGTCGATTCGCCGAGTCGGACAACCGTGATTCCGGCTTTTTGCATGAGCTCGACGTCTTTGTCCAGACGTTCTGTCGGCATGTACTCGTGGTAGTACGATGCCCCGTAGAGAACCGTATCGAACTTGGGCGCCTGGCCCAAGAGGCAAGAACAGGAAAGAATCAGTCCGACGGCCAACATAACGACTCTGCGCATGCTTTTCTCCTGATTGATTGCTTGTGCTATTTGCCCCGGTATCATGTCGAGCAACCACACCTTTTCCTGGGGGCGCGAGCTTACCACACCCGGAAAGGCAGTATCGAGGGGGTGTTGCCGGGATGCGCCTCAGGCGGTGAGTTTAAGCTTTTCTAACCCGACCTTCCGGCTTGACACCCTTGGGTGCATGACCTAGCATGCACCTCACGGCGGGGCAGGTGGTGAGAAGTCTGCCCTCTGGAACTCGGAGGGTGTCATGAAGCGGAAACATACTCGCGCGCAAGCGGCCGCCCACACGGCCGCGTCTTGCCGGGTGATTGCACTCCTTTTGACCATTTTTGGTATCACGATTGTCCATTGCAGTCTCGAGGCCGCCCGAGCTACCGAGAAGCTCGGGATGGAGGCGCAATACGCCATCTCGTCGGCTCTGGGACGTGAACAGCCGCGCTATCACTTCAGGAAGAGCGGGTCGGGGTTCGAGGCCG
>Ga0105104_10003642_pt1 | contig 10898 bp, 11 predicted proteins | sample PPLLaktember2015_3_FD_87034 | JGI IMG/M metagenome (GOLD analysis project Ga0105104, IMG submission 87034) | Freshwater sediment microbial communities from Prairie Pothole Lake near Jamestown, North Dakota, USA - PPLs Lake P7 Core (6) Depth... | ecosystem: Environmental > Aquatic > Freshwater >... | reverse complement strand
TGTTTGGCGGCATCGCAATCTCAGCCGCGTTGGGTGGGTGGCAGACCGAATCCACGAAAGTCCCGGCCTCATTCACCGAAGGTGAATTTGCAGGTCAGGCCAACCCCGCGGATATTCGCGGTTCGTACACATTCGGTGACATTTCCAATTCATTCGATGTCACACCAAAGGTTCTTGCGCAGGCGTTTCAAGTCACAAGCGACGATCCCGCCTCCTTTGCAGTGAAGGATCTGGAATCTCTCTACCTCGACAGTGGATACGAAATCGGCACAAATTCAGTCCGATTATTCGTTGCGTTTTATGCTGGTCTGCCGTTTGACACAACCGGACAGGAAATTTACCTTCCCAAGCCTGCAGCAGATATGCTGCTGGATCGCACGACGTTAACTCCCGAACAGGCAACGTATCTGCAAACCTATACCGTGGAGGTAACCCCCGCCTCCAGCGCGGACATTGAACCCGCTCCCGTTCAAAGTGAGGAACCTGCACCTGCAACAGAATCCACTCAACCTGCGCCCGAAGCGGGGACATCCAGCACTGAAGAATATGTCGTCAAGGGAAAAACCGTCTTTGGAGACTTGATTGATTGGGGTGTCCCTCAGGAAATCATCGAACAAATTATTGGCGCGTCCATGCCCGACCCCGCGCTGAAAGTCAAGGATTATGCAACTGAAAACGGGCTGGATTTTGAAACACTCAAAACCCAATTACAAGCCGAAGTTGATAAGGCAAAAAAATAAAACAAAAACCGCAGGCTCATCACCTGCGGTTCATTCTTAAATCGGCGCCAGCTTCGTCTCCGCTGGCGCTTCGCTCAGCGCGATCTAGAAATTGTCAATTCGAGCGGGTTTGATCCATTAAAAGCTTGATGGTCGTGGATATGAGCACTTCCACTTTTTCAGGAGGCCACCCAGTCTCGCACGCGACTCTTTCAACGACTTCCCCTCTCTTTTCCCGATCGCCCGCGATTGCCAGCAGAGTTTGCAGCCACACCTGGGGATTAATTCTAAAACCTTCCATATCTTCCAAATGAAAGTTGTTTTCCATCATTTTCCTCTTCAAGACTGAATTAAGGGGATTATAGCCTCGCTACCAGGCACGACCGCCAGGTTGTAACCTATTGTTAAGAAAGTGCAATGATCGAGGTTTTAGCGCCGCATACGTGCAAAAAGACTTAAAAGGGCAATCACCAGTGTCACTCCAAGCAGGAAGCCCAGGTCATATTCACTTCCAGCATTGTGTACTTCGTACATATGGACGTCCGAATTAAAAAATGAGATCACCAGGGTCACAGGCGCGATGATGCCATGCCACAATCCTGCTCCCGCACGTGCGACCAAACCGGCCCCATCCGGTTGATTGACCATGGGGTTCGGACCCGGCGCCCGGAGCTGCATGGTAGCGTTCGGTGTATTGACCTGGACACTTGTGTCAGGGGCACAAGCTGCTATCAGGACAGGCAATATCGCCAATAGACCTAACACAAGAAATTTCTTCATCTCTACCTCCTGAGGGGTTCAAATCCGGTGCGCTATTCTGGGATGCGATTATGAAGAGGGCTGTTTGTTGAATGTTCTTTTGGGGACGTCAAGTTCATTATACAATAAATCCTCCCTGGTCAATGGATTGACCAGGGAGGATTTATTTCAGGCTGACAATGAACAGCTTACGGGTCTCTTGAGATTCAGTAGTTAGCGCCGCCGGCCCCCGATCAGACCCAATAGGAGAAACACCAGCGCGGTTCCAATCAGGAAACCAAGGTTATATTCGCGCCCGTTATTGTGAACTTCATACATCTGCATATCCGGATTGAAAAATGAGCCTATGGCAGTTACAGGTGAAATGAGACCATGCCAGAGTCCATCTGCAACGCCTGCAACACGGCCATTCTCGGCCGGCTCGTTAACCTGTGGGTTGGGACCCGGCGTGGTCAGTTGTACTGTAGTCTCGGGTGTGTTAACTTCCAGGCTGGAGCCCGGAGCACAACCGGTCACGAGGACCAGCACTATCGCAATCGAAATGAGTAATTTATTCATCTCTGCCTCCTAGGCTGTTTAACGATCATCGGTCGTTTTTCGTCGCGCATTGACTATTCGCACCCTCCATAAATACCGATTTCCAAACAATAAATCCTCCTGGTCCATTCGTGGACTGAGGAGGATTCGTCTCTTCTACTCACAAGACATTAATCGGCTAGTATGCGGGCGCGCTTCACTAAATGGGTACCAACTCTGTCGTTGTATCTCGTGATTTCCTTCCGGACATATCCTTTACATACTGGATTGATCCAGGTGTATTGTATTTTTCCTTATAAGCCTGGCTCACCAAATCCTTCAAGCGCTCGCTGCGTGTCTTAACCGCGCGGATGGGGATCTCGCGTTCGCCGACGAACAGACTTCCATACGGGTCCTTGAGAAACGTCTGATGCCAACTCCGTGGTTTGAGACTCCACGACCGCACAAAGACGCGCCCCTCCACCACCACAGCCCAGATCCCTATGACACGATGCGTCGACTCCCTGCCAGCGCGAATGCCAAGGATCTTTTCTTTCTGGATAGCTGCCAGGACGTTGTCCGGGAAGCGCTGTCCTGAGCGTGTCGAAGGGCGGTTTTTAGATTTTATTGTCTTATCTCCGTTCTCATTTCAATGAACAAATTTCACACATACCGGTTTCGAGAGCCTGGCCTCATGCACGGTCCTGGACGGTTTGCCTGTTGCCCGGTCGATCTTAAAAACGACGATGTTATCAGACTTTTCATGTGCAGCCAGCAGGAAGGAGCCGCTTGGGTCGATCACAAAGCCGCGCGGTTCGTGCCCCCCGGAGGCGATATGGCCCTGGTAAGACAATCGACCTGTGTTTTCGTCGATAAGGTACCAGGCAATGCTGTCGTGCCCCCGATTGGAAGCATACAGGTATTTTCCATAAATGTGCAGGTCGGCACACAAGTTCCTGCCTTTGTAACCCTCTGGCAGAGTTGTGACGGTCTGTAATTCTTCCAGACTCCCAGGGTCAGAATCATAATGATAAACGATCAGGGTGGAATTCAACTCATTCAGCAGGTACAGATACTGTCCGTTGGGATGGAAGATGAAATGGCGCGGACCCGCACCTGGCTGGACCTTTACCTCGGCATGTTTATTTAACTTTCCATTTTCCAGGTCCAGCTGGTAGATCAAGAGCTTGTCCGCGCCCAAATCCGTGGCGATGGCAAAGCGATTTGTGGGATCGGCGCGAATGCAATGTGCGTAGGGCTCCGTTTGACGTTCCGTATCCACGCTGGAGCCGGAGTGCTGATCCACAGTGGTTGCAGGCCCCAGCTGTCCATCCGGTTGGATCGGGAGCATGGCAACACTTCCACTGCTGTAGTTAGCGACCAGGGCAAATCGGCCTGTCTGTTCGATGCTGATATAACAAGGATCTTTGCCACGCGAGGAACAGGCATTCAGCAAGTTGAGTTCGCCAGAGGTCGGATTGACAGAGAAGGCGCTCACGCCGCCGCCCTCCTCTCCGCCAAAAGTCCCGACCTCGTTCACTGCGTAAAGAAGATTCCGATGTGGGTGAAGATCTAAAAAAGAAGGATTAAGGACGCCTTTCACTTCCCATTCGAAGGTCAGTTCACCGGAGGTTAGATCCATCCGATACACGTAAATCCCCTTGCTTTGGCTGCCCTCATACTCTGTGTACGTCCCAATGAATAGAGTTGATTTGAATTTCACTTCTTCTCCTCCTTCTCCAGTTCCATGAGCAACAGATCCAATGCGCCCACCGAGATTTGTAATTCGCGCAAAGAGATCAGCATCGAGACCATCATCAGGATCAAGGCGATCGCGAAGGTCCACTGTCCAGCGGCAATCCAGCCCGCAAAGAGCGCAAACATACTGATCACACAAACCAACAGGCTCAGTACACCGAAGATCTGCATGTTACGAATCAAATAGGTACGGTAACGCAGATTCGCGATCTGGCCGAGCAGGTTATCGTTGGCTTCATTTCTGTAACGGTCATGCAAATTGCGGATGATGGTGGCAATGGTAAGAAACCGATTCGTGTACGCCAGCAGTAACAGGGAGATGGCGGGAAACAAAAGCGCGGGAGTGGTGAGAGTAAGTTCCATGGGAGAGATTATATCTCTTCAGACATCGCACTCAACCTGTCGGCGGGGGTCTTCCCAAAACCGGAATTAAGTCCGCGAACCCCGGCACCGAACCCCCGGGGCGGTGTTTACGCTAATACCCTGCGGGCACTATGTCGTCGCGAACTGTTTATGTGTTTAGCGCATATTCGCGCAAATTAGCGGAGTCGACCTTCTGAAAAACAAAACCGCAGGCGCTGAGCCTGCGGTTTTATTTTAGGCTTTCAAATCTTCAGGTCTGATCGGGATATGCCGGATGCGCTTGCCGGTCGCGGCAAAGACTGCATTCGCCACCGCCGGAGCGATGGGCGGTACGCCCATCTCGCCCATACCGGAGGGTCGCTGGTCGCTTTTGATGATGTACACCTCCACGAGCGGCATCTCATCCATCGTTAGGATTGGATGATCGTGGAAGTTACTTTGCTGGATGCGACCATCCTTAAGAGTGGCTTCGGCTTTCAATGTGGCGGTCAAACCGAACACAATCCCACCTTCGATCTGCGCCGCCACGTTATCCGGGTTGATCACCTCCCCACAATCCACCGCCGCAACGACCCGCCGGACGTGAACCACCCCATCTTCATCCACCACGACCTCCGCCACGTAAGCCACGTGTGTCACTCCAAATGTGGCATGATAAGCCAAGCCCTGACCCTGGCCCGCAGGCAGAGACTTGCCCCATTCCGCTTTCTCGGCTGCGAGCTTGATCACTTCGGCGGCACGACCCGAATACAACTCAAGTCGCAAATCCAGTGGATCGCGCTTCCGCTCAAAAGCCATCTCGTCAATGAAGCATTGTGTGGGGTAAGCCTGTGGGAAATTCTCAACAGACCGCCACGCACCTGTTGGAACTGGAGATCGTGAACCGGAGGATTGCAGACGCGGGATGTTTACTTTGTCATGCACCACACTGACATAATGGACAGACATGTCATGATAAAAATCATGCTGAAGATCATCATCGCGCGTCCAGACCACCTGGACCGGCGCGCCGATGGCTTGCGAAACCAGCGCAGCTTCCACCGCATAATCCGTTTGTATCCGGCGTCCAAACGCGCCTCCGATCAATGGCACGTTGACAGTCACATCCTCCCGGGGGATGCGCGTCGCGGCGGCAACCTGCATCTGCACAGCTTGGGGGTTCTGAGTCGGTGCCCAGACTTCACAGATCCCATCATGGACGTGCGCGGTGCAATTCATGGGCTCCATTGTGGCATGCGCTTCAAACGGAATTTCATAGACCGCATCCATTACTTTATCGTTGCTGCCAAGCTGCGGGATTCTTTCTTTTGCAGCGGTTCGCAGCTCTTCACTGCTCAGGCTGGCATTTCGTCCTTCGTCCCAGGTTATCTTTAATGCGTTCCGGCCCTGGATGGCCGCCCAGGTGTTCTCCGCCACAACAGCAATGCTCTTATCCAGCGCGACGATCTGCCGGACACCGGGGACCGTTTTCGCGGCGCTATCATCATAACTGGCAAACGTCCCGCCAAAGACAGGACAACGCGCGATCACTGCAAACAGCATATCCGGAACCCGAACATCGATGCCATAGATCGCTTTGCCGCTTATCATTTGGGGTGCATCCCAATGACCTTTGCCTGTACCTACGATCCGATAGGCCGAGGCGTCTTTAATTTTGGTTTGTTTGGGAATCTCTTTTTGCGCGGCGGCTTCGACCAGTTCGCCGTAAGGGATTTTTTGTCCTTTATCCGGATGGATGACGAACCCCGCCTCTGTCGTACATTGAGCCGGATCCGCATCCCAAACATCCGCGGCGGCTTCGACGAGCATCTGCCGCGCGACTGCACCCGCCAGGCGCAGCCCGGAATAATGGCTCGAGATGCTGACACTTCCACCGGTCAACTGGTCGCCATACTTGGGATCTGTTGCCGACTGCTCGATGCGGACTGAATTCCAATCCACATCAAGTTCTTCTGCGATCAGCATCGCGATGGCAGTCCGGATCCCCTGTCCCATATCGGAGCGAAATGCATAGACGGTCAGGATCCCGTCCTGGTCCACCTTTAGATAAATATTTGGAGACCAGTCGAAAGGCGGACGCGCTGTGGAGGTGGGACTCAGCGGTGTAACGGTGGCAGGAAGCGGGGCGTCTGAGGCACAGGCATCCAGGGAGACGGCCAGGACCAATCCGCCGCCCGCCGCGCCGACAAGTTTGATAAAGTCGCGTCGAGTCAGTTGCTTTTGCATCTTACACCTCCTCGGCCGCACGATGGATCGCTTTGCGGACGCGCTGATAGGTTCCGCACCGGCAGAGCACATCACCCATCGCCGCATCAATTTCCGTATCGCTGGGATCAGGATTCTTCTGCAATAGGGCAGCCGCATTCATGATCTGTCCGGGCTGACAGTAGCCGCACTGTGAGACATTTTCTGCGAGCCACGCTTCCTGGAGCGGATGAGATACATCGGATGAAAGCCCTTCGATGGTGGTAATGGTTTTTCCCGCCACACTTTCCACAAGTGTGACACAGGAACGTTCCGGCTCTCCATCGATCAGTACAGTGCACGAACCGCACAGTCCCACTCCGCAACTGAACTTGGTGCCTGTCAGTCCCAGCAGGTCACGCAGCACCCAGAGCAAAGGCATTTGCGCCTCGGCCTCAACGGTGTATGCCTGGCCGTTGATCTGAAGGTCATAAGACGACATGGGTCAGCCCTCCCGAAATAGCAAGATTATGAAAAGTTTTTTAACTATAGACCATCATCCTACAAAAGTCCCCCGTCGATGGGAGAGTTCCACCCTGGTCAAGTGGACAGGTCTTCTCAAGCAGGGCGAATGTCATGTTTTCCCCGCTCACGAAAGGAGCGATGGCTTTTTTCCAGCGTCCTCTTCTTCCTTGAACAAGCCCCGCCTCTTCACAGCTCTCTCGATCAGCAACACAATCCCTACAAATACATAGCCGATGACCACGCAAAGAGCAGCCATGAATGCCCAGATCAGGCCGATCCCGAGTGATTCTTCCAGCGAATAATTTTCGAGCAGAGCAGGCACAATAAAATCCAAATTGGCAATGCGCAGAAAACCCCAGAGCAATAGCTCAGTTGAATTACGGATGTCCACAAACAAAGCAGGCAGGCCCATCGCACACCCGAGCAGAACCGGTGAGAGCAAATACATACTGCGGATTTCATCTGCATGTTTGCCTCTCCCCCAAAAGAGCATCGCGACCACCATCCAGGTGTAGAGTGGGCCCCAAACAATGCCACTTACTGAAAAGAACATGACGCTGCCCAGAAGAATACCCTTGGAACCACCGAGTACAGATAAATCAACTCCGTTAGCGTAGGCGAAATAAGTCAATGCACCGCCGAGGAGTAGCGCCAGATAGGGAAGAGACAGGGAAATGTAGTAGAAGGTCTTGCGCTTCACAACTTCACGATCAGGGTGCGGAAAACTTAAGTTAACGCAAACGACACATGGTTGGGGTTGGCCAGCGCCATCGGCACTTGTAAAGCTGCCATTTGGGGCAGGTGGGGATTGCTAATGGAAACATCGTAGATGGACATCCAGGAGACACGTGCCATTTCCAAACTGGAGGAGATTTCCGTCTGCGTCGAGATACGGATCTTCCCCTTCATTACAAAAGTTCCCACCAGCAGTTCTATGGCTTCCATGATGCGGTTGGCTTCATTGGCATCATAGTCCAACGGCTCATCGGTCGGAGGCAGGATGTGAAAGGCAATCGCTTCAGAGGTGGGAAAATAAACCTCTGAATAAGAGAGCGCCTTGGCGGGACCTCCCCCAAATACAAGGACCTGCGGTTTGAGAATATGCAAATAGCGCGGCGCGCCGTCTGTCCGCAGCCAGATGTTGACGCGCAAGACGCTTTGTTTTGACACCAATTCGCCGCGCACCACACTCTGCTGGGTATACAGCATCACCGGAGTTGTTTTTTCATCAGGCCTGAGAATGTACATCTTTGCCTCTCTTTAAATATTATACACTTGCCCGCATCTCACATCTCAGTTTATACTGTAGAGGTGACTTTCAACTTTGAAATTTAGAAAATAATGATGGATTAACCATATGATGCATACGAAACGCTGGGTCGTTGCTCCGCCCATTACTTTACAGGCTGACGAAGCACTTGTCAAGTTCCCACCCATTCTCAAACAGGTTTTGTTCAACCGCGGCCTGGCGACGGATGCCGAAGCCCGCGCATTCCTCAAAGCGGAACCCAGCTCGAATACAGATCCGTTTCAGCTGATCGGCATGGACACAACGGTCGACCGGATTTGTTACGCGCTCGAACAGAACGAGCCCATCGCGATCTATGGTGATTACGATGTAGATGGCGTCACTGCCACTGCCTTGCTGGTACAGGCTCTGGGAGCACTCGGTGCGAACGTGCGTGGCTACATCCCCAATCGCTTCGATGAAGGCTATGGTCTCAACAAGGACGCGCTGGATACGCTCAAAGCAGATGGCGTAAAACTGGTGATCACGGTGGATTGCGGCATCCGTTCTCCGGAGGAAGCGCTCCACGCGCGCAGCCTCGGCCTGGATCTCATTATCAGCGACCACCACCACCCCGACGGTGAGAACCTGCCGGATGCGTTTGCAGTCATCAACCCGAAACGGCCTGGCGACCCTTATCCCGATAAAGATCTTGCAGGCGTGGGCATTGCCTATAAAATCATTGAAGCATTAATTCAAGCAAGAGGCAAGACGAAAGAAGAGTCTCCCGTCTTTCCTCTTGCGTCTCTCCTTGATTTGGTTGCCCTTGGCACTGTGGCGGATCTGGCGCCACTCGTGGGCGAGAATCGTGTGCTGGTGCGGCGCGGTCTTCGTCAAATCCGCGAGACAAAGCGCCAGGGACTCTTCTCGCTGGCAGGGGTTGCAGACGTAAAAATCGATAAAGTTACGGCGGGGAACATTGGCTTTATGCTGGGACCGCGCTTGAATGCCTCCGGCCGGCTCGAATCCGCGCTGGCTTCGTTCGAACTGCTTACAACGACGGACTTCATGCGCGCGGGCCAGCTCGCCATGCAACTCGATACCCAGAACCGCCAGCGGCAGGCCCTGACGCGCGCCATGCAGGAACAAGCCGAAGCAATTGCCATGGGCGAAGACCCCGAAGCATTCCTGCTTTTCGCCGCACACGAAGATTTCAATCCCGGTGCGGTAGGTCTGGCAGCCTCGCGTCTCACAGAGCTCTATTACCGCCCCGCGATCGTCGCGGCGAAAAATGCGGAAGAGACGCGCGGCTCCTGTCGCTCTATCCCTGAGTTCCATATCACCGACGCGCTCGATCTGTGCAAGGACTTGCTCGTCCGGCATGGTGGGCACGCCGCGGCAGCCGGCTTCACCGTCAGGAACGAGAACCTCCCTGAATTAGTCACACGCTTGAAAGAGATCGCCAAAGACCGGCTGGGTTCGAAAGATCTGCGGCAAACCCTCATGGCCGATATGGAGGTCCCGCTTTCCGATTTGAACTTCGAGGTGTTGAAGCATCTCACGTATCTGGAACCAACCGGTTATGGCAACCCCGGACCGGTCTTCGTCTCGCGCAATGCAAAGGTCAAAGTCGCGCGGACAGTGGGCTCGGAGGGGAAACATTTAAAGTTAACGTTTGAAAATGAGCGCGGCGCAACCTATGATTCGATTGGGTTCCGGATGGGGCATCTCAAAACGGATCTTCCCCCCCATGTGGATATTCTCTATCAACTCGAAGCAAATGAATACAACGGGCGGACCACCCTGCAATTGAACCTGAAAGATTTGAAACCGGCCGGAATACCTGATTAGGGCCGACGATGGACCATAGACCATTGACAATGAATCGTCATTAAAATAATTACCCTGCGTTCAACTCTTCGGCACGTTCGGGGATCGTAAATCGATGGATGGTCGTGTAATCCACAAAGGCCGGGAACAGTTTATTGAGGAGGGCGGGCACACTCCACAGCCATGGCAGGATCCACATGGCGCGCGGACGGCGCACCAATTGCACAACCGCGCGACCCACGTCATCGGCAGTAAGCAACATGAATTTCGGAGTCGTTGCCTGGGTCTTGCGTTTAATGCCTGCATGCTGACCAAACTCCGTCGTCACACCACCCGGGTAAATCATGGAAACATCGATCCCCCAGGGCTTTACTTCCCGCCGCAGTGCTTCCGAGAACCCATGGACAGCATGTTTGCAAGCCGCGTAGATGGTATACGTGGGCGTTGCCACCAGCCCCGCCATGGAACACATGTTGATCACGTGACCGGAGCGTTGCTTGATCATCACCGGCAAAGCCTGACGTGTAGTTTGCACCACGCCCAAAACATTCACGTCAAATTGTGATTCGATATCCTTTTTCGGATCGAGATTCTCCAGCCAGTCCAATCGCCCAAAGCCCGCGTTGTTGACCAGCACATCAATGCGTCCAAATTGATTTAGTGTCTGGCTGATCAGGGCTTGAATATCTTCCAGCCTGGAGAGATCAGCCTGCACCACCAGCGCTTCTGCACCTGTGCCCATTGCGTTAATTTCCTGTGCAAGGGCTTCGAGCCGGTCCACGCGGCGTGCGGCCAGCACCACCCTGGCCCCCTCCCGCCCAAACTGGCGGGCAGTCGCTTCACCCATCCCTGAGGAAGCGCCGGTCACAATGACGAGTTTAGCTTTAATCTCCATGGGATCCTGCTATTAACCGTTGAATGGGCGATGGGCTACTATAACTGCAATCTTTGCACAGGGCAAGATAATATTTTGGTTGCAACTCTTCTGCAAAAGCGGCGTATAAGAAAATGAACCT
>Ga0105104_10003641_pt1 | contig 10899 bp, 5 predicted proteins | sample PPLLaktember2015_3_FD_87034 | JGI IMG/M metagenome (GOLD analysis project Ga0105104, IMG submission 87034) | Freshwater sediment microbial communities from Prairie Pothole Lake near Jamestown, North Dakota, USA - PPLs Lake P7 Core (6) Depth... | ecosystem: Environmental > Aquatic > Freshwater >... | reverse complement strand
TGAAGGCGGCATAGTTGGTAGCCCATACGTCTGGCCGGGCGTTCACCTTGCGGAGCGCTTCCAACCACAGTTCTGTGGGGAAGATGGCAAAAGGCTTCACCCGGCTCAATACTCCCAGCATCACCACGTTGGCCGTGCGGCCGCTGGCGTCGCCGAGCTCCAGGGCCTTGCCGAGCACATCCACCTCGATGGTGTGGTAGGGCGAGAGCACCTCTCGAATGTGCTCCTGCTTTGGGTACTGGTCCTCGGACAGGCCGAGAGGCAGGATCCGCGTGTTGGCCACCAGGACCGTGCCCCCTACCTTCAGCAGCTCCAGGAACCCCGGCCGCAGCACCTCCCCCGTCTCCATGGCAATCAGGCAGTCGGCTGTCCCCGGCAGCAGCACCGGGCTGAGCACCTTTCCACAGGCAAACGTGCTGGTCACCGGTCCGCCCATCTGGGCCATCCCGTGGGTTTCCCCTTTCACGATGTTTTCGACGTCGTAGCCGGCCAGAAAGGCCAGCTGGGTCAGCACGCGGCCAAAGAAGAGGTTCCCCTGCCCTCCTACCCCGCGGATGGCCAGGGAAAGGCGCGCAGGAAGGTCGAGATTCGACACTTCCGGTACGGCCACCGGGGGCGGCTCAGGCAGCACAGGGCCGGAGAGCTGATTCAGATCCTGCAGGTCCACGACTTTCAGCACACCGTGCGGGCAGGTCTGGACGCAAGCCGGCGTATGCCCGCCGCACCCGGTGCACAGGTGGTTGGCAAAGGGGACCTCGTCCGCTCCGACTTCCAGGCCCGGGCAGATCAGGCAGATCCCGCACTTCTTGCACGCATCCGGCTCGACCTGCACCCGCTGGCGGCTGGCGGGGACCTTCTGGATGCAGCCTCCGTCCGACACGACGATCGTGGTATACACTCCCTTGTCCGCCTCGCTCAAGGCCGTCTTGAGTGCCTTGCGGATGGCCTTTTTATCGTATGCGCCGGCCACCACCACGTTGGCCCCGTGGGCTTTGAGGGTGGCCGGCAGGTCGAAGCGGATGGGCTGCCCGGCCAGGTTTTCGGGTGAGGTCGGCGACGGCTGCCCGCCGGTCATGGCGGTCCACCCGTTGTCCAAAATAACTTTGACCCCCGGGATATTGCGGTAGACGGCGTTGCGGGTGGCATCCAGCCCGCTGTGGCACTCCGTACTGTCCCCGACGATGCTCAGGCAGCGCCCGGCCTTTTCCGGGCGAGAGGCTACGAACCCGACGCGCTTCCCTTCGCTGGCCCCCATCGCCAGGCCGGTGTCGAGCGCTCCCATGAAAAACAGCAGGGTATTGCAGCCAATATCCCCGAAGACCGCCTCCAGCTGGCCTTTTTTCTTCAGCAGGGCCACCTCGTTGGTAAACAGGCGGTAGGGGCAGCCGGCGCAGATCACCGGCGGCCGGGCGACCGGTGCGGCGGCTGCTGCACCCGTTGGGCAGGTCCTTTCGGGAAGGGCCGCCCCTAATTTTTTCGCAATCAGCGCCGGTGTCCATTCGGTGAGCGGGCTGAAGGGCTCCTTCCCCTCGACCCGGATACCGGCCTGCTCCATGGCGTCCTGCAGATAGCGGTACCCGTCTTCGATGACGAATATTTCCCCTTCGATGGAATCGCAGAAGCGGCGGATCAGCCCTATCGGGAGCGGGTTGGAGAAGGCCAGGGAGAGCACATCCAGGTCTTTCCCCAGCCTCTGCCGGATCTCGCGCACGTACAGGTCGCATATCCCGTAGGTGACGACGCCCGTTTTTCCGCTGCCCCTGTCCCAGCGGTTCAGGGGGCTTTTCTCCACCATCTCGGCCAGGGCCGGCATCCGCTCGGCCATGAGGGTGTCGTAATTCTTGCGGGTGAAGCTGGGCAGGACATTAAAGGCTTTCAAGCTGGCGGGCATCGGAACCGGTGGACGGTGCTGGCAAGGCATCAGCCGGACCAACCCTTCGCTGTGGCACAGGATGCCGCTGGGCATGATCACCACCTGGGTCTTATACCGCCGGGCGATCTCCACCGCGATGCCGGCGGCCTCGTGCAGCTCCTGGTGGCTGCGCGGCTCGAACACCGGGGTGAAGCTGCTCTTGAACAGGTAGCGCGGGTCGATGGTATGCTGGGTCGAGCTGGGGACAAAGTCGCTGGCGATGTAGTAGATCAGCCCGCCGCGCTCGTGGACGAACATGGCCCCGCTGGTAAAAATATCCGCCGCCTGGAACAGACCGGGGATCTTCATCGTCACCACGCAGTCGTGCCCTGCCAGCGTGTGGCCGTGGCCGACCGCCGCCGCTACCGCCTCGCTCACCGACCAGCCCACGATGATCATGTCCTGCACCTGAGACAGGCCGCGGTCGATGACTTCCGTGCTGGGTGTCCCGGGGTACCCATCTGCACAGTGGATACCCGCCCGGACACAGCCGGCGGCAAAGGCGATGTTCCCCTGCAGGACCTCGACCTGCCCGCTGGGAGCCAGGCAGAGCTGCTTCATGGTGTTTGTCATTAATGTGCTCCTGTGTATTTATTGGCGCGGCGCTGCAGCATACCGGCGCGGTTTTGTTTTTGTGGTCTGAGCTAGCGGGCCACTGGCATGAAACCGTGATCGCCAGCATCGACGCCCACAAGGGGCTGAACTACAATAACTAACCGCCGAATTCGTCTTGCCTGGCCAACGCGGCATCAAACCCCGCCAGGCTGGTGCCGGCCGGCACCTTTAACCCTTTGTGGCGCAAAAATTCCTCGACGGCGAACAGGAAATCGATCCGGTATTCGCGCTCGGCGGCTTTGCCCAGGTGACCGATGCGGCAAATTTTGCCCGCCAATGGACCTAACCCGCCCCCAATCGCAATCCCGCGCTGGACCGACAGCCAGCGGCTCATTTCCCCCAGGTCAAATTCCGGGCGGGCCCGGACCGCCGTCACCACCGGCGACGCCCATTCCTCCGGCACAAACATGTCGAATCCCATGTTGCACAACCCCGCCCGCACGCTCCGGCTGGCCCGGGTGTACTTCGCCCGGTGCGCCTCCAACCCGCCGCTCACGATCTTGTGCAGGCTGGCCCGCACCGCCAGGATGTTGTTGACCGGCAAGGTCACCGGCGAGGGGTGCCAGCTTCCCCATTCGGCGGCATACGTGCGCCAGGTCCTCAGGTTGAGATACCACCCCTGCCCAATCCCGGAATGGCTGTCCACCAGTTCCCAGGCGCGCGGGCCGACGCTGATGAACCCGATCCCCGGCAGCGCTTCCAGGCACTTGTTCGCCGCCGTCACACACACGTCGATTCCCCAGGCGTCCACCGGCAGCTCGACGCCCCCCAACGACGACACCGCATCCACGATGATCACCCTGCCTGCCTCGTGGGCTGCCTCGGACAATTCACGCAGGGGGTTTAACACCGTCGTGGACGTCTCGTGGTGGACCAGGGCTACCGCGCGTGCATCGGGGTGCTCCCGCAACAGCCGGCGCAGCTCCCCCGGATCAAGGGGTTGGCCTAATGGGGCGGTGAAGGGGACGACCGCCAGCCCGTAGGCTTCAGAGATGTCTGCCAGGCGGTCGCCAAAGAAGCCGTTAAGCCCGACGATGATTTTCTGGCCCTTCGCCAGCAGGCTGCCGATGGCCATGTCGTGCAGGGCGGAGGCCGGGCCTGGCACGGTGAAAATGTCGTTCTGGGTGAGGAAGATGTGCTGGAGCAGGGCCTGCAGGTCGTGGTGGATTTCCATCCATTCCGGGCCGTAATGGCGGATCACCGGGTGGGCCATCTCGGCCAGGATATCCTCCTCGACATCCCCAGGTCCAGGGGTAAACAGTTTTTGATGGGACGGCATTGGGTTTTCCTGATGGTGGTCGGCTAACCGACTATTTATAAATTATCTTTTGTGGTGTGTCCGACGGCGTAGCCGTCGGACACACCACAAAAATATTATTTAATGATTTTATATATTGAACCGGATGGTGATCACGTCCCCATCCTGGACGATGTACTCCTTGCCTTCCAGGCGCAGCTTGCCTTTGCTGCGCGCTTCCGCCAACCCACCCAGGGCGACCAGGTCCTCGTACGGGATCACCTCGGCCCGGATAAAGCCCTTCTGCAAATCGGTGTGGATCTCCCCGGCCGCCTCTGGGGCAGCCGCGCCTCGCCGGACCGTCCAGGCGCGGCATTCGTCGGGGCCGACGGTGAAGAAGGACAGCAGCCCCAGCAGGTCGTACGACAGGCGGATCATGCGGTTCAGGCTGGGCTCTTCGATGTGGTACTCCTCCAGGAAGACCTGGGCTTCATCGGACGGCAGCTGGGCGATCTCCATCTCCAGCTCGCCCTGCAGGGCGGTCACCCGGCTGTGGGCGTGCGTGTATTCGAAAGCAGGCGGCTCCTGTCCCTCGGAGAGGTTGAGCACCACCAGCACCGGTTTGCGGGTGAGGAAGCCGTACCCCGAGAGCAGCCTCTCCTCCTCGGGAGAGATGTCCAGGTCGCGCAGCGGCTTCTCCTCCGACAGGCACTGGTGGAAGCGGGTGAACAGGTCCATCTCGCGGTCGATGGTGGCCCTGTCACGGCCCCCGCCTTTCCGGCGCTCTTCGGTCAGGCGCTCCAGCTTGCGTTCGACGGCGATCAGGTCGTTGAGGATCAGCTCGCTGTCCATGGTGATCCCATCGCGAACCGGGTCGACGCTGCCGGCCGGGTGGGGGACGCTCTCGGACTCAAAGCAGCGCACCACGTGGATAAAGCCGTCCATCTGGGTGAGCTGGTTGAGCAGGGTGCCGGAAATGCCGTTCTTCCCGGCCGACCCGTCCAGGCCGGCAATGTCGGCGTACGTCACCTTGGCATAAATCGTCTTTTTGGGGTGAAAGATCGCCGAGAGGCGGTCGACGCGCGGGTCGGGCACGTCCACCACGGCGGTGTGGATCTCCATACGCCCGCTCGAGGCGCCGGTCGGCTGCTGGCCGCGGGTCAGGGCGTTGAACAGGGTCGTTTTACCGGATTGGGGAAGGCCGATGATTCCTAGTTTCATAGGCTGGCAATTACCTGCAGGTACAAGATACGGGAACAGGATACATCCTTTCCTATCATACCAGTTATCTGCCCCAATCGGAAAGGAACGGCAGGAGTTTGGTGGTTACGGGCGACCCGGAATTCCAAAAACTGCAGGGGGAGATCACAACATTTTGGCGCGTGACTTAGTTCTATGGGCGCGAAATGACATTCGTCCCATCCAGAACCGTGCTCTCTATACTTGACCACGTTAGTCACCTTAAGGTATACTCGGAACGCCAATGCCGAAGTGGCGGAACAGGCAGACGCGCACGACTCAAAATCGTGTTCCCTCGGGAGTGTGGGTTCGATTCCCACCTTCGGCACTGCGATTAGTACATGGGGGGCCAGTGGGATTTTCTTGATAACTTGGTACGTGAGAGGCCCCTTATGCCTTCCTTGAATGACATCCTGGCGGTCATCCTGGGCGGTGGACGCGGCAGCCGCTTATATCCCCTTACGAAAATGCGGTCGAAACCGGCCGTCCCGATGGCTGGCAAATACCGCTTAATCGATGTCCCCATCAGCAACTGTATCAACTCCGGCATCTACCGCATCGCGGTATTGACCCAGTTCAACTCCGTCTCCCTGCACCGCCACATCGCCAACACCTATAATTTTGACGTGTTCCATACCGGGTGGGTGCAGATCTGGGCCGCCGAACAGACCATGCAGAACGCAGACTGGTACCAGGGCACGGCCGACGCCGTGCGCAAGCAGCTGGGCGAAATCCAGGCCACCGGTGCTCCCTATGTGCTCATCCTGGCCGGAGACCATCTCTACCGCATGGACTACGCGGCCATGGCCAGGTTTCATTGGGAGCAGGATGCCGATATCACCGTGGCCGTCCAGCCGGTTCACCGGAACGATACCTCCCGCTTTGGTATCCTCAAGCGCAATGCCTCGCTGCGTATAAGCGATTTCGCCGAGAAACCCCGAGATCCCGTCCTGCTCCAAAACCTCGTCAGCCGGGACGATGGCGAGCGTCCCTTCCTGGGATCGATGGGCATTTATCTCTTTAAGACCTCGGTCCTGCTGGACATCCTGCAGTCCAACGCCTACGACGACTTTGGCGGGCACGTCATCCCCCACGCCATCCAAACGCACTGCGTGTGTGGATTCGATTTCGATGGATACTGGGAAGATATCGGGACCATCCGCTCTTTCTACGAGACCAACCTGGCCCTCACCCGCCCGGACCCGCCGTTTAATCTGTTCGACCCGAAGTATCCCATGTACAGCCATCCCCGCCACTTACCCGGTTCTTCTGTGGAGGACAGCCAGCTGCACCACGTCCTGCTGGCCGAAGGCTGCTGCATCGCCCAGGCGGAAATTTATGATTCGGTTATCGGCCTGCGCAGCCAGATCCAGCCCGGCGTGAAGATACGCAGCAGCATCCTGATGGGCGCCGATTATTATGAAGAGAGCATCCCCGGTGATGAACGGATCCCCATCGGGATCGGGGCCGGGAGCCAGATCGAAGGCGCCATCATCGACAAGAATGCCCGCCTTGGGAATGGGGTGGTGGTCCAGCCTTTCCCACGCGGCACGGAGCTCGATACGGATGTGTGGGTGGTTCGAGATGGGATCGTGGTGATCCCCAAAGATGCGGTTATCCCCCCAGGGACGGTCATTGGACCTGGGGTTGGCAGTCGTTAGTCCTTCTTTAGCAGGCAGGCGAGCGGACGATTCCTCTCCCTTCTGCGGTACCACATCGTTATTTAGGAGATTTATATGACTACTGCGAGCATTACGGTCAAACCTCCGGAGCCGGAGGATATCACGCTTACCTGGCATTCTCTCAGCTCCGAGGAGGTCCTTGAACGGCTGGAAACGCCCCTGCAGAGCGGATTGACTTCTGAGCAGGCAGCCGAACGCTTGAAGCTCCACGGGCCCAACCAGCTGGTGGAGGCCCCTCGCCCGAGCTTCTTGCAGATGGTCCTGGCGCAGTTGAACAATTTTGTGGTTATCCTGCTGATTGTGGCGTCGGTGGTTTCCGCCGTCCTGGGGGATTACATTGAAGCCGCGGCGATCATGGCGATTGTCATCCTGAATGCCATCCTGGGGGTCGTCCAGGAAAGCCGGGCAGAAGAGGCGCTGGCCGCCCTCAAACGCCTGGCCGCACCGGAAGCCCAGGTGATGCGGGATGGGCACCGCATCTCCGTCCCGGCTCGCGACCTGGTGCCGGGTGATCTCGTCTTCCTGGAGGCGGGCAACTTTATCCCGGCCGACGTGCGCCTTCTGGAAGCGGTCAACCTGCGGGTCGAGGAAGCTGCCCTGACCGGAGAATCGGTTCCGGTGCAGAAGAACGCCGCCCTGGTCCTGGAGCGGGATATCCCCATCGGCGACCGGAAAAACACCGCCTTTATGGGCACGGTCGTCTCCTACGGGCGCGGGCGGGGCGTGGTGGTCAGCACTGGCATGCACACCCAGCTTGGGATGATCGCCACCATGCTGCAGGCCGTGGAGACCGAGGCCACCCCCCTGCAGAAGCGTCTGGAGCAGTTGGGCAAGCTGCTGGGGTGGGGCGCGCTGGGGATCTGCGCCCTGGTCTTCTTGATCGGCATCATCCGCCATCATGGAAACATCGACGAGATCGTGGATATGTTCATGATCGCCGTCAGCCTGGCCATCGCCGCCGTCCCCGAAGGCCTGCCGGCCATCGTGACCATCAGCCTGGCGCTGGGGATGCGGGAGATGATCCGGCGTCATGCCCTGATCCGCCGCCTTTCTTCGGTGGAGACGCTCGGCTCGGCGACCGTGATCTGCTCCGATAAAACCGGCACCCTCACCCAGAACGAGATGACCGTCACCCGCATCTGGGCGGATGGGCAGTTCTTCGAGGTGACCGGGTCGGGATACGTCCCCAAGGGCGAGTTCCTGGTGGATGGCAAGCCGGTCGACATCACCCGCTACCCGGCCCTCTCCACCGCGCTGTGGGTGGGCGTGTTGAACAACGACGCCCAGCTCGAAACCACAAAGGGCGAGAACGGGCACGGCACGTTCCGGATGGTCGGCGACCCGACCGAGGGCTCCATCCTGGTGGCGGCTGCCAAAGCCGGCGCCCTGCCCGAGCCGGTCAACCAGGCTTACCCCCGCCAGAGCGAAATCCCCTTCGATTCGGAACGCAAGCGCATGGTCACCCTGCACATGATCAGCGACCCGCAATCTGAGGATATCTCGCCCATTTATGAGGCCGAGAAGCGCGAGTGGTACGCCATCGCCGTCAAAGGCGCCCCGGACGTGGTGCTGAACCTGTGCAACCGCGGCCAGGCGATGAACGACCGGGAAGCCTACCCGCTCGACGAGGCGGCTCGCCAGCGCATCCTGGCTGCCAACGACGCCATGACGGCCGACGCGCTGCGCGTGCTGGGGGTGGCCTACCGATTGCTGCCGGTCATGCCCGAAGAAGTCAACAGCGAGGAGCTGGAAAAGGACCTGATCTTTGCCGGGCTGATCGGGATGATCGACCCGGCCCGCACCGAGGTCAAGCCGGCCCTAGAGACCGCCGTCGGCGCCGGCATTCGCACCATCATGATTACCGGCGACTACCCCAACACGGCCCGCGCCATCGCCCAGCAGATCAGCCTGCTGCGCCCCGGTCACCGGGTGGTGACCGGCGCCGAGATGAATGCGCTGGACGAACCGGCCATGCAGAAGCTGGTGATGGAAGCCGACGTGTACGCCCGCGTATCGCCCGAGCACAAGATGCGCATCGTGGATGCGCTGCGGGCCAACAACCAGGTGGTAGCGATGACCGGAGACGGCGTCAACGACGCCCCGGCCATCAAACGCGCCGACATCGGCGTGGCCATGGGGATCACCGGCACGGATGTCGCCAAGGAGACCGCCGATATGGTGCTGACCGACGACAACTACGCCAGCATCGTGGCCGCGGTGGAGCAGGGGCGCATCATCTACAGCAACATCCGCAAATTCGTTTACTACCTGCTCTCCTGCAACCTGGCCGAGATTGCCACAATCTTCCTGGCGACCCTGTTTGGCTGGCCGACCCCGCTGACGGCCATCCAGCTCCTGTGGCTCAACCTGGTCACCGACGGGGCGCCTGCCCTGGCCCTGGGCACCGAAAAAGGCGACCCGGACATCATGGTCCAGAAGCCGCGGCCTCCCAAGGAGCCGATCATCAACCGCTACATGTGGATCGGCATCGCCATCCAGACGATTGCCATCACCGCCGTCACGTTGGGCGCCTTCTACATCGGCCGCTTCACCGATCCGGAGCACGCCGAGTTCGCCGAAACGATGGCCTTCGTCGCCCTGTCGTGCTCGGAGCTGTTCCGGGCGTTCACCGCCCGCTCCGAGTACTATCCCATCTTCCGCATCGGGATCTTCGGCAATCGCAACATGAACCTGGCGGTGCTCTCCTCGCTCGTGCTGATCCTGGCGGTCGTCTACCTGCCCTTCTTCCAGCAGGTGTTCAACACCCAATCACTGGGGTTGGAGCAGTGGGAAGTGCTGGTGCCGCTGCTGCTCATTCCCTCCGTGGCGGCCGAGCTGACCAAATTCTTCTTCTCGCCTTACCGCAAGCGCAAGGCATAAAGCCTATCCGGAAAATATTCCTGTGTGGTTCAAGGAGCGGCTTCGCCGCTGCTTGAACCACACAAATATCGTTCGCATAGGCGTTATTAACGCAAATAGGTGCGGGGTGCGGCTTTGCCGCCTCGGCTTTGCCGCACCCCGCACCTATTAACGAATAACTTGATCGTTCTTGCCGGTCAGCTGGCGAAGCAGCTCGAGCTGGCCCACGTGGTAGGCTTCGTGCCAGTTCAGGAAAGCCAGCACACCCCCCAGCGGGCCGGGCTTGCGGGCGAAGACCACTTCCCGCTGCAGGGCTTCCGGGGACAGCTCGCTTAATCCGATCACCAGCCTTTCCAGCGAATCATCCAGCTTGAGCGCCAGATCGTCGAGCGGACTGGCTTTGCCGGGGTCGGTCAGCGCCTCGGAGCCGCGTTTGTACCGCTCGCGTTCCTCCTCGGTCAGGACAGCATTCTGGCCCATGAAACCCAGGCAGTCATCGCGCCCGGTCAGGATGTGGCCGACCACCCAATTCAAGCAGTTCCCCCGGAAGGGAGGCTGCATCAGACTTTCCTCTTGGGTGACGTCTTTCAACTGCCGGTGAATGACGGCGTGGCTGGTTTGGAACAGTTCGATCAGCGTTTCGGGAGGATAGGGGTTCATGGTCAGGTCCTTGGGTTTTGTTCTGGTGCAGGAAGAGAAGGACGCCCCCCTTCATCATCCCCATTATATTCCAGCTTCTTCTCACGGTATATCTGCCCTATGCGCACCTCGGTGACCCCCGTCACCTCCAACCAGCCTCCCGGACTGAACCAGTCAAATACACCCCTGGCAGCCAGTTCTAGCCGTAGATATGCCTCATCCCCCTCATCGGGCATAATCCCAGCGGAAGCGGGCGAATTTTTTGGCTTTCGTGGAATAGGCCCGGATGGACATGCCTACCCAAGCTTCGGATTAACGCCTGTTCTGTTTGGTGATCTCTTCTTGCAGGACTTCGCGCACCAGCCTGATCTCTGCGTTGGCATCGTTCATCCCGGATATCTTCTGCCGCAGGGCTTCGTTCCTGAGCACGGCCGTCGCCGCCCCAACAGTGATTTTCTTCGGATTCTCGGCCCGCACCAGGGCCCGCAGCAGGCGGATGGTGGTTTGCTCGGCGGGGTCCTCCAGGTCACGGCAGAGGAACGGCAGGCGCAGGCTGGCCAGGAGTGCTTCTTCCAGGCTGGGCGACCGGTTCAGCCAGAACGGCAGCATCTGGATAAAGATCGACGGGTGAACGCAGACCGGCAGTGGATAGCTGTTGGACGGCGAATCGGCGGCCATTTTCGTTTTTTGTGAATCAAATCCCATCAGCCGCATAT
>Ga0105104_10003640_pt1 | contig 10900 bp, 9 predicted proteins | sample PPLLaktember2015_3_FD_87034 | JGI IMG/M metagenome (GOLD analysis project Ga0105104, IMG submission 87034) | Freshwater sediment microbial communities from Prairie Pothole Lake near Jamestown, North Dakota, USA - PPLs Lake P7 Core (6) Depth... | ecosystem: Environmental > Aquatic > Freshwater >... | reverse complement strand
TCTTTGAAAAACTAAAGAACGATTACGCCGGGTTTCTTACATCGACGCTCTGGAAACTGACGGGCGATGCGGACATTTTCGCCGAGGCGATTCAATATGCGTTTCTGGCTATATGGCTGAATATCGAAAAACTGACAGGCCCCCAGGCAGGCACATATATCTACCGGATAGCGCTATCTGCCAACTCGAAAGCGTGGCGAAACAGAATCGGTAAAGACGGTCAAATCCAGTTTACAAAACCGGCTGACACAGAGCCAGTCGATGAGGAAACGCTCAGCATGGTCAGAAATGAAATCGCAAACCTTCCTGAGCAGCAGTCGATGGCCGTAGTAATGCGATACATCGACCAGAATGATTACCGGGAAATCGCCGACAAGCTCAACTGCGCCGAAGACACCGCTCGTTCGCACGTCTCAAAGGCGCTTGCGGCTTTAAAAACAAAACTTGCCTCAATGAATATATCGGAGTCCTGAAAATGAACGAAGAAAAATTGAAACAAATTCTCAACAAAATCGGCCAAACGGAAGTCCCGGCCGAAGCGGCCCGAATCGCCGAGCAAACGTCGCAGAGATTCACAGCAACCATCAATCTTCCGCAACCGCGATTTGTTACTTCGTTACGGCTGCTTGCCGCCGCGGCGGTCATCGCGGTCGCGTTCGTTGCCGGCAGATTATCAAATCCAACACCTTCGATTAACTCAGTTACATATACGCCGGCTATATCAGTGAATTTGATAGAGCAAAAAAAAGAGAATAGTTTCTGGCAGCAAAAGGTTTTGGCCGCGATGAAGCAAAAACCATTCGCGCAATCGTCGAATTTTACAAGTCAGCTCAACGCCTACAAACAGTATCTTAAGGAGAAACGCTATGAGTAAACGAAAAGTTTCCGCCTGCCTCGTTGCCCTCTATACGGCCATAATGCTCTTTGCCGGCTGCATCCCCGAGGACTCCCTCCAGTGGTCAAAAGACGGCTCAAAAGGCATTTACATCAAAGACGGAGCCCTGTATCTGGTCGATGGCATCACGGGCAATCTAACTCAAATAGCACAAAAAGAAACCACGATAATCTGGCCCGCCATTTCCTCCGACGGCTCACAGTTCGCGTTCGGCCAAATCGTCAAAGTCGAAAATTTCAGCGACGCCTTCTCTCAACTTCTTCCCGCACAGAAAAAAGAAATCGAAAACCACGCACAAATCCTCAAACAAAAAATTCTCGCCGAAGGAATTAAAGACGCAAACCTTCCTGCACACGATGATTCCGCCAACGAACAGCACGCCTGCTGGGTTGACAGGTTTTTAGTCGAAAAAGCGGATAATCAGCTCACGCAGAAAATCGGCGGCGAGGTCATAAAGAAAACAAAAGAAAAAGAATTGGCTCTCTATCAGCTTGTTTTGGCCCCGACAGCCGATCCCAACAATAAAAAAATCGTTATGTCAAGTTCACGACAATTATGGCGGCAGAAATTCTCGCCCGATTCGAAAATTCTTGCCTGGTTGGTAGATAGCATAAACGGCAAGACCTTCGAGGCAGGATTCGATTTACATATAGCAAATTTATCTCAGAATACAAACCCCTTTTACATCGCGACAGCTATCGCCTGCACATACGATTTCAGGCATGACAGCCGCGCAATCGCATATCTTTCGCCAGAAAATGTATTTTTCAAAGACCAGAAACTTGTTCTCGGAACACTGGTCGAACAAACCGTTATTGATTCTGACGGAAAATTTCTCATTACGTCGGAAAAAATCGGCATCACGAAAGAATATGCAGGCGTGATATACAACTGCTGGATGTCCGTTTCGTATGCCCGCGACAATCGAATCTTTTTCTCATCGACGAAAATGAATCTGCCTTCGAGCAAAATCGACACTGAAAAAGGTTCCGTTTTTTGCAGCGATACTCTTACGGGCACAGTCAGCGATATTTTGCCGCAAATCGCCCTTGAGTTCACCCAGGGCAATTTCTATTTGTTCCAGCTTTCGCACGATTCACGCAAAATCCTCCTGCCCGGCAATAAAAACACTTTAGGCATTTACGCTATGGGGCCTGATATTGAATCCTCGAAAATCTTAGTCGATGTCAACGAATCCTTTGGTGATGATTCGCCTCCCAAACTTGTTCCTCAGTGGAAAGGCCAAAACCACGTCTCCTGCCTGGTCAGTGAAAAGTCACATTACCTCACCGCCGACCCCAACACCCCTGCTCGCAGAAAGGAAATCGTAATCCTCAACGACAAAGGCAATCTCGTCCAGGTTTTAAGCAAATCCTGGCCCGATGAACTGCTCGAATTCTGATTAACCTTTTTCTTTTGTGTTTAGCCCCCACCCCTGCGGTGGGGGTTTCTTTTTTACAGTTTCCACGCCTTTGCGAAGGCCTTGAAGCTGCGGTCGTAGGTTTTTTCAACATCCGGCGGGAAACAGCAGCCGGGCAATTGCCTGCTCATCAGGTGATAGCTGATGCATTCGCAGCATATCCCTTTTTTATCGCAGCCCGAATATGTGCAGCCGCAATTTTTCGAGTTTTCTTTCTTTTGACATTCCATCATCGTCTCCTATACGCTATCCGCTGCCCGCTATACGCTATTCAATCGCTAATTCGTATATGCTCACACTATACCCCGGCACGGTCAATTTACCGGTCAATCCCTCAACCTTGTTTTCCGCAATCACGACCTGCGGCGTTTTCCCTGGCTCATTGAACGCCATCGGGTCTGTGCCGGTTATGACCCATTGTTTTGCATTAGTTCCAATCTTGATACCCTTGAGGTCTATCACAAGCTGACGCTGTTTTGCTGTCGGGTTTACGATTCCGATTGTCAAATGCTTGCGGTCATCCGTCAAAGCCGCTGAAACATCCATCGGGCCAAAAACGCCTGTAACCTCAACCGGTACTTCGCCAAAACGCTCCCTGTAAAGTTTCAGAACTAAACCGGTGGTGTCAAAAGCCGAAGCGGTCCTGGTCGTCTTGATTGCCCCTATGACGTTTACTGTTTGGGCGTAGTTGGCCATAAAATACAGGTCGCTGTTCCTGAAATACTCGTGAAAACCCATTGCTACACCCAGCGCATCCTTGAGGTGATACTGCACGCCTAACTCGCCGTAGATATAGTCGCCGTACCAGTAATTCCACTCATCCATCGCGATTCGAATGTCTTTGCCGGCCAGCGCAGCGATTTCCTTTCGATATTTCCTGTGCGCATCGGCCACGCGTTTTATCTCACTGGCAAGCTGCCTGGTATGACTCAAAACGTTCTTGTTCTCCTTGCAGTAAATATGCTCGCTTATCAGGTTCATATAATTGGGGCATACCTCCAGCATCGTCCTGCTCCAGTTGCCCACGCTGCCCACGCCGACTAATTTGGCGTTGGGGTCCACCTTCCAAATCGCCTCCGCCACCCTGTTATGCTTTTTCACGTATTCGGTCAGCGGCATATTCCCAAGCTGCCACGACCCGTACATTTCATTTCCCACCGCCCACCATATCACTCCGTATGGCTCAGGATGCCCGTTGGCCTTACGCAGATTGCCCATAGGCGTATCCGTTGAGCCGTTGAAATATTCCACCTCCTGCGCCGCCTCTTCGACGGTTCCCTTTCCCGTATTAAGTGCCACGTACGGCTCCGCCCCGAGCATCTTCATCAAATCCATAAACTCATGAATCCCGACGTCGTCGTGCTCGACTCCCTTCCACGCGGGGTTTTTGCGTGGCGGCCTTTTATCAGGGTCGCCGATGCCGTCGCGCCAGTTATATCCGCTGACAAAATTCCCCCCCGGCCAGCGGTATATCGGCGAGTTCAGTTCTTTTAATAACGCAACAACGTCGCTTCGCCAGCCCCTGATATTATCGGCCGGCATAAGCGACAGCGTTCCTATTTTAAAACTGCCTTTACCTGCGCTTACGATTTCAATTCGCGCGTTTTCGCTCGATACCGGCGACGTAAACTCAATCGGAAACGCCTGAAATTCACTGGTTATCCCGCTTATCTGCCTGCTGACAATTTCATTATTGTCCGAAACGACCCGCACCGTAACCGGCCCCGCTTCACTGTCAGCCGAAAGAATTATCCTGCCCGTATATGCCTTGGTCTTTACAAACGCCAGTCCATCCTGCGAAATCCCCGCCTCTTTTCCATCTCCCGCAAGATGAATCACAGGCGTATGCCTGCCGACAAACGGATTATTCGTATCCATCGTAACGGTCCCCGCAAGCCCGATTACCTTCCACGGCGACGCCTTCAAATACTTATATGGCCCTGTGTTCCACTGCGGGTCTTTGTCCGTGCCCCAGGGATTGTAATCGTCTTTAAGGGGATAATAAAACTTGCGGTCCTCAAGCATCTCCGCCCATATCCCGCCGTAAATGCACTTGCCCAGATGCTCGATGAATTGCCCGTAAATATATTTCGATATCGGCTCCCTCGTCTTGCCCGCGTCGATTTCCACTTTCGCCGCCGGCTCCTCCCGTGTCAGCCACACCGCCATTTGCCCCGGCCCGCGATTTGCCCAGGCGTAATAAGGTATCATCACAACATCATTCTTATCCTGCGCCTTGCAGCGAATGGCCGTAATACCGCCTAACAAATCCTTTTTTTCCTCAGACGTCAGCGTAGCGTTATCCGCCAAAGTCAGATTCAAAACGTTGCCGTCGTTGTCAGGCCATTCCGCACAATAAACAATCGGCCCCCGCTCGACAGCAGCCCTACCCGTGTCGGCCTCGACTTTATCGTTTGCCAGTACGCGTCTGGCCTGCATTTGCATATCAATCTCAATCACATCGCCCTTTTGCCACTGCCTCTCGATAATCGCGAATCCTTTCTCAATCTTCGGCTCTATGATTTCGCCGTTTATTTTCAAGCTGACCTTCTGGTCGCTCGCATCCATAAACCGATATAAATCCGTAGCCACAGGTCCGTTTATCGCCCAGCCGGGTATCCGAACCGCAACAGTGAATTTCTCCGCCTTAGCCGGCTCAACCGTTATTTTAACCGAGCCATCCCACGGAAAACGGGTCTGCTGCTTTATCATCACATCGTTATTATTGATTCTGATTTTCCCCTCGCCCGCCGCGAATAAATTCACATATACCTTATCACCCTCTTTCGCGTAAACATACCCCGGCAGCGACGCCATAAATCTCGCGATATTCGGCGGGCAGCACGCGCAGTCAAACCACGGCTGACGCCTGTGGACCTTGGCCGTCGCCATCGGGTTGACGTAAAAGAATTTATCCCCGCTAAGCGATACCCCCGAAAGATACCCGTTGTAAATCACCCTCTCGAACACGTCTAAATACTTCCCCTCGCCTGTCAGCCGGAACATCCTGTAATTCCACGTCGCGTTTCCGATAGCCGCGCAGGTCTCGCAATAAGACGACGCGTTGGGCAGCTCATAATCCTTGCCGAACGCCTCCCCGTTGCTTGTCGAGCCGATACCGCCCGTAAGATACATTTTTTTGCCGACCATATTTTCCCATATCCGCTTGACCGCATCGCCATATCTAACATCATCGGTCATCGCCGCGATATCCGTCATACCGCCATACAAATACACCGCCCGCACCGCGTGGCCAACCGCCTCATTCTGGTCGTATGGTTTTTCGTGCGCCTGTGCGTATTTGTCGCCTCTCGGCCCGCGCACGTCCAAAAAGAATTTCGCCAGATTCAAATACTTCTCATCTCCCGTAACACGATACAGTTTGACAAGGCCCATTTCCGTTACTTCGTGACCGGGCCATTTGTGAAGCTTCTCAGGTCCGAAATCCCTGTTCACTAATTCAGCATTCTTAATCGCGATTTTCAGTAAATTCTTTTTCCCCGTCGCTTCGTAATAAGCCGCCGCCGCCTCATAAAGATGACCGGCGTTATAAAGCTCATGGCTTCCCTCTTCTTTTGACCACCGCGTCGGCCCGTACCAGTTAGCCAGCCGTTTGCTCTTATTGGTTCTTGCCGTATAAATATAGCCGTCATCTTCCTGCGCGCAGGCAATCTTTTCAATCAGCCCGTCGATGTATTTTTCCAGCTCAGCGTCGCGCTTGGCGCTAAGCGCATACGCCGCCGCCTCTATCGTCTTATAAACGTCCGAATCATCGAAAGGATAATTTCCTTTCTGTTCACCCTTAGCTAATCCGCAAGCCAGCTCGAAATTATGAAGCCGCCCTGTCTTTTCGCATTGTTTGAATACGTGCTGTATCGTAACCTCGCGATTAATCTTTATCCTCGGCCCCCAGAACTCATCGGCAAATGTTACCTCCGCCAACGACACCTGCTCAATCGGGTAATCCTTCTTCAGATTTACCGTCTTGCCTCTTTTAGTCGCCTCCCCGCACCCGCCAATCAATACGCCAATCAAAATTCCCGTCACAACCGCCAATTTTATGCCCATCTTTTTCATAAATTTCCCTTCGTGTCTTAGTGTCTTGGTGGTGAAATTTTAACCGAAGTGCAGCTCCACAATATCCTTGTCCTGCAAAATATGATTCCGCTGAACGTTTTGCCCCTCGTAAACCCCCGTTCCCCAAATCCGTGCTGTCTTTAGCTTTTCCGCAAGCTCCCGGTGAATCGAAACCGCCAAATCGTGCACTGTTGACCCGACGGGCATCGTAAACGGCTCATTCATATCCGGTTTCTTTCCCGGCGGTTTGGCATATACGCGTATAATTCCAAGCGCTTTAAATAACAGCTTCGGCAGTTCCCCCATCCCTTCCCCTGACTCTACCGAAACCGCGATTATTTCAAACCGGTTCCCGCACAACGCCTTTACTTTCTCAATTGCTCCTTCCTGAGCAATATCGCATTTGGTCCCGATACAAACCACTTTCTTATCAGGCAGAAAATTCCTCGTTTCCAGAAAATCCAGGCAGACGCTCATTTGCTCATCAACGTCATCCGATAAATCAATCACAATCACAATCAAATCGCAGTTGCGATACGTCCCCACCTGCCCCGGCATCACGATTTCCCTTGTTATCGGAGGCATATCCACAATCTGTATATGCACCCCCTCGAAATTCATCATCCCCGGCACTGGCGCACTCGTCGCGAACGGGTATTCCGCGATATGAACCTTCGCGTTTGTAAGCAGCCCCACTATCGAGCTTTTCCCGCTGTTGGGCAGCCCCAATAGCACGACCTGCCCCGCCCCCATCCGGGACACGTGAAAAATATCCGCCGCCCCGCCGGCTTTATGCCGCTTTTCCTCGCTTTCCTTTAACGCGCTTATCTTATGCCGCAGGTCCGCTTTGAGCTTATCGGTCCCCTTGTGCTTGGGCATCACCGCAAGCATCTGCTCCAGCGCCAATATCTTCTCCTCAGTGGTCGTCGCCGTTTTGTACCACTGCTCCGCCTTAAAATATGCTGGCGTCAAATTTGCGGGCATAAAATTAAATCAAATATCAAAACGAAAATATCACCCCGAGAAATCCAAAGGATTTCCGGGACTAAAGTCCTCGAAATTGCTTCGCAATTTCTGAGGGAAAATACAGATTAAAAATCAAAACCATAATACTTCTCAGGTTATCTCCTGCCCTTCAAAGTCATAATGCTCGCCGCAAGAATCCTGCTGAACTCGTCCAGCTCATTCAGAAACCACGCAGCATTCTCCGGCTTTGCTCTTTTGCTGTCCCTCAGAATGGCAAACCAGAGTTTGCTTTCGTTGGCTGACTTCAAAGAGGTATTAAAATAATTCGTAAAATCCTTTTTACTGCTCGCCGATTGCCCTTCAATATAATTTGAAATGATGCTCGTGCCGCTCCTGAGTAGCTGGTCGCCGACTCTCCTTGAGACATTGTCGCTCGGCAGTGAATCCAAAAACTCTATGAGTTTCAAAGTGAAGCCATATAGACGTCTCTTGAATTCCTTTTTGAATTTTTCTTTGTCATTTTGCATTTTAATTTTTGATATTTAATTTAACATCTTACTTCGATATTCGGATTTATCAACCAATAGCTTCTGCCACAAGGTCTCCCACCTCTTTCGTTCCGTATCCCATTTTCCCGGCGGCTAACGATTTCATCTTATTTGCAGTCACAAATTTCACCGCGTCTTCAATCGCCGTCGAGGCCTTCTGTTCGCCTAATGTCTCAAGCATCATCCCGCCCGCGCATATCGCCGCCAACGGGTTAATAACGTTTTTGCCCGTGTATTTCGGCGCACTTCCGCCTATCGGCTCGAACATACTGACGCCTTCGGGATTGATATTACCGCCCGCGGCTATCCCCATCCCGCCCTGAATCATCGCGCCCAAATCGGTGATGATGTCGCCGAACAGGTTTCCTGTAACGATTACGTCGAACCATTCCGGATTTTTCACAAACCACATACACGTCGCGTCAACGTGATAATATTCCCGCTTGATATCCGGGTATTGCTTTTGCCCCATCTCGTGAAACGCCCGCTCCCACAAATCGTAAATGAAAGTCAAAACGTTTGTCTTGCCGCAAAGCGCAAGAGTATTGTTCTCGCCCTTGCCGCGTGCCTTTTTGCCGTTTTTCTTCGCGTATTCGAACGCGTATTTGAGGCATCTATCGACCTGGAACCGCGAATAAACCGCCGACTGCACCGCCACCTCATGGGGCGTCCCTTTCATCGTAATTCCGCCCGTACCCGTATATGCATCGCCGGAGTTTTCCCGCACAACGACAAAATCAATCTGCTCAGGCCCTTTACCCTTTATAGGCGTCTCGACGCCCGGATACAGCCGGACAGGCCGAAGATTGATATACTGGTCAAGCGCAAACCGCAAATTAAGTAAGATGCCTTTTTCCAATATCCCCGGCTTAACGTCCGGGTGTCCAATCGCGCCTAATAATATCGAATCGAATTTACGCAGTTCCGCTATAGCGCTATCCGGCAGCGTCTCCCCCGTCCTTTTATACCTCTCCCCGCCAAAATCAAACGGCGTCATATCCAGCTTAAAGCCGAATTTTGCCGCCGCAGCGTTGATAACCTTCACCGCCTCCGCCGTAACCTCCGGCCCAGTCCCATCACCACCAATTACCGCTATCTTGTAACTCTTAACACCCTTTGCCACGTCTTGTCTCCTTTATTTCTTATTATTGTTCAAACCACGGATTAACACGGATTATCACGGATTATCCTTGTTGTCATTCCCGCGAAGGCGGGAATCCATTTTTTACTTTTGCCTTTCGTCCCCTAATATCTCTTTGGCTTTAATAATTTTCATTTTTAATTTTTCAATTTCTCCGTAGAGATACTTTGCCTTCTTATAAAGAACCCCATTTGACCAATCATATAGTTCTTTTTTGAGATTTTTCACCTGATCAGAATCATCGTTTTTTATTTTATTGATTCTTATCGTGATTTGCCTTTGTGTTTCCCTTAAATCGTATAGATCAATATCGTCAAAATGTCTCTTGTCTCGGATAGGTTCCATTTGTTTTCCTTTTCACATTTTTCAATTAATAGCGTTAACTTGATATCCCCTTCTTATGGCAGTAATGATATTATAATCAGAAATTAGTTTTTCCACCGTTTTAGTAAGACATTCACTTAACATATCTTCATCTTGGCCCATGCGACAAAGTGGAGGTTTCCTTTCAACTGTTTCAGCAATAGCTTTCTTTATAAATATCTTATCTGACCCTTTTACTGTTACTTCAAGCTCAATCTCGGCTGTAAATGAATGGTCATACGAAAAAATATTATGATTCCATTGCCATATAAATTTTTTAACAGACACATCCAATATTATGGGTGAATTTGCATTTAACGAATAACCGCTAGTGTTCATTGCAGCAAGCAAACTTTTTTCTATGATTTCTCTTGAACTTGGCTCCAATTTTGTAGATGTCAATGCCTGGTATTTAGGATTCTCAGGAATAACTACAGGAGAGTTTTTATAAAAAATCTTCTCGTTCTCTTTTCTATCGTCGTGCACTATAAGTTTTACAGGCGTATTTTGCAGGTCTTCATGAAAAATATTTACTGGTTTATAAACCGGCCTGTAAACAGTTGTGCATCCGTTTATAAAAAAAGCCAATAGCACTAAAGAAAAATATGTAACTTCAACTATATTTTTCATACATAATCCGCGTCTATCCGTGCTAATCCGTGGTTAATAATAATTTAATCCAAATCCGTGGTCACATCACTAATCTTTTATACCTCAACGATTGCTCTCCAAAATTTATCAACAGACCTACTTCCAGTCCCGTTGCCTTCAAATAGTTCAAAATCTGCGATTCTTCGGTGCCTGTGATGGCTTTTAACGCCTTAAGTTCCACGAGTACATTTTCTCCGACGAGGAAATCACAAAAGAAATCCTTGGCTTTTTCTCCCTTATACATCACAGGAATTGCTTTCTGCTGTTCGTATTCAACATCACGCAGATTGAATTCGATTGCCATAGCCGCTTCGTAAACGCTTTCCAAGAAACCAGGCCCAAGAGTTGAATGCACTTCCATAGCCGCCCCAATAATTGCTCTCGTCAACTCGTTGTGTCTTAAATCGTTTTCACTCACAAAATTATTCCTTTAATAATCCGTGAAAATCCGTGTTAATCCGTGGTTAATTAACTTTGAATCTATTTTAATCCGTGGCCACTTTTCTTTATATGTTCAAGCAATCCGCCGTCCCTGATTATTTCCAAAGCAAACTCCGGCAGGGGCTTAAACTCTATTTTTTGGCCGTTGGTCTTGTCCTCGATTATACCGGCTTGGTAATCGATTTGCACCTCATCGCCATCATTGATTCTCTCGACCGCGTCTTTACTTTCGATGAGATAAAACCCGCAGTTTATCGCATTGCGATAAAAAATCCGCGCAAAGGTCCTGGCGATTATCGTCGCCACGCCCGCCCCGCGTATCGCCCACACAGCGTGCTCGCGCGACGAGCCGCAGCCGAAATCATCGCCTGCGATAACAACGTCGCCTTTGCCGACCT
>Ga0105104_10003639_pt1 | contig 10900 bp, 10 predicted proteins | sample PPLLaktember2015_3_FD_87034 | JGI IMG/M metagenome (GOLD analysis project Ga0105104, IMG submission 87034) | Freshwater sediment microbial communities from Prairie Pothole Lake near Jamestown, North Dakota, USA - PPLs Lake P7 Core (6) Depth... | ecosystem: Environmental > Aquatic > Freshwater >... | reverse complement strand
GAAAAGACCGTGCGGCGCGCCAAGGCCACGGAACCATATGGCTATATCCTCAAGCCCTTCGATGCTAGAGAGTTACAGACGGCGATCGAGATCGCCCTCTATAAGCATCAGATGGAAAAGAAGCTGCACGAAAGCGAGCAGCGGTTGAGCATGACGCTGCGCAACATCGATGATGCGCTCATCACCACGGATAGCCGGGGCCGTGTGACCTTCATGAATCCCCGTGCGGAAGCCCTCACGGGTTGGAGCCAGGACGAGGGGGTGGGACGCCACATGACGGAGGTGCTCCAGATACGACATGACACTGGAGAGGGTCTTGCCGAAAGTCCCTTCGTCAAGGTTCTACGGGGAGGGGTGGCGATTAATTTCGCGGATCATCACCTACGTCTCATGGCCAAAGATGGGACGGAACGGCCGATTGAAGATAGCGCCGCCCCTCTCAGAGATGACCATGGGAACATCATCGGTGCCGTGTTGGTGTTCCAGGACATCACCGAGCGCCGGCAGTTGCAAGAAGATCTCGTGCAGGCGCAGAAAATGGAAGCCCTCGGGCGGCTGGCAGGCGGGCTGGCGCATGACTTCAATAACCTGTTAACGGTGATCTCCGTATACACCGACCTGCTGTTGAATCGCCGCAACCGCCACAATCAGCTCGAACGCTATGCTGGTGAGATCAAAAAGGCCGTGGACAACGCCACGACCCTGACCAGTCAACTACTGACGCTCAGTCGCAAGCAGATGCTGCCACCCCGGAAGGTAAACCTCAATGCCGCGATCGCCAAGCTAGAGGCAACCTTGCGGCAAATGGCCGGTCAAGCGATCCAGCTGGTCATCGTGCCTGAACCCCAAATCGGCTACGTCAATGTTGACGCCTCCCAGCTTGATCAGGTCATCATTAACCTCGTCATGAATGCCTGCGATGCCATGCCCCAAGGGGGCACACTCACCATCGAAACGGCCAACGTCGGCTGGGATGAGCCGCAGGCGCGCCGGCACTCCGGTGCGCTTGCGGGTTGCTATGTGCTGTTGGCGGTACGCGACACGGGGAGCGGGATGGATGACACCACTCGTGACCGCCTCTTCGAGCCCTTCTTCAGTACCAAGTCACGCGGGCGAGGCAGGGGGTTGGGACTGTCGACCGTCTACAGCGTCGTCAGTCAGAGTGGTGGTCATATCGAGCTGGACAGCGCACCCGAACGAGGGACGGTGTTCAAAATCTTCCTGCCGCAGGTCGAGTACCCCGCCGTCACGCAGAAGCCCGGCGCCTCAACGGCAACGTTGCAGCAGGGGTCAGAAACCGTGCTGATCGTTGAAGGTAAAGACGAAGTCCGAGCTGCGATCGGCTCGAGCCTCGAGATGCGCGGCTACGCGGTGCTGAAAGCGTGCCACGGCAAAGAGGCGGTGCTGATCTGCCGACGACACGCGGGGCCGATCCATCTGTTGCTGACCGATGTTGTCATGCCGCAGATGACCGGACTGGAACTGGCCCAACGGGTCTCTCTGGTGCATCCGGAGACGAAAGTATTATACATCTCTGGGTACACCAGCGATGCGCTGAACCGGCGCAACATGACGGAACCGAGCACCGCCTTTCTGCAGAAACCTTTCACACCCGATGCCCTGGCGCGTCGGGTGCGCGCCGTGCTGGACGCTCCGCCGCATCCGCGGCCCCCGGCGCGCTAACCATTGATTACACGATTGTCCCGACCCGAAACCACCTGGTGCATATCGACGCCGAGCTGGGGTATAGTACGGTCTACGGATTGGATGAAATCTTTTTCGCCTGCCGGGCATTCGGCATACCATCGTCGAGCAGTCCTCTAGGCGAGGGTGGAGGAGAGGCCTCGATGACATGTTCGTTGAAAGACCTGCGGGCCTTTGCGGTCCGCAATCGGTTGGATGTGACCTTTCATGCCCACGCCACCGGGGCGGCGTGGATGGTGAATCGCCGCGGTTTGGTGGCACGGCCGACCCTCGGGGAGGCGACCGCAAGCAGCGTGGAGGACACCCTGGAAGCGGCGGACGAGTTCCTACTGGAGGGCGACAAGCAACCGCGTCGCCGTCTCAGCCGAGAGCAATTCCTTGAGCTGATGGCGGCTCATGCAGCCGCTGGTGGGGCAGGTCGCGAGCGAGATGACGAGTGATGCGGCAAGCGCGTTGGTGCCGTGATGACCAGGCCCAAGAAATCGCATGTCCTACGCCTGCTCGAATCGCGTCACCTCCCCTACCAGGCCCATATGTATGCCACAGACATCCGCTTGGCGAAAGACGCAGCCCAGTGGAGCAGGCCGCCCAGACGCTCATGGCGTTTGTCGTGAGCGCAGACAACGGGGCATGAACGTACGAAGGCGCGTCGACGATTTCATGAGTGTGACCCAAGCCAGATTCGTCGATGCGTCGATCGACCGCGACGCTGCTCCATAACTTCCCGCGAAAAACCGTTGACACGAATCGACAGGGGCCGTACACTTTTAAGGCCAGTTGATTTTACCAAATGTTTGGTCAAAATCGGCAGGCAGAAGAAAGGATGGCCTTTGATGGGTTCCCGACCCTCTTGCGCAGGCGCACACCTGTGGGCGCAAGAAGGTCGATGAGTAGAGGGTGAGCGCATGAGCACGCCTCGGACCAAGGAGATCATCGCGGCTGCAGCCAAACTGTTCAAAGCGAAGGGGTACCACGCGACCACGATCCAGGATGTCGCCGATGAGGTGGGCATGCTCAAGGGCAGTCTCTATTACCATATCAAAAGCAAAGAAGAACTGCTCTACCTGGTGACGAAAGAGCCCATTCGCGAGTTGATCGAGCGCCAGAAGAAACTCATGGAATCGGATTGGTCGCCACAGCAAAAGATCCTTGAGTTCATTCGCTTGCATTTGCGGGCGTTCGATGAGAATTATCCGCATATGTTCGTGTTTCTCCAGGAGAAGGCAAGTTTATCCGAGCCGGTCCAAGCCGAAGTCGCAGGCATCCATTTTCGCTATGAAGCGCTGCTCGAGGCTATCCTCCATCAGGGGGTTGATGGCGGGCATTTTCGCCGTGAGCTCGACCTGAAAATGATGGCGTTCTCCATTCTGGGAATGTGTAACTGGATGTTCAAATGGTACTCCAAAGGTGGTCGCCTGACAATTGACGAGATCGGCCACCACATGGCGGAGATTGTCCTCAATGGAATCACCACGCGAATACTATAAAGCCCTGTGTGATGGCCCGCCAATTGAGCTCGCACCGGGGCTGTATCAATTGACCATCCCCCTCCCATTTCGACTGAACCACGTCCATGTCTATCTCGTGGAAGCTGATGACGGCTTCATTCTGATCGATACCGGGGTGAATACCTCCGAAGCCTTTTCCAGCCTGAAGCGCAAGCTGGACGACATTGGCCTCGATTTCCACGACATCACTCAGGTGGTCATCACGCATTTCCATAGTGACCACTGTGGCCAAGCCGCTCGTATTCACGACCTGGGGGGTGCGCAGATCGCCATGGGGGATATCGAGCGCACAACCTGGGAGGGTATTCAGGCTGGCCTGGACAATCAGTGCGAGGAGCAGTTTCTCCATCACGGCTTGCCACCGGAGCAGGCAAAAGAGCAGGTGGATGTCCTCCCATACCTCAAAAGCCTCACCACGCCCTTTGACATCGATCTCCGCGTCGATCATGGGCATATGATGGTGGCCAAACGACGGCGGTTCGAGGCCTTTGTCACACCAGGTCACACCCCCGGGCACGTCTGTCTCTTTCTGCCCGAAGAGAAGATCATGTTTTCCGGCGACCATATTTTACAAAAGATCACGCCGAACATCGGTTTGCATCCATACTCTGGACCGGATCCGTTGGGGGAGTACCTGCAATCACTGCGGGCGACGTTGGCGCTCGGGACCACACGGTTGCTGCCCTCGCACGGACCGATGGTCGAGGATCCCTCGACACGCATCCACGAATTACTCCAGCACCACGATCGCCGGCTTCAGAGCTGTGTTGAGGCGCTCGGATCGACTCCTCAGACGGCGTATGCGGTGTCGCTACACGTGTTTGGGACCTCTCTGGATCACTTTGGACACTGGATGGCGCTGGGGGAAACCCTCTCCCACCTGGAGCACTTAGTCCGTCGGGGACAGGTGGTCAAGGTTGACGACGGGGACTGTGTGCACTATCTGCGTGCCTGAACGCCAAGGGGCACTGCGACATCCTGGCATCAATGCGACGGCGCAGTGAGTCGCCACAGATATCGTCAGCCCGTGGAGATGGGAGGGCGAGGGGGGATCGCCCACCTCGCTAGTGGATCTGTCCGCGAATCTCACCGCCCGGACAAACGGTGGTATGAACGTTGGCATAGGTAAAACCATCGCCGAAACGGATCGCGACCAGCAACTTCGCAAAGTCTCCGGTGTTGATGCCTTGTGCCGAGGCACGGTTGATGACGCGGCTGGCATCCAGGGTGCCTTCCACGGTTCCCGAGGGCACCGGACACGTCGGCGTATTTGGCGGCAAATCTGCCGGTGGAGGATCTATGTTCGAACACAGGAAGACCACAATGCCTCCCTGCTCAAACGGTTTCCCAAAGTGGATATGCGCCTGCGTGACCGTCCCGCTCAAACCGTTGTACGACAGCTCATACTCGATGGCGGTATCCCCCTGAGTGATCGTCGCCAAGAAGGTTCCCTGGCCCCCACTAAAGCAGGTTAAGACTTCGTTGACTGCGTCCAACTCGGCGAAGTGGATTTCCTGAGCTAGGCTCAGGGCCGGAGCTCCAAGCAGGGCCATGAGAGCTAAGGCTGTCATGAATACCATGGGCTTAAGCTGTTTCATCGCATCTCCTCCTTCAGCGAGTCGCGTTCGTGACCGGTTTCTGCAGCTACCTGTTCCCGCCCTGTTCGCCGACGTTGGACGAGCCCCTCGGGCTTGCGTGTGCTCCCCTCTCCCAAGTGTCGGCATTGTGCGATGCTACTATCCTTGATTCCCCATGCCGTTGAGATATTCCCAACCTTACCGAATCAGTCACGTGATTGACGATGGCGACGAGCCCATCGGGGCTGCACCCTGTGCGGCGCCCCGTGACGCCGTGTCGTCGTGGAAATACGGACTATCCTTGCGGTTGCGGAGACCTGTAATTACAATAGACGTCAGTGGATGTCAATAGTTATCACCAACCCTGCGAATGGTAGGGGGAACGATGCCGCCCCATCTTCATCACGAGAGACTGCAACTGACCGAGCGCGAAGATGGTCGCATGGTGCCTCGGCTAACGCGCCGGGACTTCATGCTGGGGGGAACGGTGCTTCTTTGCTGTGGTTGCACGACCGTGCCCATCACCGGCCGCAGTCAGCTCATGTTGGTCAGCCAGGCGGAGGAGACAGCCCTTGGCGCGCAGGCCTACCGCGAGGTACTGCAGAAGGAGCCGGTTACCCGCGACCCGCGCTACACCGAACCGGTGCAGCGCCTTGCCAGGCGCCTTGAGGGTGCGGTAAACCGCCCTGACCTACGCTGGGAAGTAAGTGTGATTAAGGAAGATAAGACCGTAAATGCATTTGCCCTGCCGGGCGGAAAAATCGGCATCTACACAGGTATCTTCCCGGTCGCGCAGACGGAAGCTGGGCTGGCCATCATCATGGGACATGAGCTGGGGCATGTCATCGCTCGCCATGGAGCTGAGCGGATGAGTCAACAGATGGGGGCAGAGCTGTTAGGCACCGCTCTAGCCGTAGGGTTGCAGGCGAGTCCCTATGCCAATACCATCATGGCGGCCTATGGCCTGGGGGCACAAGTAGGTGTCCTGTTGCCTTACAGCCGCCTACAGGAATCCGAGGCCGATCGCATCGGACTGGTGTTAGCGGCCAAAGCCGGGTATGACGCGCAGGCGGGCATCGGCGTGTGGCAGCGCATGGCGAAGCTCGCCGGGCGGCGTCCCCCGCCGTTTCTGTCGACCCATCCCACCCCCGAGAGCCGGATCGAGGAGATCAAGAAATTTCTCCCGCAGGCGATGGCGCAATTCAACTCTCAGGGCGATGATGGCGATACCCCCCTACCGACGGTATAACAGGATTGAGGACTGAGGGTTCTTCTGAACTCAGCACGCAGTCCTCAGCACTCGTCTTAATGTCCTAGGCGTCGAGGAATGATAGGCTCGACGCCGATGCCCAACCAGCGATACGCGTAACGCCGGATCGCACCGCTAAGCCCGAAGGGCATGAAGAGAATGGTGAGCACCATGATCACCCCGTACACCAGCGCCTGCCACACGTCCAACCCGGCCAGTAATTCGGGCAGGATGATCAAGAAGCCGGCCCCGAGGACCGACCCGAGCAGCGAGGCCAGTCCCCCCAGGATGATGATGGTGATGAACTGGATGGACAGAAAAAAGCTGAACTCCTGCGGATCGAGGAATCCTACCAAAAAGGCGCTTAATGCGCCAGCGAGGCCCGTATACAAGGCGCTGATCGCGAAGGCGATGGTTTTGTACTGGGCGAGATTAACGCCCATGGCTTCAGCCGCCCTTTCGTTCTCGCGAATAGCTAAAAAGGCCCGCCCCGTCCGCCCCCGTACCAGATTCCGGGTCAGTATCAGCATGACGATGGTCACGCCAAATAATAGGTAATACTTGCGGTAATCTGAATCGAAGGTAAACCCCAAGATCGACGCCGTCGGCACCAACATGCCCTCCGAGCCATGGGTGATGACGGAGAGCTGGAGCAGCATTTCTTGCACGATGAGGGTGAATCCGAGCGTGGCCATCGCCAGGTATAGGCCGCTCAGCCGCAAGCACGGCAATCCCAGCAGGTAGCCCACGATCGCGGTGAAGAAGGCGGACACAATTACGCAGATCACGAAGGGCCAATGGAGTGATTCGGCCAGGACCGCTGCTGTGTAGGCGCCGATCGCGAAAAACGCCGCATGGCCGAGGGATACCTGACCAGCATAACCGGTTAAGAGATTCAGGCCGAGCGCCACCAGAATATAGACGAATAGGCGCGCCCCGATATAGATGACATAGTTGTCCGCGACATTTGGCAGGACCAGCAGGGCCACACCAGTCACCACCAGGAGTAGCGCCTGCAGCGATGCGCCCGTTTTCAACCAGTCACGCTGTCCTCTCAATGGTCCCCCCCGCCAATTCATACCTTCTTCATTGCCACCGCGCCAAATAAGCCACTAGGCCTGATGATCAACACCAGAATGAGCAGGATATAGGTGGACACTTGCTTGATCCCGGCATTGAAAAAATAACCCGAGAGGTTTTCTAAGACGCCCAGCAACATTCCGCCGATAATGGCTCCGGGAATACTGCCAAATCCCCCCAAGATCGCCCCTGCGAACGCCTTGACGCCGATGGTGCCGAGGTTGGGATCGAGGTAGATGATCGGCGCGATGAGCACGCCAGCGATGCCGCCGATCCCGGCACTGATCGCCCAGGTCAGCGAGAAGATCTGTTTGACGCTCACGCCCATGAGCTGGGCGGCCGTCTGGCTTTGCGCTGTGGCACGCATCGCCATGCCGGTCTTGGTCCATTTGAAGAACAGATACAGAGCTAGCATGATGACGATGGAACATCCGATCACCCCCACGTCCATAGGGGTGAAGTTGAGGATGCCAAGCTGGATGGGCTCTTTGGAGAAGATCGTCGGCAGCGGCAGCACATCATAACCATAGATGATGCCCGCGGCCGAGCGCATAACCGTCGAGGCCCCAATGGTGGCGATGACGATGCTGAAGATGGGGGCGGACATGATCGGACGCACCACCACCCGCTCCAGCACCACCCCCATGACACCCGACAGCAGGATGGTGAGACAGAAGACCAGCCAGTATGGCAGCCCATACCGGATCAACAGCGTGTAACTGATAAAACCACTGGCCATGACGAATTCGCCCTGGGCGAAGTTCACCACGTCGGTGGCTTTATAGATCAAGACAAATCCCAGGGCCACCAGGGCATACACACAGCCAGTCGCCAGCCCGCTCACCACCTGACTGGCTAGGATCTCTATCATACGGGGCGATCTCCACGCCAACGTTGCGCTGCTAGCGCCGTCCTCCCTCTTCCAGTTCCATCCAGTCGCTCATCCTCACCCACTTGCCCTCCTTCACCATGACGAGACGTGCGGCTCGGCTCATGACACGGCGGTCATCGCCGCCATAGCTGTACTTCAGGCCCCAACCAGGGTCCCAATCTTTGATGGTGGTGATGGCCTGCAACAACGACTCACGTGTGAGGTCGCGCCCGGCGCGCTGTAACGCTTCCACGAAGAGAGCGGCTTTCTGATACCCATAGAGATTTGTCATATCCAGGGGCAGGTGTGGAGCATACTTCTGCATATCGGCGCGATACTGATCCAGGAAGGGACCGGGGTCAGTCGGCGGCGGCCACACTTCGACACCAATGACGTCCTCGACGTGCTTACCGCCCAATTCGATCGTCTTATCCAGCACGATAGGCGATGGGCCGATGAATAAAGGGTTGTAGCCCATGGCATGACACTGCTCCGCCAGCCGTGGTGGCTCACGGTAGACCGCCTGCAGGATGACGGCCTCGGCACCCGACTCTTTGAGCTTCGCCGCCTGCGAGCTGAAGTCGATGTCGGCGCGCTTGTAATCCACCTGAGCGATATACTCGAGCCCATAGTGCTGCAGGCGCGCTTTGCCAGCAAGGTGGCCGTCGAGACCGTACTCATCGTCCTGGTAGAAGCTGGCAATCCTGGTGAGCTTGCGCTCCTTGACGAGGTAATCGATGATCAGCCAGGTTTGATCAGCGTATGTGGCCACATCTCCCACATGCCATTTACCGGAGGTCGCCCAGAGACTGGCCAGGGTGGCGGGGAAGACGTTCGGGACCTTGTGCTCTTCGAGATAGCCCATAATGGCCTTGGTGGTCGGCGTACCCAGATGCCCCATCATGATGAACACTTTATCGCGTTCGACGAGGCGCTTGGCGTTGGCCACCGCTTTCGGCGGCTGATACACGTGGTCGTAGGTGATGAGCCTGATCTGACGGCCGTAAACGCCCCCGGCGTCGTTGACCCGATTGAACACCGCCTCCATGCCAGCTTTGATATTCACCCCCCAATTGGCCACCGCCCCGGTCAGGTCGACGCCGGCGCCGACGACGATTTCTTTATCGGTGACCCCGATTTCCGCCGCGCGGACGGCCCGTGGGCTGCTCACGAGGATGAGGACGATGACAGCTGCCAGCACAGCCCAGCCATGGCGAACCCACTTCATCCCACGCCTCCTTTCGTGCTCGTCATTGCGCTAATGCCCTAGATACAGGCGACGCACATGGTCGTTGCGCAGGAGCTGTTGGCTCTCACCTTCCAGGGCGATTTTCCCAGTTTCCAGGACGTAGCCGTAATCGGCAATGGACAAAGCCTTATTGGCATTTTGCTCGACGAGCAGGACGGTGGCTCCACCCGCCCGGATATCGTGAACGATGCGGAAGATCTCCTCCACCAATTTGGGCGCCAGCCCCAACGATGGCTCGTCGAGGAGAATGAGCCTGGGTCTTGCCATCAGCGCACGACCGATGGCTAACATCTGCTGCTCCCCGCCGCTCAGGGTGCCCGCTAACTGTGAACGACGCTCGGCGAGAATCGAGAAATGCGTGTAGACACGTTCCAGGCTCTGTTGCACTTCGCCTGGGTCACGCCGGGTGAAGGCCCCCATCTTGAGATTTTCCAGGACGGTCAGTTCGGGGAACAGTTCGCGGCCTTCGGGGACATGGGCAATGCCCATGCGGACCACCTGCTCAGAGGGGCGACCGACGATCGAATGCCCCATGAAGTGAACCGTGCCCTGGGCCGGGGGGGTAAGGCCAGAAATCGACTTGAGAGTGGTGGATTTGCCCGCCCCATTGGCGCCGAGAAGGGTGACGATCGAGCCTTCCGGCACCTCAAAGGAAATGCCTTTGAGCGCCTGGATGTTGCCGTAGAACGTTTCGATCCCTCGCACCGTTAGCAACGGCTGCTGGCCTGCGCAGCTGGCCCCTGACTCATGGCTGTTCTGCACCGACAGTCTCTCCCAGATAGGCTTTGATGACTTCAGGGTTGTTTTGCACCTCGAACGGTGTGCCCTCGGCAATCTTCTGGCCGAAGTTGAGCACGGTGATGGTATCACAAATGCTCATCACCAGGCCCATGTCATGTTCGACCAGCATGATCGTGAGTTTGAAGCGGTCGCGGATGCTGCACAGTATGTGGGCGAGTTCCTGCGTTTCCGAGGTATTCAAGCCAGCGGCGGGTTCGTCCAGTAGCAGGAGCTTTGGATCCAGTCCTAGTGCCCGCCCAAGCTCCAGGCGCTTCTGTAACCCCAGAGGGAGATCGCCTGCCGCCTGCCGTTGTAGCGCTGCTAGGCCGAGGAAGTCCATAATCTCCAGGGCTTTATCACGCATCAGGCGCTCTTGCCGGTGGACAAAGGGGAGCGACAGCGCCTCAGCCAGGAGCCCGGTCCGTATGTGGCTGTGCATCGCCACCAGGATATTGTCGAGGACGCTCATACCACGGAAGAGTTGGACGTTCTGGAAGGTGCGGGCGATGCCGAGATGGGCGATTTGATCGGGGCGAAGATGGGTGATGATGCGGTCTTGGAAGTGGATACGGCCGTGGGTTGGATGATAGAAACCTGTCACGCAGTTGAAAATCGTCGTCTTACCGGCTCCGTTAGGGCCGATCAGACCGTGGATCTGTCCTGTTTGAATCACGAAGGTCACACCATCAACGGCCCGCAAGCCACCAAAGTGAATGGAAATCTCCTCCACGGAGAGATGGCTCACGATGCCCCACTCCTTCTACATGGCGCTCGACTCCCTTGCGACCCGCGATCCACGGCGACACTAAACCCTCGCAGCGCCACAAACACCGCAGAAATAGACGGTGGAGACCAGCGGGTTACGAGGTCAGCTCGACCCTT
>Ga0105104_10003638_pt1 | contig 10913 bp, 9 predicted proteins | sample PPLLaktember2015_3_FD_87034 | JGI IMG/M metagenome (GOLD analysis project Ga0105104, IMG submission 87034) | Freshwater sediment microbial communities from Prairie Pothole Lake near Jamestown, North Dakota, USA - PPLs Lake P7 Core (6) Depth... | ecosystem: Environmental > Aquatic > Freshwater >... | reverse complement strand
TCCCCGGAGCCGATGACCGGCGAAGGGGTGAAGTGGAAGGGGAAACCGACTACAGCCCCCTGAATTTGAATTTAACTCGAATATTAGTCTTAACTTAGTGGCATTCTTGACTGTCCCCTTTTTCTTTTTTTTCCAAAAAATTTTCAAAAAAAGAATTGCTGAAAGGGGATTGACTAATTGGAAAAAAATTTATATTATAGAGTATAATATTTCTTTTGAGCTCACGGGAAAAATTTCCCGGCGGGCGAAACAGAAACAGTCGATGCCGATGAAAGAGTGAAAATGAAATTAGAAAAAGGATTAAAATTTATTGAAAATATCGATGAACTGTCCGCTATGCCAGCGATTGCACTGGATGTGATGGGAATGCTAAACGATCCCTTTGTATCGGTTAGAGATATAGTAAACAAAACCATGCTGGACCCCGCCATGGTCTCCTATGTTTTAAAAAGCTGTAACTCCCCACTGTATGGAATCCGATCCGAAGTGACCTCCATCCCCATAGCCGTAAACCTCCTGGGCTATACCAACTTGAAATCGATACTGATGGCCTATTTTATTCGAAACCTGTATCGCCTCTCCGGCAAAAACGAAATCAAAGTCAAACTCTGGCGACATTCCATCGCAGTTGCTGTTTTTTCCAAAAATATCGCCCAAGAAATCCATGCAGATGTCGACGAATCCTATGTCGCCGGATTGCTTCACGACATCGGGAAAATGGTTTTATACCTGGACGATAATCTAAAATATGAAGAGATCATCCAATTGGTAGACTCCGGGACCATGAATTTTATTACCGCAGAAAAAAAATCACTGGAGTTTACTCACGTCGATACCGGTTATTTCCTCCTGGAAAAATGGAAATTTTCCCAATTACTTAAAGACGTTGTCCTCTTCCATCACGACCCCCAAATGTTCCTGGGAAAAAACAAAATTATCGGACTCGTTGCCTTTGCCGACCAACTCACCCATGTCTTCATGGAAAAACGGTTCGATAACCTGGATCACTTCCTGGAAACTCTCGGCCTCAAAGAAAAAGATGTGGATAAATTAGTAGAAACCTCCCTACCCACAATCGAAGAACTCTACAATATCCTTTGATATTAAAAATTCGTTTTCAATTTTTTTCTTGACAAATGTGTGATAAGAATATAATATAAACTATCGAAAACAAAAAAACGAATTATGAACATAAAATTGAATAAGGAGAATATATGAAGAAATTAATCTTAGCAATAACGGTGTTGATGGTATCGTTTACCTTTTTAAGCGCAGATATCTACATTAAACAAGAGACCAAAACAGGCGCGTTTATGGGCCAACCTGAAAAAAATATTACCCAAGAGCAATGGTTTGGCAAAAACAAAATCGCCACAATTTCTGAAGAGGCGTCTTATATTGTGAACCTGGAGGAAAAAAAGATATACATCATCCGCCACCAGCAAAAAAAATATTTTGCAATGGATCTCCCCTTCGATATCGGCAAAATACTTCCGGAACAGGCGGCCCCCATGTATAAAGCAGCAATGGACTCCATGACGGTTACCGTTGCAGCCAACGGACAAACCAAAACCATTGGGAAATGGAATTCCAAAGGTTATGATATAACTATAAGCGTGATGGGTATGGAAGTAAAAATAATCATGTGGGCTTCCACCGAAGTTCCGTTTGATTATAAAAGTTTTTCCAGCCTCTATTCCGAAATGATGAAGGCCCAGTTTTCGATGGGTGAGAAATTTATCGAAGAATTTAAGAAAATCGACGGATATCCCGTTTCTACCGAATTGACCCAGATGGGAATGATGGTTAATTCAAATGTGACCGAAATTTCTGAAAAACCCGCCCCCGCCGATGTTTATAAGGTTCCTGCCGGCTATACCCTGCAAGAGAAGCTTACAGCGGAAGACATGGGGCAAAAATAAGAATAAAAATCCAATCTCTTTAAACATAAAAGGCTGCCCGAAAAAAGGCAGCCTTTTTTATTTTCGGACGTTTTTTACTTTCTACTTCATCCGAATACTGTTCAGTATCTTTTTTATCGCTTCCAATGATTCGGTGGGGGTTATCTCCAGGGTGGGATTGAAATTTTTTCCCCCCTCCAATTTAATAATCCCGGAATTAACCAGGAATTTAATCGTCTCATAATCCTTATGAAGAGGGGAAATATCCGCAGGCTCCATAATCACTTCCACCGGTGTGAACTGTATCGTATATGAACCGGCTCCCATTCGTTCCAGGTATTTTAATAGAGCATCCATAGTAACCGCAAAAGATGCCCGGTTCACTCGTGTAAAACGATCAAAACTATGATCCGCCCTTAATTGCATAATATCCAGGGTGCATATTTTAATGATATATTCCTTGGCAAAAGAAGAGCCTATATCTGTGATAATCACCGGCGGCTTCGTCTCAAGATACTTATCGAAATAATACCCGATCAAAGCCGCTAACTCTTCCCGGTTAACGGTTTCCTTGAAAAATATGTTTTTAAATTTCCCAGGTAAGTTGGATTGAAGAAATTTCGATTTCAATTCATCGATTTTAACCGAAAAGGAGGAATTGCCGGGTTTTAATTCCAATAGTTTTTTGTAGATAAGGATAGCGGAATCATACTTATTCATCTTTTCATAAACACCGGCCATTTTAACCAGGATATTTTCATCATCGGGCTTCTTTTCCAGTACTTGCTCATATTGACGGCACGCTTTCTCATATTGCGCTTGACCCATAAAAAAATCGGCAATTTCCAATTTTATTTCGATCATTTCAGGTGAATAGCGAGAGGCGGATTCCAAGGCAGCAAAATATGCTTCCAGTTTGTTTTGATTTTTAAGCTGGGTCGCCTGTTTGAGATAATTCTGGGTCTCGGACGCTTTGATAGACTCATACCTGCTTTTTACCCAAACATTTTCCGGGTGCGAAGCCCTCAACCTGGAATAAACATCGAAGGCTTTATCGTTCTCTTTCAATGATTCGTACAAACCGGCTAACCCCACATGAGCATACATATTTTCAGGTTCCAGCGATAAGGCCTTTTCAAAATTCTCTTTGGCCATATTCAACTTGTTTTGAGCAAGATAAGCGTACCCAAAACCGATATATATCATTACATTTTCCATTTCGCTGCGCTGGAAATTTTTTAGGGCCTGCCGCGGATTCCGGTCTTTAAGGTTCTTCCAGCCCTCTATATAGTACGTATCGGCTCTCTTCGGCTGTTCGAAATCAGGGATGTAAACTGCGTCATTAACCGCTGTTCCGCCGCCGCATCCGGCTAAACCCAGAACAAACGCCATTACAATGTTTAGTGCAACCCACTTTACTATTCGCCTCATTTCACGTAACCTCCATATTTTTCTTTAAATTTTACCATGTTTTGCTTCGAACACAAAATGTCGAAATTCACTATGCTTCCATGATAACGTGTCTCCAATACGATAGACCACCTGGCCAACGAATCGGGATTTATTATTCCATGGGGAACAGAAATAGTATACCGCCGGTAATCGCTGAAAAACTTTAAAAAAATCGCCCGCTTCAACTGAACCAGGCCTCTCCCCTCTTTGGCCGAAATATAAACCCGATCATCCCCGGCAGATGTTTCTTCCTCACCGATTACCTCTTTATAATTCGCCAACAGGTCGATTTTATTAAAAACCCGGATCACTTTACTTTCCGGGATTTCCATCTCTTCCAGGACATCTTGAACATCTTGTTTTCGATCGGTATAATCCGGGTCCGAAATATCGATGATATGAAGGATGATATCCGAATGAACGATTTCTTCCAGTGTTGCTTTAAAAGCCTGGAAAAGTTCGCGCGGCATCTCTCGGATAAAACCGACAGTGTCGGACAACAAAAAATGATATCCTTCTTCGATTTCACTCAAATCAACCCGCCGAAGAACCGGGTCCAATGTTGAAAACAACATCCGTGAAATATAAACATCTTCACCGGTGAGGGCTTTGAAAAGAGTAGACTTCCCGGAGGAAGTATACCCTACCAGTGAAACCACAGGAACTGGATCTAATGTTCGATTTTTTCTTTGAATATCCCTGTTTTTGATTACCCCGGACAATTTATCTTTTATTATCGAGATACGGTTTTTTATGGTCCTGCGGTCGGCTTCCAATTTGGTTTCCCCTGGTCCCCGTGTCCCGATGCCGCCGCCGAGGCGGGATAATTCGATCCCTTTCCCGGTCAAACGCGGGAGCAAATACAGCAATTGAGCCAATTCCACCTGTAATTTTCCTTCCAGCGAACGGGCCCGGCTCGCAAATACATCGAGAATCAATCGTGTCCGGTCGATAACTCTTACACCCAAAAAATTTTCAAGGTTTCGCTGTTGAATATTGGACAACCTATTGTAAAAAATTACCAGGTCGATATCGTGGGAAGAGAGATAAACCTGTATCTCCTCGACTTTTCCTTCGCCGATAAGGTATTTTCCGTCCGGGGTGTGGCGTTTCTGGGAGAAAAATTCCACTACACTGCCGCCTGCACTTGTAGTCAACAGTTTCATCTCTTCCAGGATACATTGAATCTCATGGACCGAGTATTCCTGGGGAAACAAGCCTACGATCATCGTTTGTTCGACTTTACTCATTCAATTCCCTCACCGGTTTACGCCTGTGCTTCCATTCTTCAGTCGCCGGAGTACAAAATCTTCGATTTCCTCGTACTTCCCGGAATCGAACCAATAAATATCCTTTTCCTGGCGAAACCATGACAATTGACGCTTCGCGTAATTGCGGGTGTGTTGCTTAATCAGGTTTACGGTTTCTTCCCAACTGCCGATAATGCCTTCCAGGTACTGGATCACTTCTTTATAACCCAGCGATTTAAAAGGGGCACAGTTGGGCGGATATCGATGCCTCAAACGGATCACCTCGTCCAGGAGCCCTCTTTCTATCATGGAGTCCACCCGCTTTTCGATCTGTCGATAGAGCTTTGACCTTTCCAGGTTTAAACCGATGCGGATGAATTCATACCGGAAGAAAGGCGTTTGCGTATTACGAAAAATTTCTGAAGGAGGCATCCGGTTATTATAGAATATTTCCATCGCCCGCACAATCCGTATTCGATCATTTTTTCCAATTTTTTGGGCATAAACCGGGTCCACTTCCGACAATTTCCGCCATAAACGATCCAAACCAAACCGCGCGACGATTCGATTCAAGGTTTCCCGCGAAACCCGTTTCGATTCCTGTTCAGGGAAAATACCCCGGATCATGGTACTTAAATACATGGCAGTTCCGCCGCATACTATAGGTAATTTGCCCTGTTTAATCATATTTTCCGAAATTTCGAAGGATTTTTCCAGGAACATCGACGAATTAAACTGGGAGCCGTCGGAAAGAATATCCACCAGGTGATGAGGGATATTCTCCCGGTCGCTTTCGGAAAGTTTATCGGTTCCGATATTGAAATCGACATAGACCTGCATCGAATCCGCGGAAATGATTTCTCCCCCGATTCGGTCCGCCAGTTTTACAGCCACTTTGCTTTTCCCCACTCCTGTTGGTCCCAGTACCTGGATTATTTTATTCATTTTACCCCCGGTGCTCAGTGTGGAAAAGAATGATGGTCATCCATGGTAAAGTACATAGATAACGATGAATAGAAAAAATAAAAAGTATAATTGTCTCTCCAAAGCGATCAGTTCTCTATCCCTTTGAGCCATTTCAACACCTGTTGTTCGTATTCGACCCCCAAATGCTTTTTAACGGCAAAAATCTCCGTGTAAAGGACTTCCTCCAGTCCCCTTAAAAAATCACCGACATGCCGGTTAAAATCATAATACCAGAGTGCTTTAGACATCAACCCCTCATCGATGGTGCCGTCCGGCTTCAATTGTACTCGCTGGAGATAAGTCGGTAAATTATCTCGAATATCCTCGATAGCACGGGTCAGCAGAGATATGGAAATGGGTCCGATCTCTTTCAACATCACTTTATAAATCATTTCATATCGGATATTGTAATATTTCAACGCTTCATCGAAAGAATTGAAGACACTTAAACGCCCGGTAGGATGAGACGGGTAGATATCGGCATCCGGGTTCTCCATTTCCGGGAATGAATCCGGTTGGGGGGTCTGGATATTCGGGTTAGTGGAAATGATTTCCAACACCAACAACAAATAAAGAATACGGTAAGTATGAAATTCCAATAATTCACTGTGGGAGAGAATGTCTTCCAATTTACTCCAGCGGCGAACCAGGTCGAAAACATGGATTTCATAGGGTTTCAACTCCAGGTGATTGACCAATGGAGCGTGGGCGTTCCAGATATATAGGTTCGATATCTCTTCAAATTTTTTTTCCATGTAGGTTTTAGCTTCGTATTCCCTGGCAGCCTCAACAAGAACCGAAAGCATATCCATATCCAGTACGATATTTTCTATCCCGATATCCGCTTCTTCTTTCACCGACATCCGATAGGAACCGTTTTTGATATGAAATAGCGAATGTACCATCGCTTTTAGATGGTTGGGTATCCATGTCCAAATCTGGTCATAGGAAAATAAACCGAGTTCCAGCAGCGCCCGTCCGAACCGCTTTTTTGATTTCAACATGTATTGGATTGCAGTATTATAAGTCGGCCTATCGATCAGTTGCTTTCTCAACAAGAAATCGCCAAAGGAGTCTTCGCGCCGGGTCGATGTGGCAAAGATGATTTTTCTATCCCGGATAAAGATTCGCTTCTCGCAATCCCCATAACGAACGATTAAAATCCCTGACAGGTCGTTTTTGTAAATATGATAAAAAACAGGAAATATATCCCCCTCTTCTATCTTGCCTTCCAGGGAAAAAGGAATATTATAATCGCCACTCATGTTTATGTTTTAAATCATCCCTCCCTTTTATTTTATATTCCTGGTTTTATAAGCATCTCGTTCCTGTTCGATACTGGCCAACATTTCAGGAGAGACGTCACTGGTTGGGTAATAGCCGGTGAAACATGCTTTGCAGAAAGTTTTAATTTTCTTGTTTTGTTTTCTCACGGCCTTTTCCATTTCATTTAGGTCCTGGTAAATAACCCCATCTGCCCCGATTTTTGCTGCAATTTGGTCGGGAGTAGAATCCTTGGCGATAAACTCTCCCTTCGTTTGCATATCGATGCCGTACACACACGGGTTGGTCAACGGTGACGAATAAGAGGCAAAATAGACTTTACTGGCTCCGGCATCCCGAACCATCTGGATAATCGCACGGGAAGTATTTCCCCTGACAATCGAATCATCGACTAATAAAATCCTCTTCCCTTTAAAAACTTCATCGATGGGATTCAATTTGTGCCGGATGGATTTTTGCCGGATATAGTCCCCTGGCATTATAAATGTTCGTCCGATGTACCTATTCTTAACCAACCCTTCCATATAATTCAATTTTAAAATTCGTGCGATTTCGATAGCCGCGGTTCGTGCTGAATCAGGGACAGGAACCACCACATCGATTTTATCGTGGAGAGCGAGTCGTTTTATTTTTTTGCTGAGAGCACGACCCAGCTCGACCCGGGCTTCCGACACATTGATATTATTTAAATACGAATCGGGTCGGGCAAAATAAATATATTCGAAAATACACGGACGAAACGGTCGATTAATCAACTTTTTTTCAAAAACATTCTTTTGAGTATCGATAAAAATAGCGGACCCCGGTTGAACATCGCGATATTCTGAAAATCCCATAGCCTTTAATGCTACGCTTTCCGATGCAAATGCATAAGCCGGGACAAGGCTGTCAGACCTGGTCCCAAAGAGCAGGGGGCGCAATCCGAAGGGGTCTCGGAAACCCACCATCCCTTTATCTGCGATATGCAGAACCACCGAATAACTCCCTTTTACGCGTTTGTATATATGCTGGATTGCATTAAAAATAGTTTCGGGAGTTAAAGGTTTCGACAAAAAGCGTTCCAGGTATTCGGCAAAAATATTCAGGATGACTTCCACATCGCAATTGGAGTTGATAATCTTATGGGAGCGATGGAATAAATCCTTCTTCAATTCAAGGAAATTCGTCACATTTCCGTTGTGAGCACCGGCTATTCCAAAAGGGTAATTGATCCAAAAGGGCTGCGCGTCTTCTACCGATCCTTCACCTACGGTTGGGTAACGGGTATGGCCGATCCCGGCAAAACCTTTCAAACGCTGAATATTTTTTTCATCAAAAATATCCTGGACCAAACCGTTTCCTTTTTTCAAATGATATTTTCCGTCGTAGGTCAAAATTCCTGCAGAATCCTGTCCTCTGTGCTGTAGGGTCAGCATCGCATCATAAATTTTCACAATGACATCTTCGTTATCGTATATTCCTAATAAACCGCACATTAATCCACCTTTTTAAAGACTAAATTTATAACGTGAATTTGGGAAAAAGTCAAGATAAATAATCGATCACCCCCTCTCTTAAAGTGGGGTAAAACCTTATTATAAAATCGTTTCGGGAATAATAATTAAACCTGGATTCCTTTTCCTTTCAGCAGCGTTTTCATATTTTCTTTGTCGATGGCTTTGTCGATGGCTTCAGCCGGTTCCACGGTGTTGTTAGCGACTAATTCCAGCATATGGGTATTGATCATTTGCATTCCCAGTGCTTTATTGGTTTGCATCAGTGTAGCGATCTGGTAATTTTTTCCTTCTCGGATCAGGTTGGAGACTGCAGGTGTAACCACCAATACTTCATAGGCTGCAGCGCGTCCGCCTCCTTTTTTTTTCAAGAGACTCTGGGAAACCACGCCGATCAAGGCATCGGCCAGCATGGTTTTTATTTGCTGCTGTTGGTCGGAAGGAAATTGATCCACAATGCGATCGACCGTACCTATAGCCGTCGATGTATGAAGTGTCCCGAATACCAGGTGCCCGGTTACTGCCATTTCGATCGCTATCGCTATGGTTTCCAGGTCGCGCATTTCTCCCACCAATATGATATCCGGGTCTTCCCTGAGGGCCGCGCGTAACGCTTTTTTAAAAGACTGCGTATGCGTATTGATTTCCCGTTGGTTCACCGCAGATAATTTATTCAAATGCACAAATTCCACGGGGTCTTCTATCGTGATAATATGTTTGCGTTGAGTTTCATTCAAATGATTGATCAGGGCAGCCAGGGTTGTGGACTTTCCACTTCCCGTCGGACCCGTTACCAGGATTAAACCCTTGGGAATACTGCATAAATTAACCACCGCCGGGGGAACTTTCAAATCTTCAATCGTTAATATTTTTGAAGGAATGATCCTGAAAACTGCGCCCACTCCCCGGATATCCCTGAAAATATTGACCCTAAATCGTCCTACTCCTTCGATGGCGTAAGCAAAATCCGTATCATGGATTTCCATGAACTCTTCGATATTTCGTTGGGGTGCGATTCTATTTAATTCGTCTAACAAATCCTCCGATTCGATAATGGGAAATTCTTCCAGGATGACCATATCTCCATCGATCCGCATCATCGGTTTGGATTTGGAAGATAAATGCACGTCTGAAGCCCTTTTTTCCGGCATTAATCGCAGGAATCTATCCACATTCGGCTTTGCACTGCTTAAATCGCTTTGAACCAACCGGGACGACGGCGGTGAAGGGGGCGCGGATGGTGGTGGTTGGATGGGTCGGATTGACCCTTCCCCGATAATTAAAAACTCGAGTTGAGTGCCTCTCTTTTCAACTCGTATGGATTGGTTTTTAAAAATAAATTCGACTTGGCCTTTAAAAACCGTACCATACTCGGTTTCAATCTGGGAGAACTGGGCCTCGTTCAAAACTTGCTTCATCACCGGTGATTTTTTGCCTTCCGAAATAATATATATAGGTTCCGTGGTATTTATTACCAATTTATCTCCATTGGAAATCACCAATCGCTCCAATAATTTTTCAATATTCGTGCTCATTGTTCCTTCACTTTTAAAATTTTACTTTTGTTGATGAATATTTTCAGGTCGTTCCAGTAGAACAATAGAAAATGAGTTTCCTGGTTCAAGTAATCGAGGACACGGGATTGAGAATCCGGAAGCGGGTTGATATGATCCAGCTCCATGTGGAAATTATTCTTCAGATACAGGACAATTTTTCGTTGAACCTGGGCTGTGGATTTCTCTTTTTCTTTGATATAGATAATATCATCGGAATTCAGAATAAAAAATTCTTCATTGATGCATCTTTTCACAGGGATGAATTCTTGTTTTTTATTAAGGAATTCGAACAGGGTTTCTTGTCCTTTTCGATATCGTGAATATTCGTTTAAATACAAGATATATTCTTCTTCATTTGGGTTTTTTTTGTCATCGATCACAATATCGACTTTGACTTCGACTTTAGGGATTTTATAATCGATCTTATCCATGAACTTTTAAACCTCTTTTTATATCATATAATTTTCAAAATGGAAAGTCAAGATTTTTTTCATTAAAATATCGGGTTCCTAAAATTTTCGCTAATAGCTTTCTCTTCAAAAATTTGTAATCAAAGATATACTAAAAAAAGCAACTATACACGTTATAGAATTGATGCGCATTTTCGAGTTACTTGATTCGTGACAGGGATTTAGAAAGGAAATTGAAGTCTATAGTCGTAAAACTCTTGTCGTGTAGGACCAATACGTGTCTAAGAATGATCGTGGGCGGATGTATTTGCGGTTAGCCGTTTCCTGGAATTTGCATATTGATGAAAAGCTGCCTATGGCGATACTTTCCGAAAAATTTTTTAGCCGGTAGCGCAATCGTCCGAGGGTTCCGAAATGGTTGTTGTATAGTAAAACTTCTTCGATTGTTTTTTGTGGAATGTGGGCTTTTCCTTCTCGTTTTATTCCCCCGGATACATATACAAATTGCCGATACCATTCTGTTCCGTATAATCTATCCGACACTCGAATTAAGGGTAATCCGGAGAGTTCGTCTTCCGATTTTTCCAGGGCATCTACTATT
>Ga0105104_10003637_pt1 | contig 10918 bp, 8 predicted proteins | sample PPLLaktember2015_3_FD_87034 | JGI IMG/M metagenome (GOLD analysis project Ga0105104, IMG submission 87034) | Freshwater sediment microbial communities from Prairie Pothole Lake near Jamestown, North Dakota, USA - PPLs Lake P7 Core (6) Depth... | ecosystem: Environmental > Aquatic > Freshwater >... | reverse complement strand
TAGACGACAATGCTGACGGTGTCATTCGGCCTTAGTTGCTCGACCAGCAACTCCAGCGACCGTTTGACCAACCCCAGCCGGTTGACCATATCCATCGAGCCGGAAACATCGATCACAAAAGTCAGCGCGGCATCCTTGCGCTCGTCGGCGGGACCGCGCTCTGGCTGCGCCGCACCTGGACCCTGTTTACCGATCAGACCCAGCCGGGAGCGGCCTCCGATGAAACCAGGCGGACTCTGCGCCGGCGCGTCCACCAGACACTGCGAAAGATCACGCGCGACTTCGAAGCTTTTGAGTTCAATACCATCATCTCGTCATTGATGGAGCTGTTGAATGAAATGTACAAGGCTCGCGAAGCTGGCGCCGCCGGCACACCTGAATGGAATGAAGCCACCGAGATCTATCTGAAGATGCTGGCTCCCGTCGCTCCGCACATGGCTGAAGAGTTATGGACGAATCACCTGGGCAAACCCTATTCGATCCATCAACAAGCCTGGCCAAAAGTGGATGAAGCCGCGGCAAAGGAAGATAACATCGAGATCCCCGTCCAGGTCAACGGCAAAGTCCGGGACCGGATCGTGGTCTCAGCCGAGGCGAGCGAAGACGAGATCAAATCCGCCGCGTTGGCGTCCGCGGCCGTCCAGAAACACCTGGAGGGCCGGGAACCGAAAAAGGTGATCGTGGCAAACAAAAGACTGGTGAACGTGGTGGTATAGATTCAGTGCCTTGCTAAAGGCTGCGTAAAGGCGGCGGGTTTTCCGAAAGGAGAGCCCGCCGCCTTTTGATTCACCTGAAATTGGCGACTGGAAGAGGCAGTACGCAAGTCCTATTTTGTTCGCAACTATCTTGCAATACCCCGACAACTCTCCTGTAACGCGCTAAATAACCACAAAGCCATACAATGTAAACAACAATATTCGAGGGTAGACGGTTATGAACACCCAGTACTTATCCCAAACAATAGAGTTGATGCCTCCCTCAAACAGGGACATCCATTTCCACTTTAAATCAGGAGGAACTCCCAGGACGAGTCGGAGATGCCGTGTGACCACCAAAGCTGAGTTTTACTCGGCCGGAACTATGTTTAGCAAAGAATTTGTTTCCAAGGAGAATCAACTATGAAATCCAAGCATGTGCTTCAAGTCCTTGTCATGGTAATGATGTTGTTCAGCACCCTGGGCAGCAGTCAGCCTGTAAATGCCAAGACCGATGAGCCTGTCATCATTACCCGCGATCTTTCTTTCTGGGATGCGACCTACGTTGGCTTTGTGAGCGCCAGCATCTACGAAAAATGGCAGCTCGAGCTCACGGAGCCCCAGAATTTCGTTGTGACCGTGAATGTGGTAGCCGGAGACCTCGCCCCTCTCCTGACCCTGAAGGATGCCAGTGGCAACGAACTGTCTTCTGCGACCGGTTCACTGACCAGTAGTCAGCCTGCCGGAAGCTATTCCGTTCAGGTTCAACCTGCCTCAGGCGGTGGTTTCTATATGCTGACCATCCGGAAATTGGATCCGGAGCCAAGCGAACCTTCCTCCACCACAGTGGTCATGCCAGTGAGCGTGAATGTTGGGGAAAGCGCCGCAGTCACGGCGGCTTTGAACAATGTGCCGGCGGAAGGTTATACCAGCACCGAGTTTACCTGCACCTATGATGCCAGTGTGGCACAGGTGAGTAACATCGCTGCCGGCAATCTGTTCGGTGAAGATGCAGTGGTGGCGATCCATGATCCGCAGAACGGCAGTTTCATCGTCGCGATCGCAGGCAGTAATGGCAACAAAGCCACTGCCAGCGGCACGGCATTTGCCTTCAGCGCCAAGGGCCTGCAAGCCGGCCAAACTGCGATCGAATGTACGGCGCGCATTTCCAGGGGAGACAGCGTGCTGACAGGGATTGCGTCCACAGCCGGGAACCTGACCGTAAATGATGCTGGGCCCACCCCCACGCCGGTCGTGACGGAGACGCCAGTCACCGAGACGCCAGTCGTCACGGAAACGCCGGTTGTCACCGAGACGCCAGTCGTCACGGAAACGCCGGTCACCGAGACGCCAGTCGTCACGGAAACGCCGGTCACCGAGACGCCGGTTGTCACTGAGACGCCAGTCGTCACGGAAACGCCGGTCACTGAGACGCCAGTCGTGACTGAAACGCCAGTCACCGAGACGCCGGTTGTCACTGAGACGCCAGTCGTCACGGAAACCCCGGTGCCTGATGGAGCGGTCTCCGGAACAGTGCTGGCCGGCAAGCCGGTCACCGTCAGCCTGTATAAGGAAGATGACTCCGTCGCCGGATCGATGGTCGTCAACCCGGATGGGACGTTCAGCCTATCGGTTCCCCCCGGAACATATACCGTGATTGCCACGGCCAGTGGTTACCTGAGCAGTCAGGCTTCCGTGACTGTGACTGCCGGGAATGCCAACCCGCTGCCCACCATTAGTCTCCTGGCGGGTGATATCGATGCCAGCAAGGTCATCGATCAATTCGATGCCATGACGATTGGGATGAGCTACAACACGGCGGAACCGGCGGAAGCCGATCTGAACAATGATGGTGTCATCAACGTTCTTGATCTGGAGCTCCTGGCCCGGAACTATCGCCAGACCGGCCCGGTTGCCTGGGAGTAATACTTCATAAATACAGGAGCGCACGGTTATTTCGTGCGCTCCTGTCCCTGGAGTGTCGATGAAACCTATTACTGTTTTAACTCTTGCCCTTATTTTGGCCCTGGCCGCGGCCGTGAGTGTCAATGCCCAGGCTGCGGAAAGTATCTGGCTGACCGCCAGTACGACCGCGTATAAGACCGGGGAAACCGTTATTGTTGCCGTCAATGCCGTCTCCGCCACCCCTATCCAGGGATTTACCTTTCAAATTCGCTACGACCCTGGCTGTCTGCGGCCGGTTAATGCTGCCAGCACCATCCCCGGCATGAATGGTTTGCCTTTGCCTCAGCTGATCGGCCTGGTCGATGGTTCGTATGCCAGCACCACCCCACAAGCGGTCAACGGCGTACTGGCTGAAATCCGGTTTACGGCCCTGGGCGGCTGCCAGACGAATCTCACGCTCGAGAGCGCTGCTTTGGCTGTGCGCAACGAATCGGGGTTTGCTGCTCCGCTGGCCGGCGTGATGATCGGAGAGACAAACGTTGCCTTGAACATTGATAAGACCGTGACGGAAGTTCAGGCCACGCAGCCTGTATCCGGATCGGTCCTTCCACTCACCCCGCCCGAATCGGCCGGTCTGGAGATTCCAGGTTGGGCCATCGGCTTGTCGGCAATTCTCCTGGTCCTGGGTGTCGTGGTCGTCATCTTCAAGCTGTTTCGGGCGGGACTTGCCACGAACAGGAAGGTGGCGGTTTCCTCCGGGACGGCCACCCTGCATGTCAAGCGTGGTTCACAGGCTGGCAAAAGTTTTGTCATCAGCAAATCGCCTTGTCTGATCGGACGCGACCCTACCAATGATATTTGCCTCAATGATTCGAATGTCATCGGCCAGCATGCCAAGATTCTGTCCAGGAACAATGACTACTACCTGATGGACCTGGGCGGCGAGACATTCGTCAATGGCCGGCCCGTTCAAAAAAGTTCCACTATGTTGAAACCGGGCGACGTGGTGCGCCTGGGAAAAAGCACCCTGTTCGTGTTTGGCTAACAGGGAGTTCAGGACTCCGAGCGTCGATCAATGATCGTAAATGTTTCAGTCAAGTGAGGAGTGTGTAACCATGAAATCCAAGTCTTTTCTTCGGGCGATTGTCTTGCTGGCAATGCTTGCCTCTCTTCTTCCGGCAGGCAGTGCCAATGCCCTTGCCGATGTGACTCTTCCGCCGGCCGATACGTTTCAGCTGCCCTGGGATCAGGGTCTGGCCTGGATGGCTATCGATGGGCTGGATAACGGTTCCAAACGACCTTTGGACAGCTCACACCATTACACGGTCGGCGGTGCCGTTGATTTCGCCCCCCATAAGAATATGGCGGTTGGGGAAAATACATCCCAGTTTTGGGTGGCTGCTGCCGGAGCCGGCAAGGTGGTGGAGAAATCCTTCTGTCATTTGAAGATCGATCATGGCAACGGCTGGATCTCTGAATACCAGTTCCTCGCCAACGTTCAGGTGAAACTCGGGGATTCGGTGTACCGCAACCAGCGCCTGGCGATCATTGCCAACGGCACGACTCAAAAGTTCTGCCCCGGCAGCAAAGAGATCAATATTCCTCACTTGCATTTCATGCTGCGTCCCACGCTGAGGAATGTAACGTTCGCAGGCTGGCAGCTCGGTTACGTGCCGCTGTTGAATAGAACCACTTTTGCAAAAGGCAGTGAAACGCTCGGCCTCTTCAAGCCTCTCCTGAATGCCCTCGAGCTTCAGATCGTTTCGCGCGGCCCGATCGTATGGGATACCACTTATACGGGCAATGTGGATACCTATCGCTACGAAAGATGGTCGCTTGCACTCACTGAAATGAATAAATTCACGCTGACTGCCACCCCGACCACCACCGGATTGGTTCCACTGCTCGTTTTGCTGGATGCCAACGGCAACGAAATCGCGCGCGGCACCGGCACATTGACCAGCACGCAGCCGGCCGGCAGTTACTTTGTTCAGGTTCAGCCTCAGTCCGGGAATGGCTTCTACAGTCTGCTGCTGAAGAAGGAAGATCTGCCTCTGCCAACCGGTCCCTATGTCACGACCCTGATCAATCCGGCGAGTGTGAACGTCGGCGGGACGGCGGTCGCGACCATCAGCCTGAGTAATGTTCCGGCGGAGGGTTACACCAGTGCTGAATTCACCTGTACCTATAATGCCAGCCTGGTGGAAGCGAAGGATATCGTGATTGTCGACCTCTTCGGCAACGACCCGGCCATGGCCATTAATGGACCGCAGAACGGCAGTTTCATTGTCGCGGTTGCGGGAACTTTTGGCAACAAAGCCACCAATGGGAACGCATTTCGATTTGGGCTGACAGGTCTGCAGGCCGGACAGGCGGCCATTGACTGTCAGGCGCGCGTGTCCACCGGCGACAACCTCCTCACGGAGATTTCGTCCCTGCCCGGAAACCTGACCGTGACTGGAGACCAACCCCCGACACCGACATTTACCCCTTCGCCGGCCGTGCCTCCCACGCCGACGGATACTCCTACACCCGTGCCGCCTACGCCTACGTTCACTGCAACTCCGACTCTTCCCACGGGTGAGTGGCTGACCTTTACCAACACCAAATATCAATTCGAGTTCAAGTATCCGCCGCAGGCCCAGGTTGTCGCCGGCGGGACCGAGAATTCCACCCGTATCGATCTGCCATTCGCAGCGGGCACGAATCTCAGCCAGAAATATCTGGAGATGATCGTCGTGGAGGATGCCAGTCCCTGCCGGAGCCCACTGGCGACCAGTTCCATGCTTCAAACGTCTGAGATTGTGATCATCAACGGCATTTCCTTCCTGAAAGAGACCGGCGAAGACGGCACGGCCGGACACATCAACAAATGGACGGCTTACTCGGCCGCGCGTAATAATGCCTGTGTCAGCCTGGACTTTGTCCTGCGTTCTGCCAACCCCGGCGTTTTCACGACTCCCATCCCGCTCTACGATGAAGCCCTCGAGAAGGCCGTCTTTGACCAGATTATGGCAACCTACGCCTGGCTGGCGACTCTGCCCACCGCGACCTTTACACCCTCGCCCACGTCCACGGCTTCGCCTACCCCCACGCATATCCCTGATGCGATTGTCGAAGGAAAGGTGATCGCCAGCAAGCCCGTTACAGTGAGTTTGTATGATGTGGAGAACACGCTGGTTACCTCGGTGACGGTCGGCGCGGATGGCACCTTCAGCTTTACAACCTCCACCTCTCCGGGCACGTATACATTGGTTGCCACAGCCAGTGGTTTCCTGAGCGCCCAGGGTTCCGTGGAAATTGTCGCCGAAGGCACCACTACGAAGCCTGTCATCAGCCTGCTGGCCGGAGACATCGATAACAACAAGGTCATCGATCAATTCGACGCCCTGACGATCGGCATGAGCTACAACACAGCCGCCCCGGCGGCAGCCGATTTGAACGCCGACGGCGTGATCAATGTCCTTGACCTGGAGCTCCTGGCTCGCAACTATCGCAAAACCGGGCCGCAGACCTGGTAATCCCGCCTTGGCGCCGGCAGCGGAACCTCCTTCCGCTGTCAACGGAGCCCCTGAGAATCCTGCGATTCTCAGGGGCTTTGTGTTCCCTTCTGTCAGTGCTATAATGAAAATACCTGTAGGATTCAAGGAAGCGCTCTCATTGAAGGTGGCATTTTACTCTGCGGGCGCGTATCAGCTAAACCTGCTTAATTCACCTCACCGTTCCATTCATCGCACAAATTAATGTCTTTTTAAGGGTTCGCAGTCAGATTAAGTCATTCTTTTATAGTTACCAATGAATTCATGTAACATTTGTGTTCGTATCTCCGTCTTGACTTTAACCCTCTGGTTCCTGGGGGGGCTTTCCGATGGAAGCTGATATGCCTTTATTGGAAGCCGCCAGGGCCATGAACAAAGAAGCGCTGGTAGAGATCTTTGGTCTCTATTCGTCGGCTTTATATAATTACGCATTACGCCTGTGCAATGACCCTCTGGAGGCAGATCATATCGTGGGGGATGTATTCGCCAAATTGTTGGATCAATTGTCGACCGGGAACGGACCGAGTAGCAATTTGCGTTCGTATCTCTACGAAACCGCCTACCATCTCGTCATCGATGAAGCCCGCTACTCCCGTCGCAAAGCCCCACTGGAAGTGATTGAATTTTTACGTCAGGATGGACCCTCAGCACTTGTCGGCCTGGAAAACCGGGTGCTATTCGACGCTGTGATTGCGGCTATCCGGAATGAATTGACCGAAGATCAAAGGCATGTCATTATTCTGCGTTTCCTGGAAGGGTTCAGTCTGCGGGAAACCGCGCAGATCATTGGCAAGGAAGTTTATAACGTCAAGGTGATACAGAATCGCGGCGTTGCAAAATTGCGCAAGGCACTTGGTTACAAGGTAGCTTAATGAAACGATATCGCTCACCACAAAATGATGATCAGGATCGGGAGATCCTTGAAATCCTGAAGAGATTGGAATCTCTCCAGGCTGAGTATCCCGCGGATTTATTGGCCGCCAGACGGGCGGCTTTTCTCGCTCAACTCGAGCAGTATGCCGGGGGGCTGACCGATCCGCCGCTCTCGCCGCAGGATGAGGACATCCTGAGAATCCTGAAAAATCTAAAACAGGTCGAAGCCGAATATCCCGCAGGACTGCTGGCTGCCAGACGGTCCGCTTTTATGCGCCAGCTTGCGCGCAGGGAAAGAATCAGCGTGCTGGAAACCCTGCGTTCTTCGATTCACGGCGCTCTGCTTTCCATGGCAAATATATGGTCGGGTTCCGCGCTGAGCACCATGCGGACCTCACTGGTTGTGGTTGCCTTCATTCTGCTTGCTTTTGCAGGATCCCTGTTGTACGAAAACCGTGCAGTTGAGTCATTGAATCCAGTCCCCTCCCGGACGGAGGTCGCTCAGCCGGTCCCGGTTCTTGTGACCCGCACCCACGCGTCCGCAAGGGTCATATGCAAGCCGGGGTACATACCGCCGCTCTGTCTCGCAAAGGAATTCAACAAGAGTCAGGATCTGACCGACCCGGGCAATGGACTGGCCCGCCCGGCCGTCGCCAAGGATACCCTGCCGGGCTTCAGTGGTGTCCACAAGGCTGCCTATGTGAATGATGGCCTGTACGGCCCGGGGGCAAGCTGGATCAGCAACAGCCCCAACAGCTGGATCAAAATCGATCTGGGTAAAAACACCGCCATTAACACGGTCGCGTTTGGCAGAGACCGCCTGGGTAATTTCAACGATCGCGATCCGGGCCGCTTTGTGATTGCTGTGGCCCTCTCTGATAACATTTATGCGGATGGGAACAGCAGCAATGACTACTTTGAATATACGGAGGTCTTCGATTCGGAGCAGACCGGGTTCGATGGAGTTGTGGCCGGGTCGCAAACGATCAAGGCCTACTTTGGGTCAGTGGTGGCCAGGTATATCAAAATCACCTTTGCAAACGCCGGGACCGCCGTCGATGAAGTGGAAGTGTTCATGGTACAGCCGCCTGTCTTTGGCATGCGGCCTACGCCGAAGCCGGACGACGATTCACAAGTCCTCATTCTGACCGTCGCACCGACCAGCACGCCTCTGCCCACGGAGACACCCGTACCTACGGCCACCAACACACCCGTGCCGACCAATACAGCGACGCCTCTGCCAACCAGCACGCCTTTGCCAACCAGCACGCCCCTGCCAACCAGCACGCCACAACCGACGGATACACCTGTGCCATCCCCGACGGCTTCGCAGATACCCAAGCCCACGGATACTCCCCTGCCCCCTACAGAGGAGCTGGTAGCGCCATTTTTTGCTCCAACGGAAACCGAGATCGTCATGGATCAACCCTGATTCCGCTTTCATTTGCACGAAAGCCCCTGAAAAGATGCTCCTTCTCAGGGGCTTCTATTTAACAAAATCCCCGATCTGACTCTGTGTCGTCAAATGGATCGCTGCCGTTGGCGCCGACCGGGGTAACATAGATATGTTTCGAACACAAAGGAGAACAATATGACTCGGCTGGCTTATTTCGCTTTCATATTCGTGTTGCTTACCGCAGCCTGCGCAGAGGTGATCCCTCCCACGGTTGCCCCGGTCACACCTTCTCCTGCACAAAATGTGGATTCTCCAACCCCGCAGATGGCTGACGCCCCCGCTCTCAAAAGTTCCGCCCTGGTGGATGTTTACGACCCTGCCCGGGATCCGGCGCAGGACTTAAGGCAGGCAATCCTGATTGCGCAAAAGGAAAATAAAAGGATCATGCTGGAACTGGGCGGCGATTGGTGCATCTGGTGCAAATACATGGATGAATTCTATGAAACTCACAGCGATATTCTCCGATTCCGTGCTGATCATTATGTCCTGGTGAAGGTAAATTTCAGTGACGAAAACATGAATCAGGAATTTCTTTCGCAATATCCCGCCGCGGCCGGCTACCCTCATATTTACATTCTGGACAGTGATGGAACCTTCCTGCATTCCCAGGATACCGTGGAGCTTGAGGATGGAGCCGTTTCATACGTCCCGGAAGTGTTTATGGCTTTCCTGGAGAAATGGGCACCGCCCAAATAGAATCGTCGGGTGCTGGTTCCCCTGTTCAGTCGAAACGTTATCCGGGACGGGAACCTGGATGGCATATTTTGAGTCTTTATTGCTGTGACGATTCTTTTTTCGACGGCAGGGAATGGAATAGAATTGGGTTGTTGCCGGATCTGTCTTCCCTGCACACAAGGCTTTCCATTCTTTCCCTTCCTGCTGCCAGTGCAGCCTGGCGAAAAGAGGTGGACGCGAATCTCATCTCTTTGAAATGAGCTGATCTGATGAAATTTCCCGATAAATTCAACTCTATCTTTGACAAACTTCTGATCGGCGGAATCGGATGTGGAATATTCGGACTTTGCCTGCTGTTCGGCGGGTTTGTATTTGTCTGGCAGAATCCGCCCCGCCCGGGACCCACGTCCACGCCGCTCGTATTCGACGGTTCGACGACCATCACACCTGCTCCGAGCGGGACGCCCCTCCTTCAATTTTCCACACCGACGCTCGCCGCCACGCTGGAGTCTCCGACTCAGTCCGCACTCCTGCCGGGTACGACCATCCCTTCGCCTGTGCCTCAATTCAGCAATGCGCCTCCGACCGGAAAGATCGTGTTCACGTGCTTTATCGACCAGATCGACCAGATCTGCCTGATGAACGCCGACGGCACGGGACGCAAACAACTTACCGACTTCGACGGGACCGCCTTCTATGCCTCCCTTGCGCCGGAAGGGGATAAGATTTACTTCACCTCCCGGCAGACCGGAACCTATGAGATCTATTCCATGAATCTCAGGGGCAAAGAGTTGAGGCGTCTGACCGGCGGGATCGGCAGCCTGTACGCGCCGGAGCGTTCCCCCCGGGATGAGCGGATCGTTTTCACCAACAACACGGGCGGGAAGCAGTCCATTTGGGTCATGCGGCTCGACGGGAAAAATCCTCACCCGATCACGGATGGCCCGGAGGATGTCGACCCGACCTGGTCTCCCAATGGTTTGCTGATCGCTTTCGCCTCGGCCCGGAGCGGGCAGCGCCAGCTGTACGTGATGGAACGGGACGGGTCGAACATCCGCCAGGTGACGAATCTGCCAGACATGGGCGGGCGCAGCAGCTGGTCACCGGATGGGAAGCGGCTGGCCTTTTATGCGGGTCCGGCCGGCGACCACGACATTTACGTGATCAACGTCGATGGGACCGGCCTGGTCCAGCTCACCGACGGGGGCGACAACCTTGGCCCCAGCTGGTCGCCGGACGGCACTTGGATCGCGTTCACTTCCTTCCGGGACGGCAATAACGAAATCTACATCATACGGCCCGATGGGACAGGCGTGAGGCGCCTGACGAACAATTCCATTTCTGACTGGCAGCCGCGCTGGGGACGTTAGCGCCAACGTATTACGTTCACGGATTGTTCGTTCATTCACTTAATGGAATCTCTCAGGAAATATCTCTCCACATTCGATCTATTCCTGTTCGGCGGGTTGGGCTGCGGCGCGTTCATCATTTGCATACTGGGGAGCATATTCGTCTACATCTGGCAGAATCCGCCGCGCGCCTCGGCCCCGCAGACGCCTGCTGGCGGCGTCCCGGCGATTACGCCTGCGGTCACCTCCCCGGTCTTTGACCTTTCCACGCCAACCTTGTCTCCCACGCTTTTTCCAACTCAGGAGGGATTAGTTGTCCCGACCCTGATGCCCACCTTCGTGCCCGATCCTGGCGGCGGCTCGGAATCCGGCAAGATCGTATTCACCTGTTATGTCAGCCAGATCGATCAAATCTGTATCATGAAC
>Ga0105104_10003636_pt1 | contig 10919 bp, 6 predicted proteins | sample PPLLaktember2015_3_FD_87034 | JGI IMG/M metagenome (GOLD analysis project Ga0105104, IMG submission 87034) | Freshwater sediment microbial communities from Prairie Pothole Lake near Jamestown, North Dakota, USA - PPLs Lake P7 Core (6) Depth... | ecosystem: Environmental > Aquatic > Freshwater >... | reverse complement strand
TTCAGCTTCAGCGTCGGCGATTCGGCGATGGATGATGCAAGACGGCTGAGGTTCATGGGTTCACTCCCGGGGGGAATAATGGAAATTATAACAGGGGGAGGAGGGGAATGTCCTCCCGGTAAAACCCGCCGGGACCGGCTCGCTCAGCGAGGGACAAGGGGAGGAAGGATGGGATGGTTTTTTAAATTCGTTTTCCCGCACTGACAAGGATACTATCAAGGCAAAGGAGCCGGTAGAAAAAACTATGTGTTCTTTGTGCCTTTTGTGGCTGATTAGTACTTCAGACGGAGGGTGGAGAATCGCTTACAATTCAACCTAATGCGCGAATGGAATCTGACCTCCGCCGATCCGCTCTCCCTGTTCCTTGCCGCGGACGCGCGATTCTGTTCTCCGGATTATGCCGACGACCAGGTTTGGGAGCTTGTCCTGCGCGGCGGCGATCCGCCTGCCCTGGCGGTCGAGACGATGCTGGGTTTGCGCGCCGTTTCCCTGCGCCTGTTCCCGATCTTCATCCAGGGCAGCCGCCCGCTCCAGGATCCCGCCGCGTTCGCATCCCCGCCGGAGGTCCGCCGCTTCGCCCCCAACTATTTAAATGTACGCTGCCGGCCGACCGGCTCATTGACCGCCGAACTGGAATACTGGGTCCCGGAGAGCCACGCGCTGGCCGGAAGGATCACCCTGTCCACTTCCGGAAAGGATCCCTTCAGCGGGGAATGCTGGCTGGCCGGCGTCCTCCGTCCGGCGGCCGAAGGCGCGCCCTTCGCGCCGGAATCCGCGGGGCCGTATGAGGGTGTGTATCTGCGCGGCGGAGTCCGGAACGCCGTTCCCGTTTTGGCGGCGGCGGGCGCGGCCGGATCCGGACGCGGCGCGATCCCTTCGCTGAAAATGGCGTTCGAGCTCGAGGCGGGCCGGCCGCATTCTATCCGCTGGGTTTTCTGCTGCCACCCGACCGTGGATGCGGGCCTGCGCTGCGCGCGTTCGATCCTCGCCCGGGAGTGGGATGCGGAAATCGCCCGGATCGAACTGGCGGGGGAATCGCTGCTGGAGATCGAGACCGGGCGCCCGGATTGGGACGCGGTCCTGGCGTTCTCGCAGCAGACGGCCGTGCAATCGCTGATCGGGGCGACCCGCGCGCTCCCCCATCCCTCGCCGGTCGTGGGCCGCAATCCGGAACGCGGTTTTTCCCTGCGCGGCGACGGCAGCGATTACCCGCCGGCCTGGTGCGGCGCGGATCTGAGCGATGTGATGACTATCCTTCCGGTTTGGGCGCTGGCCCTGCCGGAAAGCGCCAGGGACCTGCTGCGGAATTTTCTTGCCGCCGCCGGGGAAGGATTGCCGGATGCGCGGCCCGGCGCCGGAAAACAACGGGCCGGATTGCTGGCGCCGCCGCTGCTGGCTCAGGCCGCCGGGAGGGCGCTGGGCGGGCGCGAGGGGGATCACTTCCTGGCATCCCTCCGGCCGCTGGTCGAGCGCTGCCTGGATGCCTGGTTCGGGCCGGACCACGACCGCGACCGCGACGGCGCGCCGGAATGGGACCGGCCGGATTCCTTCGGCCCGCAGATCACGGCGATGTGGGCGCGCGAGGATCCGTGGGGCGGGTGGATTCGCCCGGAGGAGACGGAAAGCCCGTCGCTGGCGGCGCTGCTCCTGGGCGAGTGCCTTGCCGCGGCGCGCATCGCGGAACGCGCCGGCGACGGCGAGCGGACGAAGCTCTGGAAGGAGCGCGGCGGGGAAGCGCGGCGCGCACTCGAGCGCATGGAGGCGCCGGACGGGTACCGCACGCTCGACCGCGTCACCCATGCCTCGCCGGCCGGCAAGAAATTATGGGAAGGCCGTTCCGGCGGCGAATTAAAAGGAAGCTTGAACCTGAAGGCGCCGGCGCGCCTGCTGTTGCGCTGCGCCGGCTCGTTGGAAACGCGGCCGATCATCCAGGTGACGGTGGACGGGAAAGACGGCGAAGGCACGGAGTGCCGGGAAATTTTCCGCGGCGAACATTTTTCCTGGCATCGCGGCACCGGGACGTGCTTCAGCCGGACGGTTTGGACTCAGATCGCGTCGATCGGCGTGGAAGAGCCTTCGGCGGGGATGACGTTCACGCTGGAAATTCCAAACCTTGCGCGCGAAGACCTTTCGCATTTTCTCCCGCTGTGGAGCCGGGCGGTATCCGCCCCGCGGGCCGGCAGGATGTTCGAACGGCTGGGAGAGGGCTCGGCCTACGACTCGCCGGGCGGGTTGCGGTTCCTCCCGCGCTCGGATCCCGCCGCCGGGCATGCCCCGGCGGGCGGGGTGTGGATGTTCTGGAACATGCTGATGGGCGAGGCGGCGATCCGCTTCGGCAGGCACGCCCTGGCGTACGCCTGGACGGAGAAGTGGATGCGCACCCTGGCCGGCGCGCTGCGGGCCGACCGCTCCTTCCGTTCCTGCTACGATCCGGAACGGGCGGGCGGGTCCGGGCCGCGCAACTCGTTTCAGGGAATCTTCCCGATCGGTTTTTTCCTGGCCGCGCTCGGGATCCAACCGGTCGCCTCCAACCGGGTATGGGCCGGCGGGCGGTCGATATTTCCCTTCCCGGTGACCCTCCGCTGGCGCGGCATGACGATGCGCCGGGAGGGGGATGCGCTCGAAGTGGAATTTCCGTCCGGCGCCAAGCGCGAGTTCCGCGGTACCGAGCGGACGCTGATATCGGACGAGGAGTGACCCCGCTCTTCCCCGATAGGCTCTGTCCCAACACCCTCACCCCTTTTCATCGAGCCGGCGGTCTCGATATGGGCGTCGCTGTGCTCCGCCCTACCCGACCACCTATGATGAGAAGGGGAAGAGGCGAGGGGGTTAGGACGGAAGTCCTACAGTGTAAACCCTCTGTAAAATTCGCACGCAAGTTACATGCAACACACTTTTATTGAAAATCGGCTATTATTTCATGCAGGGATTGTGAAAATTAAGTGACAACAGGGTGACAAGAATCAGGGCAATTATTGCCGCTTCGAAAGGAGTGGAATAGAATGAAAAGCATGAAGGAATCCAGATTTCACTGGCGTCGTCGTCGGGCGCGCGGGCAAAGCATCGTCGAATTTGCCATGATGATGCCCATCCTGCTCATCCTCCTGTCCGGATTGTTCGAATTCGGATTCCTCTTCAATAGCTACCTTGCCGTGCTGGACGGAGTCCGGAATGCTTCGCGGTTCGCCAGCGACAGCCAGTTCGATATCCGCGACTCCATTCCGGATTGCTCATCGACCGATTTCTACCGCCAGACCGCATGCCTGGCGGTATCCGAGTTGGCCGCCGAACAACCCACCATTGATTTGTGCCTGCCCGGAGTGACGAAACTCCATTGCACCGGCGCCGATTGGGCCGAGATGGACGACGTCATCATCAGCGTCTTCAGCATCCTGCGCGCTCCGAGCACTGCGGTAACGCGGTTGCCCGATGACCTCGGCGGATGCCTGGAGAACGGCTGGTCCTATGCGGCGGATAAATCCGGATTGGCGCAGTGCGGCGGCCACCGCAGCGGGATGCATGTCTCCAAGTACTCGTCATCCAAAATCGAGAGCCTGCTTGCCACCGGCGCCCCGAACACGGGGTTCGTGCTGGTGGAGATCAATTATCACTACTGGCAAATGCTATCCCTGCCATGGTTCACGCAGTTTGTGCCGGATCCGATCGAACTTAACCTGTACGCCCTGTGGCCGCTGGTCTCGGCTGAGCCGACCTCGACCCCGAAATAGCGGAAGGACGGAAGCGGTATGCGATTCTTCAACGATTGGAATTTGCGCAGGCGGTTTCGGGCATCCGGCCAGGCACTCATCCTGATCGTCCTGACCTTCATGGGACTGTTGCTGTTCCTCGGGTTGATGGTGGACCTGGGCCAGATATTCCTCGCCAAGGGGTATTTGCGCCGCGCCGCGGACGCCGGTGCGCTGGCCGCCGCCGCGCAATTCCGGGAGAACCGCGGCATCACCGAGATGCGTGCCGCGGCGGAAGAAGTCGCGCACATGAACGGCATCCAGCCGACGACGATCGACGTACAGACCTGCAAGGAGGGCGACCCCGGCCCGGACACCACCCTTTGCGCGCCATCGGCGAGCGTGATGCCGAGGAAGAAGGTGCGGGTGACGATCACCCTCGACTATCCGCTGACCTTCCTCGCGCTCCTGAACATTTATACCGTGCGCCTGGTGGAGACCTCCGTCAGCGAGGCGGCGGCCATGGACGTGATCCTGGTGATCGACGTCTCGGAATCCATGACCTGGGATGTTGGACTTTCTGATACGGCCTATGGTAACGATCTGCGGGATCCAAACGTGTGCAATCCGGACGATTGTGCCCCGTTCAACGACGTGAAAGGTGCTGCGGCGAGTTTCGCCAGCGAGATTTTAAATAAAGACCCCAGCGAAGAGGAAGACCGGCTGGCGATTGTCACCTTCGCCTCGGGATGGCAGGCCTCCCCCTTGGGCACGCAGGTATATTTGGACTGGACGAATGATTCGGCCGTCGCGACCCCGACCATCGCCGGGCTGACCGTTTACGATCCCGGGATCGTATGTCCCTGGGATGGCGGCGGAACCGGCGATTGTGACGGTACGGCCACGGTTCCCGGCGCCTGGTGCCCGGATACCGCTGATGATATTCCGGTCGGGATGTGCCGGTCCTATTCACCCGAGGGGTATTATCGCAACTTCGGGTGCCCGCGGTTCCAGGGAAGTAAAACCGTTCTGGAAGGAGTTGTGGATGGTGTTGAAAACACCATTTCGGCCTGCCTTACGACCAACATCGGCGGCGGGCTGCACGTAGCGGGCAACCAATTCGCGTCTCAAAAGCGGCTGGATGCGCTCTGGGTTGTTGTGATCCTCACCGACGGCGCCGCCAACGCCACGTTGGGCACCGAAGAGGATACGGGAGGCACCGGAACCAACGTCGTCATCCCGGATCCGGGCACCGGGCTGGACGAAGACGAGATCAGCCAGCATTACCCGTTCGGCTTTTGCCCGCCCAACACCTACGAAGCCTGGGGCGACCCGGTTGACTGGACTCAGCCGCACCGCAAGTTCTGCCAGGACGGAGACGCGGACACCTACCACGGCCCGGTGAGTTCGGCGAATTATGACGCCGACGATTTTGCGCGCGACCAGGCCAAGTTCGTCGCCTGTCCAGCCACCAACCCGCCCGCCTCCTGTGGCACCACTTTTGGACAGGGCGCGATCATCTTTACGATCGGGCTGGGGAATGAGATTCTCATGATGGATAACGATACCATCGGCGGTCTGAAGCCCTACGGCGCATCACTGCTGCGCTATATCGCCGCAATCGGCGACGACGGCGATGCGGCCACCAACCCCTGCCTGGGGGAAACGAACTGGGCGAAAAGCTGCGGGAATTATTTCTTCGCGGCGGCCGGCGCCGATCTTGAACGGGTCTTTGAATTGATCTACTCGCGCATCTTCACCCGCCTGACATCATGAGGCGCCTGGGCGTAATGGGCCGTATACGAGGACACTATGATTACTGAATTGCTTTCCCAACTACAGGCGGGCTCCACTCCTCAAGCAGGCAAGCGCCGCATTCCCGGCCAGGGTCTGGTGGAGTTCGCGCTGATCCTGCCGGCCCTGCTGCTGATGATATTCGGGATCATCGAATTCGCCCGCATCTTCTACTCATGGCTGATCATCACCAACGCCGTCCGGACCGGCGAGCGCTATGCCGTCACCGGCGAATACATGGACAAGTATTGCTCCGCCCTCTACCTGGGCTCCGCCGGCGACGGGGACACGGATTACTGCGAAAAGATCCTTGATGACTCAACGTCCGCCCACGCCAAGGCGCAGGATAGCAACCGGTCGGAGGAAGAGGACATCGCCCGGCTGTACTCGATTGTCGAGGTGACCAATGCCGCCGCCACCGGGCTCCTGCGCGGGACGGAGACCGGCTCGGCCCTCCATCCCAACCTGGTGTACAAGCAGCCGGGCTATTTCCATATCGTCGTCTGCAGCGACCGGGATGATTTCGCCTTCGTGGGAATGGGCGCATCCTCGGATTGCTGGTGCTCCCATTTCGGAGTGGATGAGGACGACGCCGGCAACCCGGAGGGAGGCCTGGTCCGGGTGTATGTGGCGATGACCTTCGAGCATCCGCTGCTCATGCCGCTCATCGCCAACGTGTGGCCGTCCCTCACCCTGCATGCGGAGCGCACGGGCTACCTTGAGCAATACCGAGTCGCGCGCGTGCTGGGCATTCCGCAGGGCGGACCCAAGAAGGCGACCCGCACATTCACCCCGGTGACGCCGTCGCCCACGCCCACGGACACCGCTACGAACACCATTACCGACACGCCGACAATAACTCCGACGCCCACCGAGACCGCGACGTCCACGCCTACGTCAACCTTTACCGAGACGCCGACCCTTACGAACTCGCCGACCCGTACGAACTCGCCGACCTATACGATCTCGTCGACCAACACGGCGACCCACACGCTGCAGTACTCGCTCACCCCGACGCGGACAGCCACCAGCACGGCGACGCTCACGCGCACCCGGACGAGAACCAACACGCGGACGCAAACCTACACACCGTCGATCACCTATACGCCGTCGATCACCTACACGCCGAGCATCACCCCGACGCGGACCCGCACACTGAGTCCGACCATCACTTTTACGCCATCGCGGACCCGCACCTCGACCCGAACTTCGACCATAACCCAGACGCCGACGATCACGCGGACGCCGACCCGGACCCTGACGCGCACCCGGACCCTGACGCGCACCCCGGTGACGCCGTCCCCGACGTCGTCGCGTACGCTGACCCGCACGCCGGTAACACCGACCCTGACCCGGACCCGGACGAGGACGAGCACGCCGGTGACGCCGACCCTCACGCGGACGCCCACGCCGGTAACACCGACCAGCACACGGACGCGGACCTCCACGCCCACCCCGCTGACGCCTTCCCGGACTCCAACGAGGACGTCCACCCCGGTGACGCCGACGCCCACGAATTCCCCTACACGCTCGCCGACCCGCACGTCGACTCTGACATTGCAGTTCACGAATACCCCGTCGCCGTCACGCAGCAGCACGCCAAAGACGCCGATCAGCGGCGGGTAATCCACAGGTAAGGTCATTCACGAGAACCGCGCCGGCCTTCAAGGCCGGCGCGGTTTGTTTTAGGATTGGGTACAATCAGTTCATGCGCGATCCAAACCGCCGGTTTCTTCCCCGACTGCTCCCCGCCTTGTGTTTCGGGGCGGCGATCCTCGCCTGGCTGTGGCTCTACTCCCGTTTCCTGCGTAATTTTTATTACGTCCCCAATCCATTCCTGGTCCCGCTTTCGCTGCTCCAATGGCTGACCGGCTTCACCGCCGCCATTCTGGCACTCGCCCGGGCCAAGGAGGCGGAGGGCCCGCTCAAACGCGCATGGTTCTTCCTCGCGCTCGCGCTCACCCTTTGGCCGCTGGCCGACGGGCTGGAACAATTCATCCCCTCGGATTGGCAGATATTCCAGAACATCTTCCCGCGCCCAATGCACATCCTGGCGTATGGTTTTGCGCTGATCTCGATATTCTTTTTCGCGCCCGTCCCCGGGGCGCGCTTCGGCCGGCTGCGCTTCATGGTGGACATGATCATCCATGCCGCCTCGTGGGGGGTGATCCTGTGGTTTTTGCTGGTGGAACCGATCCTGCAGCCATTGCTCGCGAATCTGGAATTGCGTTTTTGGATCGCGCTGTATTCGATCCTTGACCTGATTGTGTTGATGCTGATCGTCTGGCTGCAGGGGCAGTCGGCCCGGATGTCCAGGATTCTCTGGATGCTGGCCGGCGGTTTCTTCATGCTGGCGATTCACGACCTGGTGACCGGGTGGATCGTCCTGCAAGGCGGGAATCAGGCGTATGTCTACACGGGATTTCTCATGGTCGGCGGTTATGCCCTGATCGGTATCGCCGCCGCCATGAAATCGAAAGCCGAATCCGGACCGGTCGAAACCCCCGGGCCGGCGGGGTTCTGGTGGCGATGGCGGCGGATCGAGGCCCGCTGGCTGCCGCTGGCTTCCACGACCGCGCTGGCGGTGTTCCTCGCCGCGGAGTGGCGGCGCACCGGCGTGGTCGATTCGCTCCTGCTTCTGGCCACGCTGGTCCTCAGCCTGCTCCTGTTCCTGCGCGAGGGGATCATCGCCGGCCAGGCGGAGGTGGCCGGGTACGCCGTGCTGCTCGAGAACATCGAGGATCCGGCTTTCATCTGCGACGGCCGCGGACGGGTGCTCCTGGATAATCCCTCCCTGCACAGGCTGCATGTGCCCGCCCGGACAGGAGGCGACCTGGGCCGATTGCTGCCGCTAAGCCCGGAGTGGGGTTTTCTGCTGAGTGAAGCGCACGCCCGGGGCTGGAGCGGGGAGGTATGGGTGACCGCTTCGCAGCGCGGACCGTTTCCGGCCTGGCTGGTCCTGCAGCGGCTGCCCGCGGAAGAAGGCGGGGGCGAGCGGTACGCCGCGCTGCTGCACGATCTATCCCCCCAGCGCCGGCAGGAGGAATCCCTGCGCGACGCCTACCGGCAGACGGAGGAGAGCCGCAAGGCGCTCGAGCAGTTGAGCGGGCGGCTCGAGGAAAAAGTGGTGGAGAAGACCGCCGACCTCTCGCGCGCACTCGAGCAGCTCGAGGAGCAGAACCGCCTGCTGCGCTCGCTCGACCGGCTGAAATCCGAATTCATCGCGCTGACCTCGCACGAACTGCGCACGCCGCTGATGGCGATCCGCGGCGGATTGGAATTGATTGCCGGCCAGAAGAAGCCGCTGCCGGAGCCGATGCGATCCAACCTCGAACTGGTGCGCAAGGAATCCGAACGCCTCGGCCGGTTCGTGGAAAGCATCCTGGATCTTTCCGCGCTCGAAGCGGGGCGCCTGCCGCTGCAGATCGGCCCGCTGAAACTGACGGAGCCGCTCGAGGAGGCGCGCATCGCGCTCGCCGCCGTGCACGGCGGAATGGAAAGCCGCAACCTCCTACGGCTGAAAATCCATCTGCCGGAGGATCTGCCGGAGGCCGCCGCGGACGAACACATTCTGGGGAGCATCTTTTTTCAGCTTGTGGACAACGCCTTCAAGTATGCGCCCCAAGGCCCGGTGCGGGTGGATGCGCAGGCGGTTGACGGCGGGGTGGAGGTGATCATCGCCGATTGCGGCCCGGGGATACCGCCCGAAAAACGCGGCCAGGTCTTTCAGATGTTTTCCCGGCTCGAAGACCCGGATGCGCCGCGCGTGCGCGGGGTTGGGCTCGGGCTTTATATTTCGCGTAAAATGGTGGAGGCGATGGGCGGCGAGCTCGACCTGGCGCCGTCGGAGCGCGGGCTTGCCCTGCGCATCCGGTTGAAGATATTCCCCGAGGGATCATGAGCCAGACGATTCTCCTGGTCGACGACGACGAATCCCTGCGCCAGGTGATTTCCCAGTACCTGACGCAGGAGGGTTATCGCGTGGTCGCGGCCGGGTCCGGCGCGGAAGCCTTGAAGCTTTTTTATGCCGAGCGCCCGGGCGCGGTTCTGCTGGACCTGATGATGCCGGGCATGGACGGGTGGGAGGTGTGCGCCCGGCTGCGCGAACTATCCGATGCGCCGATCCTGCTGGTGACGGCGCGCACGTCGCAGGAGGATAAATTGCGCGGCTTCCGGCTGGGGATCGACGATTACCTCTCCAAGCCGTTCAGCCTGGCCGAGCTGGCCGCCCGGCTGCAGGCGGTGCTTTCGCGCAGCCGCAAGACCGGCGCGGCACCGGATAAAAACCTCGCCTGGAACGAGCTGCGGATGGACCTCGGCAAACGCCAGGTGTGGTGCGGTGGAAAGCCGATCCTGCTCACCCCGACCGAGTTCCGGATGCTGGAGATCCTCATCCGCAAGCAGGGCAGCGTGGTGACCGAGGAGGAGCTGAGGCAGGAAATCTGGGGCAGCGAACGCCCGGTGGATTCCTCGGCCGTGCGGCGCTACGTCTGGCTGCTGCGCCAGAAGATCGAGGAAGATCCCACCAAACCTTGCCGCGTGCTGGCCGTGCGCGGCGCGGGCTACCGGCTGGGGCCGTGAGCTCCCTCGCCGCAACCCACACTCCCGGGTGACGCTGAGAGAGAAGAACATCGTTCAATCCCAAAAAACACTTCCCCCAATCCAAAGGAATGGGGGAAGTGGGATCGCAATACTAGTCGGATGGATAAGGCATGGAATCGGCAATATTTTTCCTCAAGATCGATTCCTCAAGCAGTTTCCTGTTCCGATAATAGTAATTCATTCCGCCTGTCTCGTAGACGCACCCAATTATCCGACATTGAAAATAAGTTACCTTTGTAGGGAAAAACAAGTTCCGATCCGGACTTGCCGCTAAGTACCAGTGTTTCCGCGGGCGTAGGTGTATCGGAGGGGGCGGGTGTCTCACTTGGTTCCGGAGTTTCGGTCGGCGTTGGTGTTGGGGTCGATTGCGGTGTTTCGATCCATACGGTCGCCTCAGTGCAACCTCGTATCGTGCAGTGATTTTCCGTCCCACTCCAGAATTGCGTGCCGTTCTTATCCGCGCGGAAGCGGTAGGAGCCCTCCGGCAGGGTGAAGGTCACCTGCCCGTTGGCGTCCGTCTTTCCGCTGCGGTTGGTGTAGGTCGAGCCGTTGAAGACGTAGACGGTGAGCCCGGCTTCCGGGGTTTCATTGGAATCCAGAACGGTTACCACCATGGGAATGGTCGTCGTGATGATTGCCGACGTACACCCCGGCAGATCACAGTGATTCCCTGTTCCACTCCAGAATTGCGTGCCGTTCTTATCCGCGCGGAAGCGGTAGGAGCCCTCCGGCAGGGTAAAGGTCACCTGCCCGTTGGCGTCGGTCTTTTTGCTGTAGTTGGTGTAGGTCGAGCCGCTGAAGGCGTAGACGGTGAGCCCGGCCTCTGGAACGTTGTCG
>Ga0105104_10003634_pt1 | contig 10921 bp, 8 predicted proteins | sample PPLLaktember2015_3_FD_87034 | JGI IMG/M metagenome (GOLD analysis project Ga0105104, IMG submission 87034) | Freshwater sediment microbial communities from Prairie Pothole Lake near Jamestown, North Dakota, USA - PPLs Lake P7 Core (6) Depth... | ecosystem: Environmental > Aquatic > Freshwater >... | reverse complement strand
TCGACTTTCCCCGGACCCGCGACTACATTATCCGCGTCCTCGACCGTGCCAACCGCCGCAGCCAGAACTACCTCTGGTAAGACAGACAAGGAGACAAGGAGACGGGGAGACGAATGCGGAATGCGGAATAGAAAGACAGACAAGGAGACAGGGAGACAGGGAGACAGGGAGACTCGAACAACAATTTCACCGGCAGGAAGTACTTCCCGCAGCCGATTTTGAATACTAGTCGAAAAACAGCCCCACTGGTCGCGGTTATGCTGACCGCAATCATTTGGGCCTTTGCCAACAACGTCTTCGATCCGATCGTGTTCGATCTTGTATCCGTTCCGGGGATCAAGTTCGTGACAGAGCCGAGCCGCACGGATCATCGGCACCAGCCGGAGACCATGGTATCCGGTGTTGCCCTGGCAGACTTTGACAATGACGGCCTCCTCGACATTTATGCGGTCAACGGCGCGACCATGCCGGGCCTGGAGAAATCAAGCGAGATTTTCTACAACCGGCTCTACCGGAACCTCGGGGACTGGAAATTCGAGGACGTAACCCTGCGGGCCGAAGTTCAGGGGCGCGGGTACACGAACGGTGTCGCAGTCGCGGACTTCGACAACGACGGCGACCAGGATTTGTTCATCGCGGGCTTGCGCGAAAACCTCCTTTACCGAAACGAGGGGAATTGGCGATTCCAGGAGATCACGAAGGGCGCAGGCCTGGCGAACCCGGATCCTCAGTACGGAACCTTGTGGTCGGTAGCGGCGGCATTCTTCGACTACGACAAGGACGGTTGGCTCGACCTGTTTGTGTCCAATTACTGCATCTGGGATCCGAAGATTGAGCCAATCTGCGGGCCCGCCGGCCACCCGGACTACTGCCACCCGCAGCACTACCCGGGGCTGCCCAATTCCCTGTATCACAACAACGGCGATGGCACTTTCAAGGATGTCTCGGTGCCGTCAGGCATTCGTAAACATATCGGGAAGGGGATGGGCATAGGCGTCGAAGACTATGACGGTGACGGTTGGATGGATCTGTTCGTCGCCAATGACACCGAACCCGCCTTTCTGTTTCACAACCAGAAGAACGGCACTTTCAAGGAGATTGGATTCGAAGCGGGTGTTGCTTACACGTATTCCGGCGCGGTCGTTTCGGGGATGGGGGTGGACGCCAAGGATACGGATAACGACGGCAAGCCGGACGTTTTCGAGGCGGCACTGACGAATGAGACGATGCCTTTCTTCCGGAATCTGGGCAACAACCTCTTCGAAGAACTCACTTCGTCGAGCAATCTGGCTCTGCTGACCCGTCCCAAGACCGGCTGGAGCAATGGGGTATTCGACTTGAACAACGACGGTTGGAAGGACCTCTTTGTCGCCTCCGGCGACGTTATGGATCCGAGAGGTAGCTTTCGGGAGCGCGTCCCTATGACGAATTCTCTCTACGTGAACCTGAAGAACGGCAAGTTCGCGGACGCCGCCGCATCGGCCGGACCGGACTTCTCCACGCTGAAGGGCGTTCACCGGGGCTCCGCGTTTGGTGACATCGACAACGACGGCCGTCTGGACCTGATCGTCACCGAGTTGAATGGCCCCTTGCGTACATGGCGAAATGTTTCCCCGGTCAACCATCACTGGCTCCTGATCCAGACGGCTGGAAAGAAAAGCAACCGGGACGGAATGACGGCGAAGATCAAAATTACGACCGCTTCAGGCAGCCAGTGGAACATCGTAAACACGGCTGTCGGCTACGGCTGTGCGTCGGATAAGCGTGTCCACTTCGGTCTCGGGAAGGATGACGTGATCAGGGAGCTGATTGTCGCCTGGCCAAGCGGGGCGGTGCAGAAACTCGAGAATGTGAAAGTCGATCAGATCCTCAAGGTTGAAGAACCGGGCCAGTGATTGCGGGATCTCGGATTGCGGATTTCGGGGCACTAAAAGAAGGCTACTCCGGCAGGGACCCGACCACCCCTTTGAAGAAGCGGTGAACCCGGTGAAGCGTTCCGACGGGTTCGGCAAACATCATGACGCATTCGCCTGCGACGACCGACATGTCATGACTCACGCAGAAGTCAACAGCCTCCTTGGACTCCGCCCCCTGTTGGATCCAGACCCGCTTGATCCCCGCTTCGGCGATTTCGCGAACGACCTTCTCCGTCTCTGTAGCCGGCACGATGACAATCGCTCCATCCGGGCGCGAGGGAAGGCTTTGAAGGTTCGGCCAACAGGGCTCGCCCTGGATCTCACTGGCTCGCGGATTGACCGCAAATACCTCATAGCCTTTCCGTTTCAACTCCCGGTACACCGTATTACTGAATTTGCGGCCTGTGGTAGAAACGCCGATCACCGCCAGTTTGGGCTGCGAAAAGAAGTCGCGAATCTGTTCCATTGTGGTCATGGTGTCGTCTCCAACTGGAAGTCCTCGCTTGCTTGACGCATCAATGTACCATGCAGAGACCATAAAGCGCTCATCGCGTTAAACGGTGGACTTGCAAAACGACCAACGCCAGATTGGTTATAATCAAGGCCGCAAGTTCAATCGAGGAGGAAGCATGAAGCTGCCCACTGGCGGAACGTTTTGGTGCAATTGGTGCAACGTCGTGCTGGTTGCAGTCACACTGTTCGGTCTCATAGCACAAGCAGAGGCAAAAATGGACGTGAAGAAGCAGGCGTGGGGTAAAACGGCGGATGGCAAGCAAATCGATCTCTATGTCCTGACCAACGACAAGGGCTTCGAAGTGAAGGTGACGAATTTCGGAGCAGCGGTGGTCACGATCATGGCGCCCGACAGGCAGGGCAAGATGGCCGATGTGATTCTCGGCTACGATTCAGCGGCCGGGTATCAGAACGACACGGCCTACCTGGGAACCGCGATCGGACGCTACGGCAACCGGATCGGCGGGGCCCAGTTCTCCTTGGATGACAAGGTATACAAGCTGGCTAAGAACGACGGCGCGAACTCGCTCCACGGTGGCGCGAAGGGTTTCAACAAGGTCCTTTGGACCGCTGAGGAAGTGCGCGACAAGGACGGCGTGGGAGTCCGGCTGCGGTACCTGAGCAAGGACGGGGAGGAAGGGTATCCCGGGAACCTGTCGGCCACCATTACCTACACGGTCACGAACGCCAACGAATTGAAGATGCACTACCAGGCGACAACCGACAAACCGACTGTCGCCAACCTGACGAACCACGCGTATTTCAACCTGCTCGGCGATGCCGCCGGGGATATCCTCGGACATGAGTTGATGATCAACGCGGACAAGTACCTGCCGGTCGACAAGGGCCTCATACCGACCGGTGAGCTGCGCAGCGTGAAGGGCACCCCGCTCGATTTTACGAAACCAACGGCGGTTGGCGCCCGGATCAACGACAAGGATGAACAGATGGTGCTGGGCGGCGGGTACGACCACTGCTGGGTGCTCAACAAGAAAGGACTCGAAATGAGTCTGGCCGCCCGGATGTATGAACCAAAAACCGGGAGGGTCATGGAAGTCACAACGACCGAACCCGCCATCCAGTTCTACACCGGAAACTTCCTGAACGGAACGATCAAGGGAAAGAAGGGGACGGTCTACCAGAAGCGGATGGCCTTCTGCCTTGAGACAGAGCACTACCCGGATTCACCCAACAAGCCGAGTTTTCCGACGACGGTTGTGAAGCCCGGGGAAACGTACTCGACGACGACGGTATACAAGTTTTCGGCGAAGTAGTGGCAAGTGGCGAGTGGCGAGTGGCGAGTGGCAAGTGGCGAGTGGTGAGTGGCAGGTTCCCGTTTTGCGGCTCAATCCACAAAACGTTTGGCGCTAACATCGAACCGTTTCGATGCACTCGCCACTCGCCACTTGCCACTTGCCACTTGCCACTTCTATCATTGGCCCCATGACGGCTCAGCGCATGGCGCCTTTGCTCATCGTTTTTGCCTCCTTGGTTGGTTCTATCCTCCCCGCCGCCGATCCGGCCTATGTTCGTGTCAGTCCCAGAGACCCGCGCTACTTCGAGCTCTCTGACGGACGCCCTTACATTCCGATCGGTTTAAATATGATTGCTCCCGGCGAGTCGGACGAAGAAAAAGGACTCGCTCAGATGGGACAGTGGCTCGATTCCCTGGCAGATAACCAGGGCAATTTCATCCGGATCTGGATGAGCAACCGTTTCTTCGACGTCGAATCGGAAAGCAGTGGCAGCTATGACGCGGAGACGGCGAAGAGGCTCGATGCAGTCTTGGAACGGGCCGCCCGGCGCGGCATCCGGGTCAAATTGACGTTCGAACACTTCCGTCATTTTTTCCGCGAAGAGCAGAAATGGGCAGCCAAGCCCATCCACCACGCATCCCGGGGAGGCCCGGCTTCGGATGAGTCCGATTTCTTCAGCGGCCCGGCCAGTCGCGACCAGTTCCGCCGAAAGATCGATTGGTTCGCCCGCCGTTACGGCTCGAATCCCAACGTGTTCGCGTGGGAACTTTGGAACGAGATCAACGCGGTCAGGGCGCAGGGATGGGAGGATTGGACCGAGGTCATGCTCAAAGAACTGCGGGCCCGTTTCCCCCATAACCTCGCTACCCAAAGCCTTGGCAGCTTTGATACGGCCAAGGTCCGAGACAAATATCGTTGGCTGGCTCTGCTGCCCGGGAACGATTTTGCGCAGGTCCACCGCTATCTGGACCTTGGAGCGAGCTTGGAAGTATGCCACGGGCCGGTGGATGTCTTGACGGCTGACGCGGTGCACGAGTTGCTCAAATTCAATCCGGGAAAACCTGTGGTTCTGGCCGAGAGCGGTGCGGTGGAGCTGGGCCACAGCGGGCCCTTTGCACTCTATGCGAAGGATAAGGCGGGCATCATCCTCCACGATGTCCTCTTCGCTCCTTTCTTCTCAGGAGCGGCCGCCGCCGGGCAGATATGGCACTGGGATCAGTATGTGGCCGCCAACAACCTGTGGTTTCAGTTCGGCCGGTTCGCCGAAGCCGTGAAGGAAATCGATCCGCCGGCAGAGCGCTTCCAGGCTGTCGAGTTGCCTCACGAGCGCCTGCGCGTGCGTGTGCTCCGGGGCCGGTCGACGCTGCTCGTCTGGTGCCGCGACAGGAATAACGACTGGCGCACAGAGCTCGAGCAGGGTGTCCAGCCTGCAAAGATCGAGAGGGCCGTGTTGGATTTTCGCAACAATCTGCCGGAGTCCAAGCTCCGTGTTCGATTTTACGACCCTTGGGAAAGCAAATGGAGTGATGGCCGGCTGCAGTCCGGGAAGGTGACGCTGCCTGCTTTTTCGCGCTCCATTGTCGTCAGGATTGAGGCGAAGAGGTAACGGCGCAGCTGGTTTTTGGGAGGGCATTGCGGGGCCGCCCCAAACGCCTAAAACTAAATGAGCTTGGCGAGGGCGGGGATCTCCTTCACCAACTGATAGCGAGTGAGAACCTGTTCGATGCGTTCGCCTCGTTGCTCGATCTGATCCTCGGCCACCGGGCCCAGCACCTCGGATGCCCGCTTGAGGTAGTCGACCTTGAACGGGTCGATGCCCATGACACGACAGCAGGTCGCATCAGCGGCGACGCTGTTTCGAGCCATCACCAGCACCCCGGAATGCGCTGGCTCTCCGAGAATCGGGCCGTCCCCCTGCATGCCGACTATGCCGTCCACGATGGAGATCTGGGGTCGGACCGCCTGGTTAATGTCGAGGATCACCTCGTTGAGCCCCGCCCAGTGGAGCACGTTCTTAGGCCATCCGTAAATCTCGCCGGGCATGATGCCGTACAGGTTCTTCATCGAGAGTGTGACGCCGGCCCAATGATGCGTCTTCATCTTTGCCAGGGAAACAACGAGGTCAGCTTCGCCCACGGCCGCGTGGACCGCCAGTGACGTGAGCGCCGAGGCGCCCCGGTTGTTGGCGAGCTGAAGGGTCGGGCCGCAATTCAGATCCACGAAGGGAACCCGGTTTTCAGCCAGAACGTCAGCGATCCCGGACGATTCCAGGACCGTGAAGCTATCCCGACGATGCCCGGCGCCTTCTCCAACCACAACCGAGCTTGCCCCGAGTCGAAGGAACGCCTGTACCGCGCCTGCGACCACGGCTGGGTGCGTGTTGACGTGTTCGATTGTCCTGATGGGCTCAACCAGGTTTGGCTTCAACAGGACTTTTTTGCCCCTCACGGTGTTTTCCGTAATGCCCAATTCGGCGAGTCCTCGACCGATGACAGAGGCGATGTCCGCCCGGTAGTGTGCCACCCTGGCGATGAAAGCAGCCTGGTCCGGTGCACGCATGAGTTCGCGCGCGACGTAAAATGCCGCGCCGGTTACGGCTGCCGCGATCCCGGTTTTCAAAATCATCCTGCGCGGCCACACACGGGGAGCGGACTGGTCGGTCGCTGGGCCGGTGGCCGGAGCGGCCGGCGGTGCTTCGTCGCCGGTGGGTTCGTCCGGCTTTTCAGGTTCCTCGGAACTCATCATGATAACTTCCTTCCCAGCAGCGCCAGCAGTCCCTTGGGCGCAGATGCGGCGAGGATCAACTGAGCCAGCAGTGGTGTGTCGTATGGTCCATAGCGCGACTGCAGCGCGAGGCTTTGAGCGATCCATTCTGGCGCCTCGGCCGGTCTCTTTTGCCAGGCGGACAGGGCCATCAGGCCCCACGCCAGGCTAAGCGGAGTCCGAAGCGTTTGCATTTCCCCCGCGATGTAAGCCAAGCTGGTCGACACCCGCTGCTCGGGCACCGCGCCCTCCAGCGCGCAAAGCGCGTGTCCGGTGCTTTCGGGAGTCGGGAAGAGCGTTTTGCCGAAGACGCTGATATTGCCGTAGTTCCATCCGCCGCTCGCTAGCTGTCGATCCAGCAGCAGCGCTATGCCCTGTTTCACTCGCTCGTGGTCTCCCATTCCCCGGGCCCGCAACGAGACGATCGCGAGCGCTGTCGGTTCCACCCACGAATGGCTGAAGCTGGCCCAGCCCCAGCCAGGGATGCTTGTATCGTGTCCGTTCGGGTCACCAGCCTTCTTGACCCAATGAGCTCCCGAGAGCGTGAGCAGCCGGTCGACTGCCTTCTGGCCGGCCTTCTCATACCCTGGCAAGGCCGACGTGATCAGGACGAGCAGTGACGTCAGCCAGTGGGTATCGGGGAAACGGCGATCTACTGAAAGCCGGCCGTCCGGCTGCTGAAGCGCGACCAGGCGGTCGGCGGCACTCCTCAGAGATTCATGGCGTGAATCGGAAGCCAGCAGCGCCAGAAGTGCCCAGGCGGTCGAAACTGCATCGAAAGGTGCCGCCGGCAAACGGCCAAAACCGCCTTCCGGCAAGATTCGCCGGTTCAGCTCGGGAATTATTTCAGTCAGTGTCTTAGGGCCGTCGGGCTTCTTTTCGGGACTGTCAGGCACCCCATCTCCCCCTGGTGTCATTTGACGGCGCGACTTGGAATCATTGCCAAGTCACGCTTCGAACATCAAAATAGAATTTTTGCGCGGAAAGAATACAACTTATGTTGATTGATTACCACATGCATACTCCGCTGTGTCGGCACGCCGTCGGGGAGCCGTGGCAATATGCCGAGCAGGCGGCCATCGCAGGACTCGACGAGATTGGTTTCTCGGATCACTGTCCGATGCCGGGCGGCTACGATGCTGACTTCCGGATGACGGCAGACCAAATGGACGAATACTTTCGGATGGTCGAAGAAGCAAGGCGCCGCGCCCCTTCGCTGCCGATTAAGTTCGGTCTGGAGGCCGACTATTATCCGGGCACGGAGGATTACGTGCGCGATCTTCTCGTTTCCTATCCCTTTGATTTCGTCCTCGGATCGGTTCATTACATCGGGGACTGGGGATTTGACAACCCGGAACTCATCGAGGGCTTCTCGGCTCGGCATATAGAAGCGATCTGGACCGACTACTTCGACCTGTTGCGACGGGCCGCCGCCTCCCGGCTATTCGACGTCCTTGCTCATCCAGACCTGGTTAAGAAGTTCGGGCACCGCGCCTCGGGGGATCTCTCCAGATTCTATCGTCCAGTACTCACGGAAATGCAGAGAGCGGGGACAGCGCTTGAGGTGAGCTCGGCCGGGCTCCGAAAGCAGGTGCGGGAGATCTACCCGAGTCTCGAGTTCATGAACCTAGCCAACCGAGAGGGAGTGACCATCACGTTCGCTTCAGATGCTCACTCGCCCGCGGAGGTCGGGCACCGCTTCGATGCGCTTGTCGTGGCTGCCCGCCAGGCGGGTTATACGACGATCACGCGGTTTGCGGGCCGGAAGCCTGAACAAGTCACGCTGGGGTAGGGCCTCGGCGTGTTCGAGTCGCGGAGCGAGTAGCCGCCGGAATCGAGCGGTACAGAACCGCACGGTGCGTTTTCCGCGGAGAGGGTGTTGAATAAGGGTCTTAAGGCCTGAAGGGGCCGGCACATATTAGCCCAGGGCGAAGCGCTTTGCGCGTAGCCCTGGGTTACGGAATCCAGATAGGGTGCCAGCCCTGAAAGGGCGTAACAAGTTGCACGATAGAGATTTGTGCCGCCCTTTCAGGGCTGGATATCAGCTTCGAACCGGGACCCAGGGCTACGCACAAAAGCGCTCCGCCCTGGGCTAATATGTGTCGGCCTTTCAGGCCTATTTACACGAAGGTCAACATTTTCAACACCCTCGCTGCGTGCGCGGATTGAAATCGTGAGCAAGCCGCAGACGCGTCTGGAGTCGCCAGCTGTTACAATCCGCGCACTCCGCGAAAAGCGCTACGTTTGCGGTTCTGTTCTGCACGCTGATGCGATGGGTCGTACTCCGGTTGGCGATGGAGTGCACCGCCTGCCCGCGGTTCCCTTCCTCTCGCCTATGCGACTGATGTGACTCCGGGTTGGGGCGAGGCGCATCCCTACGCTTCCACTTTCGCGAACTGCCGCTGGGCCGATTTGCGCCCGGCCGGCCGCCCGGCGCCCTTGGCAGCCATGGCAGCGGCGAACCGCGTAAACTGCTTCTCTTCGGCACAGATCAGGTTGACCGCATCCATGTCCTTCGGGACCGGTAGATCGAGCAGGTAAAGGACCGTGGGGGCCAGATCCGAGAGCTTCCCGTAGGGGCGCAACGTCGTCGAGGGAGCCTCGGCGGCCACGTAAATGCACTCAACCGGAAAGAGAGTGTGGCTCGTCTTCGTCATCCCCGTCGAGTAATCGACCATTTGCTCGGAGTTGCCGTGGTCCGCCGTGATCAGGACGTGAGCATCGAGCTCGAGCAGGCGCTTGACGATCCGTCCGACACACTCGTCGACCACTTCGACAGCTTTGCGAGCAGCCGTCGGGTCTCCGGTGTGTCCCACCATGTCGCCGTTCGCGTAGTTCACCACGATGAAATGGTACGGGTTGTCGGCAAGACGGCGGAGCAGCTCGTCGGTCACATTGTAAGCGTCCATTTCGGGATGCGAGGCGAATGTAGCTGGATCGAAACGGCCGCGCACCTCGACCTGGTCTTCGCCCTGGTAAGGTGTTGTTGCCTTGCCGTTGAAGAAGCTGGTCACGTGGCGGAACTTCTGCGTCTCCGCGATGCGCAATTGTCGATACCCGGCATTGGCGATTACTTCGCCGAGCAGGTTATCCATTGCTCCACTGCCGCTCATTGCGCCGAGCATGTAATTCGGAAATTCGTCGTAATAGCGCGTTAGCCCTGCGTAAACGACTCTCGGCTTTTCCGTGAGCTTGCCGGCATAGGAGGGGTCGACGAACGCCATCGACAGCTGAATCGCCCGGTCTTGCCGGTAATTGGTATGCAGGATGCTGTCGCCGTCGTGGACGCCGTCGTAGTCTCTAATGACGTATGGCGGGATGTATTCGTCGAACATCTCGTAGTTGTCCGGGGTCTTGTCTTGCGCGTATGACTCCAGCACCGCGGAATGCGCTGATTCGGCGCGCCGCCCCTGCGCGGAGACGATGCAGGCATATGAGGCGTCGGTCAGGGTCCATTTGCGGGACCGGTCCATCGCATAATAACGGCCCATCGCGGTTCCGATGCTGCACCCGCCCACCTCGGCCATGACCCTGTCCAGCGTGGCCAGGTATTCGAGACAGCTGCGGGGCGGCGTATCGCGGCCATCGAGAAACGGGTGGATGACGATCCGGCCTTCCGGAAACTCCCTCCGCGCGCGCCGCATGATCTTAAAAAGATGCTCCTGGTGCGCGTGAACGCCCTCGTCCTGGAGCAGCCCGAAAAGGTGCAGGCGGCTTCGGTTGGTTTTCCAGTTGGCAATCAACCGGTGCCAGGTGTCCACTTCAAAAAGCCGGCCTGTCGCAAGCCCGTCATCGATTCGTTTCAACTCCTGGATGACTATCCGCCCGGCCCCCATGTTCAGGTGGCCGACTTCCGAGGACCCCTGATAGCCGTCGGGAAGTCCCACCGGCTCTCCGGACGCGTCGAGCAGGCACCACGGGTATTGTTCCTTGAATGCGTCGATGTTCGGCGTATCGGCCGCCGCCACAGCGTTTCCTTCGGGGTTCTCGTTGTAGCCCCAGCCGTCCCGAACAATGATGCACACTGGTCTCATAGTCGTTCGTCTCCGAAAAGTACAAGGATAATACAGAGAGGGGCAGAGGGACAAAGGGGCAGTCGAATGCGGAATGCGGATTGCGGAATGCGGAATAGAGGGCAAAGGGGCAGAGGGAAGGCAAAAAGCCGACTACGATCACGATCCCGAGCGCGAGGAGCGGGCGGATTGATGCCCTGAAAGTCATCAGAACCGCAAGCGAAGCGCGCGGGCCCAGACAACGACCGGGTTTCGGTCAGTGTGCAAGACCGCATGAAGCGCTGATTGTTCGGGCCCGCGCGCTCCGCTTGCGGTTCTGATGACTTTCAGGGTTTGAGGCCGCCATCTCCATCGGGGCTCCCGTCTATTTTGGTCAGCCGGTCCAATGGACCACCGCCCGGGAAGGGGGACGCTTCGGGCGGTTGGGCTCTGTCTCGCGCTCCGCTCGCGCTCGTGCTCG
>Ga0105104_10003633_pt1 | contig 10930 bp, 8 predicted proteins | sample PPLLaktember2015_3_FD_87034 | JGI IMG/M metagenome (GOLD analysis project Ga0105104, IMG submission 87034) | Freshwater sediment microbial communities from Prairie Pothole Lake near Jamestown, North Dakota, USA - PPLs Lake P7 Core (6) Depth... | ecosystem: Environmental > Aquatic > Freshwater >... | reverse complement strand
TTTGCGGACTTCGACAACGACGGTTCGATGGATGTCGTGGGTGGAAGAGATTACGGCGAAATGTTCATGCTCCACCACGACACGGGGGGGCCGTGGACATTACTGCCTTTAGGGGATATCGAAAATGCCTCCGGCTTAGCGGTAGCCGATCTGGATCGGGACGGCGATCCGGACATTGCGGCGGCGCTCTTTTCCACAGGCCAAATTCTATGGGGCGAGCAGACTCCGGCCGGTTTAGTGGAACACGTGCTGACCTCAACCATGAATCAAGCGCGGGATGTGGGAATCGCGGATTTCAATGGTGATTTACGTCCGGATATCATTGCGACGGCGCAGAACGGAAACGTCCGCTGGTGGCGAAACGAGGGCGGGGGAGAATTCACGCAAAACATACTGCAAAGCGGATCGTCACTTTACGGATTGCACATCGCGGACTTCGACCGGGATGGAGATCTTGACGTTTTCACGGCCGATCTGATGGCATCGGAAGTTGTGCTCTTTCGGAATTTGATGGGGGTGCCGGGTTGGATTGAAGGCACGGTATTATCCGCCACGGGCGGACTGCCGGTTTCGGGCGTTCTCGTCCGGCTCATGGAGACGGGAGCATCGCGATTCACGGACACCAACGGCCGCTTTATGATTGCGACATTGCCGGACACGTATCGCATCACCGCGAGCCATGCTTGCTGGAATGAGAGCATACAAGCGGATGTGACGGTGGTTGTCGGCGATACGACGACCTCGAATTTTTTCCTGACAAGGCCGCTGCTCGATTTGGGAGTGAGTTCCATCAATCTGATGGCGCCCAATCATCAACTGACGGAGACGACGCTGCCGGTTCAGAATCAGGGTGACGGGCCGCTGCGCATCACCGTGAAGACAAGGGGCGCATATCCGAACGACGACTGGCTCTTCGTGACGCCCGACAGTGTGGATATACCGGCGGGAACCGGCGTCGCTTTTAGCGTGCAGATTCGTCCGGATACGATCAACACAGCCGGATGGGACTATTACGGACAAATCATTTTAGCCACAAACGCCTGTCCGGATTCCATAGTGACAGTTGGCGTGGGCATCTATGTTTATCCGCTGGACGCGCCCGAACCGAATTCGCCGCTTCCGGAGCGCACGGCGCTGCACGCGGTGTATCCGAATCCGTTCAACAGTACGGCGATGGTGCGGTTCGATCTGGCCACTCCGACCGCAATAGAGTTAAAAATGTTTGATGTGACGGGGAGACTTGTGCGCGTAATCACTTCCGGTCACATGGCAGCGGGGCAGCATACGGCGAGACTTGAGGCGGGCGATCTGGCGAGCGGCGTGTACGTTCTCGCGCTGCGCACGGAAGCGCAATCGTTTTCGGAAAAAGTCTTGCTGATTCGATAGCATTCATTCCGGATGCCTTTTTTCGCATCCGTTTTCGCCCGATAGGCGGGCTATACACGTTTCAAACCAAATTCAGGATACTGCGATGACTGAGACAGGAACCTTTGCCGCAAAGGTCGGACTGGCGGAAATGCTGAAGGGCGGCGTCATCATGGACGTGACGAACGCCGAACAGGCTAAGATCGCCGAGGACGCGGGAGCCGTAGCGGTGATGGCTCTCGAACGGGTGCCGGCCGATATTCGCAAAGAGGGCGGCGTCGCCCGGATGTCCGACGTAAACATCATCCGCGAAATTCAGGACTCGGTTTCCATTCCCGTGATGGCCAAGTGCCGGATCGGACATTTTGTGGAAGCGCAGATTTTGGAAGCGCTGGAAGTGGATTTCATTGACGAGAGCGAAGTGCTCACTCCCGCCGATGAGAATTTCCACATTGACAAGCACAAGTTTAAAGTGCCGTTCGTCTGCGGCTGCCGCGATTTGGGCGAAGCGCTGCGGCGCATCGCGGAAGGCGCGGCGATGATCCGCACCAAGGGCGAAGCGGGAACAGGCAATATTGTAGAAGCGGTGCGGCACATGCGCACGGTGATGTCCATGATCCGGCGCGTGCAGACGATGGGCGACGAAGAGTTGGTGGGATTGGGCAAGGAAATCGGCGCACCGTATGAATTGTTAGTGCAGACGCGCGAAAAAGGCAAGCTGCCGGTGCCGAATTTCGCGGCCGGAGGCATTGCCACTCCGGCGGATGCAGCCTTGATGATGCAGCTCGGAGCGGAATCCGTATTTGTCGGATCGGGAATTTTCAAGAGTGAAGATCCGGCTCACCGCGCGCGCTCGATTGTACTTGCGACCACCTATTGCAACGATCCGAAGAAACTGGCCGACGTATCCGCGGGACTTTTAAAAGCGATGCCGGGTTTGGACGTGCGGACGATGCCGCAGGACGAACTCTTGTCCACGCGCGGGTGGTGAGCGGCGTGCTAACCGTCGGAGTTCTTGCCTTACAGGGCGATTTCGAAAGGCACGCACGTGCCTTTGAGATATTGAATAGATCTGTACGCGAAGTGCGACGCGCGGAGGATCTGGACGGGCTTTCCGCTTTGGTGATTCCCGGCGGCGAGAGCACGACGATGACGCTGCTGCTGACGCCAAAACTGCGCGATGCCGTCGTGGAATTCTGCCGCAATCATCCGACATGGGGCACGTGCGCGGGAATGATAATGCTTTCGAAAGATTCGCGCGATCCGCGCGTGAAGCCGCTCGGATTCATGGATATCGAAGTGGAGCGCAATGGCTACGGACGGCAGGTGCACTCGTTTGAGGCGGATTTGCGGGTGGCGGAGGAAATCGGCGAATCTCACAAACCGCTGCGTGGCATTTTCATTCGCGCGCCGCGTTTGACCGGATTCAGCCCCGATGTTCAGCCGCTGGTGTGGCACGGTGAGGACATTGTATGCGCAAGGCAGAATCATTTTCTGGTGTCGGCTTTTCATCCGGAATTGATGGATGATTTGCGACTGCAGAAATATTTTCTGGCGATGAAAGCATGAGCGGCTGGTCCGTCTGCTGCGATTTTGACGGGACGATTTGTCTGCCCGATGCCTGCGATTTCCTGCTGGAAAAATTCGCGCTGCCGGAATGGAAAGAATTGGACGATGCGGTATGGCGGGGGGAAATCACCGAGCGGGAAGCCTTTCAAAAACAGATTGCCCTGCTGGATGTGACCTGGGAGGAAGCGCGCGCCGCTTTGCTTTCCGGAGTGCGGATTCGCGAGGGATTTCGGGAGTTCACGGAATTCTGCCGCTCACGCGATCTGCCGCTCACGATTCTTTCTTCGGGATTGGAAGAGTTGATTTATGAGTTGCTGCGGTCGGCGGGAGTGCACGACGTTCCGGTGCTGGCGCATCGCACGGAAATCAAAGACAATCATTGGCGGGTGATTTTACGCGATGGCAAGCGGCTGGCGGAACATTGCAGCCACTGCAAGTGTGTTTTTGTTTTAGCGGAGAAGGCTGCGGGCAGGAAGATAGCTTATATCGGCGACAGTTATACCGATCTCTGTCCGACGCAGCATGCGGATATCATATTTGCCACTCACCGGTTGGCCGCCGAGTGCCGCAAGATCGGCCGGCCGTTTTTTTCATATACGACATTTTTCGACATTGAGCGCGAGCTCGGTCGGTTGATTTCAACAGAGCAGGATCTTCCATGAAGAAACCGAATTTGCGACATGCGGCCATCGCGATTGGCGTGATGTTGATGACGGTATTTATCGGCAGCTGCGATGATCCGAACGAACCGGATCTTCCGCTGCGGCCTTATACGCAAGCAGCCGTTTATCCTACAGCAGGTCTGGCCAAACATGTCGCCGCCGCAGGCGACATCGTGGCGGTAGCCGCCGGTGTCGCGGGAGCAACCGTGATGAATATGAGCCATCCATCCCGACCGGATACAATATTCCACTGGGGAAATATCGGATTGGGTGGCCGGTGCACCAACGTAACGCTGGACACGATTCATCATTACATCGCGGTGCGCGCTCCGGGCGAACCGAATTGGGGGCCGTTCCCCATCTTTGATTATTCGAAAGACAGCGTATCCTTGGCTTCCTTCATTCGAAGCGCGGGCGGCAATGGACCCTATGGGGATTTGGAAGTGGAACCCCGGCAAGACACGATTTTCTATTGGGGAACGGATACCAATGACAACAGGCTGACCGTCAGCGGCATGTGTCGAACCAACAGCAGCGATACCGCCCGATGGAACGACTGCCCGGCGGTCGAAACGGTCTATCAACCGTATTACGGAACTGTGGCGGGATTCGGACGCCGGAGTGATAATATCTTTGCGATTGCTGTGGGTGAATACGGAGTCCACCTTCACGATGCGGAGCAGCGGATCGCGCTGGCAGATTTCTATACGCCGGGTTTAGCGCAAGATTGTGCGTGGTACGGCAACTACGTCATCGTAGTAGATCGTTTTCACGTGACCATTGTGGATGCTTCCGTATTAACGGCTCCGCGCATTGCGGCCACACTCGACATTCCGGGTGCGGATCGTTTGTTTAAGGTTTTGGTAGACGGTGATTACGCATGCGTGCTGGACGAATACGACGGAATTTACGTTGTGAACATTTCCGATCCGCTTCAGCCGAAGATGGTGCAGCTTCTAAGCCTGCCTGAACCAAGTTTTATTGCCGCTTCAAACCATAAGCTGTACGCGACCGACGAAGCGCAAGGTTTGGTGGTTTACGTAAGATAGCACAGTAACCTCTGGGAAGAGGATACCGGGGACAAAACGAAACGCGAGCGCACTGCGCTCGCGTTTCGTTTATTTGTTTTCGCCGATGCGACTCGGGAGAGTCACATCGGTGATTTATTCTCCAACACGGAGAAGAATTCGCGCCAGATCGGTTCGCGGCCTTCGTGATGAAGCGAGGAGTAAGGCAAGACGGCGCGCGCGCCGCGGGAAATCAACAAGCCGGTGTGTTCCTGAATCGCTTTCTGCCGGTCGGCGGTGCCAAGTTGATCGGATTTGGTGAGCACGGCCATCCAACGGCGATGGTAGACGCTGAGTGCATTCACCATTTGTTCATCGAGCGGCGTCAAGCCATGACGGATATCCAGAAGTAGTACCACCAAAACCAGCCGCACGGAATCACGCAAGTACTCTTCGATGGATTCCGCCCACTCATGCTGCGTTTTGCCGGGAACGCGGGCAAAGCCATAGCCGGGCAGATCCACGAAATAATATTTCCCGCGCCCGATAAGGTAGTAGTTCAGCAGACGGGTTTTTCCGGGAGTACGGGAGGTCAGAGCGAGCTTCTGGCGGTTGAGCAGCGAGTTAATCAGCGACGATTTGCCCACATTACTGCGCCCCGCGAAGGCGATTTCGGGCAACGGGCGCCGTGGAGCCTGCGCGAGGTTCGGAGACGAACAAATGAATTCAGCTTCGGGAGTCTTTAGCACGAGAAGAAAGAAAGGATGAAGGATGAAGGATAAAGGATGAAAGAATCATGATATTTCGCTGCCGAAGAAGCTGTTACCAATCGGGGGAGTTATCACGGCAATAAACGGGAATAATGAATGATGGAGTAATCGAGCCGCGTCATGATATACGGGGTGACACAGAGCGCGAAGAACGACGATTGGAGCGTGCTTTTCCGCGCTTCGACGCGAAAATATCCTGCCATACTTCTTCGATGTGATCCACGAACTGAATGGAGATGTCCTTGTGCAGTTCCGCATCGAGGTCAGCCCAATCGGGGCGGTTCGTAGCAGGCACGAAGATTTTTTTAATCTGCGCGCGGCGCGCGGCCATAACTTTTTCCGCCAGTCCGCCGATGGGTAGTATGTTGCCGCGCAGAGTGATTTCACCGGTCATGGCGATGTCCGGCGGAACCGGACGGCCGATGATAGCGGAGAGCAGCGCCGTCGCCAGAGTGATGCCCGCGGACGGGCCGTCTTTGGGAGTTGCGCCTTCCGGAATATGGATGTGAATATCGTGATCCTTGAGAAAATTTTCCGGAACGCCCCAGGGAGCGCCGCGCGAACGGAGGAAAGATACGGCGGCTTGCGCAGATTCTTTCATGACATCGCCGAGCCGGCCGGTGAGCAGGAGATTCCCCTTGCCCTTCATAATGCTGGCTTGAATATTGAGGACGTCGCCGCCCATTGAAGTCCAAGCGAGACCCACGGCGCTGCCGATGCGATTTCCCTGTTCCACGACGTTTTCCTTAAAGAGGGGTACGCCGAGGAATTTTTCCAGACGATCCGGTTCTAACTGCAGCTTGCGGCCGGGATGCTTGATATTTTCGCGTGCCACTTTACGGCAGATGCGGGCAATCATGCGTTCGAGTTCACGGACGCCGGATTCGCGCGTGTATACGTCTATAATGCTGAAAATGGTTTGATCCGGAAGCCCGAGTTCATCGGCGGCCAAGCCGTGTTCTTTGACCTGCTTGGGAATCAGGAAATTACGCGCGATCTGCAATTTTTCATAGCGCAAATAGCCGTGAATCTCGATCACTTCCATCCGATCCTGCAGCGGCAGAGGGATTTCCGAACGGAGATTGGCCGTGGTGATGAAGAGCACCTGCGAGAGATCGAAATCCACTTCGAGATAGTGGTCGGAAAACGTGTTGTTTTGCTCGGGATCGAGGACTTCGAGCAGCGCGGCGGCAGGATCGCCGCGGAAATCCGCCGCCATCTTGTCCACTTCATCGAGCAGGAAGACGGGATTCATGGATGCGGCGCGCTTCATGGATTGAATGATGCGGCCGGGCATGGATCCGATATAGGTACGGCGATGGCCGCGGATCTCGGCTTCATCGCGCACGCCGCCCAGACTGAGCCGCACGAAATTACGGCCCATCGCCCGTGCAATCGAGCGGGCTAAAGACGTTTTACCCACTCCCGGAGGCCCGACCAGACAAAGAATCGGGCCTTTGATTTTCTCCACTCGCGCGAGAACCGCCAGATGTTCGAGAATCCGTTCTTTGGGTTTTTTCAATCCAAAGTGATCTTCCTCAAGAATGCGTTCGGCATCGGCAAGATCGAGATTATCCTTCGTGGTAGTCCCCCATGGCATGGCACAGACCCAGTCCAGATAATTCTTAATGACCGATGCTTCGGGGGACATCATGGGCATGCCCTTGAGCTTGTCGAGTTCCTCATCGGCGCGCGCTCGTACCAGCTTGGGCATCTTAGCTTTGCGGACTTTCTTGCGATAGGCGATGACGTCCGAATAATCTTCGTCGGTTTCTTCGCCCAGTTCTTTTTTAATGACGCGGAGTTGTTCCTGCAGATAATAGATGCGCTGGGAGCGGCTGATTTTTTCCCGCACCTGACCTTCCACAGAACGTTCGATTTTGAGGATTTCGATTTCCTCTTCGAGCGTGGCGTTGATGATCCGAAATTGTTCGAGGAGGCTGGATTGCTCGAGCGCTTGCTGCTTTTTCTCAATGGGAAGCGGCAAATGAGCGAACATGAAATCGGCGGTATGTTCGGGATCGTTCAAATTGGACAGTGTAATGAGCACTTCATCGGGCAGCTGCCGGTTGAGGCTGACAAATTCGCGGAAGCGGCGCGCGGCCACTTTCATCTGCGCGCGCGTTTCCAAAACAGACGTATCCGTGACCGACAGAGGCCGGACGCGCACATCGAACGAATTTTCCGTTTGAGCGAAATCCAGCACCTCGGCACGATGCAGACCCTCCACCAACACTTTCACGAGGCCGTTGGGGAGTTTGAGGGTCTGGAGTACGTTGGCGACCACGCCGACCGAATAGAGGTCGGACGGTGCGGGGTCCTCTAAATTGGGGTCGCGCTGCGCGAGCAGCATCAGCCTCCGTTCACCGAGCATCGCGCGTTCGACGGCAGCCAGCGTACCAGGTCTGCCGATCAGCAGCGGGAAAATCATCGAAGGGAAGATAACGACGTCCCGTAAGGGCAAGACAGGGTAATTGTTGAAATCCCGAAGAGACTGTGCAGGGGTCATGAATCGTAGGCTGTGTTAGTGAATCAGGGAAACCTTAACTGAATAATATACGAAAATCCGGGGCATCTTTCCAGAGCGCAAGAAATTGCGCGCATGTCCGGACAAAGAAAAGGGGCACGACCGGTCGTGCCCCCGTACACTGCGATTGGGTCAGATTTCGCGCCGCATCCGTTTAACCGGAATACTCAGCTGTTCCCGGTATTTCTGCACGGTGCGGCGGGCGATGGGGAAACCTTCCTTAGCCAGCATTTCGGCGATGGTTTGGTCGGAATAGGGATCGGATTTATCTTCCGAATCAATGATTTCCTGAAGACGGGACTTAATGACTTTGGTCGAGACTTCCTCTCCTTCGTTCGTTTCCATGCGTTCGGAGAAGAAGTATTTCAATTCAAACACTCCCCACTCGGTCTGCACATACTTGCCGGAAGTCACGCGGGAAATCGTGGAGATGTCCATGCTGATGTCTTCGGCGATATCCTGCAGAATCATCGGCTTCAAAAAATCTTTGCCGTGCTTGAAGAATCCCTCTTGCCGTTTGACGATGGCGCGCATTGTGCGGAGAATCGTAGTCTGCCGCTGATGAATGGCGTTGATGAACCAGCGCGCACTTTCCAGTTTCCGGGTGACGAATTCTTTCACCTTTTTATCCGTACTGCCGGAGAGGAACATCTCCTTATAGGCGGTGTTGACGTGGAAACTGGGCACGTTTCCGTCATTCAAGTAGACGACGAAGTCGCCGTTTTCCCCGACGTGCTGAACGACCAGATCGGGCACAATGTAATTCTGTTTTTCGTCGAAATAGCCTTCGCCCGGTTTGGGATTGAGCTTGCGGACTTCATTGAAAGACTGCTTGACTTCTTCCAGACTGATGTTCAATTTCCGCGCGACGATTTCAAAACGCTTGTTCAGAAAATCGTCGTACGTTTCCGTAAGCATGCGGATGGGAAGGGCGACGCGGTCGGGGCGTTCGCTTTGGCGAAGCTGAATCAGCAGGCATTCCTGCAGATTGCGGGCGGCAATGCCGGGCGGATCGAGTTGCTGAACCACTTGCAGAATGCGTTCCGCCGCAGACACTTCGACGTTCAATTCGCGGGCGATCTCTTCGATGGGATAGTTCAGAAAGCCATCTTTATTGATAGACCCGATGATATATTGTCCGATGCGGTATTCGTCCTCGGTGAGACGCTGCAGGTGAAGCTGTTCTTCCAAGTGTTCGGCCAGCGTAGGAACGAACGGCCGCGGCGCTTCCGCCATTTCTTCGGGAATATAGCGGTTGGCTTTGAAGACGTAGGATTCCTCATCGTCGAGAAAGTCTTCCCAATCCACTTCCTTTTCCGATTTGGCGGGAGGAGGATTCTCGTCCATTTTTTCCATGGATGCCTCGTGCCCTTCGGGCGCACTCTCGAACATAGCCGCACCGGGTTCGGTTTCTATCTCGGCCTGTTCTTTATCCACAATGGCCTCGTCCTCGGGGACTTCCTCGAGGAAAGGATTCTCCTGCAGTTCTGCGCGCACGCGCAGCTCCAACTCCAGCAGCGGGAGCTGAATGAGCTCGCTGCGAAGAATCTGCTGGGGCTGAAGGTACTGCTCCAGTTTCTGCCGTAACTCTTGCCGAAGCTGATGCATACGTACGGTCTTTGTTCAGAAAGGAATAGGTTCAGGGAATAAGATAAAGCGCGGCGCGCTGAAAAGCAAGAGCCGTGCCGCAGGATGTCGGTGTTGCGAAATGGCAACCCGCGCGAAGGGTGGGCAGTGCAAAGGGGTGTGCGCGGGCGTGGGTGCAGCTTCAATCCATATTATCGGCAGAAATCGAGAAAAGCCGAAGCATGGCAGATTCTACCGATCGAGTTTGAAAGACTCTCCTAAATATATCCGGCGTGCCTCTTCATCGTTGGCCAGAAATTCGGCAGAACCTTCTTTCAGAAGGTGGCCGCTGTAAATGAGATAGGAACGGTCGGTAATGGCCAAAGTTTCGTGAACGTTATGATCGGTGATGAGCACGCCGATGCCGCGTTTCTTGAGACCGCGCACGATTTCCTGAATATCATTGACCGCGATGGGATCAATGCCGGCGAACGGTTCATCAAGCAGCATAAATTTGGGCCGGGTGATCAGCGAACGGGCGATTTCCACGCGGCGGCGTTCGCCTCCGGACAGTTGGAATCCGCGGCTTTTGCGAACGTGTGCAAGCGTAAATTCTTCCAGCAACTGATCCATCCGTTCCAATCGTGCACTGCGGCTAAGCGGCATCAGTTCGAGGACGCACATCAGGTTTTGTTCAACCGTGAGTTTGCGGAATACAGACGGTTCCTGAGCCAGATAGCCAATGCCGAGCCGAGCGCGGCGATACATGGGCAGATCCGTGATATTGCGGTCGTTGACCATGATGCGGCCGCCGTTGGGCTTAATCATGCCCGTGACCATGTAGAAGGTGGTGGTCTTGCCCGCGCCGTTCGGTCCCAGCAAGCCGACGATTTCGCCCGTGGTGACGCGAATTGTGACTTCATCCACGACTTTACGGCGGCCGTAGAATTTGACCAGATTCTCGCCGCGCAGCTCAAAACTGCCGGCCGCGATTTCAGCGGACGATGTGGAGGTTTCTACTGCTGGCTCGGTGTTCACGCCTTCTCCGCCGTTTTGCGCTTGCGTTGGTAGAGAAACGTTCCGATCACCAGACCCCAAACGAGGAAGTGGGAAATCGTAGCCACAGCGACGCCGCGTTTCTCGTATTTGCCGGTATAGCGGAATTCGATGGTATGCACTCCTTCGCGGACATACAGACCGCGGCCGAAGCCGTTTACTTTAAAAATAGTAGTCGGCATACCGTTGTCCGTAGCTTCCCAGCCCGGTTCATAGTAGGCGTCAGAGAAGACGAGGAAGGAGGTCGCGGACGTGCGCGCGTGAATGTGCAATTGATGCGGAGTGTAATGGGTGATTTTGTCTTCACGGTTGTTATTGATGACAAACGGGCATGGCAGCGGCTTGTTCGATCCGGACATATACTTGTAGAGGATAGCGCTATTCAGACTTTTTCGTACCGTTTCTACG
>Ga0105104_10003631_pt1 | contig 10933 bp, 11 predicted proteins | sample PPLLaktember2015_3_FD_87034 | JGI IMG/M metagenome (GOLD analysis project Ga0105104, IMG submission 87034) | Freshwater sediment microbial communities from Prairie Pothole Lake near Jamestown, North Dakota, USA - PPLs Lake P7 Core (6) Depth... | ecosystem: Environmental > Aquatic > Freshwater >... | reverse complement strand
TCTTCTCAACGTCGAAAATGAGTCCGCGAATTCACGCCAATACCCTGCGGGCACGCTGTCTCCACGAATCGTTTGAGAATTTGCGTAAATTCGCGCCAATTAGCGGATAGAACTGACGGTCACGAAGACTTTGAGAAAGCCACGTGCATACAGACCATCCGCTGCCACACGATTAATTTACCTCTTGACAAGTATATCCGCCGCGGATATAGTGTGGGTATGACAACTGTTGATCACCTTCCACTCACTCCAGCTGTATTCCATATTCTCCTGGCACTTTCCAGCGGAGAGCGCCACGGCTACGGCATTATGAAGCAGGTCGAAGCCGATTCGCAGGGCAAGGTAACCATGGGTCCGGGCACGCTCTACGGCTCGCTCAAGCGCATGCTCGATGCCGGACTGGTGAAAGAGAGCGACAAGCGGGTCGATCCCGAAATGGACGATGAGCGCCGCATCTACTACCAGATCACAGGGGTGGGTGCCCAGGCGCTGGCGGCCGAGCTCGAGCGCTATAAACACATCGTCACGCTGGCGAAAGATCGGAAACTCCTCCCGAAGACGTTTGCATATGATGTCTGAACAGGACGCTGTTCGTAGCCTCTATAAGAGACTGCTCGCCTTCTATCCAAGAGTTTTCAGGGAGCAGCTTGCAGAATCGATGGAGCAAACATTTAATGATCTCTGCAATGAAAAGCGACAGGCAAAGCAGGGATTGTTGGGCTTTGTTGCGTGGGCTTTCATCGAAACTGCCATAGGGATTTTTAGAGAGCATCTACTGCTTATTTCTCCGGGAGATATTATGCAAACCATACTTAAGACCCTCGGATCACCGACGCTCATTAGTTTGCTCCTCGTCCTTCCGTTCATGATCATGGAAGTCGTCAACAGGCGAAATTTCAATGAAGATTTCCCCTTCGTACTGTTTTTCGTCTTGTGGCTCAACCTGTTTGCCATCAGCCTCATCCTGTTGCCGATCGTGCGAGGCAGGCGGACAGGGAACCATGACATGGCGAATCCCGTTCCTACGCAAAGAAACACTCTCCTCACAAACCCCAGGTCGGTCTTGATGATTAGCGTTGTCCTTATCCTGTCCGTCGTAATACTCTCTTTGCTGGATTCCCTTGGTTGGGTGCCCCTGGAACGTCTGCTCAACGGCCCGAACCCTGAACAGCTTTATGTGTTCAGGGTTCGAGTCCCTAGTCAGTTCATCGCCCTCGTTCTCTTTTCGCTCCCAATAGCGGCAGGGGTCGTCGCCGGCATGCCGATCGTCCGCACCCTGCGGGCTGGAGGCAGTCTGTTTGCGCATCCCTTCCATCTAATCATCGTCGTCGTGATTTCGTTCCTCTTCGCGGCCGGCGTCGTCAGCATGCTCGTGGACCAATGGCCCTGTTTTATAGGTGTTCCGAACTGCGATTAGAGCAATCTTTGCGTATGATGTATGAACACAGCTCGTAAGCTCTATAAGAAACTTCTCTCCTTTTATCCACACGGGTTCCGGGAGCAGCTTGGTGAGTCGATGCAGCAAACGTTCAAGGATCTCTACAAGGAACGACAGACAAAGCCAGGCTGGTTCAGCTTTGTTCTATGGATGTTCGTCGAGACAGCCGTGGGAATCGTCAGGGAACATATGCTGTCGATTACACAAGGAGCCATGATGAAAAATACACTTTCAAACACCAGGTCCGCCGCGCTGATCAGTTCCATCCTGTTGGCAGTGGCTTTTATCGTTGCACCGTTGATCTACTTTACGGGAAACTTGCGAGATGCCTTCGGGCCGTTGTCCTATGATGTGGCCGATTTCCTGTACGGGCCGGTGTGGGCCGCCAGCCTGGTTAGTGTTGTCTTCATACTGCGTGAGCGGATCGGCGAGCGAGCGCCGCGCCGCATGTCACTGGCTCTGCTGGCTGCTGTCCTCGCCGCAGGGGCGATGGTCCTGGTTGCCTGTATCCGGTCTGCCAACCGCCATTATCATCTGAACTATCCCGATCTGCATCTGGAGAACTCTTCGACGGTTCTCATAGTCTGGACTACCCTCGTGGCGGGCGTGACCGGGGCAGGCTGGCACTTCCTGGGGTGGGCGCTGGTGCTGGTCGGATCCGCAGGTTGGACATCCCGCCTCCTTCCTCGTATATTGAGTGCGCTATATTTGCTGGCAGGAGTTACAGCCCTGTTCGTATATCTGCTGCCAGGTAACGAGGGAGGTGTCATGCTGTTGGGGGTGATAATAAGTATTTGGCAGGGAATCCTGCTATGGAAAGGCGAGCCGAAAGAAACGCAAACACCTGAGATAAACACAAGCCAGCTGAATCAAGCCTGAGTGGTCGGCTTTACGGTTGATCAATTTCCCTGTGGATCCGTCAGGCTAGAGGTTGTTAATAATTGATGACAAATTATGGCGTACCAGCGAAACGCTGTTCATACTCTTTATAAAAAACTCCTCCGCCTCTATCCTCGGGAGTTCAGGGAACATCTTGAAGAGTCCATGGAGCAAACGTTCAGCGATCTCTACAAGGAACAGAAAAGTCAAACAGAACGCGGATTGTTTGGTTTTGTCCTATGGATGTTCCTTGAAACCGGCACCGGAATTTTCAGGGAACATATCCTGGTGCTCAGACAAGGAGATACTATGAAAAATATCCTCGCAAACCACAATTCGGCGGCGATCACCAGTTTTGTCCTTGCCATGCCGCTTGGGCTTACCTACGCAGCATTTATGTTTAAGATAGAGCCGTTGGCAAGATTGCTCAACGATCTGTTTACGATCGCGGGTCAACAGGGGGAGATCAACACGCTGGGCCGCATCGTAATTTATGGCGGTTTACTGCTTTTGCCTGTTGCTTTGGCTCTCAACCTTCAGCCGATGTTGAAAAAAGAGGGACCCGAGGGAAAAAGAAGGTTCTACGCAATCAACCTGATCGTCGGCGCCATCATTTTATTGCTGATCGCAGTCACGTGGGGCGGTTTATTCGTGGAGGAAATTTACTGTCTGAGAGGCATACGCTGTGATTAATTGCAGAGTGTGCAGGGTCTTTAAAACACAATTGCCTGGAACAAAGCGCCAGGCAATTGTGTTTTACATAGTGCCGCATGATTCGGCAAAGTTGGAGTATAAATTCAGCTTACAAGCGAAGCTGTCCTGTGGACAAAACAATTGGAAAGGCTTACCTTTTTTATGAAACACGCGGCAATAGACACCATGAAAAAATTTCTTTTTGGATGTCTTATCCTCCTCACTGCCTGCCAATCCGCGGCGCCAACACCGGTAGCTCCGCTGCTCCCAACCGCAACGCTTCCCCCTACGCCGATACCTGATACCGCTACCCCGCACCCGACTCCCACCCCGGAGTTCACCGCGACCCCGTTCCCGCGCCTCTTCACCGATGAGTTTGATGCCTCCCCGGCAGGCTGGACCATCCTGCAGGCGGGCAGTGATGCCGCTCCCAGCCTCAAAACGGAAAACAGCAGGCTCTTCCTCCAGATGGACGCTCCCTACAACTGGGCCTACGCTCTCTACAGCGCCCGGGATTACGCGGACATCCGGATCGACGCGCAATTTGCCAACCAGGCTGGCAGTCCGGCCTCCATCGGCTTGATCTGCCGTTATAGCGAGTCAGATGGCTGGTTCGAATACAACCTCTTGACCGACGGCACGTACAATGTGCTCTACGGGAAATGGCTGGCGAGCGGCATCGCCGATTATCTCCCCATCCTGTCGGGTTCCTCCGCTGCGATCCAGCCCAGCGGAACCTCCCAGGAAATCGGACTGGTCTGTTCCGGTACCAGCCTATCGCTTTTGATCGATCAAACCATTATCCGCAATATCGATGTGAGCCGTTTTGAGCTTGCACAGGGCAAAGTCGGCCTGGCCGCGGCGGCCTTTGAAAATGTGCCTGTCGTGGCTGTCTTCGACTGGGTCAGGGTCAGCGAGCCGTAACCCTCACCCCGCCGCGGGAACACAGGGGCGTGTCATCCTACAGTCATCCTACAGTCATCCTACAGCCATCCTATAGCCATCCTATAGTCTCCTATTAAACACGCTTGCTGTCATCTCCCCTCTTTCCTCTTTCTTCTTTCCTCTTCCCTCCTCCCAATCAAATCCAATTCGATTTCTACATTAAGTTAATACTATTCTTGCATTAGGCGGGTAAGATGTGAAAGTTGAAAATAATTGTGTAGTGATGTGCTTTACAGCCGGCTATGCAGATGAATTAAATGCAAGGAGTAGCTCTATGGCAAAAATTATTGGCATCGACCTCGGCACAACCAACTCCGTTGTGTCCGTCATGGAAGGTGGTACACCCACCGTGATCTCGACCGCGGAGGGAGGCAGATTATGCCCGTCGGTGGTCGCCTTCAATAAAAACGGCGAACGGCTCGTCGGTCAGACCGCGAAGCGCCAGGCCGTTGTAAATTCAGAAAATACTGTTTATTCCATCAAGCGTTTTATCGGGCGTCGTTTTGAAGAGACCGAAATGGAACGCAAGATGGTTTCGTATGAGGTTGTCCCGGGTCCCACGGATGATGTCCGTGTGAAAATCCCGGTCACAGGTCGTGAATATTCGCCGCAGGAGATCAGCGCCATGATCCTCGGCAAGTTGAAAACCGATGCGGAAGCGTATCTGGGGCAGGCTGTCACGCAGGCTGTGATCACGGTCCCGGCGTACTTTAATGACAGTCAGCGCCAGGCGACAAAGGATGCGGGCAGGATCGCAGGGCTGGAAGTCCTGCGTATCATCAATGAGCCGACCGCCTCTGCGCTTGCCTATGGTCTCGATAAAAAGAAAAATGAGACTATCCTGGTCTTCGACCTGGGTGGTGGTACGTTCGATGTGTCCATCCTGGAAGTGGGCGAGGGCGTGATCGAAGTCAAAGCCACGCATGGTGACACCCACCTTGGCGGTGATGACTGGGATCAGCGCGTCGTCAACTGGGCTGCGGATGAATTCAAACGGGAGCAGGGCATTGACCTGCGCAACGATCGTCAGGCGCTGCAACGCCTGCGCGAAGCCGCGGAAAAAGCCAAGATCGAGCTTTCCAGCGTGATGGAAACAGAGATCAACCTGCCGTACATCACGGCGGATGCAAGCGGCCCCAAACATTTGCAGGTGAAACTGACGCGTTCCAGGTTCGAGCAGATGACAGAAGACCTGCTCGAGCGCTGCCGCAAGCCTTTCGAAGCCGCTCTCAAGGATGCGGGCATGGATGCCAGCCGGCTCAATGAAGTGGTGCTGGTCGGTGGTTCGAGCCGTATGCCGATGGTGCAGGACCTCGTCCGCAGATTGACCAACGGCAAGGAGCCGAACAAAGGCGTAAATCCGGATGAAGTCGTTTCCATTGGAGCCGCCATTCAAGGCGGCGTGCTCGGCGGTGATGTGAAGGATATCCTGCTGCTCGACGTGACTCCGCTTTCGCTGGGTGTCGAAACACTTGGCAGCGTGATGACCAAAATGATCGAGCGCAACACGACCATCCCGGTCCGCAAGACCGAAACCTACTCCACCGCCGCGGATAACCAGACGGCCGTGGATATCCATGTGCTGCAAGGGGAACGCTCCCTGGCGTCAGATAACATGTCGCTTGGACGCTTCCGCCTCGATGGGATCCCCCCGGCGCCGCGCGGCATGCCGCAGGTGGAAGTGACCTTCGACATCGATGCGAACGGCATCCTGCATGTGACCGCCAAGGATAAGGCCACCGGCAAGGAGCAAAAGGTCACGATCACGGCCTCGACCAACCTGAATAAGGGTGACATCGACCGCATGGTGCAGGAAGCACGCCAGCATGAGAGTGAAGATAAGAAGCGGCGCGAACTGATCGATGCGAAGAATACAGCTGACAGCCTTGTTTATCAAACGGAAAAGGCACTGCGTGATTTGGGTGACAAAGTTCCGAGCGCGGATGCGCAGAATATCCAGGGCAAGATCGATGAACTCAAGTCTGCGGCACAGGCCGACGACCTCAACCGTATCAAACAGGCGAGCGAGCAGGTGGAGCAAGCCTTCCACGCTCTGAGCCAGCAGCTTTACTCACAGGGCCAGCCTCAACCGGAGACACCGGGCGGGCCGCCCCCACAAGCCAACGGTGACGATGTCATCGAAGGCGAAGTGAAAGAGTAAAATTTATAAATAAAAGAGCGACCATTTTCGCTGGTCGCTCTTTTTGATTCTTGTTACTATCGAACTTGTGTGGGACGAGGAATTTGTGCAATCGTCTCGCGTTTGGAACGAGGCGTCAATTTTTCGGCGATCGTGTTGACAATGCGATAGATCAACAGGAATAATAAGCTGCTGCCTGAGATCCAGTAATACCATTGCGCCCAACTGGCGGGGGTATCCGTTCCGCTGAACAACCCATGCAGCAATCCCGTGATGTACATGCCAAAACTCAAATAATGAAGGGCACGCCAGGTTTTCGGACCAATACTCGAGCGGACGTAGAAGCTCAGATTGACGACCAGCCAGACGTAAAACCCGATCTGCCCGATCCCAACCCAGGTGGGGCGATAGTCCACAGTGGAAAACGGTACCAGGATCTGTACAAGGGTGAACTGGATGTACTGATCGCCCATCAGCACCAGCGCATGGAATATGGCAAACGCCATCCCCAGTAAACTGACATACTCATGGATCGCGAAGGCGGCCGGGGCGCCGGGCCACAGGCGCGCCATCTTGTTGCTGATACCGATGCCCAGAGCCATGGAGAGCCACAGGATCGTCAGCGAGACAAAGGCAGTCGCGCGTGAGAGATACCAATACACCTTGGGGCTTTCACCGCCCAGTGAGCTTGCCATGTTGGGTAACCATGCAGGCAGCAGGAGGATGGCTAACAATAAACCGGTGATCATGGCAAGCGTGACCACCAGAAAAAACTGGATGTTGACGGATGATTCGCCGAATTCGTTCTCTACAGGAGGACCAGAGGACATAAATTTTCTCCATTGACACGAAGCACTACAGAAACTTTTCCATTTTGTGGCTGTACAGCACCTGACCGTTGTCAAGAATAAAGACCGCTGCCAGCCCGGGACGAACGTCGATCCATTCGAGGCCCACCCGGCTGCCGAGGATGAACGCAGCTTTTGCCGCGGCTTCAGCTTGCATCACATCCGGTGCGACCACGGTAACGGTCAGCAAATCGGTCTCGGCGGGTTGGCTGGTGGCTGGATCGATGATGTGATGCTGCAGGATCCCGTTACGCGTCCAGCGGCGGCGATCCTTGCCCGATGTGGCGACACCACACGCCTTTAGAAAAAGCGTCTCCAGCTCTTCCTTGCGGTTGAACGGGCTGGTGACGCCAATCTGCCAGGGACCGCCATCGGCGCGCGGAGCGCTGATGGCAATGTCCCCTCCGGCGTTCACGAGCGCGGGACCTTCCGCCTGGAGCCGTTTCACAGCCTGGTGCGCAGCCCAGCCTTTTGCGATCCCGCCAAAGTCGAGGCTCATGCCCGGAGGCAGGATAACGGTCCGGGCTGAGCTGTTAACAGTGATGGCTGTCAGTGGCGGCGCCGCTAAAACGGGATCAGTCATGTACTGGGTCTGATGCGGCAGGACGTCAAACGGGCGGTCGTAACCTGCATCGACGATCGCATCCAGCAAGTTGGGTGTGACCAGCCCATCCGTCATCCGTTCAGCCAGCCGCGCGGCGCGCAGGACATTCCAAAGGGTCTCGCTGACGCGCACGGGCTGTTCATGGATCTGATTGAGGCGTGTGAGCTCGCTGTCGTAACGAAAACGGCTGAGGACCTGCTCCCATTCTTCGAACCATTCAGGAACCTTTGTGAGCAGGCCCGAGGCGGACTCGCGCTCCACCAGGGCGAGCATTTCACAGCCCATGGCACGGAATTCGAGGCGCTGTAACATATCAGGAACTCTGTGTGTTGGTGACCGGGGCAGCTGCCCCTCCGCCGCCCCCTCCGCCACCACCGCCACCGCCTCCGCCATTATCTTTCTTTTTCCGCTTTTTCTTCTTTTCCTGCTGCGGCTGTTGAACGGTGGTCGTAGTTTGCGGTGCGACCTGCGTGAACATGACCTTGACATATGGCATCTTCTCCACGTCGATGGGCAAGCCGATGGGAGGTTCCGTGGGCAGGACAGGCAGGTAAGGCGCTTTTTCTTCCGGTTCGACCGCTTCCGCCTGCTCGGCTTTCGCGGGTTTGGCGAACAAATTCCACATCGCCAGGGTGGTCACAATGGCAGCTGTTGCAATGGCTGTTTGTACATCGTCCCAGTTACGTTTCGTAGGTTTGGCAGGCATTCGCTTATCCCTTAATCATCGTGTTCGTCTTCATGTTCGTCTTCGTTGTGTTCATGATCCTCTTTCGCGGCAGGTGCACTGCTGACACTTTGATTCCCACCATTATTTTTATTCTTGCGTTTTGCAGGAGGTGCAATCGTGATCACTTCGGGCGCGACCTGCACCCCGAGGATCTGTCCATCCAAACCAACATAGACAACATCGTTATTTATAAAGGTGACCATCCAGGCATCCACACCGGCAAAGGTCGAACTTTCTGCGCTCAACAGGTTGGTATTGCTGACCACCTCTGCAGCCTTTTGGGCGGCCTCTTCGGGTCCCAGGGCAGCTTCCGTTGGGGCAGGGGGTTCGGTCGCGGTCGGTGCGAGAGTTGCGGTGGGCTCCACGGCGGTTTCCGTTGTATTCTGATTGTTGTTGTATGCCGAGGCGATTCGATAGAGCATGACGAGCGCGAACGTGGTGAGTACGGCCGAAATAAAAACTGTGCTTTTTCTCATGATCGACTCCTCTCAAGACTTGAGAAATATGTCGCTGGCACCACTCATAAGTTACTGTTTCAATTATTAGAGTTTGCTGAGAATGCATTCATTCTTTCGTGTACACCCTCCTGTGCGGGCAGTATAATCTTCGTCATGCAAAACCGCTTTAATCGTATCTGGATGATTCCCATTTCCATCTTAATCATCATCGGACTTTACTATATCCCTCCGATTCACAGCCGCCTTGCCTGGCGGCTTGAATCTTTTCGCACCAGGATCCAGTATCTGGTCAAGCCGCCTGAGGAAGCTGTTTTCCAACCCACCCAGCAGGCGCAGCTCGATATTGCGGTCACGAAAATGATCCTCACTCTTCAGGCGAGTCTGACGCCCGAAGCAACGTCTACTCCCAGGCCGGGTCCCACGGCCCAGCCGACCATCACCAGCACGCCTCTGCCTGCCACCGTGATGCTGGAGAACGTCAAGTACGAGCATCAGCATGGGCGCCTCAACTATTGTGGACCCGCGAATTTCTCGATGGCGCTCACCTATTGGGGCTGGCAGGGGAACCGGGATGTGATCGGCAAAGCGGTCAAGCCTGCTGATAAAGACAAGAATGTAATGCCTTATGAATTACAGGATTACATTCTTGACAATGTACCGGGTATGTCGGCTGTTGTCCGTTACGGCGGTGACATTGACATGCTCAAGCGCCTGGTCGCGGCGGGCTATCCGGTCGTGGTGGAAAAGGGGATCTATGAGCTGGACGTCAACGGCAAATACGGCTGGATGGGACATTATGCCTTCGTCACCGGTTATGACAATGCACAGGGTCTGATCATTTATCAGGATACCTATCAACCCGCCGGGGCGGAACCCGGACCCAACCGCAGGATCAAAACCTCCACATTTATTGAAGGCTGGCGTGCCTTCAACTATGTCTTTGTGCTTGTTTATCCCAACGAAAAAGAACTTGAAGTCTCAACTCTCCTCGGTCCCTATGCCGATGAGCAATGGGCGAGTCAACATGCTTTGAGCGTGGCGCAAGCGGAGGCACAATCGCTGACCGACATTGACCGTTTCTTCGCCTGGTTCAACGTCGGGACCAGTCACGTGGCACTGCTTCAGTATGTGGACGCGGCGGTGGCGTACGATTTTGCCTTCAATATCTATGCTAATCTGGATACCAATGACTCCGTCCGCCCCTATCGCATGATGTGGTACCAGACGGGTCCCTATAAAGCCTATTACTATAGCAACCGTTTTGCGGATGTGATCAATTTAGCCAACACCACCTTGAACGATACGATCGCCGAACCGGTCCTCGAGGAATCCCTCTACTGGCGCGGACAAGCCTACTACATGGCTGGCAAAACGGACCTGGCTGTCAAGGATTACCGCGACGCCTTGAAAGTCCATCCCAAATGGATCGTTGCAACTCAGGCACTGCAGGATCTTGGCATGCAACCTTAATACTCTCCATGCTCTCGCCGCCGTCCCCGGCGGCGTACTGCACATCAAATCAGCGCCGCGCGCGGCGCCAGGAGCACAGACATGAAACTCCTCCATTTCGCTGACGCCCATATCGACATGGCAAACTACGGCAGGCATGACCCTGAAACCGGGCTGCCGCTGCGCGTGCTTGATTTTCTCAGGTCGCTGGATACGATCGTAGATGCGGCGATCGATGAGAAAGTGGACATGGTCATCTTTGCGGGGGATGCGTACAAGGATCGTTCGCCCGCGCCGACCTTCCAGCGCGAGTGGGGCAAGCGCATTATCCGATTATCGCGAGCCAAAATACCAACACTGTTACTTGTTGGAAATCATGACCTGTCACCCGCCACCGGGCGTGCCCATGCCATCCAGGAGTTCGACACGCTGGAGGTACCTTATGTACGCGTCCTGCAAAAGCCGCAATTCTATAAACCGGCTGACTTGTGGGATCTGCCTGTCCAGGTCATTGCCATGCCCTGGGTCTCGCGCTCGGGGTTGATGGCATCCATCGAGGTGAGCGGCAGCGATCCGCAGGAGTTGTTCTCGAAGATCGAAACGCGCATCTCCGAGCTGGTGGAGGATTGGGTCAACGAAGCCGATAAAAGTCTGCCACTCATTCTCACCGCGCACGCCTCGGTGGAGGGAGCGCTCTTCGGTGCAGAACGAATGGTGATGCTGGGCGCCGACCTGGTGCTGCCGACCTCGCT
>Ga0105104_10003630_pt1 | contig 10934 bp, 10 predicted proteins | sample PPLLaktember2015_3_FD_87034 | JGI IMG/M metagenome (GOLD analysis project Ga0105104, IMG submission 87034) | Freshwater sediment microbial communities from Prairie Pothole Lake near Jamestown, North Dakota, USA - PPLs Lake P7 Core (6) Depth... | ecosystem: Environmental > Aquatic > Freshwater >... | reverse complement strand
TGTGTCTTTGTGTTTACTTTTTTCCTTCGCGCCCTTGCGCCTCTTAGCGCCTTGGCGTTAAATTATCCCCTCCTCCTCCTTATCGCCCCCCGCGCCAGCTGGTCCACCCGCTCGTTCTCGCGGTGGCCCGCATGCCCTCGCACCCATCGCCAGGTGATTTGGTGAGTTTGCATGGCCTGGTCCAGCTCCTGCCACAAATCCACGTTGGCCAGCGCGCCGCCCTTGCGTCGCCAGCCGCGGCGGCGCCAGGCCGGCATCCACTCGGTCACACCCCGCTTCAGGTACTCCGAGTCGGTGTTCATCGCCACCTGGCAAGGCCGTGACAGCGCCTGCAGCGCCCTCACCGCCGCGGTCAGCTCCATGCGGTTATTGGTCGTGTCCGGGTCAGATCCGGTCAGCACCTTTTCCTTATCCTTGAAGCGCAGCACCGCCGCCCATCCGCCCGGGCCGGGGTTCGGCATGCATGCTCCGTCGGTATAGATCGTTACCGGAGAGACTTCGCCAGCCGCCGGGCCCGTCGTCATTGGGAATGCTCCACCACTTCGAGGATGGTCTCGTCCAGCCGTTTGAGCAGGTCGGGGATCGGTTCAGGAGTCGGCTCGGGCAGGTAGATCTGCTGGTAGGCATCGCGCAGGACCCCGCTCACCACCCCCCAGGAGGCCGTGCGCGGCACGGGAACCGCCTCCGGCAGCAGGTCGAGGGCCGCCTTCCACTGCGGGAATTGGGCTGCATACGCCTCCAAAAGCGGGATGGTCGACTGTCGCACGGGCAGCCCCCCGCTCGCTTGCACCAGCTCGACCTGGTTCTCGGGCTGGTACATCCAGCGCATGAACAGCCAGGCCGCCAGCTGGCGCACCGGGTCGGAATTCACCATCTGCAGCGACGGGCCGCTCACCAGCATCACCGGCTGCCCATCTTCCCCAGGGAAGGGCAGCACCGTCCACTCGTCGGTATTTCTCGCCCGCGCCAGGGCACGCGCCTGGAGAGGAATATCTTCCGTGCTGGCTGCGATCAGCAGGGCGTGCCGGGTTGCGAAGTAGGTCAGCGGCTCCGGCAGGCGTCCGGGCCAGATGCAGCCTTCGAAAGCCAGCCCGCGCAGATAAGCAAACGCCGCTTCGACCTCCGGACTGGAAAACGAGTACCGGCCTTGCGGATCGGGAATCAGGCTCCCGTGAAAAGCAGTGATCCAGGAAGCCACCGTCAAGGGGTGGGAGTCGATCAACCAGCCGCCGGTCCCGTCGTTCATCGCGGTGCGGTCTTCGGCGTTGGCCTTCGTCCCGGCACATGACTGGCTGCGCATGTCGGCTGTGTTCATAGGCAGGGCGGTGTACCCCAGCTCGTTTGCCCAGGTCCGGTTGAAAAAGAGCACCCTGCCGGCCGGTAGGATGGGAATCCCCAGCCGCTCACCGGACGAACCGGCCTCCCAGAAAACATCCAGGGCATCCACCGTTTCATCCGCCGCCAGCCCCCAGTGGGGATCGGTGATATACGGCGTCAGGTCGACGATTGGCCCTCCGCTCGGGTTGGCCCCGCTGTTCGCGGCTCCGCCGTTGGAGGCCCCGCTATTTGCGGTCAGGGCCATCTCCGGGTAGCCAACCACCACATCGGGAAGGCGTGGGGAATCCGGACCGGCGGTGTTGGCGCTGCGGATAGCGGAATAGATATCGTCGTACGACGAGACCTGGCTCGCTTCGACCCACAGGCTCCAGGGATTGGTGCCGTTGAACCGGGCTTCCAGGCGCTGCACGGCTTGCGCCGTCTCGCCTGTCCAGGGATGCCAGAAGCGGATGCGGACCCCCTTCAGCTGCTCCACCATCACCCCGAATGACGGGGTCGGGGTAGCTGCAGGGGTGGAGGTGCTGGTTGGCGAAGGGATCGGGGTGGGCGGTTGCGTGGCGGTTGGAATGCTCCGCATTGGGGTGGGTGATGGGCGGACTGTTGGACGGCACGCCGCCAGGATGATCGCGGCCGCAGCGGCGAGGGCAGCCAGCTTCCCCAAGCTCTTCGCCAGGCCGCAGGCCCGGGGCCTGGTTCGGTGGGATTGCATCGATGGTATGCTCATGGTAGGGTGCCTGGGCCAAGTGTACCCGAAAGTCGGTAGATTGAAAATCCCGGTTAGAAAACCCCGTATGAGAGAACTCAGGTAAAATATCCCGGGATTGCCCATTCCAGAACCACCACAAGAATCGCCAGGTGTTGTATAATGAGCGCATCCGCGGATTGAGCTTCGACCGGCATCAATCACCATTATCCGTAGGGTCGCCCTTAGGTCAACCATTTTCATACATAAGTCTGAGCGTCACACCCACCACCCGTTGAAACTACTTCTCAAAAACATCCTCATTCTCGTCTTAGCCATACCATTCCTGGCGAGGAGCACTCTTCTCCCTGCCGATAAGGTGGAGCAAGTCCGGCTCTTCACGCGTGCCATGGAGTTCGACTACGTCGAGTGGATCTTTGACGCCCTCCTGGTGCGCGGCTTGCAGAATGCGCTGGGCGCCGAACGCTATCTCCAGCCGGAGACCCAACACGACCTGGTCCTGGAATATCTGGACCTGACCCAGCGCCAGGAGCAAACCGTCTACCAGGTCACCCGCATCTATGCGGACCCTACGGTGGAGGATTCGCAAACCGCTTCACGTGAGCTGCGCAGGGAGCTGGCCGAAATTACCGCCCGCCTGGACCAGATCACCCCCCTGGCTGAATCCACCCTCCAGCTCCAGCTCTCCAACGTCATCGCCAGCTTGGGATTATCCCTTGGCGGGCAGCCGATTCCTCCGGTGTGGTATCATTCCACGCCGCTGCCGTTAGCCCTCATCGTATCCCCTCGCGACACAATTCGCCAGGACGCCAACATCTCGGTCAGCGCCGATCTGAATATCGACCAGATCGCATCCCTGGAAAACAATGTATCCTCCACATTGGGTGTTTCTTCGCTGGTGGTCCACGTGGGAGGCATCGGCGTCTACCCAACCATGGTGATGCGCTCGGGAGATCTCACCTGGGTTGGGGAGGTGGTGGCTCATGAGTGGATCCACAACTACCTCACCCTCCGCCCGCTGGGCATCAACTACGATACCAACCCGGAAATGCGGACGATGAACGAGACCACGGCCAACATTGCTGGCCAGGAAATTGGGCGAGCGCTTCTGGAAACCTACTACCCTGAGCAGATGCCAGAGCCCATGCCCGAGACAGCCGACTCGGCTTCTGCCCCGGCTCCTGCCGCCAGGAACGAAGCCCCCGTTTTCAGCTTCAATTCCGAGATGCACAAGGTGCGCCTGCACGTGGACGATCTGTTGGCGGTAGGGAAGATCGATGAGGCCGAGAGGTATATGGACCAAAGCCGCAAAGTCTTCCTGGACAACGGCTACGTCGTACGCAAGCTCAACCAGGCCTATTTTGCCTTCTATGGTGCGTACGCTGACGAGCCGTCCGGCCCTGCCGGGCTTGACCCGGTCGGTCCGGCGGAGCGGGAACTGCGCCAGCAAAGCGCCTCCCTGAAGGATTTTCTCGATCGTATATCACGGATGACGTCTTTTGAGCAATTAAAAGGGGCGATTCAGTAGTTCGGGGTTACCGAGGATCTCTTCTAATCCGCAGGGCACACATAAAAGAGCTGTTGAAACTGCACCTACGAACGGCACAAAGCCCCACCTGCGTGGGGCTCCTTCTGGGCAGATGAACCCGGCGCAGGCCGGGTTTCGTGCTCTTGGTAGCTGCGAAATTATTCGCCCGGATTCAACCGTGAAATTATCCGCTCCGGGTGTATCAGGCCGAATCCGCCCGAACCGATCCACTAAAAATCGTCGTCCATCCCCCCAAACCCTGGACCTCCAGCATCCGCGTCCCCGACCCCACCCAGGTCGGGGATCTCTTTTTCGATATCCTCGGGAGACTGCCCGGCTTCCAGCCGGTTGACCACCTCGTCAAACTCCGCGGGCATCTCCTCCCCTACTTCCCGGCTCATTTGGCGCATCATCTTCCCCAACGAGCGGGGATCTTCGTCTAAACCTTCCAGGTTCGCCGGATCTGCCAGCGATTCCATCCGGCTTTCATCCGAGCGGGCAAAACGGATCCGGCCGATGCGCCGCACCACATCCGTACCCTCGCAGTGAGGGCAGCGCACCTCCAGCTTGCCGTAATCCTCGTAGCTCATGAAGAGATCAAAGCGTCGGCGGCAGCTCTGGCATCGGTATTCATAGCTGGGCATTCCATCACTCCTGAATGGGTTCTCCAGGCGCCGGCAGGATTTTCGTTGTTGACCTTAGCCGTTTGATTTTCCGGTTCCTGGCGAATCAATTATAATCAACACCATACCAAACGTGGACTGCAAAGGCATACATTGCACTCACCCTCACCGGCACGATTTGCCAAAGCAGAGAGGCCTCACAAACAAGTCACCCAACGGATGACACCTTCCAGATGAAAAGTGTACCCCAGGAACCGACACAGAAAAAGGACCCGCCATCGCTGGATCTACCATGCGGTTCCGGACCGCAGGATCGAGCCTACCTGGATCACGGAACGCGCAGCCCGGATTCCTTCGCTCCCATGCTGATCGTTATTTCTGGCCCCTCGGGGGTCGGAAAGGATGCCGTCCTCAGAGCGCTGCAAGCTCGTCAGCTTTCCCTGTATTTCGTGGTCACAGCCACCACCCGAGCACCCCGTCCCGGAGAAGTGCACGGCGTGGATTATTACTTTCTCTCGCTTGCGGAGTTCACCGATCTGATCGCCCGCAATGAACTGCTCGAGCACAACCTGGTCTATGGAGACTACAAGGGCATCCCCAAAGAGCAGGTGCGTCACGGCCTGGCCAGTGGAAAAGACGTGCTCCTGCGTATCGATGTGCAGGGCGCGGCAGTTGTCCGCGGCCTCTGCCCTGAAGCCTTGATGATCTTTTTAATCCCGACCAGCGAAGATGAGCTGGCGATCCATCTGAAAAGCCGCAACAGCGAGTCCAGCGATTCTCTGCGCGTGCGGCTGGAAACCGCCCGCGAGGAAATGAAACACCTCGCCAATTTCGATTACCTGGTCGTTAACCGGGAGGGGCGCTTGCAGGAAACGGTCGATACCATCGTCGCGATTATCACCGCCGAGCACCACCGCATCCGCCCTCGCATGGTATCCCTTTGACCTCCCAACCACAGCAGCCTCAACCAGCGTCTGCGCCAACCGGCGTCTCGACCGGTCCGGGGGTTCCTCCCAGTCCCCCTGTACCGGTGCCTTCCCTCACCACCGCCGTAAAACCGGTGATCACCTATCTGCTGGTCGGGATACCGGTGGGTTTGTTCTGCCTGCGCCTGTCACCGGTGGAAATAAACGGCATGCTGGATGCTGTCCGTGCGCGCATGGAAACGGATTTCACCCTGGGTGAGGTATGGCGCATGCTGGGCCCGCTGGTTGGCAGCCAGGATTTGCTGCCGCTGATCGTCAGCATGTACTCGCTGGTTATCATTGGCCCTGGCCTGGAGAAGCGCTACGGCGGCTGGCGTTACCTGGCCCTATACCTGGTATCTGGATATGCCGGCAACGTGCTCGCTGCCAGCGCCTGGCTGCAAGCACCCCATGCGCAGCAGGGCGCTGTGCCTGCGGTCGTAGGCCTGATTGGGGCGCAAACCGTTTTTGCCCTGTACCACACCCCCCTGTTCGGGGCGCGCGCCACGGCGGTCGTTTCCGCCTCTATCCGCCTGTTCCTGCTGAACCTGGCCGTGGTGATCTTGCCCTTTGGAGTCCCGATCGAGGGCGAGCTGTCCATCAGCAGGTTATGGGCGATCCTGGGAGGCACGATCGCCGGTGTATCGTATGCCCGCTTCGGGGGTCCTACCTGGGAGGTGGTTGACACGCTTCCCCACCTGCGGGTAGTCGACAGCCGGCCTCGCCTGCACAGCCTGTTCATCGCTTTGATCCTGGCTGGCCTGGCATTTTTATTCGCCCAAATGACCTTGATGGGCCGCTAGGTGGCAGGCCACATTAGCGAGCCGCTGAAAACGGACGTAAACGGCAAGAACGCTTGATGAGCTCAGAACCTCCAGTCATTCCTCCCCTTCCTCCGGACCAGCCTCTCCCAGGGTCCCGGCCCCAGACCGTTACTCTAACCACGCCTCAGCGAAGTCCGTGGGCCACCTATACCCTGATCGGCCTGAATGTGCTGGTATACCTGCTCCAGCAGTTTTCCAACAACGCATATGGCTTCGACCTCCTGGCAGAGCTGGGCCTCAAGTACGGCCCCGCAATCCTGGCTGGCGAATACTGGCGTTTGATCACCCCGGTCTTTCTCCACGGATCCATCTACCACATCGCATTTAACCTGTACGCCCTTTTCGTAATTGGCCGGGGTCTGGAAAAACAGTACGGCACTGCCCGCTATCTCTTGCTGTACTTCCTGTCCGCCTTCGCCGGGAACGTGGTTTCATTTATCTTCTCCCCTGCCCCATCCCTGGGATCCTCGACCGCCATCTTCGGCCTCATCGGCGCTCAGGCCGTCCTGGCATACCAGAACCGTACGTTGTTGGGGGACCGCTACCGGCCGATCCTGGTGAATGCACTCACCATTGCCGGCATCAACCTGGTGCTGGGTCTCAGCCCGGGGATCGACAACTGGGGCCACATCGGCGGGCTGATCGGCGGGTCCCTGTTTGCCTGGTTTGCCGGTCCACGCTGGCAGATCGCCGGCGAATACCCCGATCTCCGTCTCGTCGACCAGCGGAAACCTGCCGAGGTCAGCTTCTCCGCCCTAGGCGTGGGCCTCCTCTTCCTCGCCGCCACCGCCGGGATCATTCTTACTCAAGGTTAACGCAGACCGGGGATGGCGCCGCAAAGCGGCGCCACCCCCGGTCTGCGTTAACCAACCTTCTAAGCCCCTTCGCTGCGCAGGCGTGGATCGAGGGCGTCGCGCATGCCGTCGCCGATCAGGTTGAACGACAGCACGGTGAGCATGATCGCCAGGCCTGGGAAGAACACCAGGTGCGGGGCGTTGAACACGCTGCCGCGTTCCTGCCCCAGCATCAGCCCCCACTCAGGCGTGGGGTTCTGCGCCCCCAGGCCCAGGAAGGACAGCGCTGCCGCATCCAGGATGGCGGTGGCGATGCCCAGCGTCCCACGCACGATCAATGGAGTCAATGCGTTGGGCATGACGCGTGTGAACAGCAGCACGATCCCCGATGCCCCCAACGCCCGGCTGGCGCTGACGTAATCCAGCTCTTTGATCGATAAAATGGTGGCGCGTACCAGGCGTGCGTAAATCGGGATGGAGATAATCCCGATCGCCAGCAGGGCGTTGATCAATCCCGGCCCAAGCACAGTGACGATGAAGATCGCCAGCAGCAGGCTGGGAAACGCCATCAAGACGTCCATGATACGCATTAAAATATTGTCGACCCAACCGCCTACAAACCCGGCGATCGCGCCAATCAACCCCCCGGTGAGGATTGCAAAGCCGATCGTTACCAGGCCGATCTGCAGCGACAACCGGGAACCAAAGATGATCCGGGAGAACAGGTCGCGGGAGTTGCCGTCGATACCGAAGATGTGCTGCTCCTGGTCTTCCGGGCAGCCCAACAGGTGGACGCACGGAGGAGATCGCCGGGTCACCCCGCTCAGCACCGTCGTCGGATTGTAGGGTGCGATTACCTCGGCAAAGATGGCGATGAAGATCAGCGAAAACAGGATGAAGAATCCAACCCGGGCGGACCGGTGGCGGGCTAACCGCCTCAGGGCTTCAACCCCGGGGGATTGGCGCTGGTAGGTAGATTCTGGAGTTAAGGTTGGGACAGAAATGTCAACACTGCTCATGATCGGCTAATCCAGTCGGATGCGGGGGTCGAGGTAAGCATAAGAGAGATCCACCAGCAGGTTCACTACCACAAAGATCAACGCAATCACCACGGTGAACCCCTGCACCACGGAATAATCACGCGCCGAAATGGCGGTTACCAGCTGCGTCCCTACCCCAGGTAGTGCAAAGACAGTCTCGGTTAGCACCGCGCCGGAGAGCAGCGCACCCGTCTCCAGCCCGATGATGGTGACGATCGGGATCAAGGCATTGCGGAAGGCGTGTTTGGACAGCACCATTCGCTCCACCAGCCCTTTGGCACGCGCAGTGCGCACGTAATCGAGGCCCAGCACCTCCAGCATGCTGGATCGCGTCATGCGGGCGATCACCGCCAGAGGAATGGTGCCGACCGCAATCGCCGGAAGGATCAGATGCCGTGTCGCGTCGCCCAGCATAGCCCAATCGCCGCGCACAATGCTGCTAAAGATAACTGAATTGGATAGGAACATGATGATGAAACGCGGCAGACCCTGCAGGTCTGTCAGCCCCCAGTGCGTCGCCAGCGAAACCACGCTCACCCCGGCGGATAACCGGGCGGAGGGCGGCAGGCTGAGAAACGTATCCTTTAATACCAACGCAAAGAAGAATGCCAGCATCAAGCCCAGCCAGAATACCGGCATGGATACCCCGATGTTGGCGATGACCATGGTGATCACGTCGATGGTGCTGTTCCGCCGCAGCGCCGATATCACACCCAGCACTACCCCGCCGGTTACCGCAAACAGCATCGCCGCCATGGCCAGTTCCATGGTCATCGGCAGGCGTTGGGCGATCACGTCGACCACCGGCTGGCTGGTTTTCACCGACATGCCCAGGTCACCCTGAACCAGGTTCCCCAGGTAGCGCAGGAACTGGACGGGGACGCTGTCGTTGAGCCCGTAGCGCTCGCGGAACTCAGCACATTTCGCTTCCGTGGCGCGTTCTCCGAGGAACGCCTTGCACGGATCGCCCGGGATCAACCGGACGATGATGAAGGTTATCAGAAGGAGGCCAAGGACGACCGGGACCAGCAGGATGAGTCGGCGGGTAAGAAATTGAAGCATTTTTCGATTTTAACGTAAATAGGAAGATGGGGCAAGCTTAAGATGGGTTGGTGCTCCATCTTAAGCTGCCCCACCGGTGGTTCGGATTCGTTCTAAATATTATCTATTACGGTGTTGCGGCGTTCATCTGGGCGCCAAACATTGCGCCGAAGTACTCGAAGTTGCCAACGCGGCCCTTGTGATTGGGGCTGGTGGCGTTCCATTGGGCTTCGTAAGTAGCCACGACATCGTTGGCATCCAGATCGGCACCGTTGGAGAATTTCACACCCTGCTTCAGGTGGAAGGTCCATTCGGTGAGATCTTCATTGGCTTCATAGGTTTCAGCCAGTGCGGGCTCAACCGCAGCGCCACCCACTTCGAATCCGAGCAGGGATTCGTAGACCTGTTCGCACAACCGCAGGGTCTCGCCGTCGGTCTCGTCGGCGCACCACAGGGTGCCTGGCTCGCCGTTCTGCATCCACACGAACTGATCGGCGCCGGTGTCGAGGACCCCGAAGTATTCATTGCCCAGCGGGCTGGCGTGCGCGCCCTGGACGGAGGCTTTGAAGGCGGTGGCTGAACCGCCGTGCGCCATCGGGATCATGGGGACGTGCTCTTTGAGCAGCTCGTTGGCCGTATCGTAGTTGGCCTGGCGTTCAGCAGGGTCAGCCGTGGAGCCGCCGGCGCGGATCGCGGCCACGATGTCCTCAAACAGGGTACCGAACTGCAAGTTACCTGCGTTGGCGAAGTGGTAGTCAAGGAAGTTGCTGGCATCCGGATAATCGGCTGTCCAGCCCAGCAGGTAAAACGGTTTCTCTCCCAGCGAGGTGGCGTCGATAAAGGCGGTCGATTCCATCTCCTCCAGAGTGACGGTGACGCCAATTTCGGCCAGCTGGGCCTGGATATCCTGGGCCACCTGGACGACATTGGGCAGGTAGCCGCGCACCACGTTCCGGTAGGTAAGGGTAACTTCGAGACCGTCCGGGTACCCGGCATCGGCCAGCATCTGCTTGGCAGCCTCGGGGTCATACTCGTACCAGGTCAAACCCTCGGTGAAGCCCGGTTTCAAGGGTGGTGGCACGAACTGCTCGGCGACCGAGGAGACACCTGCAGGATAGAAGTTATCCACAATGCGCTGGCGGTCGAGTGCCATAGCAAAGGCTTTGCGGACGTTCTCGTCGTCGAAGGGTTCCATGTCGACCTGGAAACCGACGTAGAAGACATTGAGCGGATCGCGGGGGTACAGCTTGAGGTTGGAATCCGCATTGATGGTCTCAAAGTCTTCCGGAGCGGGGTTATCGATGCCATCCACGGTGCCAGACTGGAGCTCAAGCAGGCGTTGAGCAGCCTCGGCAGACCAGCGGAAGATCACCGTTTCCACAGCCGGAGCGTCGCCGTGGAAATTGGGATTGCGCACCAGCGTTATGTGGTCACCGCGCACCCATTCGCTAAGCATGTACGGGCCGGTCCCATTGGTGACGGGCTCGCTCATCGCCACCGAATCCCCTCCCTTCTCATCCAGAAAGTCTTTGTCCTGGATTGCGAAGGCCGAGAAGGCTACCTTGGCAGCAAAAGCCGGGTCGGGATTGCACAGTGTGAATTTAACGGTAGATTGGTCAACCGCTTCGATCGCCTTAAAGAGCGCTGCGACGCCGCCCTGGGTGTAATCGCAGTTGGGCGCTTCCACGGCCATTGCTTCGAAGGCGGCGGCTGCTGGGGGTTCGGTCGGCGGAACCGAAGTTGGTGCGGCGGTGGGGGTTGGTGCGGGCTGGCAAGAAGCCATCACCAGGCTCAAGAGTACAAACAGGATTGCCAGGGTAAAGAATGGTTTGCCTTTCACTTTCTCCTCCTAAAATGGTTGGGACGTTTTCCTGGGATTATGCTTTATACACGGGAAAGATTTAGTGCGTGCCACCTCCTTTATTCTAAACTTAATGGCATTCTTGAATAATTGTAGTTCATTATACGATAATACTAAAGATTGTCAATTAATGAATGGTGGACTCAAATGATCGATTAATTTGGATCTGTGTAGTGGTCGGCGGTACCGCCGACCACTACACAGATCCAAATTAATC
>Ga0105104_10003629_pt1 | contig 10935 bp, 11 predicted proteins | sample PPLLaktember2015_3_FD_87034 | JGI IMG/M metagenome (GOLD analysis project Ga0105104, IMG submission 87034) | Freshwater sediment microbial communities from Prairie Pothole Lake near Jamestown, North Dakota, USA - PPLs Lake P7 Core (6) Depth... | ecosystem: Environmental > Aquatic > Freshwater >... | reverse complement strand
GGCGCTGTACGCCCAGGACGACCGACCCGAGGGGTTCCGGTGGATCCAGGCCGACTCGGCGAGCAGCAACGTCTACGGCTTCCTCCGCTTCGAGCCGAACGGCCGCGCCATCGCCTGTCTCGCCAATCTGGCCAACCGGCCCTGGCCCCGCTACCGCTTCGGGCTCCCGATCGCCGGCACCTGGCAGCGCATCCTCGACACCGACGCGGCGGCGTTCGGCGGGGGTGACCGGAGCGGCCCGTCCGTCGTGACCACCGAGCACGTGGCCTGGGACAGCATGCCCGAGTCGGCCGCGGTGGACCTGCCGCCGCTCACCGTGCAGTGGCTCCTCTCGCCGGACACGGAGCGCTAGCAAAAAGCTTCGCCCCACGCGTTGTGAACCCGGGCACCCCGTGCTTTGACGGGGCGCCTGGCATGCTCGGGATCCGCGAGGCGCTCCTCTTCCTGGCCGTGGTCGTCGTCGCCGTCCCGCTCTTCAAGCGGCTCGGCCTGGGCTCGGTGCTCGGGTACCTGGTCGCCGGCGTCCTGATCGGCCCCCACGGTCTCCGGCTCGTCCGGGACGTCGAGCAGGTAGGGCACCTGGCCGACTTCGGGGTGGTGCTCCTCCTGTTCCTCATCGGCATCGAGCTCGAGCCGCGTCGGCTCTGGGAGCTGCGCACGCGCGTCTTCGGCGTGGGTGGGGCGCAGGTGGCCCTCAGCGGCGCGGCCCTCGCCCTCGGCGCGCTCGCCCTCGGCCTGCCCTGGCAGGCGGCTCTGGTGGCGGGTCTCGGGCTGTCGCTCTCCTCCACCGCCTTCGCCCTGCAGCTGCTGGGCGAGCGCAACCAGCTCGCGACGCCCATGGGGCAGACCGCGTTCGGCATCCTCCTGTTCCAGGACCTGGCGGTGATTCCGCTCCTGGCGGTGCTGCCCCTGCTCGGCTCCCGCGAGGGCCATCTGGACACCTCCTGGGTCCCGCTGGTGAAGGCGGCCAGCGCGATCGTCGTCATCGTCCTGGTGGGCAGGACGCTGCTGCGGCCGGCCTTCCGGCTGGTCGCCTCGGCCCGGAGCCAGGAGGTCTTCACCGCCTCGGCGCTGCTCGCGGCCGTCGGGACCGCAGTCCTGGTCTCCGCGGTCGGTCTGAGCCCGGCCCTGGGGGCGTTCATGGCCGGGGTGCTGCTCGCGGATTCGGAGTACCGGCACGAGATGCAGGCGGACATCGAGCCCTTCCGCGGGCTCCTGATGGGGGTGTTCTTCACCTCGGTGGGCATGTCCGTCGCCCTGGAGCTGCTGCTCCAGCGGCCCCTGCTCATCGCCGGGCTGGTGGTCGGAATGACCGTCCTCAAGGTCCTGTCGATCGCGGCGCTCGGGCGGCGGGTCCTGGGAGCCTGGCCGCCTGCCTGGGAGCTCGGGGCGATCCTCGGCCAGGGGGGCGAGTTCGCGTTCGTGCTCTTCGGCCTGGCGGTCTCCTACGGCATCCTCCCCGGCCCGCTCCGGGACACCCTGGTGCTGGTGGTGAGCCTGTCAATGGCGCTGACTCCCCTCCTCACCCTGGCGCAGGACAAGCTTCTGGCCCCGCGGCTCCGCACCCGCGACGACCGGCCGTATGATCGTGACGTGGAGCGAGAGACCCCGGTCATCATCGCGGGCTTCGGGCGATTCGGGCAGGTGGTCGGCCGGGTGCTGCGCGCCCGGGGGATCGCGTTCACCGCCATGGACGCCGACCCGGCGCAGATCGACTTCCTCCAGCGCTTCGGGAACAAGGTCTTCTACGGCGACGCCTCCCGGCTGGACCTGCTCCGGGGGGCTCGAGCGGACAAGGCGCAGGTCTTCGTCCTGGCCATCGACGACGTGCAAGCCTCGCTCCGCACCGCGCGCGAGGTCCAGGAGCACTTCCCCCACCTGGTCATCTTCGCCCGCGCCCGGAACCGCGCCCACGCCTACCAGCTGCTGGAGCTGGGCATCACCCACGGCATCCGGGGAACGTTCCTCTCCAGCCAGGAGCTGACCGGGGACGTCCTCCAGCAGCTCGGCTTCAGCTACTCCGAGGCCCGGGGCACCCTGGACCGGTTCCGGGAGCACGACGAGCGGATGCTCCAGGAGTCCTTCCAGTACCAGCGGGACGAGAAGAAGCTCATCGAGATCGCCGAGCGCTCGCGCCGCGAGCTGGAGTCGCTCTTCGCCCGCGACGCCGCGGAGGAGCGGAAGACCGCGTGAGGGTCCTCGCCCCCCAGATCCGTACGGCCTCTTCCGGCGACGCCCCCGGAATCGCCCACGTCCAGGTGCTCACCTGGCAGCAGACCTACCGGGGCATCCTCCCCGACGCGTTCCTGGACGGGCTCGACGTGGAGCGGAGCGCCGAGAGCTGGCGGGCCGTCATCTCCGACCGCCGCCGCATCACCCACGTGGTGGACGGGCCGGGAATCATCGGCTTCTGCACCGCCGGGCCGTCCCGCGGCGACCCCATCGGGTTTCGCGGGGAGGTGGAGGCCATCTACGTCCACCCCGCCGAGCAGGGGCGCGGCCACGGCACGGCCCTGGTCCGGGCAGCCATGGGCTGGTTGGCCGCCAAGCGGCTGAGCCCGGTGCTGGTCTGGGCGCTCGAGGCCAACACCCGGGCGCACGGGTTCTACCGGGCGCTCGGGGCGCACCGGCTCGACACGCGCCTGCTGCGCATCGCCGACGCGCTGTACCCGGAGGTGGGCTTCGGCTGGCCCGACGGGTCTCCTACTGGGGGCTGATCGGCCCGTGCTTCACCACCTCGAAGTCGCGTCCCTTGATCGCCCCGAGGGACCGGGTCTCCTCATTGGAGAACCGGGAGTCGGGCGCCCCCGAGAGCCAGAAGCTCGTCCCGCCACCGTTGTCGGCGACGAACATCCCGTATTGCTTGAGGGCCCGGAGGATGACCTGCATCCGCCAGCTGAAGCCGGAGATGTCCACGTCCTCCTTCAGTCGGACCCGGAGCCCCATCGGCGGGCAGTCCGACCCCAGGGAGCAGCTGCCGGCCGCGTGGGTCGCCGGGGAGACGAATCCCTTCTGGCTGTGGCCCACCACGAAGCGGAGCGCATGGCCGATGTAGCCCGAATCGACCTCGTCCCAGCGAACCAGACCGGGGAAGACCGGCAGGCCGGCGGCGTCGGCCGAGGTCCAGCGGAGCGGCCGCGAGGCGCTGGAGCGCAGGTTCCACTTCGCTCCGTTGCACGCGTCCCAGGACCCGTCGGAATTCCGTGAGCCCTGGAAGAGCTCGTAGAGGAACCCGCGCTCGCGGTCCACGACGATGACGTGCCTGTCCAGAGAGGGGTCCGGTCGGGCGTCCCAGGGGATGGGGAACGGTCCCGGGTCGCTCTCCTCGGGCCAGCCCCAGTAGGAGACCCGGACCATCGGCTGGTCCGCCCCCACCTCGACGTACGGGATGCCGTTGCCGTCCGCGTCCCAGGCGGCGGTGAGCGGGTCGTCCGCGCCCATCTCGGCGATGTACGCGTCGGAGTTCGGGTCCACCGGCGCATCGTCGATGCGGGTGTTCCACGGGCTGTCGGGCGGGAAGATGGAGACCTTCTCCGGGGGAGGTGGCGGCGAGGGCTGCGGATCTCCGGTGATGGGACCGCCGTCGGGGCCGGCATCCGGGCCTGCGTCGGGGGGGAGCGCGTCGCTTCCCGCATCGCGCGGCTCGGGCGCCGGCCCTCCTCGGGGTCCGGGAACCGTCGGGGCGGTCGCGTCGGTCAAGGAGACGCCACCGCTGCACCCGGCGAGCAGGATGAGCAGGACGGGAGTCAGGGTCCGCATGGGCGCGGCACCCTACCGAGCGGGGCAAGACGCAAAACGCCAGGCGAAGCTGCCTGGGCAGTGTCTGACACCCGGTCGAGCCTCCCGGCCGAGGGAGCGGCCCGGCACGCGACCGCACGCTGAGGATCGTCCCGCGCGCGGGGCATCTTCGCCGTGCCCAGGGTGGACCCGGGCGAGCCGGTCAACGCGCGTCGCGGAGCGAGGCGATCCACACGTCAGGAAGCCCCGCGGCGCGGGCGCCCCGGACGAGCGCCTCCACGAAGCGGGGGCTCACCGGTCCATCGACGCTCTTCCGGGCCGGGGCGGTGGTGAACGCCGCCGCGGTCCGCTCGCCCGCCGGGGTGCGCACCCGGACCTCCCGCTCGACGCACATCTGGGTGATGGCCCCTTCCTTGTGCTGGATGATCGGCCAGTCCTTCGGCGCGATCTCGAACACGAGGCCATGCACCACCGCGCCCGGCCGGTCCTCGAGCCCCGCCACCCGGCCGTCCCACCATCGCGAGGGGAAGTCGTAGACCAGCCCGAGGTCGAGCCCCTCGGCCGGCGTGCCCGGCGGGAGCTGGAAGAAGTCGTAGCCGTGCTGGTGCCGCCACTCCTCGAAGGCCGCCGGGTCGAGGATGGTGGAATAGGCAAAGTAGGCCCGGGGGGGCCCATCGGCCAGCTTCTGCCGCGCAGCCATCACCTGTTCGTAGTGGGCGTCCACGTCACTTCCTCCGCTCTGCTCGCCGACAGTCGACTGTGGCGGCGACCGTAGAGGAAATACAGGAGCACCCCCACCACCTGCCACACCAGGAACCGCATCCAGGTGATGAACGGCAAATAGGCCATCAGCACCCCGCAGCTCACGATCGACAGCAGCGGCAGGTACGGGACCCCGGGGCAGCGGAACGGACGGGGACGGTCCGGGTCGGTGCGCCGGAGCACGATGACCCCCACCGAGACCAGGACGAAGGCGAACAGCGTCCCGATGTTGGTGAACTCGATCGCCTCGTTGATGTCCACGAACATCGCCGGGATGCCCACGAACACCCCGGTGAGGATGGTCGTGATGTACGGCGTCCGGAAGCGCGGGTGCACCCTCGCCGCCCACGGGGGGAGGAGGCCGTCCCGGGCCATCACCATGAAGATGCGCGGCTGGCCGAGCTGGAAGACCAGCAGCACGGCGGTCATCGCCACCACCGCGCCGAAGGAGAGGATGCCCGCCAGCGCCTGGAGTCCCGCCGACTGAAGCGCCTTCGCCAGGGGATCGCCCACCCCGAGGTCTCTCCAGCTCACCATCCCCGTGAGGACCAGGGTCACCGCGGCGTAGAGCACGGTGCAGATGCCCAGCGTGGCGATCATCGCCCGCGGGATGTCCCGCTGCGGGTTGTTCGCCTCCTCGGCGGTGGTGGAGACGGCGTCGAAGCCGATGTAGGCGAAGAAGATGAGCGAGGCGCCGCTCAGGATCCCGTGGAGCCCGTTGGGGGCGAACGGCGTCCAGTTCTCGGGGCGGAGGTAAAACGCGCCCACGCCGATGAAGCCCACCACCATCACCAGCTTCAGGATGACCATCCCGGTGTTCACCCGCGCGCTCTCCTGGATTCCGAGCACGAGGAGAACCGTGAGCACCGCCACGATCAGGCCCGCCGGCAGGTTCAGGACGATGGGGACGCCGAAGAGGTGCGGCGCCGACTCCAGGAGTCCGGGGGTCTTCTGGGCGTGGTCGATGGTCGTCGACAGCCAGCCCGGCAGGTGGAGCCCCAGCCCGGCCAGCAGCGACTTGAAGTAGTCCGCCCAGCTGACGGCGACGGCGACGTTCCCCACCGCGTACTCGAGGATGAGGTCCCAGCCGATGATCCAGGCCAGGCCCTCGCCGAGCGTCACGTAGGCATAGGTGTAGGCGCTCCCGGCGACCGGCACCATGGAGGCCATCTCGGCGTAGCACAGCGCCGCGAACCCGCACGCCAGCGCCACCAGGAGGTAGGAAACGACCAGCGCCGGGCCCGCCGCAACGTGCGATCCGCCTCCCGCCGCCGCCGTCCCCGGCGAGCTGAAGATGCCGGCGCCGATCACCGCCCCGATGCCGAGGGCGGTGAGCGAGAACACTCCCAGCGAGCGCTTCAGCCGGTGCTCGGAGCGGTCGGCGTCGGCCTGGCAGGCCTCCACGGCCTTCCGGCGGAACAGGGACGTCGGCATGTGAATTGACGGGTCCTAGCACGGGCCGCCGGCGGGACCACGCCCGCCCTGACCCGAGTCGACGTCCTGGGCCCGGGCCCGCTAGAAACGGTGGGGATGACCGACGCGCGCATCGAGGCCAAGGTCCGCGCCGCGCTCGACGCCGCGGGAGCCCGCTACGAGGTGATGGCCTGCGATCCCGCGTTCGCCGACACCGCCGAGTTTTGCGCTCGCTACGGCATCGACCCGCAGGACTCGGCCAACGCCATCGTGGTGGCGAGCCGCCGCGAGCCGAAGGTCCAAGCGCTGTGCCTGGTGCTGGCCACCACCCGCCTGGACGTCAACCACACGGTTGCGGATCTCCTGGGGGTGAGGAAGCTGTCCTTCGCCTCCGCCGAGGAGACCGCCCGGCTGACGGGCATGGTGCTGGGCGGTGTCACTCCCTTCGCGCTCCCCGAGGGCCTCCCGCTCTACGTCGACGCCCGCGTGCTCGGACGTCCGTCAGTCATCGTCGGCGGGGGGAGTCGGTCCACGAAGGTCCGGGTCGACCCCGAGGTCTTCCGGCGCCTGTCCGGGTGTCGGGTCGTGGAAGGGCTCGCGATGGAGCGCTCCGCCGCCAGCTGACCGCCGCGGCGGCCCCACTGTCCCCGCCCCCACTCGGGGGACTAGAAATGCTCTTCAGAGCGCGAGAGGACCTCGATGCGCATCGGAATCAACACCGGCGGCGGCGACGCCCCGGGCCTCAACGCGGTCATCCACGCCGTGGTGCTGTCGGCCCACCACCGCGGCTGGGAGGTGTACGGAATCCAGACCGGATACGCCGGGCTGCTCGACACGAGGAGGACCGTCCGCCTCACTCCGTCGCACGTGGAATCCATCGTCGACCGGGGCGGCACCATCCTCGGCACCACCAACCGGGCCGACCCCTTCCGGTTCCCGGTGAGGGGACCCTCGGGCGAAGTGACGTTCACCGACCTCTCCGACGAGGTGGTGCGGAACTTCCACGCCCTCGGGCTCGACGCCCTCGTCGCGGTCGGGGGTGACGGGAGCATGGACCTCGCCGCGCGGTTTGCCGCCAAGGGCATCCCGGTGATCGGGGTGCCGAAGACCATCGACAACGACCTGGCCGACACCAACTACAGCTTCGGCTTCGACACCGCGGTCTCCACCGCGACCGACGCGGTGGACAAGCTGCACTCGACCGCCAGCGCCCATCAGCGGGTGTTCGTGGTGGAGGTGATGGGGCGGTACGTAGGATGGATCGCCCTGCACACCGGGCTGACCGGCTCGGCGGACGTCATCCTCTTGCCCGAGGTGCCCTTCGATCTGGAGTACGTCTGCGCGAAGATCCTCGCCAACGAGCGCCGCGGGAAGTCGTACGGGATCATCGTCGCCGCCGAGGGCGCCCGGCACGTGGGCGGTCAGCTCACCACCCGCGCCCAGACCACCGTGGGGCGTCAGGAGCCACTGCTCGGCGGCATCGCCGACTGGGTCGCCCGGGAGGTCGGTCAGCGCACCGGGAAAGAGAGCCGGGCACTGGTCCTCGGACATCTGCAGCGCGGGGGTTCCCCCACAACGTTCGATCGGCTGGTGGCGCTTCGCTACGGCGCAGCGGCGGTGCGGTTCCTCGCCGAGGGCAAGCGCAACGTGCTGGTGGCCTACCAGCCTCCGGAGGGGATGGTCCCGGTGCCTCTCGAGGGTGCGGCGTCGCGGCGGAAGATGGTGCCGGTCGACAGCGACACCATCCGGACCTGCCGCGAACTCGGGATCTCGCTCGGGGACGCGCCGCCGCTCGAGTGAGCCGCTCCCGGGCGCGCGTCCGGGGTCAGACTTTCTTGATCAGCTTCTGGGCCTTCTCCGGAGACGGCTTCTTGTCCTTCTGCTCGGGATGGGCCTCGTCGATGTGGCGGTGGATGTCATCGAGGAGCTGGATGTCGCTGTCGCTGACGAACGTCGCCGGGCAGTTCACCCCGGTGTCGCGACAGGAAATGATGAAGGGCATGGGGAGCCTCCTGGCAGTCGGGCTGTTCGAGTCCCGTGCTTGGACCCCCCTACCACACCAACGTTTCAGGGCGGGTCGCGCCCGGGCCCCGCGCGTCCAACACTCCTCACGCGCCAGGGTGCTACGCTCGGCGAGTCCATGTACCCGGATCGCTTCCGGCTCCCCTTCCTCTCCGGGGTGCTCATCGCCGCGGCGGAGCGTCGGCGTCCTGGCCTCGGCCCGTGGTCGCCACAGGTGGAGGAGCAGCTTCGGAAGGCCTTCGACTCGGAGCTGGAGGACGTGCGGCGCAGCTTCCTCGAGAGCTTCGACGACCCGACGTGGTTCGCACGGGTCGCGGAGAAGATCCGGGAGATCGCCCTCCCCCGTTACCTGGTGGAGGCGAGGCGGGAGACCGACCTCGAGCAGCGCGGGTACGGTCTCTGGCGCGGGGGGGACCTCGTGTCCCGCATCGTCTGGGGGCTAGGAGGCTTCTTCCTCGGAGTGTTCCTGGTGCGGGCGCCCTTCATCCCCATTCCCACCACCTGGGATCTGCTGGCCTTCGGTTTGCTGCTCCTCTGCCCCTTCATCCCCGACGCCCAGATCGCCCTGCACAAGCGCCGCCACCGCCGGGCGCTCCGGGCCATCGTGGAGGACCTCCAGGACGCCGAGGCCAAGCTCGAGCTCTACCAACCGCTGTCTTCGCCGGATCCGACCTCGGCCGCCCTCCCGGCGCCAGGCGAGTCACTCCGGCAGAAGGGATGACCGTGCAGCCGATGCAGGGACCTCCGGGCATTCCCCGGCGCCGCTTCGACCTCCGGAGCGCCGGGCGCAGGGTCTTCGGTCAGCGACCGGGGCGAAGGCTCTACCTCCTCTTGGCCGCCGCGGTCTTCGTGCTGGTGGCCTGGGGGGTGTGCACCGTCTATGTCCGGCCAAACGAGTTCGCGGTGAAGCAGGTCATCGTCGGCCGCCACAAGGGCATCCTCCCCGAGGTCTACTACCCGGGGCTCCACTTCGTGAGCCCGGGCACCGAGCGGCTCCACGTCTTTCCCACCGACCTCCAGTCGCTCGATCTGACCAGCGATCCCAAGGAGCGGCCCAAGGACGACAAGCGGGTCACTCCGGCGATCAACATCCAGACCTCGGAGGGCTACACGGTCAGCGTCGACCTCTCGGTGCTCTACCGGATCGAGGACCCCTACAAGGTCCTGACCACCATCGGTCCGGGCAAGCTCTACGAGGATGCGCTGGTCATCCCCCGGACCGAGCAGATCCTCCGCAAGCGGCTCGGCGAGCTGGATGCCGAGGAGTTCTACGACGTCAACAAGCGCGCCATCCGCGCCCGGGGCGCCCGCGAGGAGCTCAACGCCGAGCTGATCCCAAACGGCATCCGGGTGACGCACATCTTCCTCCGCCGCTACGAGTACGACGCCCGGTACCAGGCGGCGATCGAGCAGCGGAAGATCCAGGACCAGACGGTCTTCAAGAACATCGCGGAGGCCGAGCTGGCGGGGGCGACCGCCGAGCGCGACCGGGTACTGGCCCGGGGGCAGGCGACGATCCGGGTGGAGCTGGCCCGGGGCGAGGCGGAGAAGAAGAAGCTCGAGGCCGAGGCGGACCTCTACTCGCGGCGGCAGCGCGCGGCCGGTGAGCTTGCGGTCTCCCTGGCCGAGGCGGAGGGGACGCGGCTGGAGAACGAGGCGCTCCGCGGGGTGGGAGCGGAGAACCTGGTGGGCCTCCGGATGGCCGAGGTCCTGCGAGGGACGAAGATCATCGTCGTCCCCACCGACGGGGAGAGCGGGATCAATCCGCTGGACCTCCGCTCGGCGCTGAAGCGCTTCGACGTGAAGGGGGGACCATGAGACCGCTGCTCTGGCTCCTCCTCCTGTCGCTCCCGCTGGTGGGCTGCACTTGCCACAGCACCCACAGCACCGAGGTGGGCGTGCTCACCCGCCGCGCAGCGCTGGGAGGCCTGCTTGGCAAGCCGGGCGTCCAGCCCGAGGTCTACGCGCCGGGCGCGACCTACCTCTTCCCGATCTTCCTCACCGACTGGCACACCTTCGACGTCTCGCTCCAGAACCTCAGCATGGTGCGCGACGTGAAGAAGGGCGGAGACCGGAGCCACGAGGACGACCTCTTCTTCAAGACCATCGACGGCAACGACATCCGGGTGGATGTGACGGTCGCCTGGGCGGTCGACCCCAAGCGGGCGCCCCATCTCCTGAACAAGGTGGGCGAGAGCACCGAGCAGGTGAAGGAGAAGCTGGTGCGGCCGGCGTGCCGGAGCATCGTCCGCGACGTGCTCAACTCGCTTCGCTCGGAGGAGTTCTACGTCTCTGAGAAGCGCTTCGCGAAGGCGGCCGAGGCCCGCGACCGGCTCGCGGCAGTGCTCGAGCCGGAGGGGATCATGGTCCGGCAGGTCATCCTCGGCGAGCACCACTTCAATCCCGAGTACGAAAAGGTCATCCGGGACAAGAAGCTCGCGGAGCAGAACAGCGAGCGGATGCGCAGCGAGGCCCGCGCCACGGCCGAGCAGGTGAAGAGCGAGCTGCAGAAGGCCAAGGGCAGCGTGAACCAGACCCTGGCCGCCGCCCAGGGGGCGCTCGACACCGCGAAGCTCTCCTCCGACGCGCAGCTCTTCCAGAACCAGAAGCAAGCCGAGGCGCTGGTGGCGGAGAAGAAGGCGCACGCTCAAGGGGTCCGCAAGCAGAACGAGGCGCTCGCGGGGAGCGGCGGGAGGGCGCTGGTGAAGCTGAAGATCGCCGAGGCTCTCGCGGGGAAGGACCTGGTCTTCCTCCCCGGAGGGAAGTCCGGCGTGGGGCTGCAGACGCTGAACGTGAACCAGCTCCTCCAGGCCATCACCGCCCAGCAGGCGGTCCAGGCCGCGCCAGCCGCCGCGGAGAAGCCGGCCGAGCCGGCGCGCTAGGAGCCTGTCTGGGTATGGCTTCCGGCGCGGCTGAGACGCTATCCGTGCTGATGGGCCATCGTGCCTGTCCGGCTGGAGGTCGCTTCAGCTGCGCCGGGCGAGCTTGAGGAGGTTGTGG
>Ga0105104_10003627_pt1 | contig 10937 bp, 9 predicted proteins | sample PPLLaktember2015_3_FD_87034 | JGI IMG/M metagenome (GOLD analysis project Ga0105104, IMG submission 87034) | Freshwater sediment microbial communities from Prairie Pothole Lake near Jamestown, North Dakota, USA - PPLs Lake P7 Core (6) Depth... | ecosystem: Environmental > Aquatic > Freshwater >... | reverse complement strand
CGCCTGGGTAAGGCAATTCCCAGAAAAACCAGCCGCCAGATTTTGATTTTCGGCGGTTCACAGGGAGCGGCGGCCGTTAATAAAGCGGTGGTGGCCATGCTGCCTCTTTTACAGAAGATGAAAGATTCGCTGAAGATTGTTCACCAAACCGGGGAACGTGATCTGGAGATGGTGAAGAAAGCCTATGAGCAGTATGGCCTGGGTGCGCGCGTGAGTCCGTTTATCGTGGATATGGTGTCCGCCTATGAATCGTCCGATTTGATCATCTGCCGAGCGGGAGCGACATCCCTGGCGGAAATTACCGCGGCGGGGCGCGCTTCGATTCTCATTCCCTTCCCGTGGGCGGCCAATGATCATCAGACGCTGAACGCGCGGGCGATGGTTGAAGCGGGAGCCGCGGCGATGATCAAAGAGAGTGAACTCACTCCGGAAAAACTGTACGCTCTGGTTCAATCCCTTCTGGCGGATGACCGGAAATTACGAGACATGGAAGATAGATCCAGAAAATCCGGAAGGCTGGATGCCGCCGCGAAAATTGTGGATGCCTGCCTTCAACTGGCGGCCAAATAAACGGCTGAAAAACGTTACGGGGAAAGAAGTTAAAAAATGGGAAAAGATCGAGAGACAGGGTTCATGCAGCGCAAAGTCAAGCGCATCCATTTTGTCGGTATCGGCGGCATCGGTATGAGCGGTATTGCAGAGGTATTGCTGAACCTTGGTTATGGAATCAGCGGTTCGGATGTTCAGATTTCTGATACAACGAAACGGCTGCAGCAGCTGGGTGCGAAAGTTGCCATTGGACACGCGGCGGAAAATATCGGCGATGCAGATGTGGTTGTAACGTCAACGGCGGTCAAGACGGACAATCCGGAGGTGGTTGAGGCACATCAAAAAAATATTCCGGTTATCCCCCGGGCGGAAATGCTTGCGGAGCTTCTGAAAATGAAATTTTCCGTTGCCGTTTCCGGAAGCCACGGCAAAACAACCACAACATCCATGGTGTCTACGATCCTGGCACGGGGCGGTTTGGACCCGACCATGGTAATCGGCGGCAAGCTGGCCAGCATTGGTTCCAATGCACGCCTGGGCGACGGCGACATTATCGTTGCTGAAGCCGACGAGAGCGACGGTTCATTTTTAAAATTGTCACCGACCATTGCCGTGATTACCAATATTGACCGTGAACATCTTGATTATTACCCGGGCATTGAAGAAATAAAGGACGCTTTTTTAAAGTTTGCCAATATCGTTCCCTTCTATGGCTGTGTTGTGATGTGCAATGACAATGAGCATGTCCGCGAAATTGCCGGATCCATCAAACGGCGGGTCATCACATACGGCATTGATCATCCCGCGGATTATACCGCGAGGAACATCCAATTTCTGGAGACGAAAACCGTTTATCAATTATTCTATCATGAAGAGAACCTGGGAGATGTCGAATTGTTCGTCCCGGGGCTTTTCAATGTCTACAACTCAATGGCCGCCGTGGCGGTGGGGCGGGAACTCGCCCTGGATATGGCGACGGTCAGGAGAGGTTTACAGAGCTTTTCAGGTGTCCAGCGGCGCCTTGAAATCAAGGGCCGTTCGCGAGGGATTACGGTAGTGGATGATTACGGTCATCACCCGACGGAAATCATGGCCACACTGGCTGCGGCCCGGCAAATGTGGAAAGGACGGCTGATCGTGATTTTCCAGCCGCACCGCTTTACGCGTACCCAGGCGCTCTTTGATGAATTTACCCGGTCGTTCGGCGACGCAGATGTGCTACTGCTGAACGACATCTATCCGGCGAGCGAAGCACCGATTCCCGGAATCAATTCCGCCGCTCTCTGGGCGGCCATCAAAGAGGGCGGCCACCCGCATGTGGAATATATTGGTCAGGCGCAGAACACGATGGACTTTCTGCTGGCCAATACAAGACCCGGCGATACACTGATCACCCTGGGTGCAGGAAATGTATATAAAATCGGTGAGGCTTTTTTAGAACAGATGGACAGGCAGGGAGAGAAGAAATGACGGCACGCAGTCAGGCCATACAGGATGCGCTGAGTGGCATGGACATCGGTAAAATATGGTACGATGAACCGATGTCGCGTCATGCTTCCCTGAAGCTGGGGGGAAGGGTAGACGCGCTGGTCATGGTTGAATCCGAAGATCAGCTCGGGGAGGTGATTCAAAGACTGAAAACGGGAAATATTCCATTTATGCCGGTTGGCAACCTCACCAATATCATTGTGCGTGACGGCGGATACCGCGGGGTTATGTTGTGGATGCGCGGATTGGACCAGGCTACCTGTGAGGCAGCAGATGGAGGACAATATTTTATTCATGCGCAGGCTGGCGTGGGACTTACCCGGGTTGTAGGACTTGCGGCTGCGGAGGAATTGACGGGCCTGGAGTTTTGTACGGGGATTCCCGGAAGTGTGGGGGGGGCTGTCTGGATGAACGCCGGTGCGTATGGAACGGAAATCAAGGACGTCATTTCCAGCGTGACGGTGATTGACGAAGGCGGGAAAAAGAAAACATTGCGGCGCGAGGAGATTGCTTTTGCCTATCGCCGGTCAAACCTGCCTGCGGATGTCATTGTCTGCAAGGCCTGTTTTATCCTGAAAAAAGGCAACGAATTGCAAATTCGGGAACGGATGGCCCAGATCATGAAATGGCGGCAGGAAAAACATCCGTTGCAGTATCCCAGCGCGGGTTCGGTATTTAAAAACCTGCCCGGACTTCCCGCCGGTAAATTGATTGAAGAGCTGGGCTTGAAGGGGATGAGGCGCGGTGACGCTCAGGTCTCGAAACAGCATGCCAACTTTATCATCAACAAAGGCCGGGGGACAGCCCAGGACGTGCTCACGCTGATTACACTGATTCAGGAGAAGGCCAGAAAAGAAAGAGGCGTCGAACTGGAAACAGAAGTGATGATTATTGGAGAGAACCCGTGAATGGAAAAATAAAAGTCAGCCTGGAAGCCAGAAAGAACCGATTGCGCCGGCGTATGTTTGGTGCGCTGGGCGAATCTCTGGGTGCGCTGGGCCTGCTTGCTGCCGCGACTGTCTTGGGTGTCCTGTTTGTTTATGCTTACAGTACGATTTTGAGTTCCCCGTATTTTTCAATCAAGGAAATATCCGTACGCGGGGTGAAAGAACTGACGGAAAAAGACATTCTGAGCATGGCAAAAATCAGGATGCGTTCGAATATCCTGTCCGTGAATACAGATGTTGTGGCTAAAAGGATATCCTCGAATCCCTGGATCAAAAGTGTTTATGTCGGCAGGGAGCTACCGGATCGCCTTGTCCTCGAGGTTCATGAGCGGACGCCGATCGCCCTGGTCAAGCAGGCGGGCTCTTTGTACCTGATGGATGTAGATGGATTTGTTTTTAAGAAATTGTCCAGGGCCGATGAAGTTGATCTGGCCATTCTGTCGGGTGTGGATGTTCGGGCGAAATCACCATCTGTGCTCGTGGGTGAGGCGCTGAAACTTTTGGAGAGGCTTTCCACCGCAGATCAGCATACGTTTCTGGGGGAAGTTTCAGAAATTCATGTTGACGAGGTGTTCGGCTTATCCATCCTGACGGATAAAGGTCTGCATTTGAAACTGGGTCGGGAGAATTTCGCAGGCAAATTGAATCAACTGCATGTTGTCCTGGCGGACCTGGAAAAGAGAGGATTGAAAAACGGTCATTTGTTTGTCGATCTGGCCGATATTTCCAAAGTGACCGTACAGCGCAAAGACGCTCTGGGAAAGGCGCAGGACCAGAAAAAAGGACCGCAGTACAGAATATAAATGAATGCCTGACGGCTGCAAAGAAGGGTGACATTATGGGGAGAAAAAGCAACGTTCTGGTGGGGATTGATATTGGAACGACGAAAACGACGGCGATTGTCGGCGAGATGACGGACACCGGCATCGACATCATCGGCATGGGAATAACACCGGCCAAAGAGTTAAAAAAAGGCGGACTGGTCAATATAGACAATACCGTCGAAGCGGTTAGAAAGGCCGTGGAGGATGCCGAACACATGTCCGGCTGCCGCATCAATTCCGCATATGTCGGCATTGCCGGCAGCCATATTAAGGGACAGAACTCGCTGGGGATCGTTGCGGTCAAGGGCCGGGAAGTCGGCGAAGACGATCTGTTAAGAGCGGTTGAAGCATCCAAGGCCATTGCCATTCCCGTGGATCGGGAGATCCTGCACACACTGCCCCAGAACTATGTGGTGGACGGCCAGGACGGTATCCGTGATCCCGTGGGAATGTCGGGCGTGCGCCTGGAGGCGAAAGTCCATATCGTGACCGGCGCATCTGCTTCCATTCAAAATGTGGTGAAATCCGTCAATCGCGTCGGCCTTGATATCGAAGATGTTGTCCTGGAGCAGCTTGCGGCAAGCGAAGCGGTTCTAAGTGACGATGAAAAAGATCTGGGCGTCGCCCTGATCGATATCGGAGGATCCACTACCGGAATCGCTATTTTCGCAGAAGGCAGCATCAAGCATACGGCCACCCTGCCGGTCGGCGGCAACTTCCTGACGTCGTATATTGCGACCGGTTTGCGCACGCCTTTTGCGGAGGCGGAAAAGATCAAGATGAAATACGGCTGTGCACTGACGTCAATGATTCCGAAGGAAGAAACCATAGAAGTGCCCAGTGTCGGCGGCCGGGAAGCGCGCATGGTATCCCGTCAGATTCTGGGAAGAATCATTGAGCCCCGGATGGATGAAATTCTTAATATGGCACTGAAGGAAATGGTCCGCTCCGGTTACGAAGATTTGCTGGCGGCGGGGCTTGTGCTGACCGGCGGCGCGTCGCTTTTGCCGGGTTTAACAGAAATGGCGGAGCAGATTTTTGATATGCCGGTACGCCTTGGTTGTCCGGTGGGCGTCGGCGGCTTAAGTGATGTTGCCAATTCACCGGCTTTTGCCGTCGGTGTTGGTTTGATTATTTACGGCAGTAAAAACATGTCCGGCGATTCGGTTTACCGCAAGACGGGTAATGTTTTCAGTGAATTTTTAAAAACAGTCAAGAAATGGTTTTTGGAGTTTTTCTAAACAAAGAAGGGGGTGCGCATGTTTGAACTAACGGAGGTATGTATCGAAAATTCGGCAAGAATCAAAGTTATTGGCGCGGGAGGGGGCGGCGGCAACGCCGTCAATACGATGATTTCCTATTCGCTCCGGGGGGTCGATTTTATGATCGCGAACACCGACTCCCAGGCGCTGGGAGCGTCGAATGCTCCCGTCAAAATCCAGATCGGCGCTGAAGTCACCAAGGGACTGGGGGCCGGTTCCAATCCGGACATCGGCAGACAAGCGGCGCTGGAATCCCGCGATGAAATCCGCCGTCAACTGGAAGGTGCGGATATGATTTTCATCACCGCGGGCCTGGGAGGGGGAACGGGCACAGGCGCTGCACCTGTGATAGCACAGGTGGCCCGTGAAAGCGGAGCCCTGACCGTTGCCGTGGTAACGAAGCCTTTTCAGTTCGAGGGCAAAAAAAGAAATTTGCAGGCCGAGGAAGGCATCGTGCAACTGCGTGACGTGGTTGATACCCTGATTGTTGTTCCCAATCAGCGGCTGCTGAGCCTGGGCGGGCGCGGGCTTTCGCTTCTGGATGCGTTCAAAAAGGCGGATGACATTCTTTATCAGGCTGTTAAGGGCATATCCGATCTGATTGTTGTTCCGGGATTGATCAACCTTGATTTCGCCGATGTAAAAAACATCATGTGCAACATGGGTATGGCGCTCATGGGTACCGGCACGGCCAGTGGTGAGAACCGCGCTGTTGAGGCCGCACAGAGGGCGATTTCATCTCCGCTTCTGGAAGACAATACGATTCAAGGGGCGCAGGGGATCCTGCTGAGCATCACCGGTGGGCCGGACATGAGCCTGTATGAAGTCAATGAAGCTTCATCTCTTATTCAGGCCGAGGCGCATGAAGACGCTAATATCATTTTCGGCACGGTTATTGATGAGAATATGAGAGATGAAATCAGGATTACCGTCATTGCGACCGGATTTGAAGATGCGATGAAGAAAAAACAGGCACCGTCCAATGTCGCTCATCTGGGCGGCTTCCGGAAAGAAGATTTATCGACGCCGGCGTATCTGCGTAAGGAAAAATCCCGTGACCAGGCCAATGTGCTGACAATCGGGATCAACGATGAAAGTCAAAACGTCGATATCGATATTCCCACGTTCCTGCGCAGGCAGGCGGACTAGAAGCCTGTTCGTGGTTTTCTGACGGATGCCGTTTTGATTCCCCTGGCCGGGAAAACGGGTTATATCGTTATTGTGAAAGTGATATGACATGAACGCGGCAAAACAGAGGCCATGTCCAACGCATGAACTGGAAACAGAAGAAACATTACGAAACCCTTTTATCCCGGGAGCAGGGTTTTGTTAAGAAAACATGGGGGACCTGTCATACGGTTTGCCTGGCTTATCCTAATCGCTACCGGATCGGCATGGCTAACCTCGGGTTTCAGGCCGTTTACAAGATATTTAACGAGTTGCCCTCCTTTCTTTGTGAAAGAGTGTTTCTGTCCGTGTCCGGTGACGACGCCGAATTCGTCGCCGGCGCGGCGGAAACAGTAAGTTTGGAAAGTCAAAAACCCGTTCGTGACTTTGATATTCTGGCCGTATCCGTTTCATTTGAAAACGATTATCCGTCCATACTGAAAATTCTGGAGCGAAGCGGTATTCCGCTTAATGCGAAGGATCGTGATGAGCGCTATCCGCTGGTGATTGGCGGAGGGATTGCGCTGACGCTGAATCCCGAACCGCTGGCTGATTATTTTGATGTCTTGATATTGGGTGAAGCTGAAGAAATACTGCCGCAGTTCGCGCGTGTATTCGCTGAATACCGACAGCCAGCCCTTAACCGGAAAGATATGCTCCTCGATATGCAAAAGCGAATACCCGGAATTTACGTTCCTTCGCTTTACGAGGTTCGCTATTCCCCTCATGGGAAAATCCAGGACATTGCGCCAATCGAAGAAGGATTGCCCAGGCGAATTCAAATTTCTTCCATAAAAAATATTGATGCTTTTTCCACAACAGAAGTCATCAGCAGCCGTGATTCAGAAATGGCGGACATGTTTCTTGTGGAAGTCAACCGCGGCTGTCCTCACCGGTGCCGTTTTTGTGCGGCAGGCCACGTATACGCCCCACCGCGCTTTCGCAGTTATGAGGAAATTGTTTCGGCTGTCGATTACGGGCTTCGCATCAAGAAAAAAATAGGACTGGTCGGCACGGCGGTTTCCGATCACCCTGATCTGGTAAAAATCTGCCGATATATTGTCGATCACAACGCACAGGTTGGCGTCGGTTCCCTGCGCCTGGACCGGATCGATGAAAAAATGGTGGATCTTCTCAAGGCGGGTGGCATTGAAACCGTCGCACTGGCGCCGGAAGCAGGAACCCAGCGACTGCGCGATCTGCTTGGCAAAGGGATTACGTTGAACGATATCTTAAATGCCGCCCGGCTGCTCATTGAAAAGGAAATATCCAATCTGCGATTATACTTCATGGTGGGTCTGCCGACTGAAGAAGATGATGACATTGACGCCATTATAGATCTGGCTAAAAAAATACAGCACTCGGCGCTGAGCCACACCTGCGGGAAACGAAAATTCCGGCGCATTACGCTGAGCCTTAATCAGTTCATTCCCAAACCCCGCACCCCGCTGCAATGGTGTGCGCTTGAAAATGTTCAGGACGTGGGGAAAAAGATTAAGAAGATCGCCCATGCGTTTCGTCAGGACAGGCAGATCAATGTCATTGCCGATGTGCCGAAGTGGAACTATGTACAGGCGCTTCTATCGTTGGGCGACCGGCGCGTGGGTGACATTCTGTTGGCCGTCCATCATCAAAACGGCAATTGGATGAGGGCGCTCAAAGATATAAACATCAACCCCGATTTCTATGTCTACCGGGAAAAAGATCTGGATGAAATTTTGCCGTGGGATATCATTGACGTCGGCATGTCCCAAAAAAAGCTGATGCACGAATACGAAAAAGCAATGGCTGGACATCACGAACCCAAACTGTAAAAAAAGCAGTGTTTTCCCGTATCAGCAGTCGGTCAGGCCCGATTGGTCTTTAAGATAACCAGCGCGTCGACGGCTACGGGTTTGCCTTCTGTCACGATCAGGGGGTTAATGTCGATTTCGGCAATTTCTTCGTGTGTCATTCCGAGTTCACCGATACCGATCAGGGCTTTTACCAGCACGTTCTCATCAACTGAATTTTCTCCCCGGAAGGCATCAAGAAGCTTGACCGCTCTTATTTCATGGATCATCTCTCGAGCATCGTCATCAGTAAGGGGAGCGACACGGAAGCTGACGTCTTTCAATGCCTCCGTAAAGATTCCGCCAATACCGAACATCACACAGGGGCCAAACTGGGGGTCTCGTGTAAGGCCGATAACGAATTCCCTGTTGCCCTTCACCATTTCCTGAATCAGAATGCCGTCCAGGACAATGTCCTTGTCCATGAGCTCATCATAAGCCTGGGCCACGTCCTGTTCATTTTTTAGATTTACACGGACCATCCCCATCTCGGTTTTGTGCGTAAGGGTCGGGGAAGATCCTTTAAGAACGACAGGAAACCCGATTTTGACAGCCTGATCCACCGCCTCCTGCCGGGAATAAACCATTACCTCCCGTGTTATGGGGACATTTGCGCCGGCAACAATCCGCTTGGATTCATATTCCGATAGAGCCTGCTGGCCACTTTGCACTGCATCGCATAAAATTTTGTTCATTTCTTTCTCTTTCTTTAAAACATTGCCTGTTGTCATAGCACGGCCTCCATCTTGCCGGTAATGGTTCTGTTGTCATCCATGATTTCACATTCTGCCTGATCGTAAATAAAACCTCTTTTCAGAAGGGATTCATTGAACATATGGGAAACGGACAGAGCCCGCACCGCTTCTTCCGGTGTCTCAAAGATGGGAATACGGTGTTTGGCTCGGATGGCAATGGACTTGGCAACAGCGTTCGGCGTGTATATGGCCGCAGGCTTATCGTAATGTTTGCACATCTTCAAGAGCTCATGAAGGGTGTCGATCACGAAGGTCTGCCAGACACTCAGGAGGGGCAGAAGTCCGTCCACCTCATCGGCGGAGAGGAGAATCTCAAAGATGTCGAGATAGGTCTGAGGTGGCGCGGGACCGATATCTACGGGATTCTTGACATTGAAGACCTGTCCTGCTTTTTTCAACTTATCCTGTGTCTGACCTGAGAGCGGCACCATCCGCAAATCCGCTTCCACCAGCAGATCCGCGGCAATGCTGCCGAACGCCCCGGAATTGGTGAACATCGCAACGCGATTTCCTTTTAAAAGAGGCATTTCAGTGAACATCTTGGGGAGCGAGTGCAGTTCGTTGATGGATTTGAGGCGGATGATCCCTGCCTGTTTGCAGGCACTATCAAAGATCAAATCGTTACTGGCCATCCCGGCTGTATGAGACATGGCAGCCATGGCGCCTTCCCGCGTTCTGCCCACCTTGTACAATAGGATCGGTTTGTGTGATTTTTGGGCAGCCTCCATGAGCTTGCGTCCGTCAGCCACATTTTCCAGATACATCCCTATGACTTGAGTCTCGTCTTTTTGAAAGTAATCAATGAGATCCGCTTCATCTACATCGCACTTATTGCCGATGCTGATAATTTTATTTATGCCGACGAGGTCGTAATAAAGGGATTCCATGACCAGAACGACAACACCGCCGCTCTGGATTATATAGGAAATGTTTCCCGGAGCTTCAAATATCTGGTTCATCTCAACCAGACTCGGATTGACACCATAGAAACTGCAGAATTTGTTGCGTGTGCTCAATGTCCCCAGGCAGTTGGGCCCCATGATACGAATTCCGTTGGTCTTGATAACCTCGTCGATCTCACGCTGCATCGCTGTGCCGTCTCGGCCGCCTTCGGCAAATCCGGCGCTCTCGATGACAATGCGTTTAATTCCTTTTTTTGCACAATCCTTGACAATGCCGGGGACATGGCGCGCCGCGACAATGATAACCGCCAGATCCGGTGTCTCAGGGAGATCCAGCACCGATGAAAATCCCGGGCAACCGTTCACCATCTCACCTTTAGAATTCACTGCGTACACAGGCCAGGTGTAATGAAGATAATCTTTCAGCATATTACAGATAGTGGCCCCCAGATTGAGAGAAGAATTTGATGCGCCAATGACAACAACTGATTTCGGATCGAAAAATTTTTCCATGCGATTCTCACTTTGAATTGAATTTTATGAAATACAAAATTGAAATTCTTTATTGTTTTCTTACATGCCATTAATTTTACTGCCTTTTTATCAAAAGGTGTTTTATTCCATCGCTGTAAACAATGTTTATATACAAAAACATTGTTTCAATGTCAAGCTGTATTACATGGATTTTGTGAAAGATGGGAATGATCTAAGCATTTCTCATTAATTTAGACAGGTTACGCGCTATTTTCTGCCTGTGCATCAAGACTTGCTGCGTATTTTTTTCTGGATGATTTCTGAAGGTTGCTACGATACCGGTAAGAGCGGCAAAAAGCGTATGGGAATGGTTCCTGATGTCTCCACTCGCATTCATTTTTTTAAAGATAATGTCAAAGTGACTGAGAATGTCGCGTTCAATTTTCGTAAGTTTGTCGAAAAGCTCAGAGTCGATTGAACCGCCGAGAAAGAAATTCATCATCATCTGAAAATATTGATCGTTGAAAGTAAAATATTCAATAAAATCAGAAATGACCTGTTCAATGGCGCCGTCAGGTGATTCGTCAATCGTGACAAATATTTTTTCAAATACTTTGCCGATTCCCCTCATATAGGCCTCGGCAAAAAGGGACTGTTGATCCGGGAAATGCCGGTAGATGAGTGCCGGCGATATGCCCGCACGCTTTGCAATGTCTCTCATTGTAACTTTTTGAAAT
>Ga0105104_10003626_pt1 | contig 10939 bp, 10 predicted proteins | sample PPLLaktember2015_3_FD_87034 | JGI IMG/M metagenome (GOLD analysis project Ga0105104, IMG submission 87034) | Freshwater sediment microbial communities from Prairie Pothole Lake near Jamestown, North Dakota, USA - PPLs Lake P7 Core (6) Depth... | ecosystem: Environmental > Aquatic > Freshwater >... | reverse complement strand
CATGCGGAAGCCAACCGCGTCGCAGACGTCATCCGAAAGAAGTATTCCGTGCAGGAAATTGAAGTGCAGGAGGGCGGACAGCCGCACTATCAATTTATCATCTCCGTGGAATGAACGAATCTGGTCTCTTTAAATACTGCATTGCGGCAGCCATTCCCTGGCAGCGCGTGGAAAGGGAAATCAAGTCCGTTTTGCAGGCGATGCCCGCCTGCATCGTCCCCTGATTGGACGACGGTCGAAGCTCCGGCGCAGGATTCTATAGATTCGATATGGGATGACTATAGGATCACTGAAGGATGACTGTAGGATGACTGTAGGATGACTGTAGGATCAGTACAGGGTGGCGGGGCTTCCCGGGGAGAGGCATCCGGGCGAAAGCAGTTCTTGTTTTCCCCGCATGAATTGCCGAGGATCGCTGCGCCGGGCCGCTCAGCGCGCAGGATCCTCAACGATCTGCGCGGGACCGCCCGGGCGGGCAACCAGAACGCTGCCCACGCCCTGGATCGCGCTCAATCTCTGCTCGACGAGCTGTGCTTCCGCTTCCCGGCAAATGACATGCACATTCGGGCCGGCATCCATTGTATAGCAAACCGATAATCCTTCCAGGCGCCACTGGCGGACAGAATTCATGACTTCGAGCGAGGCCGGCTTCCAATAAAAGAGGGCGGGCGTGGAGCTGATCATGACCGCATGCATCATGTCGGAGTCAAGTTCGACGATGGAGGCAAACCCATTGAAATCGCGTTCGAGAATTGCCTTCCGGCAGATCTCCAGCCGGCGCGGCGCGTCGGCTACACGTGCAGCCTGCAGTGGACTCGTCCCTGCGATGGGATGTCCCTGCATGGAACCGACCTTCTTATGTGCTGTACTGACAACGGCAACGCAATCCACCAGGTCCCAGTGACCGGGTTCGGCAATCGAAAAGGCGAACGAGTCCTCGTCGTCGGTGCCGGTCTGCCATTCCACGAATCCGCCGGGGATCGATCTCGCAGCGGAGCCGGAGCCACGCCGCGCCAGCCGCGAAAGATCGCGTTCGCTGAGGCTTAAGCCCGCGGCTCTGCTCCCCGCCAATGCGAGCGCCGCAAATGCGGAGGCGGAGGAGGCGATGCCTGTACCGGAGGGGAAGTTGTTCTCGCTCATCACTTCGGCGCGCTCATGGAGGTTTGCCATGCCGCGGATGATATCGAGAATGTACGAGATGCGATCCCGCCCCGCGCCGGCCACTTCATGACCGTTGATGATCAGTTCATCGTAAGGCAGAGAAGGTTGAAAGCTGACCGTCGTGCGCGTGTACAGTCCCTCCAGGTTCATGGAGATGGAATCATTGGATGGAATCCGCAAGGTGTCATCGCGATTCCCCCAGTATTTGATGAACGCGATATTAGGATTCGCTATGGCAGTAGCAGTGGTCATGAGGTGATGATACCACCACTATGAAAGTGCACATCAATTTACTATGCTGGGCAGATTGGCTCTTGATCTGAAATTTTAAACTGAATTCGCTCTTCAGGCGTCAGGTCGCAGACCGCGCGGATGATTTCATCGAGTTCCGTCGAAGCTGGCGGTCACTCATATATTTGCCGGGTGGGAAGAAAGCAACATCGCGCACCTCCTGGCCGCTTTGCACATCCCACAAGCGAGGCGTTCAAGCGCGTGCTATGGAAGATATGATTTATTCGTAAAGTGCCTTATATCCGGCTTCACCCCGGATCGGCTCAAAATCTGGGTCCTGTCGCGACCATTCCGTTAAACCAGGATTTAATTTTAGCGCCTCCCCAAGCTCGTTGATAGCTATTTCCTTATCTCCTAAAAGGGAAAAACTACAAGCATTATTGTAGCGGATTATCCCCTGCCAATCGGGACTATCGTCCAGGCTGGTGAGCTGTTGGGTCATTTCCTGATACATCTCAGCCGCACGAGCTGGATGTCCTCTTTTTATATGCCATTCGGACAGGTGGATAACTGGATGGGTGTAAATATTTCCGACAATTTCCCTCCATAAGGGTCTACCTTGCTCCCAAGGGTAGAAATCGTCGCGCTGCAGGTCATCTTCACTGACCGACGCGATTGCTTCTCCCATGCGCTTCATACCGGTGTCGACAAGGGTATCGATATCCTCCCAGGATTGATCCTTGTATCGAGAATACACTTCATCATTGATTTGATCACCACCTGTCTGGGTCGGGGTTTTTCCTGCCAGCACAGCCAGTACATCTTCAGCGTGATGCTTTCGCCAGTAGGCATTGTGCGCAATGCAATCCTTGGCTGTCCAATTTTCAAAGTTTCCATCTGCTTTGCGTTCTTCATCCGCTAAGGTGGCAATGAATTCTTTTTCAACCTGATATCCCTTTTCCAGCAATTCGGTAAGTTCTCTTTTCATAGTTTGTTCCTTTCCGGTATGCATTGCATGCCACGGTAGAAGCAATCCTAAAACTCATATACCATAGACAAAGTAGGGAGGCACAATGGACGAGACCGATAATACCATAGAACAGAACATTTGTTCAGATATGATTGCTGGTCCCGCGAAATATTTACCGCGCTACTACTCGAGATTATGATTATGGAAAAAGCGGTACAGCGTTTAAAAGATCCTCCGCAAGCGGCCATGCCTGGGGAGGAAGTGCTTCATGTCAGAAGCCCTAAACCGTGTTCCAGCCCCTTATACGTATTTCCTAGCGGAAAGACGATACAGCTTCTATATAGCACTCCGGATTTTGACCTTCGTAAACTTAGTGACTTGCTAAATACTGGCGAGACATGGAGGCAAAAAGCCTCTCCGCTAAGTCTTTTGGTACAGAATCATCCTTGCAGTTAGTTCAATGGAGTATTGCGGTTGTCTATTTGATGAAAGCAATATTGGGATTCGCCTCGGCAGTGGCTGTGGTCATAGGGTGATGATACCATTGCCGATTGCAAAATAGAGAATACCACTTGAAGGCAAATCCTTGAACAAATTCCTTGGATCGATCCACAGGGGTAGAAGTAAGATTATTGGGAGGTCAGCTGGATATATTCCGGTGACACCTTGTTCTCCTGACCTAGCAAGGAGAACAAACAGGGAACGAGCCTTTTGAGCGTAATCGGATGAAAGGTATATAATCTTTATTGTCTTTAGAAAGATAGGTGCTGCGAAAGGTGATTTTGTTGAGTCTCCTCCTGTTGGCATGAGCTTACCAAATTCCTCCATCCAGATTTATTTGCTTGGACGTTTTGAAATTGTCCGGGAGGGACAGGTTTTACGCGCGGCGGATTGGCCGAGGCGTAAAGCTGCCTCGCTCTTGAAATATCTTGCCGTCCAAAAGCGTCTGCTCAAGGATCAGGCGATTGACCTCTTCTGGCCGGATAGTGATCTCAAGTCGGGGTCGAATAACTTATATCGTACTCTTCACGAACTTCGGCAAACACTGAACAAGTCCCTGGGGGAAAATTCGGCGGACCAGATTTTCCAATTCCAGGACGGAGTCCTGTCCCTTGCTGAATCCATCTGGGTGGACGCGCTTGCGTTCGAGCATTTATGTTCAGATTTACCCCAAAAACAAAGCGATCGGATCACATCGCTGGAAGGGGCGATTGCTCTTTACCAAGGCGATCTTCTGCCAGACGATCTCTACACCGAGTGGACGCTCACGCTGCGCGAAGCTTTGCGTCGCCAGTATCGCGAAGCAAGCCTTGCGCTGGCAACTCTCTATCGGGATGCTCGTCAATATGATCGCATTTTTCCACTCCTTATCCCTTTGCTCGCGCAGGATTCGACGGATGAACCCGTTCATCGGGAGTTGATGCGCGCCTATGCGTTAGCCAATCGGCGCCACGATGCATTGCGGCAGTATCAAACTTGTGTCCAGGCGCTGGCTTCCAAACTGGACCTTACGCCTGAACCCGAAACGTCGGCACTCTACACCCAAATCCTCAACGGCCAGCTGCTTCCATCGTCCGGTAATCAACTCGCGGTCAGGGCACGAAGTGTATCTCCTTCTCCCCTCCAACCCAGTTCCTTCCTGGTGGGCCGCGAGACTGAGTTCGAGGCACTGCGTCTCTGGCTGGAATCGGCCCACCAGGGGCGCGGACAGACGATCCTGATCGCTGGAGATACAGGGGTTGGGAAGACCTTGCTGGCAGGCGAAATTTTGTGTGCGGCGATGGGTGTTGGGATAAAAATTCTCTTCGGCGCGGCGCATGAGCAGGAAGGCCAGTTGCCCTATCAGCCATTTGTGGAAGCGTTCGATCGCTTCCTGATCGAACAGGGGCGACCTTCCAGCGAGAACCCGATCCTCCACTTCAAGAATAGTTCAGGAGATTTGGAACAAGATCAACGAGCGCTTTTCAGTGCGGCTGCCAAGTTTCTTACCGACGTAGCCGTGGAGGCACCCGTCCTGTTGTTTGTCGATGATCTTCACGCCGCGGATGAAGCCAGCCTGCATTTGTTCCATTACCTCGTGCGCCAAACGCGCGAGGTCCCCATTGTTTTGTTTGTCACCTATCGTACGGATGTTGCCTCCCTGTTGACGACTCCCTTCGGCTCGTTTTTGAATACTCTCTATCGTGAACGCCTGAGCGAAAGATTGATTCTCAGTCCTCTATCGAAGGAAGCCGCTGCCAGGATTGTGGACCATACGCTGGGTGGCGTAGCGGGGACTTCTCTCGTCGAGGCGCTCCACGAGATTGCGGAGGGCAATCCCTTTTTCATCCAGGAGATCACCCGTTCCCTGCTCAAGGCAGATCGCTTGGAGGAAAGAGAGGGTCAGTGGATCCTCAAGCCCGAAACGGAATTGCGCGCCCCAACGGACCTGGAAGGTTTGCTTCGCGAACGAGTAGCTCGCCTCGGCGGGGCAGTCGAGTCGACATTAATTTCAGCGGCGGTCGCAGGACGCGAATTCGATTTCGAGCTCTTGCATATCCTGACCGGCCTGCCGGATGGCGATCTACTGGATGCGCTCGATGCTTCACTGTCGGCTCATCTGTTGGAAGAAACGGCTGTGGGCTATCGTTTCCGTCATGGGCTTATTCGCCGCGCTCTCTATAATTCGCTCAGCCGGGCGCGGCGGGCGAGACTTCATAGCCGGGCCGGCGAAGCCATCGAAGCGGCTTTTGCACGGCGACCAGACGGACTAACACCATACATCGAGGATCTGGCGTATCACTTCAATTTGAGCGACCGTCGCGATCGCGCCCTGGACTACCTCATTCAGGCCGGGCAAAAAGCAGCCAACCTCTACGCCCTGGAGGTGGCGATTGGGCATTTCGAGCAGGCGCTGGGATTGATGGATGCCCTCGCCCTGAGAGACTCGGAGCGGCGTTGGATGATCCTGGAATGCCTGGGACAGTGGAATAGAATCCTGGCGAATACGCCACTTGCCGTGGAATACATTGATCGTGCCCTTGCGCTCCCCGCGGCGGATGGGTGGGAGTCCACGCCTCGCGACCGCGTCCGTCTGAATTTGTTCGCAATCAAAGCGCTGCTTACCGTCGGGGATACGGGACGGGCGGAAACCTATTTGGGCAAGGCGCTTCCAGAAATCAACGAACAGACAGACTCGCCCGAAACTGCAGACTTCATGTACAGCCTTTCCCAGCTCCACTGGCATAAAGGCGAATATCAGGAAGCCTTTGAGGCGGCCCAGGAAAGCCTGAGGATTGCAGAGCATATCGATAAACCCGAGTACGTGGCACATGCTTTCGAGATGCTGGCACTTGCCTGTCATTCCCTGGGCGAATGGCAAAAGGGACTGGCTTTTGAGGAACAGCGAACCATGCTCGCGGGGCCTGCCCTGGACGTCGCGGGTGCGTTCGATGTTCATCTCTGACTATGGGAGTATCACCTGTATGGTGATAAGGGTTACGAGCAGATCAGGCAAGCCGTGTCCACGACATTTGCCCAGGCGCAGCGCATGAGTGCGCCGCGCGCTATCGCGCTTTGTCAGTGCTTTAATGGAGCACTGGAATTTCAAACGGGTCATTGGGCCGAAGCCGAAGCGATGTTGAGCGAGTCGGTCAAGCTATACCGTGAGATCAGTGCTGCTTCGGGCGAGGCGTTGGCTTTGCAGCGACTGGGAACATTGCTCACCGCCCGCGGCCAGTTCGAGGAAGCCATGGACCTGTTTGAGGAAGGCGTGACCGTCGCCGAACGGGCAGGCATGCGCGCTCACTGCCTGACGCGCCTGTACGCTTCTATGACGCGCAACAGACTCCTGGCAGGTGAAATTGATTCCGCCGGTCACTATCTTGCCCTTGGCCTGGCAATGAGCGAGCGCCATGGTCACTGTGCAACGTGCCATGCTTTGCTCTACCCGGTTGCGGTCAGCGTTTACATTGCAAAGGGCGCGTTTTCATTAGCCGAGGATTTTTGTGGGCAATTGGAGGAGTCCGCTGGCGAGTATCAAAGCCGGGCCTGGATTGCAATGGCTCGCCAGTCGCGCGGCGAACTGGCATATGCACAACGTGATTTCGAAACTGCACTGGCTTGTTATGAAGAAGCCAACCAGGCATTCAAGGGAATTGGCAATGAATACGAAACAGTTCGTTGTCTCGCAGCCATGGCAGAAATTCGGCGGAAGCGCAAAGCACCCGGTGACGCGAAGCTGGCAAAGAGCGAGGCTGCCGAAGCTAGCTTGATCCTGAAGCGTTTGAACACAAGTTGATTCTGTTTTCATCTGCTTCAATAGGTTATTAAAGACAAAGCAGTCCGGATTCAAATCCGGGCTGCTTTTTGTTACAGGGAAGGTCAGGTAAGACGCGGAGAAGATTTTTGGGAGATGGAATTGTTATGCTATTCGAAAATCATTTACCAAAGAAAGGAAAATTTTATGGCAACTCAATCACAAGTTTCCCCGCGAGTGAGAACCGATTCTGCCGATTTGGGCGCAAAGGTGGTGGCGCTGGCTGGAGTTGGCTTGGTCGGCTACGGCATTATGTTTCTGGTTCGCAATTTTAACGGTTTCATCGAACTGGGCCTGACGCCTCATCATGTGGGCGGAACACCGGAGCAGATCCAGGCATTTAGCCCCGAACTGTACAACTATATCAGTCACTTGCAGGTCGCCGTCTCGGCTTTCATCATTGCGCTGGGCATAGCGGTCATCGCGCTGGCTTGGTTTGGCATCCGTACGGGCCAGAAATGGGCAATGTGGACAGCATTCATCACGCCGGTGATCGGCGTGGCCATTGCCCTGCCGCTGCATTTTGTGTATGGCATCGGTACGCTGGGGCATTTGGGCCTGATCTATTTAGATGCCGTGATCCTGCTGGTCGGCACGGTCCTATCCTACAACGCTCTCAAGTCATCCAGGTAAACTCGATTCACTGGAGGAAGATAAGTGTTCAGCAGCACTCCTCCATCGCTTCCATGGAGCAGAAATATGAAGGCAAGAGAAAGTGGGATGCCAGAGGAACGGCTATGGGATCAGTTCTTTGAGCCAGATCTCATCTTGAAAGGTTTGGGGCTTCAAAATCTTAGTGGACCCATTGTGGATATGGGTTGTGGGTATGGAACCTTTACCATCCCGGCAGCGCAGCTGAATCCGGGGCCGGTCTATGCTCTGGATATTGAAAACGACATGATCCTCACCACACGGGAAAAAGCCTTGCAGGCGGGGCTGAAGAATGTGTGCGCACTACAGAGGGATTTTATTTCTCTGGGAACGGGCTTGCCGGACAACAGCTGTGAGTATGTGATGCTATTCAACATTTTGCACGCCGAAGAACCATTGCGACTCCTTGCAGAAGCGGGACGGATCCTGCAACCGGGTGGGAAGGTCGGGATGATCCATTGGATTCATGATGCTGCTACGCCGCGCGGTCCATCCCTGAAGATCCGTCCCAGGCCTGAGCAATGTCTGGCTTGGCTTTCCGAGGCTGCTTTCCGAACGGACAGGCACATCTTAAAGTTTCCACCCTACCACTATGGGCTGGTTGGCGAGAAAGTATAAAAAATGGTGGTAGATCATGCCTAATGCGATTGGTAGTTTGCAGTGCAAGATTTTAATTTATTTCCAAACAAAAGGAGAATAACGCTATGAGTAACTCAGTGATTCAGGGCTTGAATATCAATATGGACGAACTGCGGGCTTCTATCTGCGAGGAATACTCAGCCGTCGCGAATGATCCCGAGCGAGGCTTCCACTTTCATACCGGGCGTAAGCTGGCAAGCATTCTGGGCTACCCTGAGGAATGGCTTGAACGACTTCCAGCGAGTGCCATCGAGTCAATGGCCGGGACAGGCAATCCGTTCAGCCTCGGCGAACTAAAGCCAGGTGAACATGTCGTGGACTGCGGCAGCGGAGCGGGAACGGACAGTCTGATTGCGGCTCACATGGTGAGTCCAAACGGTCATGTCATTGGCGTGGATATGACACCGGAGATGCTGTCGAAGGCGAGGCGCAACGCATTCGAATCAGGAATCACCAATGTGGAATTTCGCGAGGGCTATCTCGAGTCCTTGCCGATCGCGGACGCTTGGGCAGACGTGGTCATTTCGAACGGCGTCTTGAACCTTGTACCCGACAAGGACGCGGCACTGCGCGAGATGTACCGCGTTCTCAAACCGGGCGGCCGCCTCCAGCTCGCCGACATTGCCCTCCAGAAACCTGTGCCCGAGGGCGCCAAGAATGATGTCACGTTGTGGACAGGCTGCATTGCGGGTGGAATGCTCAAGCTTGAATTGGAACAGAAGATCCTGGCAGCTGGATTCAAAGAAGTGGATATCCTCTGGGGAAAGGATGTATTCAATGGCGCTCCTCAGCACTCTGATGCTGCAAAGTTTGGCACCCTGGGTGTGACCATTCGCGCCCAGAAAGATGTCCGTTAGCGAATTCTTGGGTGGAGAAAATGTCCGGAACATAAAAGATACAGATTTGTAGTGCTATGACAAAGATCTGGCAGGTATTCAGCCTGCAAGATCTTTGTCATCAATCAATGTAATTACACGTTTCAAGCTATGATTGAAAAGAGAAGGGGGCTTCGACTTCCCTGTAATTGTTGTTCTTTTGCAATATATTGGAAAACAATTGGGCAAGAAGTCTATCTGCTAAAATCTTATGTCACAAAATTATTCGTGCGGTTAATTCAACGGAGTATTGCGGTTGTCTATTTGATGAAGGCGATGTTGGGATTCGCTTGGGCAGTAGCTGTGGTCATAAGACGATGATACCACCAGAGTCTTATCAAAGAACAAGACTTGAGACCTGCTGTCTTATCTCGGCGATCCACGATTATCGTTCCGTAGTGGATTGGGTCTAGATCGATCGCACTGTATTTAAGTACAGTGCTTTTCATCTTTAAGAATAGGGGGATTTGCCAAAAGGTACTGGTGTATTAAAGCTCACAAACGTGTATCCTGCCACAAGAGTTACTTTTATAAATATTTACAAGGAGTCCTATCATGAGTCGCTTAAAACCCGATCCCACATTTTATCCTTCGCCGAAAATGGCGATGGAAGCCCCGCAGGAGACATACGGATATGTTGCCGGCCTGAATTATGGCCGCAACGGAAAACCCGATGCCTTGCTGGTCGTCGATCTGGATAAACGTTCCAAGAAGTATGGCCAAGTCATCAGCCAGACGGATCTGCCCTTTGTTGGGGATGAGCTGCACCACTTTGGCTGGAATGCCTGCAGCAGCGCGCTGTGCCCATCTGCAGCACACCCTCATCTGGAGCGCCGCTACCTGATCATCCCCGGGCTGCGCAGCTCGCGCGTCTATATATACGACACCCAGCCCGATCCACTCCGACCCAAACTGGTTAAGACTATTGAGGCCGAGGAGATCATGGCCAAAACCGGATACAGCCGCCCACATACCGTACACTGTGGTCCGGATGGTATCTATATCAACGGCATCGGCTCTGCCAACGGGAACGGCGGACCTGGCGGCATCTTCATGCTCGATCACTTCAATTTCGATATCATCGGTCCCTGGGAGCTCGACCGCGGCGACCAGGAACTTGCCTATGACTTCTGGTGGCATATCGCCCACGATACGATGATCACAAGTGAATGGGGCAAGCCCAACCAGTTCGAGAATGGGGTTGTCCCCGAAGACCTGCTGGCAGGCAAGTATGGTCATCGCCTGCATTTCTGGGACATGCGCAAGCGCCGCAAGATTCAAAGCATCGATCTCGGCGCGGATCAGCAGATGGTGCTGGAACTCCGCCCGGCCCATGACCCGCGCAAGACGTATGGCTTTGCCGGTGTTGTCGTCAGCCTGAAAGACTTGTCGGCGAACATCTGGACCTGGTACAAGGAAAATGGAAAATGGGAAGCCAAGAAGACAATTACCATTCCTGCCCAACCGGCAAGCGAGGACCAGCTCCCGCCCTTGCTCAAGGGCTTCAAAGCTGTACCGCCCCTGGTCTCGGATATCGACTTGTCACTCGACGACCGTTTCCTGTACGTTTCCTGCTGGGGGACGGGTGAGCTGCACCAATACGACGTCTCCGATCCGTTCAATCCGCAGTTCGTCAGCAAGATCGAGATCGGCGGCATCGCGCGCCAGAAGGGACATCCCCAGCACACTGGCCGGCTGCTGGGCGGCCCACAAATGGTCGAGATCAGCCGGGACGGTCGACGCGTGTACGTGACGAACGGACTGTACAGCTCCTGGGACGACCAATTCTATCCCGACGGGCTTGAAGGGTGGATGGTCCGCATCAACGCCGACCCTCAGGGTGGGATGGAGCTGGATCAGGATTTCTTTCTGCAGACCGGTGAGCTGCGTCTGCACCAGGTGAGATTGGAGGGAGGCGATGCTTCCACAGATTCTTACTGCTATCCCTCCTGAGTCCCTGGCACCTGTGCTCACCATGATGGCGTTTGGAGCCTATCATGGACTTAACCCGGGCATGGGCTGGCTGTTTGCTCTTTCCGTGGGATTACAGCGTCGCAGCGATCGAGCCATCTGGAGTTCGCTTTTACCCATTGCTGTCGGTCACGCCTCTTCGTT
>Ga0105104_10003625_pt1 | contig 10942 bp, 13 predicted proteins | sample PPLLaktember2015_3_FD_87034 | JGI IMG/M metagenome (GOLD analysis project Ga0105104, IMG submission 87034) | Freshwater sediment microbial communities from Prairie Pothole Lake near Jamestown, North Dakota, USA - PPLs Lake P7 Core (6) Depth... | ecosystem: Environmental > Aquatic > Freshwater >... | reverse complement strand
AGAGCTTGAAAAAAACCTGGAAAAACTTACGAAAGATATTCATCATGAAGCCGGTGCATCGTTCAATATCAATTCCACGCAGCAGCTCGCAGAAATTCTTTTCAATAAACTAAAACTGAAATCGGTACGTAAAACAAAAACAGGTTTCTCCACGGATGTTGCTGTTCTTGAAACGTTGAGGGGTTCGCATCCGATCATTGAAATGCTCCTCAATTTCCGCCAATCGACAAAATTAAAATCTACTTATATCGATGCACTGCCGAAGCTCATTAATCCGAAAACCGGACGGGTCCATACATCATTCAACCAGACTATAACTACTACGGGACGGTTATCCAGCAGCGACCCGAATATTCAGAACATTCCTATCCGGACGGAAATCGGCAGATCGATCCGGAAAGCATTCATTCCGGGCAGCGCTGAGTCGCTTATTCTTTCTGCCGATTATTCACAAATCGAACTCCGTGTAATGGCTCACATCTCGGGAGACGAAGGATTAACTCAGGCATTTAAAAACCATGAAGATATTCATGCAACAACTGCGGCAAAAGTATTCGGCGTCGCTACAGACGATGTGACCAGAGAAATGAGGAGGAAAGCAAAAGAAATTAACTTCGGAATTATGTACGGCATCGGAGCTTACGGACTTTCTAACCGATTAGAGATCAGCCAGAGCGAGGGAAAAGAAATCATAGGCCGCTATTTCAAGCGCTTCCCAAAAGTGCAGCAATACATCAGCGATACGATCTTAAAAGGACGTAATGACGGTTATGTTAGTACGCTGCTGGGCAGGCGGCGTTACATTCCGGATATCCGCAGTAATAACCAGAACGTTCGTCAGAACGCCGAGCGGCAAGCCATTAACATGCCGATTCAAGGAACTGCGGCAGATATGATCAAACTGGCTATGGTGCATATTGACGAAGCTTTCAGAAAACAGAATCTAACTAGTTCAATGCTTCTCCAGGTTCACGACGAGCTGGTATTCGAGGTACAAAATAGGGAAGAAAGGATTGTGAAAGAGATCGTAGAAAGGGAGATGCAGCAAGCCCTTCCCCTGTCTGTTCCGGTCGAAGTTGATATGGGAATTGGTAGGAATTGGTTAGAAGCACATTAACAACTCATGTTATGCAGTAAGATTAATTGCCACGACGTTTACGTCGTGGAATTGAATAAATGAAATGGAGCGGACTTTAGTCCAATAAAATTGTCGGAAGTTGGTTTAAAACCCGATAATACTTTTAATTTTCTAATCCACAATTTTTGTAAACTGCATAACTTCAGTTTGTAATTTCTATTCCCGGCGCCGAAAAATCAACGTAAGTCCCCAAAGAATAACGAGTACCGGCCAGTACATATAGATATAATGTTTCATCTCAAACCAATCGATCACATCCCACCACCACAAGTAATAGAGAACGCCGTAACCGCCGAAGAAGAGAAAAGGAATAAGAACACCCAACCGCCGCGGATCATAGAGAAACAGCATAAGAAATGAGAGTCCTAGCGCAAGCGAAAAAGTTGCCGGTACATCCCATGGCGCAAAATCTAAAAGCACAAATCTATGCGCGATCATCGTAACGCTTACAAAAAACAAAAGGCTTCCCCAAAAAACTACTCCGCGGCGGTGTGTAATATATGCCTGCACAACTGCCGCAACGCCGACTACACCCAGACAAATCCAGAGAATTGTTCCCCATCCGTAATGGAATACGTGCAATTTATTTAAAAAAAGGCCGGCGCCAAGGAGAATGAGAAAAACGCCAAAAACCGGAATTCCACTCGATTTTTTTTGTAAAGTCGGTTCCATAATTTCCTCGCTATGGCTTGTTCTGTTTGGCCTGATTTTCCGGAACAATCAGATACATCATTAAATAAAGAATAATACCCATGCCGCCTGAAAAGACCGTAAAGATCGCATATGCAACCCGAAGGATCGTAGAATCAATACCGAAATATTCGCCTGCGCCCCCGCATAAGCCGAAAATCTTTCTGTCTGTGAGAGAACGTCGGAATACTTTATCACCTGCGGGACGTTCCGCCGATGCTGCGGGAGGCGGGGTTTGATTCTCGGTCGATGATTCCGGTTCCGCGTTTTTAATTTCTTCCGGAGGTACAGGTTGAAATTTACCGCGCCTGCTCATAATATAAATTCCTAAAAGTATGAGAATGGCGGGAAAAATAAAATCCCATGTCGTGTCCCAGATCCGCCAAAACGAAAAGATGTCCAGGTTATCGAGAAGAAGAACAACACCGACAGCTACAAATAAAATTCCAAAGATACGGGCAGAATCCGATTTTGATTTTAACGGAGGAAATGTGTCATCAACGATCGACGGCTTTTCCGGAACAATAAAAAAAGCAATGATATACAGAATAATTCCGGAACCGCCGAAAAGTGTTAAAAGGACCCAGACAAGCCGGATGACGGTTGCATCCACATTGAGATATTCTGCCAGCCCGCCGCAAACTCCGGCAAAAACTTTATTTGTCTGACTTCGGTAAAGCCGGCGCTGTTGTTCTGTCATTTTAGTCTCCTTAAGAGCTGTTATTTATTTATACGGGTGCTAAACGTAAAAGGTTGCAAAAATTTGGAGACAAAAAAAATCCCCATTCTGCCGCAGCGGAACAGGGATCTTATATTCTTAATTTGATCAGGATCTTATGATTCTATACTTCCATAATTTCTTTCTCTTTTAAAGCAAGAAGGCCGTCGATATCTTTAATAAACTTATCCGTTAGCTTTTGAGCTTCTTGTTCACCGCGTTTCCGTTCATCCTCCGGCATGTGGTCGCCTTTTTCTGCTTTTTTGAAATGTTCGATAGCGTCACGGCGAACATTCCGGACTGCAATCTTACCGTCTTCTCCGAACTTTTTTATCAGCTTTACCAATTCGCGGCGGCGTTCCTCATTCAGAGCTGGAATAGGAACACGGATAATTGTTCCATCATTCGCAGGATTCAGGCCGATATTAGCCTGAAGAATTGCTTTTTCAATCAAAGGAATAACGCCTTTTTCCCATGGCTGCACGGCAACCGTATGCACATCGGGCGTGCTGATCCCGGCAATTTTATTCAATGAAGTCAAGGTGCCGTAATAATCTACCTTGATTCCGTCGAGCAATGCAGTCGTTGCCTTTCCTGTACGGATTTTAATTAGTTCTTCCCGTACAATTTCCACAGCTTTTTTCATTCTTTCGTCTGTTTGTTTCAGGATTTCTTTTGTGTTTGTCATAGACATTCCATCAATTTGTGGATAGGATGAATGATGTTACGACTTTTATACCGAGAGTTCAACTACTTTTGAACCGACCGCTTCCCCGCAGATCACACGCCGTAGATTGCCGGCTTTATTCATATTAAAGACGATGAGAGGGAGTTTGTTCTCTTTAGAAAGCGTTATGGCCGTCAGGTCCATTATACGGAGGTCTCTTTTCAATACATCAGCATATGATATCTCCGGGAAATGTATTGCATTTGAATTTTTTTCCGGATCGGAATCATAGACGCCGTCCACCCTCGTGCCCTTGATGATGACATCCGCTTCGATTTCGATAGCACGCAATACGGCAGCGGTGTCGGTTGTAAAGTACGGATTTCCTGTACCCGCAGCGAAAATGACGATTCGTCCTTTTTCCAAATGCCGGATCGCTCTACGGCGAATAAATGGTTCGGCTATCCGTTCCATATCAATTGCACTCAAACAGCGAGTCTTCAGCCCATGTCGTTCCAGCGAATTTTGCAGGGCCAGTGCATTGATAACGGTTGCCAGCATACCCATCTGATCTCCGGTTACTTTATCTATGCCGTCGCCTGAACTGTCTATTCCGCGATATATATTGCCGCCCCCGATAACAATCGCTATTTGCACATCGAGCTTTTTTATAGCAGCAATTTCTTCAGAGTAGCGGGTTATTACTTTGGAATCAATCCCATATTCGCGGTCACCCATCAGGGATTCACCGCTGAGTTTTAACAATATCCTTTTATACTTGATGTTTTCCATATTTCCCCGCTAAAAAAAAATCCCGAAATGCTTTCGGGATTCTGGTTTATTAATGTTCTTCGCCAAGATGGTAACGGAGGAATCGGCGAATAGTAATCTTTTCGCCCACTTTCGCTACTTCGTCATCAATAATATCTTTAATGGTCTTGCCTGAATCTTTAATAAAGCTCTGTTCCATCAACACAACTTCCTGATAGAATTTATCGAGCCGTCCCTGGGAAATCTTTTCAGCTACTTCCGCCGGTTTTCCTTCATTCTGCGATTGTACTTTATAGATTTCCAGTTCTTTATCGATAACACTCTGAGGAATTTGTTCGCGTAATACATATTGCGGAGTCATTGCGGTTATCTGCATCGCGATATCATGCGCCAGCTGTTTGAAACCGGGAGTCTTTGCGACAAAATCTGTTTCACAATTCAATTCAACCATCGCTCCGATGCGCCCGCCGGCATGGATATATGCTTCCACAACACCCTGGTTTGTTTCTTTATCGGCTCGCTTCGCAGCAACTGCGGCGCCTTTCTTTCTAAGAAATTCGATCGCTTGTTCGATATCGCCTTTTGTTTCTGCCAGCGCACGTTTACAATCCATCATGCCTGCACCGGTTTTATCGCGTAATTTTTTTACTACATCACTAGAAATATCTGCCATGGTATGCTTCCTTCGTTCAATTACTTTTTCTCTGAAGCGGCCGCTTCTGCCGTTGCCTGTTCCTCGGCTGCCGCCTGTTGTTTTGTAGATGCGCGCTCCTGACCTTCAAGTACTGCATCAGCAATAGCTTTCGTTATTAATTGGATTGACTTGAGCGCGTCATCGTTCGCGGGAATTGGAAAATCAATCGGATCAGGATCCGTGTTCGTATCGACAATAGCAATTATAGGAACTCCAAGTCGTTTCGCTTCTTTTATAGCAATAGCTTCCTTCTTAATATCCACAACATAAATAATGCCGGGTAACCGCGACATTTCAACGACACCCGACAGCACTGATTGAAGTTTATCACGTTCACGAGTTAAGAACAACCGTTCTTTTTTCGTTATGTTCTCAAATGTACCGTCTGTTTCCATTTTTTCGATATTTGTCAGGCGTTTAACGCTCTTACGGATAGTGCTGAAATTTGTCAGCATTCCGCCGAGCCACCGCTCTGTCACATAATGTGCATGGCATCGCAGTGCTTCCTGTTTCATTACATCCGTCGCTTGCATTTTCGTTCCGACAAAAAGCGGTTTTTTGCCGTCGGCAATGGTATTTGATACAGCATTACATGCCTCTTCAAGCAATTCCTGGGTTTTTTTCAAATCGATAATATGAATCCCGTTGCGCTCCATAAAAATATATGGCTTCATTTTGGGATTCCATCGGCGTGTCAGGTGTCCAAAATGGGCGCCTGCTTGAAGCAATGCATCGAGTTCAACACGTGGCATAAAAAATCCTTTCAGTTAAGCTGCTATTCCCGTCGTCTTCTTCCGGAATCCCGACGAATTATATTCATCGGGACACTGCCGGTCAAATCAGAGAATATGATTGTTGTTAAAAATAAGCGGCCGTACAAATACTGCCGCATTGTAAAAAAATTAACGTTTGGAGAACTGGAACCGTTTGCGGGCTTTTTTCTGCCCGTATTTTTTTCTTTCCACCATACGAGGATCGCGCGTTAAAAGTCCGGCGCCTCGAAGGGCAGATCGAAAATCTTCATCCAGAGCAACCAGCGAACGTGCAATGCCGAGCCTTACAGCTCCGGCCTGACCAACCGGCCCGCCGCCGTTCACCCGCACCTGTGCATCATACCGTCCCATAGTATCTGTTACCTTGAACGGTTTTAATATCTCATCCCGCTGAATTTCCAGCGGAAAATATTTTTCGAATTCACGCGCATTGACTGAAAGTTTGCCTGAGCCATCCGATAACATCACACGTGCAATAGCATTCTTCCGGCGGCCTACTGATATTCTTGGTTGCATAAGCTTGCTCTTTCCTCACTCAAAAAGAAATTTTTTCTGGTTGTTGCGCTGAATGGGGATGTTCCGCTCCCCGGTATACTTTCAACTTTTTAAACATTTGACGTCCTAAACGATTATGCGGAAGCATTCCTTTTATAGCATGCTCCATCACCATTTCCGGCTTCGTTTTGATAAGATCCGAAAAGGATTCAAAACGTCCTCCGCCCGGATAACCCGTATTATGAAAAAGCTGCCTCAGCTCCGGCCGTTTTCCGGTCATCTTTACTTTTTCAATATTCACTACTACAACAAAGTCTCCCAGGTCATGGTTGGTTGTAAATTCGGGCTTGTGTTTGCCGCGCAGCAAATGTGCGACGCGCGATGCGATGCGGCCCAATGTTTTTCCTTCTGCATCTACAAGGAACCATTTTTTACTTACTTCTTCCGGTTTAAAAAACCGTGTCTTTGGCATTGTATCCACTCTATTCTCCTGCACTAAATCTTTTTGAAAACTTATATACTTTATTATTAGAAATCTCGCAACCCGGACACCTGAACTTCTATCTATTCCTTCAAACACATTCACTTCCGCTGCAGAACGAGGAACCGCTGCAATCGATCGATGAGCTCCAAAACCGTCTGATGCTTCGTGCACCCACCAGGACTCGAACCTGGAACCCACTGATTAAGAGTCAGTTGCTCTACCAATTGAGCCATGGGTGCAAATGTGTTATTTGCTACCCGGAATTGGAGATGATGGAGTCTGTTGAGCCGGCGGCAATGCAGTCGGAGGAGGGCCGGATTGAATAACGCTCTCCTGCGTCTGTTCACCCCGCGGCAACAACCATAAGTTGATAACCAGGGCAAAAACCATAAAAATGCCTGCCAGCCATTGCGTCAACTTTGTCAGAAAATCCGAGGTGCGCCGGACTCCAAAAACAGTTCCGATATTGGCACCGCCGAAACCTCCGGCTAATCCACCGCCCTTGCTCGATTGCATAAGCACTGCGAGCATGAGTAGAATTCCAATGATGACTTCGATAATAATCGCAATTGTGTACATCAGTACTATTCCTTAAGCGAAAAAAATCCCCACCAACTGTGGGGGTTTGCAATCTTTATTATAGGGAAAAAAAGCAAAAAATGCAAGAAAGAAAAATACACTATTTCATTTTCCCCGACTTTTCTTATTAAAACCCCTCACCTCAAATAAGCGCTCTATATACTTGCCAAGAACATCGAATTCAAGATTAACCGTATCGCCGGGTTTAAGCAGTTGGAACGTCGTCACTTCCATAGTATGAGGAATGATAGATACGGCAAATGAATTTGCTTTAATTTCCGACATAGTTAAACTCACGCCGTTCACGGCAATAGATCCGACAGGAATCAGATGATGCGAGAATTTCTTGTGAACCCTTATCCAGAAAATCCAGCTGCTCTCAAGGTTTTTAAGCGAAATAACCTGCCCCATTCCGTCGATATGCCCGAGAACAAAATGCCCGCCAAGCCTATCTGAAGGCAGCAGCGGACGTTCCAGATTAACCGGGTTTCCTTTCTTTAAATTTCCAAGCGTTGTCTTCTTTAATGTCTCTTCCACCGCCTGCACGTCGAATGTTTTCCCCGTTCTTTTAATTACGGTCAAACAAACACCCTCTACTGCTATACTATGATCTATACGCAGAGTCCTTGCGGTTTTGTTTCCTTGAATAGTAAAAATAACACTTCCGTCTTTTTGCTCCACGAATCTAACAATTCCGGTTTCTTCAACTAATCCTGTAAACATAATATATCAGCTTTCTTTTCTAAATAAAACGTGCTTCAAGAAATACATCGTCTCCGATATTCTTCAAATTAGCTACTCTTAATTTCACATGCCGATTCATTGTGTAAGGCCTGTCAAATCGAATTCCATCCAGTCCGCCTCCGAGTATCTTCGGTGCAATAAACAGGTAAAGTGCGTCTGCAAAAGAGCCTTTAATAAAAGGCGCTACAAGCGAAGCACCGCCTTCCAAAAGCACGGAAGAAATTCCTTCGGCGGCGAGAGTTTTCAAGATAGACTCCGGGCTAATTTTGTATGACGCAGAAGCCGTAAGAATCCGGACCCCTTGAGTAATAAGTTTATGCACTTTTCTATTGTTTATTTTCACAGCGGCATCGGAAGTCATTAACCAGGTCGGAGTTTTATTTGTATTGAATATTTTTCGAGACGCAGGGAGCGACATACGCCCGTCTACAACAACGCGAACGGGATTCCGTCCCTTAATCAACCGTACTGTTAGTTCAGGATTATCGATAAATACCGTCTTTGCTCCCGCCATAACGGCATCATATTCACCTCGTAATTTATGTACTTCTATTCTTGCGTGCTCATTCGTAATCCATTTTGATCTACCTGCAATATCGGCTATCCGGCCGTCAAGAGTCTGCGCCAGTTTTATACCGACGAACGGCAGGCCGGTATTCATGAACTTGAAAAACTTTTCATTCAAAAGTTCCGCTTCTTTCCGTAATACACCCGTCTTTACGGTAATCCCGGCTTCACGCAATCGTTGTATTCCTTTACCATTGACCAGAGAATTCGGATCTTTCGACGCGATCACTACTTTTGAAATGCCGGACTGAATGATTGCATCGACGCATGGAGGGGTCTTTCCGAAGTGTACACATGGTTCAAGATTGACAAACAATGTCGCTCCGGCTGCTTTTTTGCCTGCATGTAAAAGTGCAAAAATTTCAGCATGCGGCCCGCCGAATTGCCGGTGAAATCCTTCGCCGGTTATTTTTCCATTTTGCACAATTATGCATCCCACCATCGGATTAGGACTGACCTTACCCAGACCGTTTCGAGCAAGATCAAGACATCGCTGCATTAATGCCTGCTCGCTCATCGCCAGTATACTTTCAATTTAGAATCTAGTGTTACATTTAATAGCCGAGCTGCATTATTCTTTTTTACCGATATCTCTACGAGGCCTCCGCTGCCGACAATGAGAGACGGAGTGTTTTCCGTCGCCTCATCATAAAACCGAATCCACTTTGAGACCATATTGCCGGCTATCGATACGGTTAGTATTTCCTTCATACTCTTTTCTGTTTCCAGCGGCCTGATATTGGTAACAATATTACCAAAACGGTCTATATGCAAAATGCAGGCAGGCGCTGCATCCGAACGGGAAGCCAAAAAAGGCGAGAATATTTCAGGCAGAGAAAACGTTCTGCCGAATTGCTGCAGCGGTACATCATTGGAGATATGTGCAGCTATCGGCGCTATAATGTCTCGTCCATGAAATGTCGACGATATATCACCGGGTATATATTCTTTCAGGGACGACAGCATTACCTCAATCGCTTCAATATTTTTTTCCTGATATAAAACGAAATCTAATAATCCGTTATCAGGGGCAATAAAAATATATTTTTTTGTTTTTACTATTAATATGCGCCGCTCGCTGCCGACCCCCGGATCAACGACGTTGACAAATATCGTGTTCTTCGGGAAAAAATTGTACACCGACCAAAGCACATAAGCAGCCTGACGAGTCCGGTACGGCTGAATTTCATGCGTGATATCTATAATATTAACCGAGGGATTTATACATAATATAGCACCTTTCATCGATGCTGCATACTGATCTTCCGATCCTAAATCAGTTAACAGGGCTATATCTGGAATAAATTTCTTACCCATCGATATCTTTTTCTGCAAAAGATTTGGACACAACGTTGAAGGCTACTGTATTACTACTGCTTTACCGCGTTTGGCCGATTTGTATATGCTGTCGATAATTTTCATTCTTTGGGCCGCTTCATCACCTGTAGAGATTATCGTGTGAAGTCCGCGTAAAGCTCCGATCCAATGCTTCAGTTCATTTTCATACGATTTCCGGTAGAGAGTTTGCGGAGTTTCGGTCGATACCGGTGCGACGTTCACCAGGTTTCCATGCATCCGCTTGATAATTCTAAAAGGATTCAGCGATCCGCTTCCTTCTGTACCGAAACAATCACAGTAGAAAAAATCGGATGTCGATTCAAACGACCAGCTTGCTTCAATCGTAAGCGTGGATCCGTTTTTCATTTTAAGAAATATGATTGAAGAATCTTCCACATCTTTTGTGTGATGGAAATAATTGGTTGCCGTAACTTCTTTTACTTCAGGATATCCCATCATCCAGAAAGAAAGATCGAGCATCACGATTCCAAGATCAAGCACAACTCCGCCGCCGGATTGCGTCTTCTTTGTCAGCCATGCGCTTTCCGTATTCAGCTTTTTGAACCATCCTGCTTTCGTGTAAAAAAGTTTACCGAGCGCTTTATCAGTAATAAAACTCTTCAGGATCATCGCATCGGGGCGAAAACGATTATTCATTCCGACCATCAATGATTGATGAAATCTTTTTGCTGCACCTGATATATCTTCCGCTTCTTTGGAGGTCCTGGCTAAAGGTTTCTCAACAAGTATGTTGTTCTTTTCTTCAAGTGCCGCAACAGCCATTTCCTTGTGCAGCACTGTCGGAGTACAAATTACAATGCCGTCAAGATCTTGTTCGATAATTAACATCTTCTCATAGTTATTATAATATCGGCGTACTTTAAATTTATCCGCCACAAATTGAGCTTTCGCACGGTCAAGATCGCATATAGCGACGATCTCGACATCCGAAAATCTGCTCAGGATAGGAAGATGAATTGTCTGCGCAACCGATCCAAGACCGACAATACCAATTCGAGCTTTCTCCATACAAGCACCGGAATAATGATCAAATAAATGAGATTATGGAATATTTCGCACCGATATTAATTGCTCTTTTGCAATTTCGGCGATTCCTTCCGCATCCAATTTTACAAGCCTGTGCAGTTGCGCGGAAGAACCATGTTCGATGAACTCGTCCGGAAGTCCATGTAACTTCACAGAGATATCGGTTATGCCAAGACGGCTGAATGCTTCCAAGACCCCGGATCCAAAACCGCCATGTATAACATTATCTTCAATGGT